>JABUBL010000008.1_pt1 | contig 36230 bp, 40 predicted proteins | sample 7240371 | NCBI WGS metagenome assembly JABUBL01 (sample SAMN07256343, study PRJNA390944) | subsurface metagenome | isolation source: Methane hydrate marine sediment | place: Pacific Ocean: Eastern North Pacific, ODP site 1244 | collected 2002
CACCGTGTCGCAATTATGAGAGGTTTTCCTCAGCCTATGGCGGTTACCGGAGCTTCCTCTTCCACTTAGTGAAGGAGGCAGGCTTCCCCGAGCTGAAGAAGGTGGACTGCGCGCTTTGGGCCTTTGGCAGGCACCTGAAGAGACTCCATAGGGCAGACGGCTCTCTGCCGCTAGGGGATACAGAAGACGAAGTCAAATACTTTAGAAAGGGGTTAAAGCATGGAACTATTGCAGGCAATTAGGGAGCGGAGGAGCATTCGCAAGTATAAGACCACTGCTGTAAGCGAAGAGCAGCTAAACACCGTTCTTGAGGCCGCTCGCTGGGCGCCCTCGTGGGCAAACACACAGTGCTGGAGCTTTGTCGTGGTGCGGGATAATGAGACCAAGGAGAGGCTGGGGGATACCCTCAGCTCTGTGAATCCGGCCACCGCAGCTATCAAGAGCGCGCCCATTGTAATTGTAGCCTGTGCTCAACAGGAGAGGTCAGGCTACTACAAAGGCGCTCCAGTTACCGATAAGGGCGACTGGTTTATGTTTGATGTGGCGCTGGCGATGCAGAACTTGACCCTGGCAGCCCATGGCCTGGGGCTGGGCACGGTGCATGTGGGCTACTTTGATGCGGCAAAGGCGGCGCAGATCCTTGAGGTGCCTGAGGGTATCGCTGTGGTGGAGATGACACCACTGGGCCACCCTGAAGACCAGCCCGCAGCGCCGCGGAGGAAGGAGCTTTCGGAGTTCGTTTTCTACGAAAAATATGGGCAGGTGAAATCCTGAAAGGCAGGCTGGATTGTACCACGCCATCGTTATCGGTGCTGGTGCCACAGGCAATTATGTTGCCTATAGGCTGGCGAGCCAAGGGTATAAGGTGCTCGTTTTAGAGGAGCATGAGCAGGTCGGTGAGCCCGTGGTGAGGACGAGATAAGCTCTCATCACATGCTGGTCAAAGATGGGGTAATCCTGAGGACGCGCAATATGAAACACAAACACCTGCCATACTATCCCGTGTGTGATAGAGGCCACCAGTCGCCAGAATTCTCGCTCTTTGGCCCCGTTGACATGCTCAAGCTTTCTAAAGCGATTGATATCCTCGAGAATTGCCTGGGTCGGCTTGATCAGGGGCGAACCATAGCACTCATTCTTCCACCTCCAGAGCAGGCTCACGTTTTCCCTTGTCAGTTCAGCCCCCGCATTCAGGTTAGCCTGGTAGACCTCATCCGGAATCTTGCTGTGGTAGAATTGCTGCCAGAATTCCACGAACTCCTGAGCACTGCATCTGGCGTAGAGTTTATAATAGGGCATGGCTATCGCAGTATATTACCATAGCCCCCGACCTAGAGCAATCTCACCTGCTATGTTGAATTACAAGCGAGGGCGTGATAAAATTCCCCTGCTTGCCTTATCTTACGACTATCAGTGGTTTGCGGTCAACGAGGCATGGGAATGAAAATATTGTGGACACCCTGGCGCATGGAATTCATTATGGGAGAAAAGCCTGAGGGATGTTTGTTTTGCACCAAGAAGCAAGAACCCGAGGAAAAGGATAGAGAAAACTACATCCTTCATCGGGGTGCAACCTGCTATATTCTGCTCAACCTCTTCCCCTATACCAACGGTCACATGATGATCGTTCCTTACCAGCATGTGGCAAGCCTGGAGCAATTGGACGATAAGTCGCTTTACGAGATGATGGCTCTCACCCGGGCGAGCGTGGCAGCGCTGAACAAAGCCATTTCCCCGGCAGGGTTCAATATCGGCTTGAACCTGGGGAAGGCCGCTGGGGCAGGCATTGCTGACCACCTGCATATTCATGTCGTGCCTCGCTGGGCAGGGGATGTGAATTTCATGTCGGTGCTGGGAGAGACGAGGCTCATCCCTGAAGCCCTTGACGATACCTATGATAAGCTGCTCCCGGTCCTCACCCAGGAAGTAAGCCGCATAAGGTAGGCATGATGGGGCCATCTTGGGGAAACAAACCAGCAACCGTTCTGGCAGTTGATGACTCCCAGGAGAACCTGGAATTGATCCAGGCGCTACTGAGCGTGGCTGGATACCACGTGGTTACCGCTTCCAATGGCGAAGAAGCCCTGGTTATGGTGGAGAAGGAATCCCCAGACCTGATCCTTATCGACGCCATGATGCCCAAAATGGACGGATTTGAGGTTTGCGCCGTGCTCAAGAGCAAGGAGGAGACAAGGCTTATCCCTGTGGTTATGGTTACCCCGGTCGAGGAAACGGAGCATAAGATAAGGGGCTTTGAAGCTGGGGTCGATGATTTCCTTCATCGACCGATAAATAGCGTGGAGCTTTTGGCCAGGGTGAGGTGCCTGGTGCGAACAAAGCGTTTAAATGACGAGCTAGTCAATGTGGAAAATGCTATCATCGCCCTCGCCACCGCTATTGAAGCCAAGGACCCTTACACTGAAGGCCACGTCGATCGCGTAGCCAACTACGCCTTAATCCTGGGAAAGGAGGCCGGGATTGCTCCCTGGGAGCTACAGGCTCTGCGTAAGGCAGCGATCCTGCACGATGTGGGTAAGATCGGGATTGACGAGTCAATCCTGCTTAAGCCCGGTTCCCTCACCGAAGAGGAATTCAACCAGCTAAAGACCCACTCCGTTATCGGCGAGAGAATATGTAGGCCGCTGGGGCAGGACAGGCTGATCCTTGAGGTTATTCGTCACCACCACGAGCGATATGATGGCAAGGGCTATCCTGACGGGCTAGCGGGGGAGGACATCCCGATAGCAGCTCGCATCATGGCGGTAGTGGATGCCTATGATGCGCTAACCAGCGACCGCCCCTACCGGGCTCGGCGATCTCAGGAACAGGCGGTTGAAATATTGAAGCAAGAGGCTGGCAAGCAGTTCGACCCCAAACTAGCTACGGCTTTTGTCAGCTTATTAGAAACGGGGCGATTGCGCTAGCGCCTTGGAAATACGCCCGCTACTATGTTAAAATGGCATAGAAACGGTGGGCGTAGCCGAGAGGTCTAAGGCGCCAGGTTGTGGCCCTGGAGATCGAGGGTTCGAATCCCTCCGCTCACCCTTTTTCGAACTGGGGCAAGGAAATTTGGCTTAACATAGAGTGGCTATCGAGCGGTAGCTCTTAATTGGAAAGATACTAAACTGAGGTAAGAATCGAGATAGCGTTTCATCCATCACAGCCCATAGTTCGAAAAAAGAATCGAGATAGCGTTTCATCCATCACAGCCCATAGAACGAAAAAGCGCCCGTAGCTCAGCGGACAAGAGCATCGGTCTTCGGAACCGAGGGTCGGGGGTTCGAATCCCTTCGGGCGCGCCAGTTCTCGAAAAAGTACGACGGCCCCTCAATGGGAAACAAGGAAACACATGTTCACAAGATGTTCTCCTCCATAGCGGGCTACTACGATGCCCTTAACACCTTGCTCAGTTTCAACAGGGATAAATACTGGAGGAGATTTGCCGTTTCCAAAGCTGGGCTCAACTCAGGAGAGAAAATCCTCGATGTAGCCACCGGGACAGGTAAATTGGCCTTAGAATTGGCCGACAAAGTTGGTGAGCAAGGGGAGGTTATCGGGATCGACTTCTGCCAGGAGATGCTCGACAAGGCTAAGGGTAACTTGAGAAAAGCAGGGTGTCAAAATGTAGCGCTTGTCCAAGCCAATGCCGAAGCTCTCCCGTTTCCAGATTGCATCTTTGATTGTGCCACTGCTGGCTTCGTTCTGAGGAATGTCGCTGATATTGAACAAACCCTTCAAGAAATGACCCGGGTGCTAAGACCAACAGGGAAGTTGGTTTGCCTGGAGTTCAGCCAACCCCGGAACAGGATATTTAGAGGGATCTATCGCCTCTACATCTCCGGCGTTTTACCCTTTATCGGAGGGCTCCTTTCAAGGAATTGGCACGCTTATAGTTATCTTCCACGGTCAATAGTGGGATTCCCCAGCCCCCTTGAAGTAAGAGAGGTTATGGAACAGACAGGGCTGAGGAATATCGCAGTCTATCCCCTCACCTTTGGGACAGTCACAGTTTACATTGGAAACAAGAAATTTGGAGACGACTGATAAGGAATAAGGAGGGCTCATTGAAGCTGAAAGTATGGTTTCTGGAGACCAGGCCGCAGTTCCTGCTTCTCTCCGTTGTGCTGGCGTTCCTGGGCACCTGCGTGGCGTGGTATGATGATGCCTTTCATCTTGGTTATGCGCTGCTGGCTTTCGTCGGGCTGCTCCTAGCTCACATCAGCGTCAACGTGCTTAACGACTATTTCGACTATCGGAGCGGGATAGACCTGGAGGCTAAGAGAACTCCCTTCAGCGGGGGAAGCGGGATTCTCCCCGCCGCTCTGCTCAAGCCGGAGCAGGTCTTGTGGTATGGCCTCATCTGCTTGCTTCTAGCCACACCCATAGGTATCTTTTTTGTCATCGCCAGAGGCTGGCCTCTACTTCCTCTACTTGTGGTAGGTGCAGTATGCGTTCTCCTCTATACCCCATTTATCGCCAAGATGAGATGGCCGGAGTGGGCTCCTGCGGTTGGGATGGGGGCTTTGCCTGTGCTCGGAGCCTACTTTGTTCAGACCACTGCCTACACCCTCACTGCTGTTGTGGCCGCTATCCCCTCTGGCATTCTGGTACATAACCTGCTCCTTTTGAACGAATTCCCAGACACAGAGGCGGATAAGAAAGCGGGCAGAAAAACCCTGCCCATCGTTATAGGAAAGGCAAGAGCAAGCATACTCTATTCGGTTCTGACTGTAGCAATTTATTTGTGGATCATCGGTGGTGTGGCGGCAGGGTCAATGCCCGCCTTCTCACTGATAGCCCTGTTAACGCTTCCCTTCGCACTGAAGGCCGTTCAAGGTGCGATGAAACATCAAGACCCGAGTGCGCTAGTGCCAGCTATGGCCAATAATGTTATTGTTGTCCTCTTAACTCAGCTGCTGTTGGGCATTGGCTTCATTCTGGCAAGGGTCTTCTAAGTTGGTAAACAAACTCGTTAATAGCTGAGAAATATTGTTCCATCCCCACTAGCATTATGTCATTGTGACCGGCACCGGGTATGATAACCAGGCGCTTTTCCTTGGAACCACTGATTTCAAAGAGCTTGGTCGCCTCGCTTGGCGGTATCAGGCTATCCCACTCACCATGAATGATGAGGACGGGCAGGGTGATGGATTGAATCCTGGCCGAGATGGCCTCTCCCAGCTCTCCTAGCCGTTGTGATGGGAGAGCGAAGAGACTAACCAGCCTGGCGACACTGGTGAACCCGCTTTCCACGATCAGCCCTGTGAGATGCTGCGGATAATGGAAAGCAAGTTCCAGGGCAGAATGGCTTCCCAGCGACCTGCCCATGATGAAAAGGGGCCCGCTATAGCCCGAAGAGCGAACAGTTTTGAGAAAGAAGTTGAAAATCGAGTGGGCGTCGGCAGTCATGGCGGAGAATGTAGGGCTGCCACCACTGAGGCCATAGCCGCGGTAGTCGGCCACAAACAGGCTAATGCCCTCCCGATTGTAGAGCGGCGCAATCCAATCATGGTCGCAGACCACCTCACCGTTGCCATGAAAGTACAGGATGCAGGGCGAATCCACGGTGGCGGGATAGAAGCGGCATGATATGGATACCTCGTCCTCAACAGGGACCAAGTAATCGCTGGCGCCAGGGGGAGGAGGAGTCCAAGCCCGTCTGGGGTAGAAGACGAACTGCAAAATCTCCGGCTTATCCAGAATGGAGTAGTCAGGCTGAGGCGACAACTAGCTCATTTCCTCCATCAAGACTGTCTCTGGTCGCAATGCCCTACAGGATACATTCATGTTCCTGGACTAATGGTCGATAACAAAGTTCTTACAGAAGAAAAATGGCCGCCATCCAAGACGATGGTTTGACCTGTCATATAACTTGAAGCCTCCGATGCCAGAAACAGGGCTGCACCCACAATTTCCTCAGGCTCAGCTACGCGCCCCAAGGCGGTGCTATCCTCAGTTCTTCCACGAATAACAGGGTCGCCCCATAGCGCCTCAGAAAATCGGGTTCTCACCAGTCCGGGAGCGATTGCATTTACCCTAACATTATATTGTCCCCATTCCTGAGCAAGTACCTCAGTGAGCATGATAACACCTGCTTTGCTTATTGAGTAAATCCCGGCTCCAATTCCAGGTCTAATCCCATTCTCGGAAGCAACATTAATGATGTTTCCCCCACCTTCGTCCCGCATTAATTTGCCTACTGCCTGACTCAAAAAGAAATAGCCTTTAAGGTTTAACCCCAATGTTACGTCCCAAGCCCTTTCATCGATCTCGAACACAGAGCCAAATACTACGTTAGTTCCGGCGTTATTCACCAGGATGTCAATATGGCCGAATTCATCCACCGTTCTCTTGACCAAATTATCGATTTCGGGGAGATGGCGAATATTAGCTGAGACGGGTAAGGCCTTCCTTCCCATCTGAGATATTTCTTGAGCCACCGCCTCTAAATCTGGCAGCTTGCGGCTGGCAAGCGCTACATCAACACCTGCTTCCGCCAGTCCCAAGGCAATAGCCCGGCCAATCCCTCGGCTTGCGCCAGTAACCAGGGCCACTTTCCCTGAGATACTAAACCTGTCCAAAACCGATGAGCTAGCTGCCATTTTATCCCCCTTCAATTAATCATTCACTGTCAGATGGCATCCGCCTTCCAAGCTGCTGGACACCCCAGGCACCCAAGCCCTGCCCCCTGACGGTGCTATTATAGACCCTCCCTGCCTTCAGTGTCTTGCTTTCTACTTTGTGCGCTGTAATACCTGCTGGCAATGATATCGCTCCCAGCTATAATTGACAACGTGGGTCGGGGAGGGCATAATCGGCGTAGGTTGGGAAGCCACCGATGGAATATCAGCACGCTCACTACTCACCGATTGAGGAATGAATCTATGAAGTTGAAGGACAAGGTAGCGCTGATTACTGGTGGCGGTAAAGGTATGGGACGAGCCATTGGATTAGCATTTGCCACTGAGGGGGCAGACGTTGTAGTCAACGACTTAGATTATAGCAATGCCCAGAAGGTTGCTGCTGAGATCCAGTCTTTGGGGCGTCAGGCGCTGGCCAACGGGGCAGATGTCTCCGATAGCCAGGCTGTGGAGAGCATGGTTAAGCAGGCAGTAGATAGGTTTGGCAAGATCGATATTCTGGTAAATTGTGCTGGCATTCTATTGGTTAAGGAAATATCCGAGACTGACGATGACGAGTGGGGCCGTGTAATAGATGTTAACTTGAATGGCACCTTTTATTGCACAAGGTCTGTGCTAACCCACTCGATGCTACCGAGACAAAGTGGCAAGATTATCAGCTTTGCCTCCGTCACACCCCTTAAGGGTGAGGGGTCAGTCTGCGCTTACGCCGCCTCCAAAGGAGGCGTTATCGGACTTACCAAGGCTCTTTCCAGAGAGGTTGGGCGGAGGGGAATTAATGTCAACGCTATCGCCCCTGGCTACATAGACACCGATCAGACTAAGGACGCCTTTGTCGACCGCACCAGGGAACACGTAAAGAGGCAAATTACCTTTGGTAGGATAGGAGTCCCGACAGACATAGTCGGCACCGCCGTGTTCCTCGCCAGTGACGATTCCGCCTACATGACAGGCCAAACTGTTGTCGTTGACGGTGGAGTGGTCTAGATGGTGGGACGCAAAAGCCAAGGGTTACTCTAGTGGCAGATTTCAATGCGCTTTATCAGGAGGTGACTCGCCGGTGAAAGCAGCAATATGGAAGGATATCAGTGTTTTTGAACTGGAGGAGGTTCCCGAACTACAGCCAAGACCCGACCAGGTCAAAGTGAAGATAGCCTACTGCGGGATATGCGGCTCCGATCCTCACATTGTGGAAGGTCGGCTGCCCATTGCAGGCAAACCGCCCAGAATTATCGGCCATGAAGCCTCGGGAACCATAGTGGAGGTGGGCAGCGATGTACGGCGCTACCAGGGGGGACAAAGGGTAGCTGTCAACTATATAGCCTACTGCGGAGCCTGCTATTACTGCCGCAATGGAATGGAGCACTTCTGCGAGAATCCCCTCTTCTCGGCGAAGTCTTTTGCTGAGTACGCCGTATTTAAGGAAGATTCAGTGTTCTTGCTCCCAGACAATGTTAGCCTGGAAGAGGCAGCCTTTACCGAGCCACTATCTGTGGCCCTCCACGCCATTGACGTGGCCAACATCCATCCCGGCAGCTCAGTAGCCATATTTGGAGCTGGACCCATTGGACTACTGCTACTACAGTTGGCTATTAGGTCTGGTGCCACCACGACTCTCGTCTCTGAACCAGTGGCCGGGAAAAGGGAATTGGCTAAGCGGCTGGGAGCTGATGTAGTGGTGGACCCCTTCAATGAGAACCTGGAGGAGATCAGCAAACAACTGACCGAGTCCAGGGGCTTTGATACAATACTGGAGGCGAGCGGAAGTATGGCCGCTGCGAGGCAGGCCATCTTTCTAGTTGATAATTGCGGCACCGTACTCTGGTTCGGGGTCTACCCAGTGGACGGCGAGATAGGTGTCCCCCCTTACTACCTGTACGCTAAAGAATTAACCATCCGCTCTATTGTTAGGTCTCCGTATACCTTTCCCAGGGCTATCGCCCTGCTGTCCAAGCTTGAGCTCAAGCCGCTCATCTCAGACATCATACCTCTTAAGGACATCGGCAAGGCTTTTGACCTGCACAAAGAGGGGAAGGCAGTAAAGATACTAATTAAGCCCTAAATCCTAGAACAAACGGAGGAGCGAACCATGGCTAACACGCAAGCCAATGAGGAACTCGTACGCTTCTTAGAAGAGAAAACGGCTGACATGCGTGAGAATATCGTCAAACTCACCTGGGTAGCCGGCAGCGGCCATATCGGTGGCGGGCTATCTATGATCGACATCATAGTGGCTCTCTATTATCATGTCCTCAAGTACGACCCCCATAATCCCAAATGGCCGGAGCGAGACCGCTTCATCCTGAGCAAAGGTCATGGCTGCATCGCCCTGTGCCCTGTCCTGGCTGATGTGGGATACTTTCCGGTAGAGAGGTTAGATACCTTCAACCAGCTCGACAGCCCGTTTGGTATGCATCCAGATTTTCGCAAGATACCCGGGGTCGAGATGAGTACTGGCTCCCTGGGACATGGTCTGTCCATAGCTGTCGGGGCAGCCCTATCCGCTCGCATTGATAACGCCAGCCACCGCATCTTCTGCCTCATGGGGGATGGCGAGCTGAACGAAGGGTTGATTTGGGAGGCAGCAATGTCAGCAGCCCATTATAAGCTGGGCAATCTGGTGGGTATTGTTGACCGCAATGGGCTCTCCCTGGATGGCTTCACCGAAGACATCATGAGCCTAGAGCCGCTTCTTCAGAAATGGGAGGCCTTTGGCTGGCGAGCGTGGCAGGTCGATGGACATGACATGAGGGCGCTGCTCGATATCTTTGAAAAGCTGCCACCGACGAGCGATACCAAGCCCACCATAATAGTTGCCAAGACGGTGAAGGGCAAGGGTGTGTCATTTATGGAAAATACCATTGACTGGCATTATGGGAACTTGGACGAGGAACTGCGAGACCAGGTTCTGGCCGAATTAAGAAGCAAAAGACCCACGGGAGGTGTTCATCGTGGCTAAGCGTGTATTCACCTGGAATGTTCTGGATCTGGAGGAGCTGAGTGCCAGGGAGACCTACGGCAAGATATTGGTGCAGTTCGGCGAACAGAACAAAGATATTGTCGTGCTGACTGCCGACCTGATGCTTTCCAATAAGACAGTGGACTTTGCCAGAGCCTTTCCCGAGAGATTCTTTAATTTTGGCATAGCTGAGACAAACATGATGGCTGCCGCCGCCGGCTTCGCTATCAGCGGCAAAATACCCTTTGTTAGCACTTTCGCGTGCTTCGCCTCCATGCGCTGCTGTGAGCAGGTGCGCACCGATATCGCCTACCCCAATTTGCCGGTGCGTATAGTGGCGACACATGCAGGAGTGAGCCACGGTGCTGGGGGAACCACCCACCATGCTACGGAAGACCTGGCAATTATGAGGTCGCTGGCCAATATGACGGTGATAGCTCCTGCCGACGCTACCGAGACGGCCGAGGCAGTCAGGGCTAGTATTGACTATCCTGGGCCGGTTTATATCAGGTTCGGCCGCGGCCGAGAGCCTCTTGTCTATCAGCCGGGATATGAGTATGAGATCGGGAAGGCTATCACCCTTCACCAAGGAAACGACGCCACTGTCTTCGCCTGCGGTGTTGCGGTATGGGCGGCGAAAAATGCCGCCGAGAAGCTAGAGGCTGAGGGTATAGGCCTCCGAGTGATCGACCTTCATACCTTAAAGCCAATAGATGAACAGGCGGTTATCAGAGCTGCCCTGGAAACGGGAGCCATCGTTACCGCTGAGGAGCATACCATCATCGGTGGTTTGGGAGGGGCGGTAGCGGAGGTGCTGGCAGATGCCGGGATAGGGGTTAGCTTTAAGAGGATAGGGTTTCCCGATGTATACTCGGATATTGGTTCCCCCAGAGAGCTGCTGAGTCGCTACGGGCTCGATCCGGATGGCATAATTGGAGGAGTCAGGGAAGTATTACAGAAGAAGGCCAGGGCCGATCGCTAAATGAGAGCCGACTCGGGAACAAAACTGCACTTCCCAGCGTCTATATTAGTGTAAGACGGGAATTAGCCGATAACTCGTCGCACACTGAACCAGGGGAAAGCTCAAAATTGCCACAATTTAGCCAAAATTGTGCATAAAGGTATTGACAAATAGAAGGCTAAGGATTATCCTTTCTCGAATATGAGCGGAAACCTCTGGGACTGGTTTCAATGTCGCTGAAGTAAGCCCACGTGCCTATGCCAACCAGGCTGCCAGAGGTTTCCTTTTGTCTATTTTGCATCCGGTCTATGGTCGGGGTGAGAGGATTCGAACCTCCGACCTCCTGCACCCCATGCAGGCGCGCTAAACCAGACTGCGCCACACCCCGACTCAACCAATGACATTCTATCACCACCGTCTCACATCTGCAACAGAAGAGTATAAAAACTTGCCTTGTGACGACGATACGGTTAAAATCAAGAGCAGAGGTATCGCATGCCAACATATGAATATGAATGTAGCGCTTGCCAGTTTCGCTTTGAACGAAACCAAAGGTTTGATGATGAGCCAATAGCTATGTGCCCCCAGTGCCAAAGCAAGGCGCGCCGCGTCCTTCATTCCGTGCCTATCTTCTTCAGGGGAAGCGGATTTTACTCTACAGACTACGGCAGGGGGTCGCCAAGCTCCAAACCAAAGAAAAAAGAGAAGCCCAAGAAAGAGGGAGGCGCTGGCAAAGACGCTGCAGCAAAGGACTAGCCAAGAAAGCGGGGGGCAGGTGAAGGCACTACTGCAAAGAGTGAGCAAGGCTTCAGTCACCGTTGAGGGCGAGGTTATAGGCGACATCGGCCCCGGACTGGTGATCTTTGTCGGCATCTCAAGTGACGACATGGAAAGGGATGCCCAATATTTGGCACAGAAAACTGTCAATCTGCGCATCTTCTCCGACAGCGAAAGCAAGTTCAACCTCTCCGCCCTGGACACCCTGGGCGAGCTTCTGGTGGTGAGCCAGTTCACCCTCCTTGCCGACACCAGAAAGGGGCGCCGCCCCAGCTTCACCGAGGCAGCATCTCCAGAGCAGGCGGAAGCCCTTTTCAAGCACTTCCTAGAATTTCTGCGTCAAAGCAGGCTCAAGGTGGAGAGCGGTCGCTTCCAAGAGCACATGCATGTGGAAATCCATAACGACGGACCGGTCACCATCCTCTTGGATAGCAGGGATAAATACCCCCAACAATGAAGGAGGTTTTGATGGAAGCTACTAAGACGCCAGGAGCGGCGCAAGCCGAAATGGAATATGCTGGCTTCTGGATCAGGACCGGGGCTTGGTTTATTGATTTAATACTATTAGCCGTTGCCGCCTGGGGCCTCATCATCGTGGCCTATTTTATCGGCCTCTGGGCCTGGCGGGAACAAACCCTGGGACAGATGGCAGCCCACATCAAGGTGGTGCGCCAAGATGGCAAGCCCATGGATTTAGGCACCTCTGTCCTCCGTTTCATCGGCTACGTGGTCTGCGTCCTGACCCTGGGCATCGGGTTCTTAATGATCGCCTTCGATGAGCAAAAGCGAGGCCTCCACGATAGACTCGCTGGCACTTATGTTATTCCCGTCTCCCAGGGATAGAACCTGGTAGTCCATGTCGAGGTTTCTTCAATTCAGCCAGTTCTTTTCCGATCATGTTCTGTTAACGCCATTGGTTGCGCCTGCAAGCTATTGCAACAACCTCTCCCCTATGATATAATTCTATAAAGGCGAAGATGAAAGGCAAAGAGAAACGAGCCAAGGAAGCAGGCGATGTTTTGCGTGAGCTGGGTTACCGGCTAACCCCACAGCGCATGCTGATTCTGGCCGCCGTGCAAGCAAGCGATAGCCACATCAGCGCCGAAGAGATCTACTCCCAAGTTCGCGCCCAATATCCCCATGTCAACATCTCCACAGTCTATCGCACCCTTGACCTGTTGAAGGGACTGAGTCTGGTAACGGAGACGGACCTTGGTGAAGGGCGAGTGCGCTACCACTATGCCGATAAAGGCCACCATCACCATCTCATCTGCGAAAGGTGTGGCGCCATTATAGATGTGGACGAGGACCTATTCTTGCCTTTGAAAAGGACTTTGCTTAAGGACTACCAGTTCAATGCCGATATAAGGCACTTCGCCATCTTTGGACGCTGTACAAAGTGCCCAAGGTGATTTTTTATCGGGACTTGTTGCAATTAGTTGCAAATGCACCCAATAGCGTTAAAACTTGACGTAGAGGAGTGAGAGCGATGTGTGAAGCCATTGTTTACCTCGTCAACAACGGAGAGGAAAAGGAGATTATGGGGAACGTCCTTTTTCTACAGGTTCAAGGGGAGCGCCTGCTATTGGCCGACCTCTTGGGCAATAGCAAGGAGCTATCAGCCAGGATCCGGAATATCGACTTCGATCAACATAAGGTCATTGTTGAGGAGTCCTAGGAAAAGGAACACTTCTTCGTAATGGGTTTGTATAGGATACTATGTTAGGAGGATTTTAGTGGGAAAACGACTTCTTGTGCTGGCTCTTGCTGCATTGCTTGCTGCCAGTATCATGCTCGGCGGTTGCGGTAACGGCGAAGATGCGGTGGGGACACTTCAGTTCCATGCCAACGGTGAAGACTTTGTCCGGCAGGGATTTGTTTCCAAAGATGGTTGGAGCATTAACTTCGATCATGTGTATGTTAATCTTGCAGATGTCACCGCTTATCAGACTGACCCCCCGTATGACTCCCTATCGGGTGGCGACGTGGAAGCTGAGGTTGAGGTCAGCCTTGACAGCGTGTATACCGTGAACCTGGCGGAGGGCGGCGAAAACGCTCCCCCTATCCTGGTGGGCGAAGTGCAAAATGCTGCCGTAGGCCATTATAATGCCATCTCCTGGGAGATGGTCAAAGCATCATCAGGCCCCGCCGCTGGCTATGGCCTGGTTATTGTCGGGACGGCCGAGAAAGATGGTCAGAGCATCGACTTTACCATCAAGGTCGAGAAGGAATACGAATACTCTTGTGGCGAATATGTCGGCGACGAACGTAAAGGCATCGTCGAGGACGGCGGCACGGCCGATGTGGAGATGACTTTCCACTTCGACCACGTCTTTGGTGACGCCGAGAGTCCGATGAGTGACCACTTGAACATCGGCGCCGTCGGCTTTGAGCCATTTAATAGCATAGCGGAAGGTGGAAAGCTGGATGAGGACATGGCCGGGCTCCAGGCCAAACTCTCAGCAGAGGATTACGCGACGCTGGTGGATGTTCTCCCCACCCTGGGTCACGTCGGCGAAGGCCATTGCCATTGCGAATAGCGCAAATCTCGATCTGAGAGGAGCTGGCTTTGCACATGTAGCCCCTGCAGCATCCATAGTTGCATTAGTCGTGGATAGCATTTCGGTTGTCCGTAAGAGGGGTAGTCTAGCAGTGGAAAAATCGCAGGAAGGAGACCAAAAACTATGATTAAGGGGATACGTTTGATAGCTGCTATGCTATTAGCAGGGATATTGTTCATCGCTGTTACAGGTTTAGCAAGCGCCCACAATCTCTACATAGAAACAGACACTAACCCGGAAATACCCACAGAGCAAGAGGTTCAGATACTCTTCGGTCATCCTAACGCTCCAGAGTCGTGTATGACAGTGCCAATGGAATATGCTCGAGTGTATAAACCCGACGGGACTATAGTAGAGCTAGAACTGAAAGAGGATTCAGGCTATCGCACGGCCAGTGAAGCCACCTATTGGTCAGCCAAGGTCACACTAGATCAGGAAGGTGATTACGTTATAGCCGCCTCAAGAGTACCGATCTACTTTTCCCCCGCGTGGCATGACCTTGCTGGGTCACCCGAGCTCACCCGAGACTGGGCGAAGGTGATTGTTCATGGCGGCGGGGAGGAACAGTGGCAGAAAGCGGTGGGTCTGCCGTTCGAGATCGTTCCACTGGTAAGTCCCTATGGTTTGCGCGTTGGAGACACTTTCAGGGCCCAAGTTCTATTTAATGGCGAGCCGATAAAAGCAGAATACGCTGCCGCTCATGAAACTGAAAGCATCCATGACCCAGAAGTAGCCCAAACAGGGGAAACAGCGGAGGACGGCACATTCTCAATATACATTAGTAAATCTGGAATGTGGACGGTGAAAGGAGAATATGACATCGAGGAACCAGGTACTTGGACTGCTACTTTCGACCTCGGGGGCTACTTTAAGGAAGGCGATAAGCTGGACTACGAGGTTGAAAGATACCAGACAATGATGACAATGTGGGCCTCATCACTAGGAGCGTCGCCACCCGGACCCCAGGGGCCTGAAGGGCCCCCGGGACAGCAGGGACTAGCAGGGCCACCGGGGTCGGCGGGAGGAGCCACCTGGGCATATGCAGCCCTCGGGGTCGCGATAGTCGCCGTGCTCCTAGGTGCTATCTCACTTGCCCGGGAGAGAGGCTAATAAAAATTGCGTATCTCAGATGGCGTGCTATCGGCTTCGATCTGAAAGTGAGGCCTGGCAGAATCTCGGCGGAGACCCCTGATTTCAGGAGGTGTGATTATGGGTAGAAAGTGGAAACTTGTCATATGCATAACTTCTCTTCTCATTATCCTTGGCCTACCGACAGAAGTCCATGCCCATGGTGTCGTGATCAAATACACGAGCGACATAGAGATTGAGATTGTCGCTACCTATGATACCGGCGAACCGATGGACGGTGCCCAGGTGTTAGTCTATGCGCCTGATGATCCCTCAACTCCTTGGCTAACGGGGGTCTGTGATGATAAAGGCCACTTCACCTTCACGCCCGACACCTCCAAGCCAGGCATCTGGGATGTCAAGATACGCCAGGCAGGCCACGGTGGCATCATCCATATTCCTGTCGGTGAAGATGCGGTGGCAACCGGTAGCAGCGGCGGCGGCTATTCCGGCCTTCAGATCGTACTGATGGCGGCTTGCGTTACCTGGGGCATTATCGGTACGGCACTATATTTGTCGTCACGAAAGACAGCACGAAAGAGAGCCTGATGCATATCCCTGATGGTATTCTACCTGCCAGCGTGTGTGCTGCTGGCTATGCTGCCACTGTACCAATCGCCTGGTATTCAATTCACAAAATAAGAAAGGGAGGAGACCCTCGGGAGAACATCCCCAAAGCCTCTCTACTCACGGCTGCCTTCTTTGTTGCCTCCTGGATTCATATCCCGGTGCCACCTACCAGTGTTCACCTGGTGCTGAACGGCCTTTTGGGCGTTGTGCTAGGTCATTTCGCCTTCCCGGCTATTCTCATCGGCCTATTTTTCCAGGCAGTGATGTTTCAACACGGCGGTCTGACAACCTTGGGAGTGAATGCGATTGTAATGGGATTTCCGGCACTACTTTCCTACTACATATTCCGGTTCGGCAACATTTTCAGGAAAGATAGCAATATAATCGCCGGAGTTTTTGGATTCCTGGCCGCCTTTTGTGCCATTGGTTTGTCGGTGAGCATCTTCGTGGTCGTTCTGATTACTAACATCCCAGGCGGTTTCGATGTCTCAACCGAGCGAGCAGCAATATACACACTTGCCCTGGCCCACGTGCCGCTGATGTTCATCGAGGGTGCCTTCACCGCGTTTGTGGCCGTCTTCCTCCGGCGGGTGCAGCCAAAACTGTTGGTCAGAGCATGAGATTCGGATTCGATGAATATATCCACCTTGGCTCCCCATTGCATCGCTGGGATCCAAGGTACAAATTGATCGGTCTTCTGGCTCTAATCTTCGCTTTCTCCTTTGTCAGTGACCTGCGTATGCTGCCGGCAATGGTGGTTGTTACTTCCGCTGCCTATATTATCTCTAAACTGCCTGTCTCCTTCATGCTGACCCGATTACGTTATCCCTCCTTCTTTCTCTTGGCAGTGGTTCTCCTCCTGCCCTTCCTCTCGGGAGAAACCATCGTCATGAGCATTGGCCCCCTCGATTTGCGGCAGGAAGGGCTTGTTGCCGTGCTCTTGATAGCTACCAGATTTCTCTCCATTCTGACGATAGGCTTGGTTCTCTTCAGCACTGCTCCCTTTTTGACTACCATTGCCTCGATGCGCGCTTTACACCTCCCCGCCATCCTGACTGATATGGCACTTCTCACTTTCCGCTACCTTCAGGAGATCGGCGACTATCTGCATAGAATGGAGACATCGATGAGGCTTCGGGGATTTGGCGAGCGGCGCTTTAGTATTCAGGGCTTCCGTATCCTGGCCTGGCTGGGCGGCAGTATCCTGGTGCGTAGTTATGAGCGTTCTGAATGGGTCTACAAGGCAATGATTCTGAGAGGCTATGGCCAAGCTGAGTCCCTTAAAGGCGAGTTTCAAGCCTCTTACACCGATGTATTTGCTCTAGGTGCTACTCTCCTGATCGCAGCTGGGTTCGTTGCAGGGGATATCCTAATATAGACATGAGTAAACTGCTTTGCTAGAATGGCTCGAACATGGGTAATGAAAGATCAGACGCACCGATGTCACCAGAAGAGTTTGTCGAACCCGCGCTCATGATTTCCGGTCTATGCTTCTCCTACCCGGACACGCCCAACGTTTTAGAGGACGTCAATCTCAAGGTGATGCCAGGGGAGCGAGTGGGACTTATCGGCCCTAATGGAGCTGGTAAGACCACTTTGTTTCTGCAAATCTGCGGCCTGCTGGAGCCGTCTGCGGGGCAGATCGTTGTGCTAGGTAAACCAGTGAAAAATCGAGACTTTCGCCCCGAGGTTGGCCTAGTCTTCCAGAATCCAGACGATCAACTTTTTTGCCCATCGGTGCGGGACGATGTCGCCTTTGGCCTGCAGAATATGGGGCTATCAAAAGACGAGGTCGAAGCGAGGGTAACGGAGGCATTATCTACCGTGGGGTGCTTGGAGCTTGCTGAAAGGCCTGTCCACCATCTCTCAGAAGGGGAGAAGCGCATGGTTTCAATTGCAGACGTGCTGGCGATGTGGCCGCGACTAGTAATGTATGACGAACCCAGCGCCAATCTCGACATCCGCTCTCGGCGTCGTCTCATCCGCCTTTTGCAGGCATCAAAGGAGACGATGCTAATCGCCGCTCACGACCTTGAACTCGTCTTGGAAGTATGTAACCGTGTCGTACTAATTGACAAGGGGCAAATAATTGTTGACGGGAACCCCCGCGAGATCATGGGCGATGACAGGTTGATGGAGAACCACGGTCAAGAAAAGCCCCATTCTCTTGTGCCACATTCACACAAAAGTAACAATCGTCCAACTTGTGCAGACTCGGACAGCCCAGGAGTTATCAAGCCTCAAGCTCGAGGCTCAAATCCAGGGCCTTCACCGAATGGGTGAGGGCTCCAACGGAGATGAGGTCAACGCCGCTTTCAGCAACCTGACGCACGCTGTCCAGAGTGATGCCACCAGAGGCCTCAATTAAGGCGTGCCCCTTTGCCAGCTCAACCACCCGACGCATATCCTCGATAGCCATGTTGTCCAAAAGGATGGCATCTGCGCCGGCTTCCAGCGCTTCTTCGCCCTCACCAACGCTACCCACTTCGATCTCTACCTTGAGGGTCGAACTTTGACGCGCCCTCTGGATTGCCTCCTTTATCCCCAGCCCCATAGAGCGGAAAGCCGCCAGGTGGTTGTCCTTGATCAGGATGCCATCGCCAAGGTGCAGGCGGTGGTTCTTCCCCCCTCCAACGCGCACGGCATACTTCTCCAGAGCCCTTATCCCGGGGGTGGTCTTGCGGGTATCTGTGATCCAGACCTCCAGCCCCTTTGTGGCTTCAACATAGCGCGCCGTCTCTGAGGCGATGCCGCTGAGCCTAGTCAGGAAGTTGAGGGCCACCCGCTCCCCCTTGAGGATGCTCCCCACCCTGCCCTCAATGGTGGCCACCACATCCTTTTTTCGAACTTTGGCGCCATCTTGAATCAGAGCTTCAAACCGTATCGAGGGGTCAACCCGCAGAAAGACCTCCTTAGCCACCTCCACCCCAGCCAGCACCCCCTCCTCCCCGGCGATGATGGCTGCCCTCCCCTGCTGCTCAGGCGATATGAGGGCTTCGGTGGTGACATCGCCATAGGAGATGTCCTCGGCCAGGGCGCTGTCGATCGCCTCCTCGACCTGCTTCCATGAATTGGCTAGAATTTTATCCATAAGCCTAAAGCCTACTCTTTCAAGAAACTATACGCTGTTTGCCCTTTGCTTGATAGCCTAAACAAACCGTTGCCTGTTATCTTAGACAGTATTTCATCTTCTTTCATGTGATGATCATTGAAAGATAAGACACCGTTTGGTTTCAATACTCGATGCAACTCTTGTAATACTCCATTTGGGTCACTCAACGCGTGAAGGGTATCGTATAACAGAACTACATCTACGCTATTATCTGGCAATCCAGTTTTACAGTCGGAACAAATGGTTTCCACATTCGTCAATTGCTTTTTTGAAGCGATACTCTGAACGCTCTTAATTGCAAGTGGATGGATATCCAGAGCGTAAATTTTCCCTGATTTGCCCACTAATTCTGCAAGAGGGACTATGTAACTCCCGGGCCCACAGCCATAGTCGAGCACATGAAACCCTGGTTCTATCCCCACCTCTTTCAAGATATCCATGCGGGGCAAGCGGAGATCGCGAAATTTGTAGCTGAGAGACATGAATTTGAAATCAAGACCGGACTTTGGTTTATCCATTGTGCGAATAGCCTGCTACTTCTTTACCTTTAGCGCATCCAATGCCTGCTGGAAGGATTCATTGGCAAATTGCAAATACATCTCCCGAGGCAAAAGTTCGCGGCTCACGGTCGCCAGGGTTTCAGCAGACATCTCGCCGTCCCGCACGAGCTGGCGACCGGCATCTTTCGCCGCTTCGAAGATGTCATCCACCGGCGCGCCCATCTCCTTCATAGCCCTCAGTCCCCCACCGTGAGGCCTTAATAACGCCCCAGCAAATTCCCTCCCCATATTCTTGCAAGCTGCCTTCATGTGGACGAGCAGCGGGTCGAAGTTGTCCATCTCCCAGAAGCCACAGTTGGAGACCAGCACGACTTTGCCACGCTTGGCTCCTTCGTGCAGGGGATGACGACAGTGACCATCGCGTACCTCGATAAACGGCTGCGCCAGCGGGATAATTCGGTCCATCAGGTTCTTCATCGGGCCAGAGACCGCATCCACATAGACCGGGGTGGCGAACACCCAGATGTCGGCCTCGCACAGCTTTGTAAGCATCATGTTCATGTCGTCCTTCTGCCAGCACTTGCCCGGCGTCTTGAGCCAGCAGTTGAACTCGCCCTGGCAGGGGTTGATCTTGAGCTTCTTGGTGTAGTAGAGTTCGACCTCTGCCCCCACCTCTCTCATGCCCTCAAGGAATGGGGCGAGAATCATGGCTGTGTTGCCCTTGTCCATCATCGGGCTGGAGTTGATTGCCAGCACGTTTGTCATTTCCCCTCCTCTCTGTGCTAGTCAGTTTCACCGACCGCTGATATACCGCGTGCTTGATATACACCCTATAACTATAGGCTTAGAATTTGCGGTGGTCAAGCTGGCTGCGCAGAGGTTAAGCCGTCTTCCTGAAGACGATGTGGCGCTGCCAGTCAGGCAATGGCTCGGGGAAGTCAAAGCGGAAGTGAGCACCGCGGCTCTCCTCCCTAATGAGGGCTGCTTCCGCCATCAAGCGCCCCACCAGGATCATGTCGCTCAGCTCATAGGAGGGGCGATCTGAGGGCTTCTTCACGGTCTCCTGCCATGAGGCGAGTACCGACGCCGCTTCCTCCAGCCCCTCCCCGGAGCGCACTATCCCCACCTTGTCCCACATCAGCGACTGAACTGCCGGTAAGCTAAGAGCAGGAACGGCACCTGTAGCTTTCCTCCGGCTGAGATCGAAGTAACCCTGTTCTCGGCGCTGGCGGGCACGTTTGCCAGGCCTGGACGCTTTCCTTGTTCGCTCCAGGATTCTCTTGGCAAAAATGACCACCTCAAGAAGGGAATTGGAGGCCAGCCTGTTTGCCCCGTGTACCCCGGTGCATGCCGTCTCCCCGGCAGCGAAAAGCCCGGCGATATTGGTCTCCCCCCAGACATTGGTTTTCACCCCACCCATCATATAATGGGCAGCCGGTGCCACCGGGATCAGGGACTTGGTAATGTCTAAGCCATGATCGAGGCAAAAGCGATAGATATGGGGGAAGCGGGCCGAGATTTTGCGCGCAGGTAAGTGGGTAACATCGAGGAAAACGCGGTCGGTGCCCGTTTTCCTCATCTCAAAAAGGATGCCGCGGGCAACGATGTCCCGAGGCGCGAGGTCCCCATCGGGAGAATAGTCAAACATGAACTGGCGCCCCTCCTCGTTGCGCAGTATCCCACCCTCACCCCTTACCGCCTCCGAGATAAGGCACCGGGTAACCCCGGGCAGGCGCAGCGCCGTGGGGTGGAACTGGAAAAACTCCATATCGGTGATCTCAGCTCCAGCGCGGTAGGCTAAAGCTATGCCATCGCCGGTTGCAATTTCGGGATTGGTTGTGAACTTGAAAAGCCCTCCCCCACCCCCGGTAGCCAGGATCACGGACTGGGTGCCAAATTCCTCGACACTGCCAGTGCTGCAATCGAGGGCTCTTACCCCTTTGGCTACGCCATCCTCAACGATAATCTCGGTAGCCAAGAAGTGCTCCAAGATGACGACCTTAGCCAGCCTTGCCATCCGGCTTAGGGTAACCTCGATATGCTCCCCGGTGGCATCACCACCAGCGTGCAGGATCCTGGGCACGCTATGGGCTGCCTCCCGGGTCAGAGCCACTTCTCCATTGAGGGTGTCAAAGGGGACTCCAAAATTGACCAGATCGGTGATGCGGTCGGGAGCCTCCTCAACCAGGATGCGCACCGCCTCTGGGTCACACAATCCAGCCCCGGCGGCCATGGTGTCACGGAAATGGAGCTCGGCGGAATCCCCCTGACCTATTGCCGCAGCAATCCCCCCCTGGGCGTACTTGGTATTGCATTCATCAATGCTGCCCTTGGTCAGGATGAGCACACTCCCATGCTCCCGCGCCAGAAGAGAGGTGTAAAGCCCAGCAATACCACTGCCAACAATGATATAATCATACTGGTTCATCTCAGTCCGCCAAACACATTCTAGCTTACCTCGATCATGCGGTCGAGGGCAAGCTTTGCCCTAACCCTCACTTCCTCAGGAACCGTCACAATATTTCGCCGCTCCTGCATCGTCCTGACGATGCTCTCCAGGGTGGTCTTTTTCATATCGGGACATAGCAAGCCCGTGGTGAGCAGGTGGAAGCTCTTCTCAGGGTTCTCCTGACGCATGCGGTGCAGGATTCCCTCCTCGGTGCCAATGAGGAAGGCGTTTCGGCTGTCCCCTTTGACATAGCGGATCATCTGCGATGTGCTCAGCGCAGCGTCAGCCTGGGCGATGACCTCAGCGCTGCACTCAGGGTGAACCACAGCCCCAGCATCAGGGTAAAGCTCTCTGGCAAGCTCGATATGCCTCGGCTTGAGCCGCTGATGGGGAGCGCAATAACCGGGATAAAGGATGATTCGCTTATCGGTTTTGGTGGAAACATAATGCCCCAGATGGCGGTCGGGGATGAAAAGGATTTCATTATTAGGCAGCGATTCCACCACCTGGAGGGCGTTGGCTGAAGTGCAGCAAACGTCGCTCTCGGCCTTCACTGCCGCCGAGGAATTCACATAGCAAACGACAGCAGCCTGGGGATACCTCTGCTTCCACTCCCTGAGGTCATCGGCATCGATCATATCCGCCATCGGGCAGCCGGCGCCGCCTTCACTGAGGAGCACCGTCCGCTCTGGATTGAGAATAGCGGCGCTTTCGGCCATGAACTGGACGCCACATAAGACGATAACCTCGGCATCGACCTTGGCGCACTCGCGGGCCAGCTCCAGGGAGTCGCCATAGAAGTCGGCGATGTCCTGCACCTCAGGGCGCTGGTAATTGTGAGCCGCAATCACCGCATTGAGCTTTCTTTTGAGCTCCAGGATACTCTCCTGAAGTTCGTTTGGTGCTTTCATTTGCTCACCACTCATATTGCAATTAACCTGCCAAACTCCCCTGAAGCGCCCAGGGGCTGGTCTTTTCGATCTTGACCCTGACCAGCTTTCCTATGTGGTCATCCTCATCGCTGAAGAAAACGAGCTTATCCGTCCTGGTGCGCCCCTGCCACTTCCCTTTTTTTCGTCCTTCTACCAGTATCTCGACTGTTTGGCCCAGAAGCTGACTATTGATCTCAGAGGCAATCCCCTCCTGGAGCGCCTCGATCTTCTCCCGCCTCCTCCTCTTCTCCTCCAAGGGGACATCGTCCCTGAGCTTCCTGGCGGCGATAGTTCCCGGGCGCGGCGAATAGCAGGCAGCATGCACAGTATCAAACCTGAGCTCGCGAATCATGTCGAATGTTCGCTCAAACTGCTCCTCGCTCTCCCCAGGGAAGCCGACAATGATATCGGTGCTCAGGGCAACACCGGGAATTGCATCCCGAATACGCTCTACAAGCTCCCGATACTGCTTCGCGCTGTAGCCCCGCCTCATCGCCATCAGGATATCATCGTCCCCCGCCTGAAAAGGAAGGCTGAGGTGCTCGCAGACCTTTTCAAGCTGGGCCATCGCTTCAATGAGTCTCTCGCCCATATCTTTAGGGTGAGAGGTCAAAAAACGTATCCGAGACAAACTATCAACCTCGTTCAGCTCCGCTAGAAGGTCAGCCAGGTCGGGCGTGGCGGGCAGGTCATGCCCGTAAGAGTCGACATTCTGCCCGAGGAGGGTGACCTCCTTTACCCCCCGCTGGGCAAGCCATCTCACCTCGCACAGAATCTCATCTACAGGGCGGCTTCTCTCCCTCCCGCGGCGATAGGGAACGATGCAGTAAGAGCAGAATTTATCGCAGCCCTCAATGATGGGGACAAAGGTGCTCGGCGAGGGGTGGAGGGGTAGAGGCGAGTCAGGCTTTGGCGGGGCTGCCAGCCCCCTGGACGCCAGAAATTGCCCCAATTCCTCAACTGCCTGTGGTCGGCAAAAGAGGTCCACATGGGGAAAGCGATGCCTGAGACCATCGACCCTGGAGTTCACCATGCATCCGGTGAGAGCCAGGATTGGATTTTGTGGCCCTCTCTTCAATGATTTGAGGGCACCTAGCTTATTGATGACCCGGTCCTCGGCGCTCTGGCGCACCACACAACTATTAAGCACGATGATCTCAGCCTCCTCAGCCCTGCGCGTGGCTTGAAAGCCTGCCTGCTCCAGATAGCTGCTGATGCGCTCTGAATCGGCCTTGTTCATCTGGCAGCCAATGGTCCAGATATAATAACAAGGCATAAGGCCCTTCTCCTTAAAAAATATAACCCCCATAACCCAGGGGCACTTTGTGGCGGAGGGAGTGGGATTCGAACCCACGACAGAGGTTTCCCCCTGTAGCCGCTTAGCAGGCGGCCGCACTAGGCCACTATGCGATCCCTCCATAGCCCAATATAACATAAGGCGGGTGATTTTTCAATAAACTCCCATGTTGCCTCGCCCTTCGCCCTATGCTATACTCATCTCTGTAAACTCACTACAAAGGGGGGAGCTAGGAAGAGAGCATGGAAGAAGAAAGGACTGGGACTGTTGAGGCGGTGACCATGAAACTGCTATTGGAATCAGGAGCCCACTTTGGTCACCAGACCAGCCGCTGGAACCCCCGGATGAAGAAATACATCTTCACCGAGCGAAACGGTATCCACATCATTGACCTCCAGCAGACCGTGGAAATGCTGGACAAAGCCTATGAGTTCGTGCGAGACACCGTGGTCAATGGCGAAAATATCATCTTTGTCGGCACAAAGAAGCAGGCAAAGGAAATCATAGAGGATGAGGCAAAACGGTGTGAAATGTTCTATGTCAATCAACGCTGGCTGGGGGGGATGCTGACTAATTTCGCCACTATTCAGGCACGTATCGACCATCTAGTGCGCCTTGAGGATCGCAAAGCGAAGGGGGAGTTTGATTACCTGCCCAAGAAGGAGGCTTTGAAGCTGGATGAAGAGATCGCCCGCCTCAACCGGCAAATGGGGGGCTTCAAAGAAATGACCAAGTTCCCGGGAGCCATCTTCATTGTTGACCCATCGAAGGAGAGGATCGCTGTCACCGAGGCAAGGCGCGGCGGGGTGCCTGTTGTTGCCATTGTAGACACAAATTGCAATCCTGACGAAATCGACCATCCCATCCCTGCCAACGACGATGCGGTGAGAGCGATAAAGCTGATAACGAGCAAGATAGCGGACGCCGCTCTCGAGGGCAAGCAAGCCCGGGAGCTGGCGGAGGCAGAGAAAGCGATGGAAATGGTGCCCGAGGAGGCTGAGATGGCGGAGCTTATGGAGCCGCTAACCTTCACTCCAGACACCGAAGAACCAAAAACCGAGGAACCAGCAAGCGAGGAAGCGGAATAGCATGGCCAGCATGGAGCAAATCAAGCACCTGCGGGAGATGACCGGGGCCGGGATTATGAACTGTAAACGGGCCCTCGAGGAGACAAAGGGCGACATCGATGCTGCGCTAGCGATTCTTAAACAGCAAGGTCTGGCCAAGGCGGAGAAAAAGGCGCATCGAGAGGCGAGACAGGGACTGGTAGAGACATATATCCACACTGGGGGCCTCATTGGAGCCCTGGTGGAGTTGAACTGCGAAACCGATTTCGTGGCTCATACAGACGAGTTTAAGAAGCTAGCCTGTGACCTAGCGATGCAGATAACAGCCATGGACCCCTCTTTTATCACCAACGATGATCTGCCTGAGGATATGGACCCCAGCCAGGCCTGCCTCCTCCATCAGCCCTTCATTAAGGACCCGCAAAAAACCGTCCGGGACATCATCACCGAAACAATAGCCAGGGTTGGTGAGAACATCAAGGTCCGCAGATTTGCCCGCTTCGAACTGGGTAAGGATTAAAGGGTGAGTGCCATCAAACACAAACGTACCCTTCTGAAGGTCAGTGGCGAGGCCCTTATGGGGGAAAAGGAATGGGGCATTGACCTCGCCACCCTGTCCAACATCGCCCGCCAAGTAAAGCAGGTAGTGGACATGGGTGTTGAGATTGGTATCGTTGTTGGCGGGGGGAACATCTGGCGCGGCACCACCGCTGAAGCAGGAGGTATGGATCGGGCCACCGCTGACTATGCCGGGATGCTGGGAACGGTGATAAATGCCCTGGCATTACAGGACGCCCTGGAAAAAGAGGGGGTCACCACCAGGATGCAAAGCGCTATCCCTATCCACGCAGTCGCCGAGCCCTATATTCGGCGCCGCGCCATCCGCCATCTGGAGAAGGGGCGGGTGGTCCTTCTCGCCGCGGGCACTGGAAATCCCTACATGACCACAGACACCGCAGCAGCACTGCGGGCAATAGAGATTGGGGCTGAGGTGCTACTCATGGGGAAGAACCGGGTCGATGGTGTCTACGATGCCGACCCCCTCAAAAACCCTAAGGCCAAAAAGTTCGACAAACTGAGCTCTCGCGACGCCTTGAACTTGCGCCTCGAGGTCATGGACTCAACCGCCCTTTACCTTTGTATGGAGAACAACCTCCCCATAATCGTCTTTGATCTTCAAGCCCCAGGGAACATTGTGAGAGCAGTGGCTGGGGAGCCTATCGGCACCATAATCTCTCCAGACCTTTAGCGGAGGGGAAATGATCGAGGACATCCTCTCAGAGACAAGTACCAAGATGGGGAAGACCATCGAAGCCTTGAGAAAGGAGCTAGCTGCAATCCGCACCGGGCGGGCTACCCCATCGCTTGTCGATCAGATTAAGGTTGACTACCACGGCGCTCCGACACCGTTGAACCAGCTGGCTGCCATTGCAGTGCCCGAGGCCAGGCTGCTCGTGATTCAGCCCTGGGACAGGCAAGCCCACGCTAGCATCGAGAAGGCAATCCTGAAATCAGGCCTAGGGCTCAACCCTACAAGCGATGGGAACGTGATCCGACTCAGAATACCCCTGCTCACCGAGGAGCGAAGAAGGGAGCTCGTCAGAGTCGTGCGCAAGAGGGTTGAGGAGAGCAGGGTGTCAGTGCGCAATACAAGAAGAAGTGCTCTGGAGGAATTCAGGGAGCTGGAGCGGAAAAAGGAGATCTCCCAGGACGAGCAAAAGCGCGCCGAGGAGCGATTGCAGAAGCTTACCGATAGCTTCATCGAAGACGTGGAAAGGGCAGGAAGGGAAAAGGAGGTCGAGCTCCTCGAGACTTAAATGGAGCGGAGCCACCCCCTAGGGGCGTAGAACCATGCCTAAGATTGCTCACATCCCCAATCATATAGCCATAATTATGGACGGAAATGGCCGCTGGGCGGCAAGGCGAAGGTTGCCCCGGCTTGCAGGTCACCGCGCCGGAACGGAGAACATCCGCCGCGTCATCGAGTGCCTCGCTGAGTATGAGGTAAAGTATCTCACCCTGTTTGCTTTCTCCACCGAGAACTGGAGCCGCCCCCAACGAGAGGTTAAAGGGCTGCTCCGCATTCTGAAGGAGATGCTCAAAAAGGAGACGAGAAGGCTTCACAAGGAAGGGGTTAAGCTCCTTCACCTTGGTCGCCTGGATCGCCTCTCACCACAACTGCAGCAAGCGCTTCGCGACGCCATCGAACTGACCAAGGATAACACCCGAATGACTGTCAGCATTGCCTTTGACTACGGTGGCCGGGCAGAGATTGTGGATGCCTTCAAGCGCATCCTTCGTGACGGCATACCGCCAGAGAGCATAGATGAGGCCCTTTTCAGCAGCTATCTCTACACCGCGGACCTGCCCGACCCTGACCTCATCATTCGCACCGGCGGCGAGATGAGGCTGAGCAATTTCCTGCTTTGGCAGACCGCCTACAGCGAATACTACTCCACACCTACCTTCTGGCCTGACTTCAGCAAGGAGGAAATCGAAAAGGCGCTTGTAGCCTATGCTCAGCGGGAGAGGCGTTTTGGCAGATTGCGCCCAAAGGCAAAAGGGGGCTGAAGCCGAGGCTAAGGCACCCGGCCTGAGGAAACAATGATAAGACAAAGGGTGCTCAGCGCGCTGGTCCTCATAGTCGTCATCTTCATTGCTGTGTGGTTTGGCGGTCCCTTCTATTACTTGATCCTAGCCCTTGCCGCAGCCCTGGGAGCACTGGAGTTCTTCGGCATTTTGGGCCTCTCTTACAGGCACCCCCTCACCGTCTTCGGCCTGCTATGTGTCCTGCTCTTAATCGTAGGCGCCCATTATAAAGAGCCCGAAACCTTTGAAGACCCTTATACCGCACCGATCCTAGCCGGGGCGGTGGTTTTCTCCCTAATTTGGCTCCTCAGTCGCCGGGCGGGGCATATCCTGGTCAACTGGGTCTGGACATTAGCTGGGATCATCTACATCGGCTGGATGCTAAGCCACTTCATCCCGTTAAGGGCACTGGATGATGGCCGGGAGTGGGTCCTTTTCCTCCTCTTTGCCACCTTCGCCACCGATACCGCCGCCTTCTTTTGTGGCCGGGCATGGGGCAAGCGCTCCCTGGCACCAGCGATAAGCCCGGGTAAGACATGGGAAGGAGCGATAGGAGGCTTTTTGGCTGCCATCGCGGCATCCTTGGTCCTGGCCACTATACTGAATCTTCCCATTCCCTATTGGCAAGTGACCATCCTCGGCATCCTCATTGGCATCTTCGCCCAGCTAGGTGACCTCTCGGAATCGCTGCTCAAGCGCAGCGCCGGGGTAAAGGAGGCAGGAACGCTGATCCCGGGGCACGGTGGCATCCTCGACCGTCTCGATAGCATTGTCTTTACTGTAGTTGTAGTATACTATTATGTAATATGGGTGGTGATATGAAGCGGCTCGCCATCCTGGGCGCCACCGGCTCCATAGGGCAGCAGACGCTAGAGGTGGTGCGTTCCTTCAGCGACCGATTTCAGGTGGTCGGCCTCGCTGCGGGAAGAGATGCCGAGCTTTTGACCAGGCAAATCACAGAATTTCGGCCGAAACTGGTCTCCATCGAGTCTGCCAGCTCACGGGAGAGGCTGCGCAGCTCGGAATATGAGCTTTTATCCCTGGATGAGCTTGCTTCCCATCCCGACGTTGACCTGGTGGTGATCGCCATCTCGGGGAAAGCAGGGCTCAGCCCCACTTTGGCCGCTATCGAGGCTGGGAAAAGCGTCGCCCTTGCCACCAAGGAGGTGCTGGTGATGGCAGGGGAGATCGTCACCGCTGCGGCCAAGAGGCGTGGCGTGGAGATTATGCCCATCGACAGCGAGCCCAGTGCCATCTGGCAGTGCCTGCAAGGTGAGGAAGGAAGTGTCGCCCGGCTCATCCTCACCGCCTCCGGAGGCCCCTTCCGCCAATTTTCTCAGGAGCAGCTTGCAATGGTAACACCCCAGCAGGCACTTGACCATCCCACCTGGAAAATGGGAAGGAGAATCACCATCGACTCCGCCACTATGATGAACAAGGGCTTTGAGGTTATCGAGGCGCACTGGCTCTTTGATGTCCCTGTAGAAAAAATCGAAATAGTTGTTCATCCTCAGAGCATTGTGCATTCTTTTGTTGAATTTGTTGATGGCTCGATCAAGGCACAGCTAAGCCCCCCAGATATGCGACTCCCGATTCAATATGCCCTGTTTTACCCCCAGCGTCCGCCTAGCGAGCTGCCGCGGCTTGACTTTTCCAACATAGGCCCCCTCACCTTTGAAGCGCCTGACCTGGAAAAATTCCCCTGCTTGAGATTGGCGCTGGAGGCAGGGCAAAAGAAGGGCACCTACCCTGCGGTGCTTGCTGCCGCTGACGAGGTGGCGGTAGAGCTTTTCCTCGAGCAGCGCATCGGCTTTCTCGACATCGCCACACTGGTGGAAGAGGCGCTGGGGCAACACCAGAGCATTCCCCATCCCTCGCTGGAGGAGATTCTGGCCGCTGATGCCTGGGCCAGAGAAAAGGCAGCCAAGACAGAGATTCGTAAATGAGCATATTTATAACCATAATAGCCTTTTTCGGCATACTGGTCGTGGTTATCCTGGTCCATGAGCTGGGGCACTTCGCCACAGCGAAGCTTTCCAAGGTCAAGGTTGAGGAGTTTGGCCTCGGGTTCCCCCCCCGCCTCGTCAGCTTTAAGAAGGGGGATACGCGCTACTCTCTTAATCTCATCCCCCTGGGTGGCTTTTGCCGGATGGCGGGAGAGGAAGACCCTAAGGCGCCGGGAAGCCTGGCGGGGAAGAGCATCAAGACCCGGCTTCTCGTCCTCAGCGCGGGGTCGATAATGAACGTCCTGCTCCCCCTATTGCTCTTCTCCATTGCCTTCATGATTCCAACATCGCTGATAGTGGGGGATGTGATGGTCAACGAAGTTGCGCCAAACTCCCCTGCGGAAGAGGCAGGAATCATGCCCGGGGACACCATCCTCGAGCTAGATGGTCGCGAGATCAGAAACCTCAACGACCTTGCGTACAACACTCACCTTAACCTTGGCGCTGAGATCACCCTGCTCATAGGCAACGACACCCAAAAAGAGGTATCGCTGGTACCGCGGTGGGACCCGCCGGAAGGGGAGGGGGCGATGGGGGTATTGGTGGGGGTGGAAAATGCCACCAAAACTAAAGAGTCATACCCCTTCTGGGAGGCGATCCCCAAGGGGACGATCCACAGCGTCGAGACCATGATTCTATTTAAGAACGAGATACAGAGATGGTTTATCGCCAAAGAAGGGCCTCAGGTTGCAGGCCCCGTTGGCATCGCCGAGCTCACTGGGGAGGCCGCGAGAAGTGGGTTTGGAGTACTGCTGGAGTTTACCGCCTTCTTAAGCATGAATCTGGCGATAATCAATCTATTGCCCATCCCCGGCCTCGATGGGGGGAGAATCGTTTTTGTCGCCATCGAGGGCATCAGACGCGGGAAGAAGATATCGCCAAAACGGGAGGGCCTGGTTCACCTCATTGGCTTCACAGTATTGATTCTGATAATAATCCTGATAACCTACCAGGATATCCTGCGCATAATCAGAGGAGAAAGCTTGATCCCATGATGCGACGCAGAGCCTCGAGGCCGATCAAGATAGGGGATGTGACCATCGGCGGCGGCACCCCCGTTGTGGTGCAGTCCATGACCAAGACCGACACCCGAGACGTCACGGCAACCACCAACCAGATAAGGGAGCTTGAGGAGTGCGGCTGCCAGCTGGTGAGAGTTGCCGTCCCCGACAGGGAGGCTGCCGAGGCCATCCCCGACATTAAGCGGGACGTCTCCATCCCAATCATCGCCGACATTCACTTCGACCCTCGCCTCGCTATTCTCGCCCTGGAGGCCGGTGTGGATGGGATCAGGATAAACCCAGGTAATATCAATGACCCAGATCAGATCGCTCAAATTGTGCGCGCCGCCAAGGAGCGAGAGGTCCCCATAAGAATCGGGGTCAACTCGGGCAGTTTGCCGGCAACGAAAGGCTCGCAAAAGCCAGTCGCCGAGCGTATGGTTGATGCGGCGATGGAGCAGGTCGAACTGTTCGAAAGCCTGGATTTCGAGCTGATCAAGGTCTCGCTCAAGGCCTTCGACGTCCCAACTACGATTGAAGCCAATAAAGCTATCGCCCAAAAAATGCCCTATCCCCTCCACCTGGGGATCACCGAGGCCGGCACCCCAAGAACAGGCGTGATACGGAGCGCCGTTGGCATTGGCGCCCTGCTCTACATGGGCATCGGGGATACCATTCGCGTATCGCTAACTGGCGACCCCCGGGAGGAGGTCATCGCCGGCTATGAAATCCTGAAATCGCTCGATTTGAGCCAGCGCGGCCCGATCCTGATAAGCTGCCCTTCCTGCGGGCGGGCTGAAGTTGATATAATAGGGCTGGCTGAAGCCGTAGAAGAGCGGCTGGTGAAGCTGGAAAAGCCGATAAAGGTGGCGGTCATGGGGTGCGTGGTCAACGGCCCTGGCGAGGCCCGGGACGCCGATGTCGGCATCGCCTGCGGCAAAGGGCGGGGGGTCATTTTTCGTAGAGGGGAGCAGGTAAGGACAGTGGAAGAGGCCGATTTTTTGACCGCGCTGATGGCGGAAGTAGAAACATTGTAGAAGCGTGAACCCGAATGCAGTTGCACATAGGTTGTGTTAGGGCGAAAAAGGCGCTGATGGCGGAGTTGGAGGGGCTTTAGAAGGTGAAATGATTAGAAAGATGACACGATAAAAAGAACGAAAAAAGGACGAAAAATGCGACTATCTAAATTGTTCGGTAAGACGTTGCGCCAGACGCCGTCGGAGGCGGAGAATGTCAGCCATCAACTGCTGCTCAAGGCGGGCATGATCCACCAATTGGCGGCGGGAATCTATAGCTACCTCCCCCTGGGATGGCGGGCGCTGAGGAAGATCGAGAACATCATCCGCGAGGAGATGAACGCCATCGGCGGGCAGGAGCTGATGATGCCCGTGCTCCAGCCCCTGGAGATGTGGGAGGAGACGGAGCGAGACCTCGCCTTCGGCAAGGGCCTGTTTACCTTGAGCGACCGCAGGGATAGAAAGCTGATCCTGGGCCCAACTCACGAGGAGGTGATGACCCAGCTCGTGCGGCGCAACGTGCAGAGCTATCGAGACCTCCCCCTCTTCCTCTACCAGATTCAGACCAAGTTCCGCGATGAGCCCCGCCCCCGCGGAGGCCTGTTGCGCGTCCGAGAGTTCACCATGAAGGACCTCTATACCTTTGATGCCGATGAGGAGGCGATGGATGTCAGCTACCACAAGGTGATCGGGGCGTATCAGAGAATCTACGAGTGCTGCGGGCTGCCGTCGATGGTGGTTGAGGCTGATAGCGGCGCCATCGGGGGCAAGGACTCCCACGAGTTCATGGTCATCACCGAAAGCGGCGAGGACCAGGTGATCTACTGCTCAAAGTGCGATTACTCGGCAAACGTGGACAAGGCGGAGAGCGTCAAGCTGCCCGGCGAGGAGGAGAAGCCTCTTCCCGTCGAAGAGATAGCCACCCCCGGGATCAAGACTATCGAAGCCTTGACCAACTTTCTCGGCATCCCCAGGAAGAAGACCATAAAGGCAGTTTTCTATGTCGCCGATGGGGAGATGGTCTTTGTCGCCATCAGGGGCGATCTTGAGGTCAATGAGGTGAAGCTCAAAAACGCCCTCAACTGCCATGAACTTCGGCTCGCCAGCGACGAAGAGGTGGCGGAGGCGGGGCTGGTGGCAGGCTCAGCCTCGCTAGCGGGTGTCACCGGGGTCAAGAGCGTTGCCGACCCTTCGATAACCCTGGGCGTCAACTTGGTCGCCGGGGCCAATAAGCCTGATACCCACCTCAAGAATGTCAACTACCCCCGGGACTTCGAGGTCGATCTCATGACAGATATCGCCATCGCCCAGGCAGGCGAAGGATGTCCCAGGTGCGGGGGAGAGCTTCAGTCCACCCGGGGCATCGAGGTGGGGCATGTGTTCAAGCTCGGCACCTTCTTCAGCGAGAGGCTGGGTGCCACTTATGTCGATCAGAGCGGAGTGGAGCGCCCAATCTATATGGGTTGCTATGGCATCGGCACTGGGCGTCTCCTCGCCGCCGCCATCGAGCAGAACCATGATGAAAAAGGCATCATCTGGCCCATCCCCATCGCCCCCTATCATGTCCACCTCTGCCCGCTATCGCCGGACAATGAACAGGTGGTCTCCGCTGCAGAAAAGCTCTATCTCCAGCTAGAAGAGCAGGGTCTGGAGGTGCTCTTCGATGACCGCATCGAGTCGCCGGGGGTGAAGCTTAATGATGCCGACCTTCTGGGAATGCCCTTGAGGCTCATCCTCAGCCCGAGGACGCTGAGCACCGGCAGCGTTGAGATCAAGGAGCGCAGGGAGAAAGAGGCAACGCTTGTCCCCTGGGAAGAGATTGAAGGGAGACTAAAGGCCATTCTTTCCCTGTAAATGGCTCTGCAAGGGCTTGCATCAGCGCCCCGTCTGTGCTATACTATCGGAGCAAGAGAGAATGAACTAGTAAGTGGGTGTTTTCCCCACTTTTTTTGTATTGGAGAAGGAGGAGGAGCGTGGGCAAGATAAAGAGCGACTTTATGCTGGCGCTCACCCAGCTTGCCGCCGAGAAGAACCTGCCTCGGGAAGTAGTTCTTGAAGCAGTGGAAGCGGCATTAGCTTCCGCCTTCAAGAAGAATAACTTCGCCGCCACCCAGAATGTCTCGGTGAGGATCAATGCCAACAGTGGGGAGGTAACCGTATTTGCCGAGAAGACGGTGGTGGAAAAGGTAACCGATCCCCGCCGCGAGCTGTCGCTGGAGGAGGCCAAAAAAATTAAGAAGTCCATCACGCTCGATGAAACTATCGAAGTTGAGGCCACCCCCAGAGATGCGGGGCGAATCGCCGCTCAGACGGCAAAGCAAGTGGTGCTGCAGCGGCTGCGCGAGGCGGAGCGAGAACTGGTGTTCGAGCAGTTCTCCGATCGGGAGAGCGAGATCGTTACCGGGGTCGTGCAGCGAATAGAGCCAAGACAGATCATCCTTGACCTGGGGAGAACCGAAGGCCTACTGCCCAATCAAGAGCAGGTGCGCACCGAGCATTATCGGGCGGGGCAAAGGCTCAAGGTATATCTTGTGGAGGTGCATCGCACCAGCAAAGGGCCTCAGATAGTTGTATCGCGCACCCATCGAAACCTACTTCGCCGCCTCCTCGAGTTGGAGGTGCCTGAGATACATAGCGGCACTGTGGAACTGAAGGCCATCGCCCGCGAACCCGGGCATCGGAGCAAGATTGCTGTAGTGGCAACGCAACCAGGCGTCGACCCTGTCGGCTCCTGCGTCGGGCTGCGTGGCATCAGAATCCAGAACATTGTCAACGAATTAAACGGGGAAAAGATAGACATTGTCGAGTGGCATGCTGAGCCTGCAACCTTCATTGCCCACGCCCTCAGTCCTGCCCAGGTCACCAGCGTAGAGATCAATGAAGAGGAGAATACGGCAACCGTGGTAGTGCCTGATCATCAGCTCTCCCTGGCCATAGGCAAGGAAGGGCAGAATGCCAGGCTTGCTGCCAAGCTTACCGGATGGCGAATCGATATCAAGAGCGTCTCTGTCGCTGAGGCGGAGAGGGCTGCTATGGAAGAGCTTGTGGCGGAAGCCCAAGTTGAGGAGCCCGAGGCGGAAGCCTTAGTTGAGGAGCCCACGGTTGAAGAGCCACTACTGGCAGAGTCCGAGTCCCCGGTTGCCGAGGAAGCGGAGGAGGGTGCCGCCGTTGAGGAAGTAGCACTGCCTGAAGCAACTTTGGCTGCGGAACCTATCCCCCAGCTTCGCTTTGCCGAGGATATCCTCCCCGTTAGAGCAACACCGCCAAAGAAAAAGGCGAAGAAGGCCAAGAGCAAGAGGGTGAGTGCGGAGGATGTGGACAAGCCAAAGAAGGCTCGTCGCAGCCTAAAACCTGTGGATGAACTTGAGGAGTACGAGGAGCTACTGAGCTAAAGGTTTCTAGCGCTTTGGAGCAAGATGACTACCACATCGCAGCGGAAAAAGCATATTCGACAGCGACCCATTCCACAGCGCACCTGCGTCGGCTGCCGCGAGGTGAGGCCGAAACGGGAGCTTATTCGCATTGTCCGCACTGCAACCGAAGCTGTGGAGATCGACCCTACAGGGAAGAAATCGGGGCGAGGCGCTTACTTATGTAAAGCAAAGGCCTGCTGGCAAGCAGGACTAAAAGGGGAGTACCTTGACCGTGTCTTAAAAACCAAGATCACCCCCCAAAATCGAAGGGAACTGGCTCACTATGGTGAAATGTTCCCCTAGTTAAGGATGAGGGAACCTAGATGACAGCCAAAAGGCCCCAGCGGAAAACCGCAAAAAGGCCTCGGCAGAAAACCGCAAAAAAGCCTCAGCAAGCTCCAGAGGCGGCTGCCCCTGAGCCCGCTGCGGTCAAATCGGAGCGTCAGCTCACGATCCCTCGCTCCCTCACCGTGAGGCAACTGGCCGATTTGGTCGGGTTGAGCGCTGTGGACGTGATTAAGCAATTGATGCGAAATGGCATAATGGCCAGCATCAATCAGGCTATTGACTACGAGACGGCAGCAGTCGTAGCCTCTGAGCTTGGCTATGAGGCGGTAGAGGAGCAACCAGCAGCGGGGCGGGCGGTCTCGGCCCAGAAGCCTAAGCGCTATCAGAGGTTCAGGGAAGAGGATACTACGGGGCAGAAGCCTCGCCCTTCTGTGGTTACCATAATGGGGCATGTAGACCACGGCAAAACCAGCCTCCTCGATGCCATCCGCAAGACAAAGGTAACTGCCACCGAGGTCGGCGAGATCACCCAGCATATTGGCGCCTATCAAGTAAAGGTCCACGGACAAAAGATAACCTTCCTCGATACCCCAGGGCACGAAGCCTTTACCGCAATGCGAGCCAGGGGGGCTCAAGTAACGGATATTGCCATACTAGTGGTGGCGGCAGACGATGGGGTGATGCCCCAGACCATAGAGGCCATTGACCACGCCCGTGCTGCCGATGTCCCCATTGTGGTCGCCATCAACAAGATAGATAAGCCAGATGCCAATGTCCAGCGGGTAAAGCAGCAGCTTTCCGATGTTGAGGTGCTGTGCGAAGATTGGGGTGGCGATGTGGTGTGCGTCCCGGTATCGGCGAAAAAGAAGGAGGGCATCTCCGACCTCCTGGAGAACCTGCTCATTGTTGCCGAGCTGGAGGAGTTAAAAGCAACCCCGGATCGACGTGCTGTTGGCGGGTGTT
>JABUBL010000009.1_pt1 | contig 31776 bp, 29 predicted proteins | sample 7240371 | NCBI WGS metagenome assembly JABUBL01 (sample SAMN07256343, study PRJNA390944) | subsurface metagenome | isolation source: Methane hydrate marine sediment | place: Pacific Ocean: Eastern North Pacific, ODP site 1244 | collected 2002
GGTCAGGTCGCCGGCGATGAAGGGTGTGAGCCCGGCAGCAAGCAGCGAGTCGCCCGGTACAAAGCGAGCGAGCCAGCTGAGACCGAAGATGTAAAGCACTACGCTTCCTGCTAGCATGGCAGGGGCTGCTGTCCATGGGCGGCGGTCCCAGCCTCGCTCACAAAGATAGCCAACGATAAAGGCCATGGGCACGAAGCCTATCAGGAATCCGGCGGTGGGTCCCGCGAAGTAGGCAGCGCCACCACCGTAGGCAAATACGGGCAGTCCCATTGCTCCTTGAGCCAGGTAGGCTACCACGCTTAACGCGCCAAGGCGGCTGCCCAACAGTGCCCCGGTGAGCAACACGGCGAAGGTCTGCCCGGTGATGGGAACCGAGGACCAGGGGACGGGGAAGGAGATGCGGGCGCAGAGAGCAATCAGGGTGGTGGAACTGAGGACGAGAACGACATTGCGTAGCAAGGTCGCCTTGGGGAAAACAGCATCCATCATGGTCAAAACTTGTGCTCGAGGTTTCAAACTCACTCCTCCTTTTTCGAACTATTCGCTATGGTGGGTGTCAGGCTTGGTCGCTATCCTTCCTTCCCTTCATGCCAGCCCCGGGCTCCAGCGAAGCAACATGGCAGCCCAGGAGAAACCGGCACCAAAGGCAACGAGAAGGACAAGGTCACCCTCCTTGATCCGTCCCTCCTCCACAGCTTCGCATAAGGCCACTGGCGGGGATGCTGCGGAGAGGTTGCCATAGCGATCGACGTTTATGTAAACCTTCTCCCTGGGGATGTCTAGGGACTTGGCTGCCGCTTGGATGATGCGGTCGTTTGCCTGGTGGGGGATAAAGAGGTCAATATCAGAGAGTTGGAGTCCGACCTCTTTTACCACCTGCCTTGAGGCTTCGGCCATAGTGGTGACCGCGAACTTAAACACCTCTCTCCCTTCCATTAGCAGGTGGAGGTGTCCATCTTGAGGCATCTCCGCTAGCTTGTCGCAAGGGCTGGGCACATAGAGTGACCTCGCCATTGAGCCATCGCTGCCCATCAGGAAATGGAGCATATCCGTCGCCTGCTCATTAGCCTGCACCACCACCGCTCCGGCGCCATCGCCGAAAATCACGCAGGTGCCGCGATCCTCCCAGTTGATGTAGCGCGTTACCGCTTCACTGCCGACAACGAGAATATTGCGATAGGCTCCAGAGGCAATAAACTGATAGGCGGTGGCCAAAGCATAGATAAAACCGCTGCAGCCGGCAACCACGTCGAAAGCTGCTGCTTTCTTGGCGCCTATGGCATCCTGCACCAGGGAAGCTGAGGCAACGATGAACTTATCTGGACTGAGGGTGGCGAGAATTATCAGGTCGAGCGAGTCGGGTGAAAGATGGGCAACCTCAAGGGCTCGCCTCCCTGCTTCCACCCCCATGGTCGATACCGATTCTTCATCCCCTACGATGCGCCGCTCCCTTATGCCGGTACGGGTGAGGATCCACTCGTCGGAGGTGTGTACTATCCTCTCCAAATCTTGGTTAGTGAGCACTCTCTGCGGCAGATACTTTCCCCAGCCGGTAATCACCCCGTGAAGGCTCACGTCTCTCCTCTCAGTCTGACCATTGAGGCAGTATAACAAAGAGCAGCCAGAGGGTCAACCCCTTGACAATGGGGATAAAAGAGTAGTAAATTAAGGTGATTAGCACTCTCGACCGGGGAGTGCTAATCAAGGGGGAACAGATGCTTTCAGAGAGGTTGGAGAGTATTCTCAGGATCATTGTCGGGGAATATATTTTTCAGGGCAACCCTGTAGCTTCGGAGACTATTGCCCGTGGGCATGGACTGGGGGTAAGTTCTGCCACCGTCCGCAATGAGGTGGCACGCCTTGAGGAGGAGGGCTACATTGTTCGCCCTCACCCATCGGCGGGTGGCATTCCCTCGGACAAGGGCTACCGATACTATGTTGAGTTCCTGATCACGGAAGCTGAGCTCTCGATGGATGAGCGACTCATGATCTCCCACCTCTTTCATCAGGTGGAGAGGGAGCATGAACAGTGGACCCCGTTGGCTGCCGCGCTTCTTGCCCGCATGGTTCACAACTTGGCTATTGTTACCGTGGCTAAGGCATTTGAGTCCCGACTTAGGCGTTTGGAGCTGGTGGCAGTTCAAGATTTTCTCGCTTTGCTCATTCTCCTCCTCCGGGAGACCAGGATCAAACAGCAGCTAATAACTTTCGATGAGACTATATCTCAGGAGGAACTTACCATTGTCTCCAATAAGTTAAATGCAGCCTTTGGTGGTTTGACCCGGTCCCAGATCATGGCTCAGAGGCTGGAGCTTTCCCCTGCGGAGAAGACGGTAACAAAAGCCTTGGTGCATGTAATGCAAGGGGAAGATGAACAAAGATATGAGGAGCCCCAGATCGAGGGGTTGCGCCATGTGTTTTCTCAGCCTGAGTTTGCCACTAGCGAACGGATGCTGAGCCTTATGGAGGTGCTGGAGAGCGGGAGGCTGGTAAGGTCCGTCTTACCTCAGGTGGTGGGTGGCGAGGGTGTCCATGTGATAATCGGGGCCGAGAATCGGGAGGATGCAATGCGGGAGTGCAGCATGGTGGTCACCCAGTATGGCATCCCGGGCGAGGTCAGTGGTGTCCTGGGAGTTTTGGGTCCCACCCGGATGCGGTATGGACGAGCGATCTCTGCGGTTAGATATATGGGTTCCCTGATGAGCGAGCTTGTCGCTGAGCTGAGCAGCGCGGGTCGCCGCCCCGAAAACCAGAATTAATACCCTTAGGGGGTGTTATTGTGAGCAATGAGGAGAAAGACCTCAGCCCTGAGGAGATGTCGGTTCATAGGGAAGAGGATGTGGTTAGCGAGGAACTGGAGGATGTAGAATCGCTTAACAAGGCGCTTGCTGAAGAAAAGGCTAAGGCGGAGAACTATCTTGCCAATTGGCAACGGGCCCAGGCAGATTTCATAAACTACAAAAGACGTATAGAGCAGGAGCGAAACGAGACGGTCAAGTTCGCCAATGCCACACTCGCCCTCGATTTGCTCCCGGTGCTGGATGACCTGGAGCGGGCGCTGGATAATATAACCCCCAAGCTTGCGGGGCTTACCTGGGTGGATGGCATTGGGCTTATCTATCGCAAGCTGCAAGCCATTCTCGAGTTGCATGGTCTCACCGAGATCCAGGCCCTGGGTCAGCCCTTCGACCCTAACCTTCATGAGGCGGTGCTCTATGGTGAGGGGGAGGAGGGGAAGGTTGTCGAGGAGCTCCAGAAGGGCTACAAGCTGCATGACCGGGTGCTTCGCCCCACCATGGTGGAAGTGGGCAAGGGCAAGGTGGAAGAGGGAGAAATAGCTGAGAAAGAGCAATAATCATCATCCCCTAAGGAGGGTGAAATGGGAAAGGTAATAGGTATCGATCTAGGAACGACAAATAGCTGTGTCTCCGTAATGGAGGCCGGGGAGCCAACGGTGATCCCCAGCGCTGAGGGGGGGCGGGTGGTCCCCTCGACGGTGGCGGTGAGCAAGTCTGGGGAGCGGCTCACCGGTCAGGTGGCAAAGCGGCAGGCGATCACCAATCCCGATAATACCATTTTCAGCATCAAGCGCCTCATGGGGCGAAAGTTCACTGACCCTGAGGTGGAGCAGGACAGGAAGATATTACCCTATAAGATTGTGGAGGCGTCCAATGGCGATGCCAAGGTGGTCATGGGTGACAGGGACTATAGCCCGGCAGAGATTTCAGCCATGATCTTGCAGAAGATGAAGATGGATGCCGAGGCCTATCTTGGGGAAAAGGTGACCGAGGCGGTGATCACAGTGCCTGCCTATTTCAACGATAGCCAGCGCCAGGCGACCAAGGATGCGGGCAAGATCGCTGGGCTTGAGGTTCTGCGCATCGTGAATGAGCCTACCGCTGCCTCCCTGGCCTATGGTCTGGAGAAGAGGAAGGAGCAGACCATCGCCGTTTTCGACCTCGGCGGCGGCACCTTTGATATCTCCATCCTGGAATTGGGAGAGGGCACCTTCCATGTGAAATCCACCAGCGGCGACACTCACCTTGGCGGCGATGACTTTGACCAGAAAATCATCGAGTGGCTTTGCGATGAGTTCAAGAAGGATCAGGGGATCGATCTCAGGCAGGACCGCATGGCGCTGCAGAGGCTCAAGGAGGGAGCGGAGAAGGCTAAGTGTGAACTCTCTACCGTGATGCAGACTGATATCAACCTCCCCTTTATCACCGCCGATGCCAGCGGGCCGAAGCATCTCAATATCACCCTGACTCGGGCTAAGTTGGAGCAACTGGTGGGCGATCTGGTGGAGAAGACCCTTGGTCCCTGCCAGCAGGCGCTGTCAGACGCCGATATTGCCGCGGCTCAGCTTGATGAGGTTATCCTGGTTGGCGGGCAGACGCGGATGCCTCTGGTTCAGGAGAAGGTGAAGCAGCTCTTCGGCCGGGAGCCGACTAAGGGGGTCAACCCCGATGAGGTGGTAGGCATGGGGGCTGCGATTCAGGCCGGGGTGCTCAAGGGGGAGGTGAGGGATGTGCTCTTGCTCGATGTAACCCCTCTCACCCTGGGCATCGAGACCCTGGGCGGAGTGATGACCTCGCTCATACCCAGAAATACCACCATTCCCACCTCCAAGAGCCAGATATTCAGCACCGCTGCCGATAGCCAGACCAGCGTCGATATCCATGTCCTCCAGGGGGAGCGGGCCATGGCTGCCGATAACAAGTCGCTGGGGCGGTTTAGGCTCGATGGAATCATCCCCGCCCCCCGCGGCATGCCTCAGATTGAGGTCGCCTTCGACATCGATGCCAATGGCATCGTTAGTGTCAGGGCTCATGATAAGGGGACAGGTAAAGAGCAGAAGATCGTAATCACCGCCTCCAGCGGCCTCTCCAAGGAGGAGGTGGAGCGGCTGCAGCGGGATGCGGAGACCTATGCCGAGGAGGATCTCCGCAAGCGGGAAGAGGTGGAGACCAGGAACACTGCCGATACCCTGGCCTATACTGCCGACAAGACCCTTCGCGATCAGGGGGACAAGGTGCCCTCTGATCTCAAGCAGGAGACGGAGGGCAAGATCGCCGCTCTGCGCTCTGCGCTTCAAAGTGGCGACATAAACGATGTGCGGCGCACAATGCAGGAGCTATCGGAGGCGTTGCAGAGAGTGGGTGCCGCTGTCTATCAGCAGGCAGGGCCGCCACCGCCATCAGGCGAAGAGCCACCCGAAGAAAAGCCCCCCGAGGAAGGGACGGTGGAGGGCGAATTCCGCGAGGTTTAAAAAAGAGCCGTTTTGAGCCATTTTTGTAACGGAGACTTTAATAGTAAACGAGTGACGCTAGCCAGGAGATCGGTTACTCCAAGGAGGCCAGAGACTTAAACTACGGGAGAAAAAACAGGCCGGCTTATTGACGGGGATATGTATGGATCTGTATCTACCGCTGCCCCACTCGTTACACTCACGCCGTCCCAAATTATTGCGAGTCCCCGAGGGAGAGGGACCTCTAGGCCCTTCTCGAGTAGCGCAGAAATATACAGCTCAGTCACTTCCCACAAGTTATGAAGAGCCTCCTCCGGCGTAGTGCCGTGGCTCATGCAGCCTTCCAGCTCAGGATGATGGGCCACATAGCAAGGCTCGTTATCTGTCGTCATATCAGGAACGACGAATGTAGAATAAGGGAGGTCCAGATACTCCTTAACCCTGTTGTTCATAGTACTCAGCCTCCATTCGCTTAAGCCTTTCGGCAAGACGCAAAGCGTGCTCGATGTACCCTTTCGCCAGGGAGCGAGAGCGTGTTACTGTGGCTCTCAATTCCGGGAATTTTGGGTGAATGTATAGACGGTGTTTTCCACCTTCGCGCACTTCAAACCCCAAACCAACATACAGTTTTTCTAAGTCAGCAAAGCTCCAGCCCGCTTTGCTGCGGCGCATCCTTTCCAATAGGTGTTCAACCGATGCCATCCATCTCAAGCCTTAACAGTTGGAGGTGTCTTACGCACATAATTCACCGTTAAACCTATTTGCTTTTTGGTTTCTCCACCTATAAGGATGTTAAAAATGTAGTCTCCCTCAACATCAAATTTCACATTTCCAAAAGTCATGATCGAGTGAATGCGCACGGGACGACCACTCTTGCCCCTTGGGACCTTGATACTCCCCCCTGTAGTGAGGATCGAATTTGCATCTGCATCCAAGAGTTTGATCTCAATGTCCTTTTGTGTATCCCATTCTGCTGGACCAGCCTCTAACTCCAACACCAGTTGCATTTGAGGGTGAACCCAGGGAAGGGCAGGAGCGTTAATAAGGCTAAAAATGCCCATCACATTTAGCTTACCTTCTCTGGTGATATTCGCGTAGTCCGCGAGTAGTCCTAGTGTAACTTCCATGCTGCTATGACCTAGCTCTAGTCTGTTTATAACCGGGTTCAGAACTTCGCATTGCCTTAAGGCACTTTCATCTTACACCAAACGCCCCAAAATGTAAAATGGTCTGGCAATCTTTAACCCTCACCTTCTAAATCTGACGAAGGAAATGTCCGAGCTAAAATTGTGCCCCTCCCCTCACAGATACAAAAACTTGCCATGCTGAAAAACGTGGATTATAATAAAATGTTAAATTGCGCCTGGAATTTGAGGCATGGCTGCTAAAAGAGACTACTATGACATCTTAGGCCTGGACCGGTCGGCCTCTGAAGCGGAGATCAAGCGGGCCTTCAGGAGGCTTGCCTTCAAGTACCATCCCGACCATAACAATGAGGATGGCGCTGAGGAGCGGTTCAAGGAGATCAATGAGGCCTATGAGGTGCTCTCCGACCCCGAAAGGCGAGCAAACTACGATCGCTTCGGGCACATGGGGCAAGCTTTTGGGCGTGGCTTTGAGGATTTCGACATCTTTCGCGGCTTCGGCGACATCTTTGACTCCTTTTTCGGCGGTGCCACCACCGCCACCAGGCGCGGCCCGCAGCAGGGCACCGACCTCCGCTACAGCCTTCCCCTCTCCTTCGAAGAGGCAGTTTTCGGCTGTGAGAAGGAGATCGAGATCGAGCGCATCGAGAACTGCTCACTTTGCCACGGGACGTGCAGTGCCCCTGGAAGCCAGCCATCAAGGTGTCCCCAGTGCAATGGATCGGGGCAGGTGCGCCGCGTGCAGCAGAGCATCTTTGGCCGCTTTGTCAATGTGACCACTTGCTCGCGCTGTCGCGGCGAGGGCAGGATTATCACTGATCCTTGTCCCCAGTGCCGAGGCTCGGGAAACGAGAAAAAGAGGCGCAAGATCGCGGTCAGGGTCCCGGCAGGGGTCGATGATGGCCACCAGATACGCATCGCCGCAGGGGGCAATGCCGGAAGTTGGGGTGGAGGCCCGGGGAACCTTTATCTTGCCCTCTCAGTGAAGGAGCACCCTCTGTTCAAACGGCGTGGGGATGACATCCTCTATGACCTTCCAATCAATTTTGCCCAGGCAGCGCTGGGTGACGAGGTCGAGGTGCCCACAGTGGATAGCCCGGTGAGCCTCAAGATTCCACCGGGAACCCAAACAGGTAAGCTTTTCCGGCTCAAGGAAAAGGGGGTGTCCCACCTTAAAGGCGACGGCCGCGGCGATCAACTGGTGATGGTTCATGTGGTCACTCCTCAGTCTCTGGATGAGCGTCAGCGAAAGGTATTTGAAGAGCTGGCAAAAACCCTGGGCGAGGCTTCCTTGCCTAAGGAAGATAGGGGTTTTTTCCGCAGGGTCAAGGACGTCTTTGAGGCATGACTTAGCTCAGGACATTTAACTTTGAGGTGGCTAGAATTATCCGCCCCGGTGGACAGCAGCGATGCTGAAGTAGTAGCTGAGGTATTGGGGCGTTTTGCTTATGGCGGCGTCGCCATCGAGGAAGATTTCCTCTGGGGCCAGGGTGAAGAGCCTACCCCTGGCGAGCAAAGACGGGTACTGGTCAGGATATTTCTCCCCCTTGATAATTTCCTCCCTAAGAAGCGAGCAGCGCTGGAAGAAGCCCTCGCCCGCTTGGAGCCCAGGATTCCCATTGAGCTGCTCCAGTGCGAGATTGAGGAACAGGAGTGGGAAACCGCTTGGAGGAAGCACTATAAGACCATGGAGATCGGTCGGCGACTCATTATAAAGCCTGCCTGGGAGGACTATAAGGCTCGGGTTGAGCAGGTGGTGATTGAGGTTGACCCAGGGATGGCCTTTGGCACCGGGTTGCACGCCACGACCAGGTTATGCCTTCTCGCCCTGGAAGCATATCTTCGCCCGGGGATGGCGGTTCTCGACCTGGGGACAGGCTCTGGGATTCTTGCCATAGCGGCGGCAAAGCTAGGAGCATCTTCGGTGTTGGCCCTGGATATCAATCCTGCGGTGGTGACGATAGCCAGAGGCAACGTCCAGGCTAATGGGGTCGCTGGCACGGTAACTGTCGATCACGGCACCGTGCCCCTGGGCAACGGGATGATGTTCGACCTTGTGGCGGCCAACATCACCGCCGATGTCATCGAGGAGCTTTCTCATCCTTTAGCCTGCTCCCTTGAGCCTAAGGGGATTATCATTGCCAGTGGCTTTGCTGAAGACCGCCTCGATGGGGTGGTGGAAAGGCTTGAGCAGGTGGGAGTAAAGATGATCGAGGTCTTCGCTGAGGATATGTGGCGGGCCATAGTGGCCCAGGCCGGGGTTTTCTAAAGATGCACCGCTTTTTTATCCCCCCGCAGTGGATCGACCACGACAGGGTGGTCATTAAAGGCAAGCAGGTTCATCAGCTAAGAAATGTGCTTCGCATGGCCAAGGGCGACCGCATCCTTGTCCTCGACAATAGCGGCTGGCAGTATGAGGTGGAGCTGAGGAGCGTGGAGCGGGAGCAGGTGGAGGGGGTGGTGAGGGAGAAGAGCCTCTCGCTGGCGGAGCCACGTGTTAAGATCGTGCTGTACCAAGCCCTGCTGAAGGGCGAAAAGTTTGAGTTTGTCCTCCAGAAGGGCACCGAGCTGGGAATAGCGAGCTTTGTCCCCATGGTCTCCGAGCGCTGCCTGGTGGGACTTGAGCACGTGATCGCTAGGAGGCTGAACCGCTGGCAGAGAATCATTGCTGAGGCTGGGGAGCAATCGGGGCGGGGTAAGCTCCCCGCACTGGGGCCGGTGATGCCCTTTGAGCAGGCCTGCCACTCGGCGCAGGGATTCTCTCTACTTGCCTGGGAAGGGGAGAAGGCATTGGGGTTGCGGGCTGCGCTGCAAGGTCAAGAGGCAAAGGATATACCCTCAGTGAACCTGTTCATTGGTCCTGAGGGGGGCTTTTCCCCTGCTGAGGGGGAATTTGCTCGCGGCTGTGGAGTGGTGCCCATCACCCTGGGGAGGCGGGTGTTGCGAGCTGAGACTGCGGGCCTGGTTGCTACCGCCGCGATCCTTTATCATTATGGCGACTTAGACCTCACCTAGCCCCATCAGCTCGGCCATCGCCTCGGCCGGGCTCTCACCTTCAAACAGCACACGGTAGATCTGCTCCGTTATCGGCATCTCCACCCCCAGCTCTCGAGCCAGCTTCATGGCGGCAGCGGTGGTGGGAACCCCCTCGACGACGCTACCCATAGAAGCCTTTATCTCCTCCAGGCTGCGCCCCCGGGCTAACCCCTCGCCTAGGGTGTGATTCCGGCTCAGGGGGCTGGAGGAGGTAGCCAGGAGGTCGCCGAGGCAGGCAAGCCCAATAAAGGTGATGGGTCTTGCTCCAGCGGCAACCCCGAGGCGGGTGATCTCGGTTAGACCTCGCGCCACATAGGCAGCCTTGGCATTATTTCCATAGCCCAGCCCATCAGCCATACCTGCGCCCAGGGCGATGATGTTTTTCAGCGCTCCCCCAAGTTCAACCCCCACCATATCATCGCTGATGAAAACCTGGAAGGTTGGCGAGCTCATTATCCCTTTAACCTTCTCTGCCAGGGGCGCATTCTCTGCTGCAATCACTGTTGACGCTGGCAATCCCTGGGCGATCTCTCGGGATAGGTTTGGTCCAGAAAGGACACAGATGTTTGACCTATGTGCCGGGTCGAGTTCTTCGGCAATCACCTGGCTCATCCTTTTTGCGCTGTCCAGCTCCAGCCCCTTGGCAGCGCTCATGATGGGTATTGACTGCCGGATGTGCTCCTTGACCTGCCTGATATTGGTGCGCATATCTTGGGAGGGCACAGCTAGGATAACCAGAGAAGCGCCACTTATTGCCTCTGCCAAGGAGTCTGTGGGCCTGAGCTTTTCCGGGAAGGCAACCCCGGGCAGGCGGGCGGTGTTCTCCCTTGCCTGATCCAGCCTCTCAGCCTCCTCCTTGGTTCTGGCCCAAAGGGCTACCTCCATCCCTCTGCGGGCAAGCATTATCCCCAGGGTTGTTCCCCAGGCGGTGGTGCCAATGATGGCGATCTTCATGAGCTTGCCCTCTCGCCTATCTTTCGCTCTGTGCCACTGAGAAGCCTTTGAATATTGCCCCGATGGCGAAAGATAACGATGGGCACAGCTACCAGAAGAAAGACTAGGTAGGCAAAGGGCTCCTCGTCCAGGGCGACGAGGGGAATGAGGGCTACCACCATGGTAAGGCTCGCCGCTATAGAGCCCAGGGAAACATAACGTAACAGGGTTACCACGATGATGAATGCGGCTAAGCCATAGAGGGCTACGGGCCAGGTCATCACAAGTATAGCGCCAAAGCCGGTGTTTATCCCCCGCCCCCCTCTGAATCCGATATAGATCGGCCAGCAATGGCCGACAATGGCGGCTGCCCCACCAGCAGCCTGACCCCATTCGGCAGCGGGAGAAGTAAGGAGGAAGCCGGCGAGGGCAGCGGCTCCCGCTCCCTTGCCAATGTCAGCGGCAAAGACAATCCCCCCTGCTTGGGCACCAACGATGCGCAGCACATTGGTTCCCCCCATGCTGCCACTGCCATATTGCCTGACATCGATGCCCCGCGATACTTTGCCTATGATAACGCCGAAAGGGATGGCGCCAATAAGGTAGCACAAAATGATGACACCGATATACTCCAGGGCGGTCACTCTTCGCCTCTCCTTTTGTAGATCAGGTGTAGGGGTGTGCCTCCAAAGCCAAAGCCCTGGCGTAGCCTGTTCTCCAGGTAGCGCTGGTAGGAGAAGTGCATCAGCTTGACATCGTTGACGAAGAGGACAAAGGTGGGGGGATTTATCTCCGCCTGGGTGGCGTAGAGTATCTTGAGCCTTTTGCCCGCCACTGAAGGCGGAGGATGGGCATCAACGGCTTCACGGATGGCGCTATTTAATTGGGCGGTGGGAATGCGCTTCTGTCTCTGTTCGAAGACCTGCCTGGCGGTGGCAATAACGGCCTCGATTCCCTGTTTGAACTTGGCCGAAACGTAGAGGATGGGCACATAGGGCATAAATCTGAGTTTTCGCTGAATCGCCATCGTCCACTCTTGGCGATCCGCTGTGTCCTCAACCAGGTCCCACTTATTCACCACCAGCACCATCCCTTTGAACGCTTGCTGGATATAGCCTGCGATGTGGGTATCCTGAGCGGTGATAGGCTCGGTGGCCTCGGTAATGAGCAGGGCGACATCGGCTCGGCTTATGGCGCGTAGTGCCCGCGTCACGCTGTAGCGCTCGATGCCCCCCTCGATTCGCCCCCGCCTTCGAATGCCTGCGGTGTCGATGAGAAGCATGCGCTGACCATTATACTCAAAAATGGTGTCTATGGCATCCCTGGTTGTCCCCGGGGCTTCGGCCACTATAGCCCTCTCCTGTCCCAGGATGGCATTGAGGAGCATGGATTTGCCCACATTGGGGCGACCCACAATAGCTACCTTCATCATCTCCAGCTCTTCTTCTGGAGGGGAGAAGGGCAGATTTTCCACCACTATATCCAGTAGCTGGTCAACGCCGATGTCGTGGTAGGCGCTGATGGGCAGGGGGTCACCCAGGGCGAGTTCGTAGAACTGAACGGCTTCCTGGCTACGCTTCTCGTTATCTGCCTTGTTGGCAGCAAGCATCACCGGCTTCCGGGAGCGGCGCAGCGCTTCGGCGATATCCCTGTCCATGTGCGTAACCCCATCAACTACATCGACGAGGAAGATGATGACATCGGCTTCCTCGATGGCGACCTCCACCTGACTTTTCACTCTTTGGGCAATATCGCTAGGTGGGGTGAGCAAAAGCCCGCCGGTATCCACTATGGTGAAGGCACTTTCCTGCCATGCGATGTCGCCATAGAGGCGGTCCCTGGTGGTGCCGGGCTCATCCTCGATGATGGCCGTCGGCTTCCCCACCAGGCGATTGAATAGGGTGGACTTGCCCACATTGGGCTTGCCCACGATGGCAACGATGGGTTTAGTCATGATTTTTCCACTTCGCTGAGCATCTTTTCGAACTTGCGAAATTGTTTGAGTTCTCCCTTGGAAAGCGCCCCTTTAAATTCCGCTATTTCTTCATCCACCACCTCCGCCATATTATCGGTCTCTGCCTGTTTCCTCAGTTGAGCAAGCTCTGAAGCCCTCTCCTTTGCTTGTTCCATGTCACTTGACGTAATGCTCTCCAGCGCCTCTATGACAATGAGAAAAGTCCAAGCATCAAAGACCAACGCACCCTTATCTAGAAGTTGATCTCTCAGAGGCAAAGCTTTGCCAAAGCTCTTCTTCGCCTCTTTGCTCTGATCAAGTCCGACCAGCGCCATCCCTTTGATGGCCCAGGCCCTACCATCGCTAGGATTAAGCCTCAGTGCTTCATCGAAGTACGGGAGGGCTTCCTCATATCGTTCAAGCACAACGAGCGCCGTGCCTTTGTTATACCAACCCCTGGCGTCATCAGGCTTGAGCTTTATCGTCTCATCGAAGCATGGGATGGCTTCCTCGTCTCGCTCAAGCCCAAGAAGCGCCGTGCCTTTGTTACCCCAGGCCTCCGCATAATCAGGCTTGAGCTTTAACGTTTCATCAAAGTAGAGGATGGCTTCCTCGTATCGCTCAAGCCCAAGAAGCGCCGTGCCTCTGTCATACCAGGCATCGGGAAAATCAGGCTTGAGCCTGATCGCCTCATCGAGCGTGGGGATGGCTTCGTCATATCGCTCAAGCCCGAGAAGGGCTGCGCCTTTGTTACACCAGGCGACGGCATAATCAGGCCTGAGCCTGAGCGCCTCATCAAAGCAGGGGATAGCTTCCTCATATCGCTCAAGCCCAAGAAGCGCCGTGCCTTTGTCGTACCAAGCCAAAGCATAACCAGGCTCGAGCCTGATCGCCTCATCGAGCGCGGGGACGGCTTCGTCATATCGCTCAAGCCCGAGAAGGGCTGCGCCCTTGTTACACCATGCCTCGGCAAAATCGGGGTTGAGCGCTAACGCTTCTTCGACCAGCGGGAGAGCCTCTTCATCTTTGTCTTGACTACCTACAGCCGCGCCCAGGGCATTAAGGCAGAGGCTTTGAAGCAACTCATTACCGGAGCTGGTTGCCATCTCACCGGCTTTCCTATAAGCCTTCTCCGCCCCCGCAAAATCATCGGCATGGAATCTCGTGTCGCCCTCATCCAACAGGCGCAAGGCAGCCAGGAATGCCTGCTCTTCGCTGGGCGCCTCTATCGCACGCGCAGGTTCGCTTAGTAGCTCGCGCACCTTAGCCTCGGCCATTTCGCTCTCGCCGGTCTCCATCAACTTCTTTGCCTCCACAACCTGTGGCAGTCCACTAGGCGTGCGAATCGGCATGGCCAAGAATCGTCCTATAGCACCGTTAATATAGACGCCAGGGGCTTCTTCTCCTTTAAAGATAACCTCAAGTCCGCTGGGGAGTTTTACCTTTGTCTCGGGCTGCTCGCGAATCTTCTTCCAAAGGCGTCGAAGAAACTTGAGTCCCAATTTCTCCGCAAGCCACAGGCCTATCTTTGTTAGGATGGCACTCATGGGGTGCCTGCCTTCCCTGCCATGAGTTTAATCAGTATTGCCTTCTGCATGTGAAGCCTGTTCTCCGTCTGGTCGAAGACCACCGACTGCGGCAGTTCTAAAACCCCCTCGGCGATTTCCTCGCCGTGATGCGCCGGCAGGGGGTGCATGAAGATGGCATCTTCCTTAGCCAGAGACAAAAGCCCTTTATCTACCTGATAGCTTGAAAAAGCTGCCCTTCGCTTCTCTGCCTCAGCCTCCTGCCCCATGCTGGTCCAGACATCGGTATAGACCACATCGGCGTTTTCCACAGCTATTTTGGGGTCCTGGGTAAGGTGAGCCGTGGGGGCCTTCTTCTGCAATTCCAGCTCGGGTTCATACCCTTTGGGGGTAGCGATTCTGAAATTCATCCCCATGATAGAGGTCGCCAGGAGAAGGCTGTTGGCCACATTATTGGCATCCCCAACATAGGCGAGGGTCAAACCCTCCAGTCTGCCTTTCTTTTCATAGATGGTCAGCAGGTCTGAAAGAACCTGGCACGGGTGCTCCTCATCGGAGAGGCCGTTTATCACCGGGATTGTGGCATGCTGAGCCAGGAGCTCCACGCTTTTGTGGGCGAAGGTCCGGGCGACGATGCCATCGACATAGCGGCTGAGCACCCGGGCTACATCGGAGATGGGCTCCCGCTGTCCCAGTCCTACCTCCGCCGGGGAGAGATAGATGGCATCCCCTCCAAGCTGCTTCATGGCAACATCGAAGCTTACCCTGGTGCGCAGGGACGGCTTCTCGAAGATGAGAGCCACGAGCTTCCCTTCAAGGAGGGGCTTTTTGCCTCCCTGCTTCAACTTGATGGCGCTATCGACCAGGCCGTGGATGTCCGCTGATTCCAGATCAGCTATAGAGAGCAAGTCTTTCTTCTTCATCTGCATTCCCTTCGATGTTAGGTAATAATATAACATAAGAGAAGACCTATCAAGGGCGGGGTTCGTTTTTTGGAATGGGTTGCTATATAATAATGGCGCAACATTCTAACAGGCGATGGAGATGGTCGAAAAAAGTCTCTTGCTTTTCGATGGCAATGCCCTTATTCATCGCGCCTTTCATGCCCTGCCACCGCTGGCGGTGACCAAGACCGGGGAGGTGACTGGAGCGGTCTATGGCTTTGCCAGCATGGTGTTCAAGGTCCTCGCCGAGCTCAAGCCCACCCATTATGCCATTGCCTTTGACTACCCAGCGCCTACCTTCCGCCATCGCGAGTTCGAGCCCTATAAGGCGCAGCGACCGCCGACTCCAGAGGAGCTCAAGGGACAATTCCATCGCGTGCGCCAGCTTGCGGAGGCGTTTCATATCCCCATCTTCGAGGTCGAGGGCTACGAGGCCGATGATATCCTGGGCACCCTCTGCCGTCAGGCCAGCGCTCAGGGGATAGATACCATTATCGTCACCGGCGACCTGGATACCTTGCAGCTTGTTTCCCCCAGGGTGCGGGTGCTAACACCACGGCCGGGGAGACCCTTCAGCGATACGGTAATCTATGATGAAGAAAGGGTAATGGAGAGGTACGGTATCAGCTCTCCCCAAATCGCCGACCTCAAGGGGCTGAAGGGGGATGCCTCGGACAACATCCCCGGCGTTTCCGGTGTAGGTGAAAAGACGGCGCTGAAGCTGCTCCAGCAGTTTGGCACCATCGAGGAAATATATGCCCATATCGATGAGGTGGAGCCGGCCAAGGTGCAACAGGTGTTGAGGGAGGGGGAAAAAGCGGCGGAGCAGAGCAAGAGGCTGGCCACTATCGTCGTCGATGTCCCCATAACCCTTGATCTCGATGCCTGCGCCCTCTCTGCCTTCGAGCGGGAGCGGGTGGTGGAGCTATTTCGGGAGCTGGAGTTCAGTTCCCTTCTGGGAAAGCTCCATGATATCGGCGTTGGGGAGAGAAAGGCTGCTGTGGTTGAAGGAGAGGCGCTGGAGAGGGATTACCGCATCGTTGACAGCGCCGAAGCTCTGGAGCAACTGGCTGGCGAGCTTTCTGCCGCATCATCCTTCGTCATCGATGTCGAGACCACGGGCAAGGACCCGATGTATGCCGAGCTGGTTGGCATCTCTTTATCTTGCCAGCCGGGGAAGGCCTGCTATGTGCCTGTGGGGCATAAAGTGGGTACCCAGCTCCCCATGCCCCAGGTTGTGGAAAGGCTCAAGCCCCTCATCGAAGACCCGGGCAGGGCCAAGGCGGCCCACAACGGCAAGTATGACATGATGGTTCTGGCTCAGCATGGCATTGAGCTCAAGAATCTGGGCTTCGATACCATGATCGCCGCCTACCTGCTGGGGGAGAAGTCCCTGGGGCTCAAACCCCTGGCTTTCAGCAAGCTGGGCATAGAGATGACCCCCATCAGCGACCTCATCGGGAAGAGGGCAAAGCAAATCTCTATGGCTTATGTCGATATTGCCTCGGCTGCTAGATATGCCTGCGACGATGCCAACATTACCGGCAGGCTAGCCCAGTTGCTGGAGGCGGAGCTAAGGGGGGAGGGGCTTTGGGACCTCTTTGCCCGTGTGGAGATGCCCCTTGTTCCGGTGCTGCTGGGTATGGAGCGGAGCGGGGTGGCGCTGGATATAGATTCCCTGTGGGCTATGTCCCAAAGCGTGGGGCAGAGGATGGCGGCGCTCGAGGCTGAGATCTATAACCTCGTTGGCCATATATTTAATATAAACTCAACTCAGCAATTGGGCGCTGTCCTTTTCCAGGAACTCAGGTTGCCCGGAGGGAGGAGAATCAAGAGCGGCTATTCCACCGATGCCTCAGCCCTCGAGGGGCTCAAGGGCATTCACCCCATCATCGAGCCGCTTCTGGAGTATCGCCAGCTATCAAAGCTGAAGTCAACCTACATTGATGCCCTCCCCGCCCTGATCAATTACAAGACGGGTAGGGTGCACACCAGCTTCAACCAGACTGGCACCACTACAGGGCGACTCTCCTCCAGCGATCCCAATCTGCAAAATATCCCCATCCGCGGCGAGCTGGGGAGGCAGGTGCGGCAGGCGTTTATCGCCGGTGACGACTGGCTCCTCCTCAGCGCCGACTACTCCCAGATAGATTTACGGGCGATGGCGCACCTCTCTCAGGACCCCCACCTCATCGCCGCTTTTGAGCGTGATGAGGACATCCATAACGCAACTGCCTCCCAGGTCTTTGGTGTGCCTGCCTCTGAGGTGACGCCTGATATGAGGCGGGTGGCAAAAACGGTCAATTTCGGTGTCATCTATGGCATGAGCGAGTACGGGCTGGAGCAGGCCACCGAGCTTTCCCGGGAGGAGGCCTCGCGCTTCATTAGCACCTATTTTGAAAGATACCCCGGGGTAAAAGAGTACCTCGAGACCACAAAGCGCCTCGTCCGTGAGCGGGGCTATGTTGAGACCGTTCTCGGCAGAAGGCGATATATCCCCGAGGTCCACTCTCCTAATGGCCAGGTGAGGGCAGCGGCGGAGCGCATGGCGATAAATATGCCGGTTCAGGGCACTTCTGCCGACATCATCAAGCTGGCGATGATCAACCTTCATCAAGAGCTGGAGAGAAGGGGGCTTAGAAGCAAGATGACCCTTCAGGTTCACGATGAGCTGCTCTTTGAAGTGTCCCCGGAGGAGCTGGGGGAGATGAGGGCATTGGTGGCGGAGGTCATGCCCCAGGCGATGAAACTCAGCGTTCCACTCAAAGTAGAGGTGAAGGCAGGAAAGAACTGGGGCCAGATGGACTAGGGCAAGAGGGCAAAAAGGCATAACGATAGCGATTGACAATTTCCAACCACAGCGTTTAGGACGAAATTGCGGCAAAGGACATAGCGATAGCAATTGACACTTTCCAACCACAGCGATTAGAGCGAAAAAATGCCTGAGCTACCTGAAGTGGAAACCATAAAGCGAGACCTCGCCCCCAGGATAGTGGGTCAAAGCTTCGCTGGTGTCACCCTAAATTGGCCTAAAACGGTGCAAATTCCCTCATCAGGGCGCTTCTCTCACCGTTTAATAGGTAGGACTATAGAAAAGCTAGATAGGCGTGGAAAGTACCTTATTTTGCGTCTCTCGAGCGGTGAGGCTCTAATCCTGCATCTCAGGATGAGCGGCTCGCTGCTGCTCAATCCAGCCTCTGCGGAACCTGAGCCGTACTTTCGAGCTATTTTCCATTTCGATGATGGAACCCAGCTCTGCTTTCGCGACCCCCGCAAGCTGGGCATGATGTGGCTGGTAGAGGATGAAGCCACGGTTGTGGGCAAGCTCGGTCCTGAGCCCTTAGGCCCTGGCTTTACTGCCGAGGTTTTAAGGGAGGGGGCGAAAAAGCGCTCGGCTGCGATCAAGGCTGTGCTCTGTGACCAGAGCTTTCTCGCCGGTGTCGGCAATATGTACGCCGATGAAGCCCTCTTTGCTGCCGGCATCCATCCTTTGAGGAGGGCAAAAAGCCTCTCATGGGAGGAGGTGGTGAGGCTGCACGGCGCACTGCGTCAGGTGCTGGAGGCGGCTATCGCTAGCTCAGGGGCGAGCATCAGCGATTATCGCCGTCCCGATGGCGAGCCGGGGGCAGCGCAGTTTGAGTTTCAGGTTGCCCATCGTGGTGGTCAGCCGTGCCCCAAATGTGGCACCCCGATTGAGCGCATCCCGGTTCGCAATAGAGGGACGTACTTTTGTCCCAGGTGTCAGAGTTGATTGTAGCTCTCTTTGCAAACCTATTGACAAATCAAAGCACCTTGTGCTAGAGTAATGCTCCACCGACCGTTACGGCGGTGAGATAGAGAACTAGCGTAGACAACGAAAAAAGTCGCTTGGATCGGTTACGACCGAGACGGCCATAAGGGTTTCAAAGAGCCTTCTCGGGCGTGCCTGAGAAGGTTGTTTCATTCTAGGGGCTGTGGAGTGCGCAACGCTATTACTGATGTTTCGTTCTGGGGGCTGTGGAGTGCATAACGCTATTACTGACGTTTCAGGTATAAAGGTTGGTCATTACACCGATAAGGAGGCGGCCACGGGCTGCACTGTGATCTTGTGCGAAGAGGGAGTGGTGGCTGGTGTCGATGTTCGTGGCTCAGCGCCAGGCACCAGGGAGACCGACCCCCTGCGCCCCATGAGCCGGATGGGACAGGCGCACGCTATCCTCCTCAGCGGGGGCAGCGCCTTTGGCCTTGAGGCTGCTAGCGGCGTGATGCGCTATCTGGAGGAGCGAGGCTATGGCCATGATGTCGGCGTAGCAAGGGTGCCTATCGTTCCTGCTGCGATTCTCTTCGATCTCCGGATAGGCAGCGCCAGCGTAAGGCCAGGCCCCGAGGAAGGCTACAAGGCTTGTCTTGCCGCCTCAAGCGGGCCGGTGGCTGAGGGCAGTGTTGGTGCTGGCACCGGTGCTACCGTGGGCAAGATACTGGGTCCCGAGAGGATGACCAAGAGCGGCCTGGGCACCGCAAGCGAGAAAGTGGGCGATATCACCATCGGTGCTATCGTCGCCGTTAATGCTGTTGGGGATGTGGTCGACCCTGAAACCGGGGAGGTCATCGCCGGCCCGCGCAACATCGAGGACGGCGGCTTTTTCAGAACTATCGACATCATGAGAAAGATCAGGGAATCGAAGAGTGCTGTTCCCACTAATACCACCATCGGGGTTGTGGCCACAGATGCCTGGCTAAATAAGGAGCAGGTGAATAAGGTGGCTCAGATGGCTCATGATGGTCTGGCCCGGGCGATCAGGCCCACTCATACCATGGCCGATGGCGATGCTATTTTTGTCCTTTCTACAGCGAAGGCTGGGGAGGCTGGTGTGGAGGATGTAAGTATTATCGGCTCAATGGCGGCAGAGGTGATGGCCAGGGCAGTGGTGAGGGCGGCAACCGAGGCTGAGACTGTTGCCGGTGTGCCTGCGGCTAAGGATGTGAGGCATGGAACAAGGGAAAAAGATTGATATTGGCTTCATCGGTGCCGGGACTGTGGGCACGGCTCTGGCGGTAAGGCTGAGCGGCAAGGGATATCCCGTGGTGGCGGTTTCCAGTCGCACTAAGGCCTCAGCCCAGCGCCTAGCACAGGCTGTTTCGGGGTGTAAGGTATATGATGATGGACAGGCGGCGGCCGATGTCGCTGGGCTCGTTTTCGTCACTACACCTGATGATGTCATCGCCCCTGTGGTGGCGGGGCTAAAGTGGCATGCCGATCAAAGCGTTGTTCATTGTAGCGGGGCTGCTTCTACGGATATTCTTGAGCCAGCGAGGGGGTTTGGTGCCAATGTTGGCGCCTTTCATCCCCTTCAGACCTTCGCCAGCGTGAGCCATGCCATAGAGAACATCCCCGGCTCCACCTTCGCCATAGAAGCTGAGGAGCCCCTGCTCAGCATACTGAAGCAGATGGCTTCAGCCCTGGACGGGGATTGGGTCAGGCTGGGTGCTGGCGACAAGGTGCTCTATCATGCGGCGGCGGTGTTTGCCTGCAACTACCTTTATACCCTGGTCAAGCTGGCCACCGATATGTGGCAGGTCTTCGGGGTCTCCACCCCGGAGGCAACGAAGGCTCTTCTCCCCCTGCTTCGGGGAACGGTTAACAATCTGGAAAACGTAGGCTTGCCTGGCTGTCTCACTGGCCCCATTGCTCGCGGCGATCTGGGGACGATAAGAAGCCACCTCGATGCTCTGGAAAAGAAGGCACCGCAGTTGGTTTCCATCTACCGGGAGCTGGGGCTTAACACCATTCCCATCGCCCTGGGGAAGGGGAAGATCGATAATGAGAGAGCTGGGGAGCTGGAGTCCTTATTAAAGGAGGGGTTGTCATGAGAACGGTGCTCAAGAGTAAGATTCATCGCGCCAGGGTCACCGATGCCAACCTGGACTACGAGGGGAGCATCAGCATCGACAGGCTGCTCATGGAGGCGGCAGACATCTTGCCCTACGAGATGGTCCATGTTCTCAACGTGAACAACGGAGCTCGCTTGCAGACCTACGCCATTGAAGGAGAGAAGGGCTCGGGCGAAATATGCATCAATGGCCCTGCGGCCAGGCTGGTCTCCAGGGGGGACACGGTCATCATTCTTTCCTATGCAGTCGTTGGCGATGAGGAAGCCCGCTCCATCGAGCCAAAGCTGGTGTATGTGAATGAGCAAAACGCCATTGTCCCTTCAAAGGAACTCTCGGGTGCGTGGAAGATTTGTTGACGCCGCACCTAGCGGCAGATACCGTTTGACATAAGGAGGGGAAGATGCGGGTTACTATTGGTGAACTGAAAGAGATGAAGCAGAGGGGCGAAAGGATCCCCATGCTTACCGCCTATGATTATTCCACGGCGAAGCTGGTTGATGAGGCCGGGGTGCCGCTTATCCTGGTTGGGGATAGCCTGGGGATGGTGGTCTTGGGCTATGAGTCCACCATTCCTGTGACCATGGATGAGATGATCCATCACACCAAGGCAGTGGTGCGCGGGACAGAGCGGGCTCTGGTGGTGGGCGACATGCCGTTCATGACTTACCATACCTCCGTCGATGATGCTCTGCGCAATGCTGCCCGCTTCATTCAGGAAGGTGGGTCGCAGGCGGTGAAGCTGGAGGGAGGCGAGACAGTTGCTGAGAAGGTGAAACGGATTGTGGAATGTGGCATCCCGGTTCAGGGTCACATCGGGCTTACCCCGCAATCGGTGCACCAGCTCGGCGGCTTCAAGGTGGTGGGCAAGACCCCTGAGGTGGCAGTGCGCCTGTTGAATGACGCCAAGGCCCTGGAGCAGGCGGGGGCCTTCTCCATCGTGCTGGAGGCTGTTCCTGCTCCCCTTTCCAAGCTGATCACAGAGAGAGTAAGCGTTCCCACCATCGGCATCGGCGCCGGCCCTGACTGCGATGGTCAGGTTCAGGTGGTGAGCGACCTCCTTGGACTTTTCACCGACTTCGTGCCTAAGCATGCCAAGCAATATGCCAAGCTCGCAGACATTATTAAGACCTCTGTTAGCGACTACGTGTCTGAGGTGCAGGCGGGTAGCTTCCCCACGGCAAAGCAGAGCTACACCATGGATGAGAAGATCATTGATGAGCTGGCGCGCTCCGCTTAGGTAGATAGATGAAGGTCGTCACCGACATCGGTGAATACAGGAAGCTGAGAGAAGGGATGCCATCCCCGGTTGGCTTTGTGCCCACCATGGGCTACCTTCATCAAGGGCATCTCGCCCTGGTGCAGCAGGCCCGAGCCGAGAATAAGACCGTAGTCGTCAGTATCTTCGTCAACCCCGCCCAGTTCGGCCCCAAGGATGATCTTGCTGCCTATCCCCGCGACCCTGAGCGCGACCTCGCCTTGCTGGAGAAGGAGGGCACCGACATTGTTTTTATGCCTTCGGCTGAAGAAATGTACCCTGAAGGATTTAATTCGTGGGTCGAGGTCGAAAAGGTCACCGAGAGGCTTGAGGGCGCTTTTCGCCCCGGTCACTTCAGGGGTGTGGCTACCATAGTCGCCAAGCTGTTCAACATCGTCCAGCCCCACAGGGCGTACTTCGGGCAGAAGGATGCTCAGCAGCTTATAGTCATCAAGAAGATGGTGTCCGACCTCAATATGGACCTGGAAGTCGTCGCCGTGCCCACGGTTCGGGAGCCCGGTGGCCTGGCGATGAGCAGCCGCAATACCTACCTCGACCCCGAGGAGCGAAAGGCTGCCCTTGTGCTGTGGAACGCTTTATCCCTTGCGCAGGAGCTGTGGAGTAAGGGCGAAAGAAGCGCCGAGCGCCTGAGACAGGAGATGAGCGCCCTGATCCAGAAGGAGCCCCGAGCGAGGATTGACTATGTCAGCATTGCCGACCCCGATACACTGGAGGAGCTATCGCAGATTGAGGGCGCTGCTCTGGTTTCCATGGCGGTGAGGATCGGCAAAACGCGGCTGATAGATAATATAACGCTGGGCTGAAATGCCCACCCTTGGAAAGGGAAGTGGTATCAGCTAAGACCTAAGACTGCGGGTCACCGCCCTGATGCTCTTTCACCTCCCCGCTTCCTGTTCCACAGCGCTAGCGACACACCGGCTGCCACTATCAGTGCTCCCGCCATGATCCAAGGCATCACCAGCCCCAGTTTGTCTGTTGGGACTATGGTGCCGCCGACGGGAGGTGGGGGGGAATACTTTATGGTGGCGTAGTCCCCGCTCGTCCCCACCCCATCGCTTACCCCTGTCACGTAGACATTGCCAGAGGAGTCCAAAGCAATGGCAAGGGAAAAGTCCATCTTGCTTGCCGACCCATCGTATATTGCAACCCATTGCTCATTGCCCTCAGGGTCATATTTTATGGTGGCGTAGTCTGCACTGGTGCCACTGCCAAAGCTCCCACCGGTGACGTAGACATTTCCCGAGCCATCGATAGCCATAGCACGACCAGTATCGCTCCAGCTCTGTGGGCCGTCATAACGGGCAACCCACACCTCATCCCCATCACTGTCGTACCTGATAGTGGCGTAGTCGTTGCCAGTGCCGGTGCCTCTGCTCCCACCGGTGACATAGACATTCCCGGAGCCATCCACAGCTACGTCCCAAGCCACGTCCCAGTCGCTTGCGGGGCCGTCGTAGCGGGCAACCCAGAGCTTGTCTCCATCAGGGCCATACTTTATGGTGGCGTAGTCCCAGCCGGTGCCACTGCCTTGGCTAAAGCCGGTGACGTAGACATTCCCCGAGCCATCCACAGCTAGGTCCACGGCTGCCTCATTCCCGTTTGCCGGGCCGTCGTAGCGGGCAACCCAGAGCTCATTCCCGTCAGGGCCATACTTTACGGTGGCGTAGTCGTCGCCAGTGCCGCTGCCTCTGCTCTGGCCGGTGACGTAGACATTGCCCGTGCCATCCACAGCTATGGCAAGAGCCCCGTCCCAGTCGCTTGGCGGGCCGTCGTAGCGGGCAACCCAGAGCTCGTCTCCCTCAGGGTCATATTTTATGGTGGCGTAGTCTGCACTGGTGCCACTGCCAAAGCTCCAGCCCGTGACATAGACATTCCCCGAGCCATCCACAGCTAGGTCCACGGCTGCCTCATTCCCGTTTACCGGGCCGTCGTAGCGGGCAACCCAGACCTGTTTTCCATCGCGGTCATACTTTATGGTGGCGTAGTCCTCCTCGGTGCCGCTGCCTCTGCTCTGGCCAGTGACGTAGACGTTCCCCGAGCCGTCCACGGCTATAGCCTTGGCCGAGTCGGTGTCGCCTGCCGGGCCGTCGTAGCGGGCGACCCAGAGTTGGTTTCCATCGGGGTTATACTTTATGGTGGCGTAGTCGCTGTCAGTGCCGCTTACGTGGCTGATGCCAGTTACGTAGACATTGCCCGAGCCGTCCACGGCTATGGCTGAAGCCGAGTCGTAGTTGCTTGCCGGGCCGTCGTATCGGGCAACCCACTCTTCTACTACTGGGTCGTCAGCGCCAACAGCCCCCGGCAGAACAAGAACAGGAACCACGGCCAACATTACAAGAGCCACTACCACTAACCCTATCGCTCTCCTCACTTCACACCTCCGCTGTATTTGGTCTGGCAATTGCCAAAGGCAAAGCCTAACATCAAACTCTAGGGAATGGCGCGCCGCACTGCCGTTACTTGGGTCGCCAGCACTCAGGCCAGCGAACATTCTTAATGCTTGATCGAGGCGGGTCAGAAACCCGGCACCAGGGTCCCTCGGAGAGGGAACGATCAAATAGACTGCACTGAAAAAATCTGCACGAGACCCCCATAGGAACTCGTGCGCCGTAAGTGAAGCCTAGCACAAAGTTTGCTGGCTGTCAAATGCTGCCTCTATTAGCTACTCCCTGATCAGCAGCGCAAATCCCAGCATCGCTGTCCCGGCCAGGGCGGCCCCAAAGTAGAAGGTCGCTGCCGGGCTGATCACCTGCCACAGGACGCCGGCGATTATGCTGGCGGGGAGGAGGGTGAGCCCCACAGCCCCGTGATACAGGCCATAGGCAGTCCCCCTGCTCTCCTCGGGCACCACATCGGCGACAAAGGCTCGTGTCACCCCCTCTGCCACTCCAAAGTAAAGCCCGTAGAGGGCGAAGAGCAGGATTGCATGCCACGATGCTGATGCCAGGGCAAACCCAAGATAGGTGAGGGCATATATCGCCCACCCGCCTACGATGATAGCCTTCCGGCCAAGCCTGTCCGATAAAACCCCGGCGGGATAGGACATTGAGGCGTAGACCAGATTGAAAAGCCCGAGCAGGAGGAGGATGTGGAGAACGGAGAGGCCGATGTCCTGTGCCCGCAGTATGAGAAAGGCATCAGTGGAGTTGCCCAGGGTGAAAAGGACGATTACCCCCAGGAAAATCTTGAACCGCCTGTCGAAGCCCCTACCTGGTGCCGCGCTCATCTTTTCCTTCAGGGAGCGAACTGCCCTGCGCTCATGAACGAAGAAGATAAGCAGCAGCACTGCCAGCACCGCCGGGATGACGCCGATAATGACCGCCATTTGGAAGGTGTCTCGTGAGAGTAGCTGCTCTCCCCTTTGCATGAAGAAGACGATGGCTGCGGCACCAGCGATGCCAGTAACGGCGCCAAAGGTATCCAGGGCGCGGTGGAAGCCGAAGGCGCGCCCCATCTTCTCAGGGGGGGTGGAATCGGCAACCATGGCATCGCGGGGCGAGGTGCGAATCCCCTTGCCTGCCCGGTCAGCGACGCGCACCGCAAGCACTGCCCCCCAGACGTTGGCGAGATACAGGAAGGGCTTGGCCACGGTGGAGAGGATATAGCCCAGGGCGGTCAGCCCTTTGCGCCGCCCCAATCTATCGCTGAGCCAGCCGCTGACAATTTTGAGCAGAGTGGCAGCGCTGTCGCCAACGCCCTCGACAACACCGATGATCGCTGTCCCCACTCCTAAGACGTTGAATAAGAACAAGGGGAGAAGGTTGAAGATCATATCGCTGGAGACATCGGTGAGGAAGCTCACCCAGCCGAGGAAGAAGACATTGCGGCTGACGCCGAAGGCCCTGGGCCTCGTGCTCTGTGTTTCGTTGCCGGCTTGTTTCATGTTATTTATCCGATGTTTCCTCGAGCACCTCGTCGACCAGTTCCGTGATTTTTCCTCTTGCCTCGTCGAGGGCGGCCAGCCCCTGCTCAGTTATGGCATAATATTTGCGAACCTTCCCACCGACCAGTTTCCTTTGCTGAGACAGGTAGCCCTCCTTCGTCAGGCGATGCAGTGTTGGGTACAGGGTCCCAGGGCTTAATCGATAGCCATGCCGACCCAGTTCCTCTAAGATCTCGACTCCGTAGATTGGCTCCTTTGAAGCGTGGTACAGGATATGAATCTTAACGAAGCCGAGGAAGAAATCCTTGAGCATGTCAGCCTCCGTTTCTATCGGATGATGATATCGTCATATGATATCAAGCCCTTGCCTATGTGTCAATGGCAGCCGAAGCGAGCCCTTTCTTGCTCAGCAGAGGCAAAAGAGGTATACTAGGCGGTCAAATAGCTATGTATCAGGATACCATTGCTGCCATTTCTACGCCTATCGGCGAGAGCGGAATAGGGATTGTCCGCCTCAGCGGCCCCGATGCCCTTGCTGTTGCTCGCAAGGTGTTCGCCCGTCCCCTCTCGAACCGGCGCCTGGTTTACGGGCACATCACCGACCCCGAAACGGGGGAGGTCGTCGATGAGGTTCTCGTTGCCTATATGGAGGCACCGCATACCTATACCAGAGAGGACATCGTGGAGATCAATTGCCACGGCGGCCCATTGCCCCTGCAGCGCATCCTGGGGCTGGCATTGCGCTATGGCGCCAGGATGGCAAATCCCGGTGAGTTCACCCTGAGGGCCTTCCTCAATGGGAGGATCGACCTCGCCCAGGCGGAGTCAGTTCTGGACGTGGTTCAGGCTAAGACAGCGGCGAGCCTGAGGGTGGCGGTGCAAGGGCTGGGGGGGAAGCTGTCCCAGTCCCTTAAGGAGGTGCGCAGCCAGTTGATGGGGGTTCTTGCCTATCTCACGGCTCGGATCGATTTTCCTGAGGACGAGATCGAGGGACAGGAGGTAGTCCCCATCCTGGAGAAGGCGCGCCAGATGCTGAAGGAGCTTATCTCCAGTGCAGAGGCAGGGGTAGTCTACCGCCAGGGGGTGAGAACCGCTATTGTCGGGCGCACCAATGTGGGCAAGTCAAGCCTGCTAAATTGCCTGCTGCGCCAGAGCCGTGCCATCGTCACCCCCGTGCCCGGCACCACCCGGGATACCCTGGAGGAGGTGGTGAACCTCAAGGGGGTGCCCTTCGTCTTGGTCGATACTGCGGGCATTGTCCAGAGCAAGGACTTGGTGGAGGCGCTTGGGGTGGAGCGCAGCCGGAGAGCCATCGAGCAGGCGGACTTCGTCCTTTTAGTCATCGATACCAGCGAGCCGCTCAAAGACCCCGATAGGGAGATCATCGACCTTCTGGGTGGGAAGGAGGTAGTGGTGGTGGCCAACAAATCAGACCTGCCAAGCCAGGCTGACCTCGATGGGCTCCCCTGGCCCAAGGTCTCCACCTCGGCCCTGACTGGGGATGGCCTTGAGGAGCTGGAGGAGAGGATGGTGGACTGCGTCCTCGGGGGGAGGGTTTTCACCTCTGACGCCCTGCTAGTCTCCAACCCCCGCCACAAGAGCGCCCTGGAGCGAGCGCAAAGCCACCTGGAGCAAGCGTTATCGAGCATCGAAGCCCAAATGCCCGACGACTTCGTCACCATCGACCTCACCGCCGCCTTAAACGCATTGGGGGAGATCACTGGCGAGACGGTTACCGACGAGCTTCTGGAGACCATCTTCAGCAATTTCTGCATCGGTAAGTGAAGCGGGGTTTACCTTGACACTGTTCGGACGCTTTTGATATAATTCTTGCGCTCTGGGGATATAGCTCAGCCGGGAGAGCGCTGCGTTCGCATCGCAGAGGTCGGGGGTTCGAATCCCCCTATCTCCACCATCTGGGGCGATGGAGTAGCGTCCCAGCGGTGCGAAAGCAGAAACCCGGGGGCGAGTGAGTCAGAGGTGTTACGACCTGGCACAGCAAATAGTTCAAAAGAGCCCCTGTAGCTCAGAGGATAGAGCAGCGGTTTCCTAAACCGCGTGTCGGGCGTTCGAGTCGCCCCAGGGGTACCAGAACTGGGTTTGATAGAGAAACAGCTTGAGAAAGCCGAAAGGCTTTACAACTTGACATAGCAAATAGTTCGAAAAAAGGGGTGTAGCTCAGTTAGGGAGAGCAGCGGTCTCCAAAACCGCAGGCCGGGGGTTCGAGTCCTCCCACCCCTGCCAGATGCCGAGGTGGTGGAATCGGTAGACACGCCATCTTGAGGGGGTGGTGGGCGAAAGCCCGTAGGAGTTCAAGTCTCCTCCTCGGCACTTTTTCGAGCGGGGGTGTCACGGGGCACGGTGAAGGCCTGCCGCCATAGAGGCAAGGGCACTGAAAGCCGTAAGGCATCTCAACTTGAATCTAGGACTAGTTCGAAAGGAGCGGAAGTAGCTCAGTTGGTAGAGTGTCTCCTTGCCAAGGAGAAGGTCGGGGGTTCGAATCCCCTCTTCCGCTCCAATGTCTTTGGGCTAGGGAACCCGAAAGAAAATCAAACGAATAAAGAGGCAAAGATGGAGTTCGCTCATTTACCCCTACAGCAGGAAATAGAATTTCTCGCGGGATCCTACTGGATATCAGAGGAGGAGAAAATACCATATAATGGCAGAGAGGTCCTTTGCCTGGTTAGGGATGCTGGCCCCTTCACCGCTTGTGGTGTAGGGGGCTGCGGTCAGTTTCCAGGATTTAGGTCAATCTTAATACCCGGCTTTGTAATAAGACATAGATACAAGAAAAACGAAGATGGCCTGGAAATATCAGAGGTTGAAACGATCAACGACGAAGATACCAAGAAAGACCTCCGAGAAATTGTTCACCAAAAATATGGCACACCGCATCTAGAGTTCTTGTAAACCTCATATCAATGAGCAGCCATTTCCATTACAGCACGATGCCCAGAATCTAGTCCGTAGCATCACGGTGTCAATTCTCCGATTGGGCAATGCCAGGAACACGATTTGCCACGTTTTGACAATTTGGAATAAGCTGTGCTAGGGTTCTAAAGCCAGGAGGGGATTTTGGCTCGACCATTCTACTATGGAGGGCAGGCAGTTATTGAAGGGGTGATGATGCGTGGTCGCAAGCACCTAGCGATCGCCGTTCGCCGAACCAGCGATGAGATCATCACAGTCACCAAACGCCTGCCGACTATATACACTGGTTCGCTTAGGCGGACCCCTCTAGTGCGCGGGATCATTATGCTGGTGGAAACCTTCATCTTGGGTCTTCAGTCTTTGCTCTACTCCGCTGACGTGTTCACGGGGGAAGAGGAGGTGAAGGGCAAGTCGGCTATGCTCTGGGGGGCGGTGGCATTCGGCCTTGTCATGGGCTTGGTCTTGTTCCTGGCAATCCCACTGGCAATCACCTGGGCTGTTGACCCATACATAGGCTCAGATCGTGTAAGCAACCTGGTGGATGGCGTAATCCGCCTTGTCATTGTCATTACCTACATTGGGAGCATTGGCCTGATACCTGGTATTGGCCGCGTCTTTGGCTATCACGGGGCAGAGCATAAAGTGGTCAATGCCTACGAAGCCGGGGCAGACATGGAGGTGAACGAGGTCCGAAGATACACTACCGCCCATCCCCGCTGTGGCACCGGCTTTCTGCTCATTGTCCTGGTCATTGCCATCATCGCCTTCACATTCCTGGGGCGACCCCCCATATATGAACGCTTTCTGTGGCGACTTCTTCTTCTGCCTGTCATCGCTGCGGTCAGCTATGAACTGATGCGCCTTGGCGCTGAGCACGCCAAACACGGCATAGTAAGGACTCTCTTTGCTCCCGGCCTAGCTCTACAGGCCCTGACCACCCGCCAGCCCGATGACCAACAGCTTGAGGTTGGTATTTCGGCTCTCAAAGCGGTTATTGAAGCCGATGCACTCGATGCCGAAGCTACAGAGACATAATCAGGAAAACCCCGCTCAGCAACCAGCTCATATCTGCCTCCCGATTTCTGCTCCGGCGGCGATAGCCTCCATAGCCGTAGCTGGAGTCTTGGCATCGCCAATGACGTACACCTCATTCACCTTGCCCTTGATCTCATCGCCAAGCTCCCTCACCGAGGCCACACCCAGGGCGAGGACGATGGTATCCATGCCGCCTATAGTCTCCTCCTTACCCTCCCGGTCAATGACGACGCCGTCGGCAGTTATTCTCTTGATGGTGGCAGAGGTAATGGACCTCACCCCGTGCTCTGCCAGTCGCTGGAGGAGGAAGAACTTGGGTCCCGGAGCTATATCGCTGGCAATCTCAGGCAGCATCTCCACAATGGTAACATGCCTGCCACGCTCGGCGAGGAAGTCAGCAGTCTCACAGCCCACCATGCCCCCGCCAGCGATGAGCACCTTGTTATCTGTTATAGCCTTGCTGGTAAGCACGTCGTGGGCGGTAACCACGTTATCGGCATTGATTCCAGGTATATCCGGGATGAGGGGCTTGCCACCAGTTGCCACCAGTACCGCATCGGGCTTCATCTTCTCAACCACGGATGCAGTGACCGCCTCCCCCAGCATTATCTTGACCCCGGCCTTGTCTAGCTGGCGAGAGAGGTATTTGAGGAAGGGAACAATCTCCTGCTTTGCCGGGGGGATGGTGGCGATGCGGAACTGGCCACCAAGTTCGGGATCTTTTTCATAAAGGGTGACGTCATGCCCCCTGAGAGCGGCTACCCGCGCTGCCTCCATACCAGCGGGGCCGCCTCCAGCAACCAGGACCCGTTTCGCCTTGGCAGCGTGGGTGATGGCCATCTGGCGCTCCTTACCCAGCTCCGGATTAACCGCGCAGGTAAGTTTAGTGGCGGTCAGCAAGGTGTAGATGCATCCCTGATTACAGGCGGTGCACCACCTTATATCCTCTAGCTGCCCAGCGGCTGCCTTGTTGGGAAGCTCGGGATCGGCAAGCAACCCCCGGCCGATAGCCACCAGGTCTGCTTTACCCTGAGCCACGACCTGCTCCGCTATCAAGGGATCGTTGAGCTTGCCGACCACGATGATGGGCACATCCACCACCTTCTTGACTCGCTCAGCGGCATCGACATTGAGCCCCTTAGGGACGGCCATGGGGGCAACCATGTAGGTGAATCCGTTGATATAAACTCCGGTGGTGATGCTCAGACAATCGGCACCAGCGGCGACCAACATTGGGGCGATGGCTACCGACTCCTCCACCGTGCGCCCGCCAGGTACACGCTCATCGGCGCTGAAGCGAAAGACTATGGGGAAATTGTGACCTACCCTCTCCCGCACCGCGTGCAGGATTTCCATTGGGAAGCGCATTTGGCTGCGAAGGTCTCCGCCATACTTATCGGTGCGCCTATTAGCGTAGGATGACATGAACTGGGCGATGAGGTAACCATGAGCACCGTGGACCTCCACCGCATCGAAACCGGCCTCCTTGGCCCGGCGCGCCCCTTCCCCAAAGGCGTGGACCATTTCCTCGATCTCAGCTATACTCATCTGGTGAGGCACTGCCTGGCAGAGGGGACAGGGGCAGGGGACGATTGATGGAGCCCAGGGTGGTCTTTCCGGGCCAAGTGCCGGAAACTGACGCCCAGGATGGTGTAGCTGCATTGAGGCCCTGGCCCCGGCGGCGTGGATTCTTTCGCAGAATCGCTTCCAGCTCGGGATGAATTTGTCATCGTAGATGGAGGCGATGCCCATCTCACCAAAGCCAAATGCACTCGAGGGATGGACCTCAGCTACCTCTACGGTGATGAGGGCTGCCCCACCTTTAGCCCGTACCTCGTAGTATTCGATAAGCTTATCACTGGCAGAGCCATCGGCATTGGCGAAAAGGGTGCCCATCGGCGCCATCACTATCCGATTCTTCAATTCCATAGATTTGATTCTAATAGGGGTAAAGAGTTTTTCTAATTTCGGTTCTTGGCCAACCATCCATCACC
>JABUBL010000010.1_pt1 | contig 31663 bp, 31 predicted proteins | sample 7240371 | NCBI WGS metagenome assembly JABUBL01 (sample SAMN07256343, study PRJNA390944) | subsurface metagenome | isolation source: Methane hydrate marine sediment | place: Pacific Ocean: Eastern North Pacific, ODP site 1244 | collected 2002
AGTCAGGCACGCCGCCAGCGTTTATCCTGAGCCAGGATCAAACTCTCCGCACAAATATCCTTCCTTCCACTATCCAGTTGTTAAGGTGCTTCCTTGCGAACTTAAATGCTATCACAATCCTCAACACCTGTCAATAAGCTTGACAATTAAGTGCTGGGTTTACCTGGAGAAGGTTTAGGCGATCCCGGGGTGGTTAACCAGTGATTGAGTAACAGCTTCCTTTTGCAAGAGTTCCTTTTTTGCTATCGCCACCTCAACGTCCTTTTCCAAAATGAAGAGCTGAAAGCCAAACTTCCTAGCGGGGAGCCTCCCCAGTCTCACCCACCGCCTAATAGTCTCATCGCAGCAACCGATACGTATTGCTGCCTCTACTGCTGTGAGATAGGACTCACCGTTTATTGGGATTGGTGCCATTGTCACCCCCTTGGAAATAGACGAAGAGCCGGGCTGTGCCTGACTACCAGGGTCCCTCTGTGGAGGGAACGATTTAGAAGCAGTACCCAGAAGATTTGCACGATACCTGTATGGGCAACTCGTACTATGTGGAGCATACCACAAAGTTTTCCTGCTGTCAACCGGGGCAGAGACAACTTGAACTGCAGAATGCACGCATCGTGTCGCCTATACACAGGGGTAGTGGGTCATTTTGAAATCACCGAATCTTGACATTTGAGGGATTAGGCTTCATACTTAATATATGCTTAAGCGTTCAAGCAAGAAAAAGAACCCCAAAGATGTAAATGTATTGGCTGCTAGTATTGTAGAAGAGGCTACTACTGAGCTAGTCAAGAACCCTGCTGCCGTTGCCTTGGGTCGGTTAGGTGGTAAGAAGGGTGGTATTGCACGAATGCAAAAGTTGACAGCAGAGGAACGCAAAGAACTTGCTAGGAAAGCTGCGATAGCTCGCTGGTCAAAATGACCCCATTAGACTACATCGCTACAGTCCAATATCCCGCTGGTCCATTGTAGATGAATACCCAAGATGCAAGTGCATTTCGCCCCAATAGTGCAATGATAGGCTTGGGCGGCTTTTCGGGCACAACTTGACCAGTTAAATTGACCCACTACCGACAATTAGCACCCGGTCCCAACCGCCAAGGTCCTTGGCTAGCTCCACGCTTGCTTGGGGCATGAGTTCCCTCGCCCAGGAGGCCGCCGCCTCACCTTGACCAGCGGCAATCTCCACCAAGACCAAACCCCCGGGGCGGAGCTTCCCCTTCACCTCGCCCAGAAGCTGGCGCACCTTGTCCAGTCCATCTTCACCCCCGGCCAGTGCCGATAAAGGCTCGAACATCCTTATCTCAGGGCTGAGCTGGCTCAAATCCGCATCCTTGACATAAGGGGGATTGGCGATGATGATATCCACAGGCTCGGGGAGGGGGTCAAGAAGGTCGCCCTCCAGAAGATGGACCCGATCTCGAACCTGATGTTGGTCACAATTTTTGGTCGCAATTTCCAGGGCACGAGGGGAGATGTCGGTGGCATAGATGCTGGCTTGGGGCAGGAGTAAAGCCAGGGAAATGGCGATAGCGCCACAGCCGGTGCCGATGTCAGCAATGACGGGGTCTCGGTGAGGAAATCGGCGAGATACAAAATCGAGGGCTTTCTCCACCAGGAGCTCGCTTTCCGCTCTTGGGATGAGCACCCCGGGGGCAACATGGAAATCGTTGCCGAAGAACTCACGGCGACCGATAATATAGGCTATGGGCTCATGGCCAAGACGGCGCTCAAGCAGTTGATCCAGGGTAAGGACATCGCCGGGCGCTAGTTCCTCCTCCAGCCTTAGGTAAAGTTGGGTGCGGTCGATGCCCAGGAGGTGCATCACAAGCAGCTCCGCTTCCAGGGGGGCATCTTCGATGGAGGCAGAGGCGAGGGTCTTTGAGGCCTGGTGCAGTGCCTCCTTAAGGATCAAACCGACTATTCCTCCAACCGCTTCGTCTGAGCGTCAGTGGCTAGGGCGTCAATGAGGGGATCTAGCTCCCCTTCCAGAATGCTTTCCAGGTTATGAAGGGTGAGTTTAATGCGGTGGTCGGAGACACGGCCCTGGGGGAAGTTGTAGGTTCGGATCTTCTCTGAGCGCTCCCCACTACCTACCTGGGCACGGCGCTCCCTGGCTAGTTCCTGCTCCTGGCGGCGACGCTCTCGATCGAGGATGCGAGCCCTGAGCACCGCCATAGCTCTCATCTTGTTTCTCATTTGGGAGCGCTCATCCTGGCAGGTGGCCATGATCCCGGTGGGAAGATGTGTGATGCGTACCGCAGAGGCTACCTTGTTTACATGCTGCCCCCCATGACCGCTGGCGCGAAAGGTGTCCACCTTGAGGTCATCGGGGTTGATTTCCACCTCCACCTCCTCAGCCTGGGGAAGGACGGCGACGGTAGCGGTGGAGGTGTGGATGCGACCGCTAGCCTCAGTAACGGGCACACGCTGCACGCGGTGCACCCCGCGCTCATACTTCAATCTGCTATATACACCCTTCCCCTTGACCTCAAAGATGATCTCTTTAAAGCCACCGGTGCCGCTCTGATTACTGTCGATAACATCAACCTGCCATCCTTTAGACTCTGCATAACGGGTATACATGCGGAAGAGGTCAGCGGCAAAAAGAGCAGCCTCATCGCCACCAGCGCCGGCGCGCATCTCAACGATGACGTCCTTTGCGTCGTTGGCATCCTTTGGCAACAGGGCGACGCCGATCTCCCTGTGCAAGCCTTCCAGGCGTGCCTCGAGGGCCTCTATCTCCTCCTTCGCCAGGGCAGCCATCTCCCCCTCCTCCTTGATGAGGGAGCGCGTCTCCTCAAGGTCGCGGCTGAGCTTTTTGTACTCCCGATATTTCGCCACCAGGTCGCTAATCGCTGCCTGCTCCTTGGCCAGGCTTTGAAGCCGCTCAGGGTCAACGGCAATCTCAGGCTGAGCCATGAGGGCATTCAGCTCCTCGTAGCGTCTTTCCACCGCTTCCAGTTTCTCCAACATTTTTCGCCCTTTTCAGCATAAAAGGCCCCACACGGGGCATTACATAATTATACCACAAGTGGCCCTTCGTTCAAACTTAGGCCTCAGGTTTAGAGCTTCATGCTCTCAAGAACAGCGACTATCTCACCCCTTTTGAACGGTTTTTGCTCCCCAGAGGTCATATCCCTGAGAATCGCGGTGCCGCTCCCCACCTCATCCTCACCTATGATTATGGTATGGGGTATGCCAAAAGTATTGGCCTGTCGTAGCTGTGCCTTCAGGCTTCTATCGCCAAAGCTGGATATCGCCGCAATCCCGGCACGGCGAAGCTCTGCTGTTAGCTTAACCGCTTCAGCCTTCGCCTTCTTCCCCAGATAGGCGACGAAAACCCTGAATGTCTCGGGCGGATAGGGCGAAATCCCCTGCTTCTTCATGTTGAGCACGATCCTGTCCATCCCGGCAGCAAAGCCGATGGCCGGGGTGGGCTTGCCACCCAGCTCCTCGATGAGGTCATCATAGCGTCCGCCACCACCAAGGGCGGTCTGCGCCCCTTCTTCACCCTGGGGCTGGATCTCAAATACGGTTCTGGTATAGTAATCCAGACCCCGCACCAGGCGATGGTTTTTTTCGAAGGGTATCCTCAAAAGGGAGAGATACCTGATAACGCTTTCGAAGTGTTCTTTACATTCAGGACAAAGATGATCGACGCTTCTGGGTGCGGACTCAGCAATCTCATGACAGGAGGGCTTCTTACAGTCTAAAAGCCGCAGCGGATTTCTCTTCAGCCGCTGCTTACAATCGGGGCACAGGCGAGGGACGTGCTCCGAATAATGCTCCTTGAGCTTCTCCAGATAATTGGGGCGGCACACTTTACAGCCAATGCTGTTTAGCAGCAGCGATAGGTGGGCCAAGCCCAGGGAAGCAAAGAACTGCCAGGACATGTCGATCACCTCTGCATCCAGGGCAGGGTCGCTGTTGCCCAGGGCCTCAAAGCCAAACTGCTGATGCTGTCGGTACCTCCCCTTCTGCGGTCGCTCGTATCTGAAGATGGAGGCGAAGTAATAAAGCCTCACCGGCTGGGGCCGGTTATGCATGCCATGCTCGATGTAGGCACGACAAATTGGTGCTGTGCCCTCCGGGCGCAGGGTCATAGGGTTGCCGCCGCGATCATCGAAGGTATAGGTCTCCTTCTCCACGATGTCGGTGCCGGGGCCTATGGTGCGAATAAAAAGGTGGGCATCCTCGAAAGCTGGGGTATCGATACGCTCATAGCCATAAAGCTGGCACAGAGAGGATGCCTTGTCCTCGATGTATCTCCAATAGCCCTGTTCTTGAGGCAGAATGTCTGATGTGCCCCGCGGTGCCTTATACAAATAACGCCTCCTCTTTTCCAGCCTAGGATACATTATAAAAACGGGGTTTGTAAAGGAGAGCCGTTGCACAACCGCTGTCCCTGGGGTATACTGAGGGTGGCGGCGCAGGTTATGAGAAAGAGGATCGATATCAGAGCGGTTATCAATAAGACGCAGGAGTATCTGCCCAGCGAGACCCTGGCCTTGATCGAAGATGCCTACGAATTCGCCTCGCAGGCGCTGGAAAAGGCGGGGGCTGAATCAGCGCGTGTGGAACTGGAGCACGCCGTCAAGACGGCGGTCATTGTCGCCGAGCTTCAGCTCGATGAATATTGTATCGCTGCTGCCCTACTTCACGAAGTGCCCCAAAAATGCGGCGTCAGCTTTTCCGAGATCAAGAAGAGATTTGGCGCCGATACCAGCAAGCTGGTGGAAGGACTAGCGAAGCTGGAAAAGGTCTCCTTGCCCTCTAGGGAAGAGGTCAAGGGCAAAAAGACCAACGACCTGGAGTTTGAGGCGGAAAGCCTGCGCCTGATGCTTATGGCCATCTCTGAGGACATCAGGGTGGTGTTTATCAAGCTTGCCGACAGGCTACACCACGTGCGATCACTCAAGATGCTACCCTCTTCCAAGCGGCGCGCCTTTGCTCAAGAGACCATCGAAATATATGCCCCGATAGCCCACCGCCTGGGCATATGGCAATTGAAGTGGCAGCTTGAGGACCTGGCCTTCCGCTATCTCGAGCCAGAGAAATATCGGGAAATTGTTCGCTTCGTTGCTGCGGGAAGGGAGGAGCGAGAAAAGTATATCGCTCAGGTTACCAAAATACTGAAGCAGGAGCTGGAGAAGGCAGGGGTAAAGGCGGAGGTTACGGGGAGACCGAAGCATATCTATAGCATAAAGAGGAAGATGGAGAAATACGCCGCACAGGGCAAGGAGCTTAGCGAGATCTATGACCTTCTCGGCTTTCGCATCCAGGTGGATCAAGTTAAGGACTGCTATAGCGCTCTGGGGGTAGTCCACAGCCTGTGGCATCCCCTCACAGATGGGTTCGATGATTACGTCGCCAACCCCAAGGAGGGGGCATATCAAGCCCTGCATACCACGGTGATGTGCATGGGGACAACCCCGGTGGAGATACAGATTCGCACCCGTGAGATGGATCGAGTGGCTGAATATGGTCTTGCCGCCCACTGGCGCTATCAAGAGGGGGTGAGGGGGGTGGCCCAGTTCGAGGAGAAGATCGACCTGCTGCGCGAGTTCCTTGATTGGTATAAGGACCTCGCTGACACTGAGTTTGTGGAAAGCGTTAAAAGAGACATCTTCGGCGATCGAGTTCTGGTATATACCCCTAAGGGGGAGATAAAGGACCTGCCTGCAGGTTCTGCTCCTCTGGATTTCGCCTATCGCATCCACACCGATCTCGGCCATCGCTGCATCGGGGCTAAGGTGAACGGGAAGATGGTTGCGCTAAGTTATGAGCTTCAAAACGGTGATACCGTGGAGATCCTTTCCAGCAAGGGAGAAAAAGGCCCCAGCCTCGATTGGCTCAATCCCAGCCTGGGCTACATCAAGACCTCCCACGCCAAGGAGAAGGTGCGCCAATGGTTTAGGAAGCTGGAGCGTGAGGAGAACATCCAGCAGGGCAGGGAACTGCTGGAAAAGGAGCTGAAGCGCCTGGGCATATCCCTATCCGAGGAAGAGCTCGCCGACCTCTTTGACCGTGAAAGCGTGGATGAGTTCCTTGCCGCCATTGGCTATGGCGATATTAGCACCCATCAAATTGCAACCAAGCTCGCAGTTCAGCAGGAAAAAACCCTAGCTCCTCCTCAGATCGCCCGCCGCCAGCCCAAGCGCACCACATCAGTTCAGGTGATGGGGGTGGGGGACTTGCTCACTCACCTTGCCCCCTGCTGCAATCCCATGCCCGGTGATGAGATCATTGGCTATGTTACCCGCAGCAAGGGGGTAAGCATCCACCGCAAGGATTGCCCCAATGTTGTTAACATAGAGGACAAGGAGCGACTGATCAAGGTGGAATGGGGGCGCAGGGATCGAGTCTATTCTGTGCCGATCAACATTGATGCCTGGGACCGGGTAGGGCTGATTCGGGACATCAGTGCCATTGTCGCCGAGGAGAAGGTGAATATCGTCACCTTAAATGCTGCAGACCATGCTGATGGAGCAACCACGATATTCCTCACGTTGGAGACCAAGGGTATAGAGCAGTTGAGCCAGATCCTCTCCAAGCTGGAAGGGGTTCGTGGCATAATTAGCGTTTCCCGCCAGGGATGAAGGGTTTCAACCGTGTTTGGAGGAGGAGAACTTGACAGGTAAGACGTCGGCCCAGAAGGCAGCGCGCGTGGCGCAGAGAAAGGCGGAGCGCAATATTCCGATGCGCAGCTCGGTGAAAACCTACATCACTAAAGCCAGGAAGTTGATCCTGGATAATGATCTCGAGGCTGCTCCAGAGGCGGTAAAGCAGGCAGTAATAGTGCTGGATAAGGCAGCTCAGAAGGGGGTGATTCACCCCAATAATGCTGCCCGCCGCAAGTCCCGCCTGATGAAGAGGCTCAATGCTGCGCTCGCAGCCAGCCCGAAAAAGCGGAAGAGACAACCAGCAAAGCGAGAGAAACCAGTAGAAGCTGGCGAGACTGAGGCTATAGAAAAGCCAAAGAGGACCAGGAAGAAAAAATCGCCAGCATAAATCGGATTTCGGTGTGTTCTACCTCTCTCGAAGGCCCTGATCTCACAACAGGGACACAAGGGCCATGACCCCAGCGCTGCCGAGCGGTATAGTAAAGTTATCGTTTATATGAAGCGGCAACAGCTCGATGGCGGTGGCCGCTATCGCCCCCACAATAATGACCAGTGGGCTTATCGTGCCCACCGTGGCGGGCAACATGCCGATGGCGAGACATGCGAGCAGGCAGCCACCGCTGCCCTCTAGGGTCTTGCCCCAAAGCCTTCGCTTTCCCCAGGTTTCACCTACAACAGAGGCAATGGGATCGCCGATGGACATGAAGAGAACGGCGGCGATGGCTAAATACTCATCGAAGAGTAGAAATACCAGCAAAGTGGCGATGAGCATGTATGTGCTGCCCGTAGGACGATACCTCTCTTCGTCTTTGAGAAGCGGCGATAGATATAAAACTACCCAGCGATTCACCTCAGGAATGGCAAATCTGAGTGCCTCCCACAATATAAAGGCGGCGGTCACCGCCCCGATGGCGATAAGCAGTGCATTCCCGGAGACGAAGAATGCCAGGACGGCGAAGAAGGAGCCGCCCAAAAGGTGCCACAGTCTCCTGACTGTCTTGCCTCTCACGCCTTCATTCTCGCTTTTTCGTCCTCCAGGTCAGGTGAAAAAGACGGGGTACTAACGCTAGTATAGCCTTTTTGCCCTCCTGCTGGAAGACATAGACAAATCAAGCGGCTGGCTCTTCTTGCCTTGCTCCACCTTCCTATGATATAGTTTCCATATGAAATCTATACCTGGCGGCACTATCACTTCGCCCGGTGGCTTCGTCGCCGGCGCAACCGATGCCGGCCTCAGGACCAGGGGTGGCCTCGACCTGGGCATCCTCTATTCTGAAGCGCCCTGTGTTGCCGCTGGACTGTTCACCACCAATAGGATTAAAGCTGCCCCCGTGCTCCTGTGCCAAGAGCATATCGCCAGTGGGAAGGCGCAGGCTATTGTGGTCAACGCCGGCTGTGCCAATGCCTGCACCGGTGAGCAGGGTCTTGAGGATGCCGCTGAGATGGCAAGCCTTGCGGCAAAGAGGCTGGGGCTACCTCCCGGGGATGTCCTCGTTGCCAGCACCGGGGTCATTGGCACCAGGCTCCCCATGGAGCTTATCGGCGCAGGCGTGGAAAAGGTCGCTCTTTCAAAGGAGGGGGGTCATCAGCTGGCGCAGGCGATGACTACCACCGACACCTTCACCAAGGAGATCGCGCTTTCCCTGGAGGTGGGGGGAAAGGAGAGCATTATCGCGGGCATTGCCAAGGGGGCGGGGATGATCCATCCCGACCTGGCTACGATGCTCTCTTTCCTCGCTACCGATGCCGCTATAGATTCCCATTTCCTGGAGCAGGCGCTTCGAAAGGCGGTGAACCTCTCCTTCAATATGCTTACCATCGATGGCGAGACCAGCCCCAACGATACGGTAGTAATCCTGGCCAATGGAGTGGCGGGCAACAAGATGATCGAGGAAGGCAGCGCCGATGCCGAGGCCTTTCGGGCTGCGTTGACAGAGGTCTGCATTTATCTGGTGAAAAGCATTGCCCGCGATGGCGAGGGGGCGACCAGGCTCATCGAGGTGGCTGTGGAGGGGGCGCTCTCGGCTGCCGATGCCAGGGTTGCTGCCCGCACTATAGCCGGCTCGCCTCTGGTGAAGGCGGCAATTCATGGAAGCGACCCCAACTGGGGGCGGATCATAGCTGCGCTGGGTCGCAGCGGGGCAGAGATCGAGAGCTCAATGATCGACCTCTTCCTCAACAACATATGCCTGATGAAGGGAGGCTCGCCCCATCCGTTTGATGAGGACGAGGTGAGGGAGGCGATGGGAAGCGATGAGGTGCCGATTCGGGTGTGCCTCAACCTGGGGAGCTTTTCCGCCACCGCCTGGGGCTGCGACCTCTCTGAGGAATATGTCACCATCAATAGCGCATATACCACTTAGGAGTGAATAGTTTGAAAAAACTCATCGTGGTCAAGATCGGGGGCTCAACCCTGGGCAGCAATGATACCACCCTTGAGGACCTGGTCGCCCTGCAGCAGGAGGGCAGGACGGCGGTGGTGGTCCACGGCGGCGGCGATGTGATAACCCAGTGGCTTTCCCGGCAGGGCATCTCCACCAAGTTCGAAAAGGGGCTCAGGGTGACCGACCATGAAACCCTTGAGGTAGTGGTCGCTGTGCTTGCCGGGGTGGTCAACAAGGAGCTTGTTTCCGCCATCCAGTCCCTGGGTGGGCGAGCCGTGGGCCTGAGTGGAATTGATGGAGGCTTCATCGAGGCCAGGATGAAGGACGCTGAGCTAGGCTATGTTGGGGAAGTGGTGAAGATCAACCCTGAGCCTATCGAAGCAATCCTTCAAGGAGGCTACATGCCAATAGTCGCTCCTTTAGCTTTGGAGGCCAAGGGCGAAAAAGGCGAAAAACTCAATGTCAATGCTGACACCGCTGCCGGTGAAATCGCTGCCGCCCTGGGGGTGGAGAGGCTTATTTTTCTCACCGATGTCCCCGGCATCCTGGATAGCTCGGGGAAATCGCTCCCTCGCCTCTCTGCTGATGAGGCCGGTTCCCTGATGAGCTCGGGCGTTGTTTCCGGGGGCATGATTCCCAAGGTGGAGGCATGCCTTCGTGCGCTCTCCACCGTGGCTGTAACCCAGATCGTCGATGGCCGAGAGGCCCATGCCCTGCTCAAGGCCATGGCGGGAAAGGGCAGTGGAACGAGCATTGTTTTGACTGGGAGAGGGGAATGACTGATTGGCAGGCGCTGGAGCGCAAATACATGATGAACACCTCGAAGCGTTTGCCCGTGACCTTGGTGCGGGGGGAGGGGGCAAGGGTGTGGGATGATGACGGGAAAGAGTATCTGGACTTTGTCGGCGGCTGGGCAGTCAACACCCTGGGCCATTGCCATCCTGAGATAGCAAATGCTGTGGCGGAGCAGGCTCGGACACTGATTCAGGTATCGAATCAATTTTATACCGTTCCTCAAATACGCCTGGCGGAGCTCTTGATTCAAAATAGCTGCTTCGATCGGGTCTTCTTCTCCAATAGCGGGACGGAAGCCAATGAGGGGGCGGTAAAGCTCGCCCGCAAGTACGGCAAGCTCCACCTAGATGGCGCCTACGAAGTCATCACCACGATGAACTCATTTCATGGTCGCACCCTGGCTATGGTCGCCGCCACCGGCCAGACCAAGCATCAACAGCCCTATACCCCGCTCCCCAGCGGCTTTATCAATGTGGAGTATGACAGTATTGATGCCATCAAGGCGGCCACAGGGCGAAAAACCTGCGCCGTGATGCTGGAGGCGATTCAGGGCGAAGGGGGGGTGAACGTCCCCAAAGATGACTACCTGAAGCAGGTGCACTCCTGGTGCCAGGAGAGGGGCATCCTGCTGATTCTGGATGAGATTCAGACCGGGATGGGGCGAACAGGGACCCTTTTTGCCTATGAGCAATGCGGGATGGAGCCTGATATCATGACCCTGGCCAAGGGGCTTGGTGGCGGCGTTCCCATTGGCGCCTTCCTGGCGAAGGAGAGGGCCTCCGTGTTTGAGCCTGGGGAACATGGCACTACCTTTGGGGGCAATCCCCTGGCCTGTGCTGCCGGTTTTGCCACCTTGAAATTCCTCCTCGAGCATAATATAGTAGAAAATTGCCGCCGCGTGGGGAACTACCTGACATCTAGCCTTGAGCGGCTGAAGGGGGAGTTTGACTTTATCCTTGAGGTGCGAGGACGCGGTCTCCTTGTGGCTATGGAATTCTCGACGGATATCGCTGACGGCGTGGTGAAGGGATGCCTGGAGCAGGGGTTGCTGATTAACGCAGTAAGGCCTGGCGCCATTCGTTTCATGCCTCCCCTGATCATTGGGGAGAAGGAGGTAGATGAGGCAATAGCCATTCTGGAGAGGGTTTTGGCCCGCGAGAGGGAAAATGAAGGCAAATGAGGAAGTATTGGGGAATAGCGGCAGCGGTGGCAGTTTTTTACGTCACCTTCGGCTTATTTTGCGTTAATATCATGGGCGGTACCGGTAATAATGAGCATACCTCGATCCAACTAGAGGCTCAAGGCGAGGACATTGTCCTTATCTGGAACTCAGGCGGTTGGGGCAGGAAGCCTTTCCAGGACGACCTCGACTGGGTAGGTATTTTTGATGGAATAGAATCGGAATTGAGGGATATGGGCTATAGCTCGGTAGCGGTTAATTATATCAGGAGCGAGAATAATTTACGGGGACTGGCAAGGGAAATCATGGGCGCGCTAATCGGCTACCCCTCAAGAGCGAAGAAACTGGCCGATGAAGTGGATTTGCTGACGGAGTCTAATAGTGATTGCAAGGTGATCCTGGTTGGCTTGTGTAATGGGGCGATGTTTGTAAATGCGGCGATGAAGCATCTGGAGGATAATCCCAGGGTGTATAGTATTCAGGTATCGCAACCCTTTTGGGATCGCGCCTCGACTTCTCAGAGGAGCCTGGGATTAAACGATAACGGAGAAACGCCCGACGTTTTGTCCACTGGAAATATATGGTCTATAATTCGGGAGAATGCTTGGCGCTTGCCCACCACGGAAAAGCCTCCCGGGGGCGCGGCGATGATAGGCGATCGTTTCATAAAGGCTCCCGGTCATAAATACCTGTGGGACCAGCCAAGGGTGCGCTCGGAGATTACATCCTTTTTGGATACAAATTTTGGAAGCCAATGATTGGAGGTTTTGAGCGGTGGCAGAGAAGGTTGTACTCGCTTATAGTGGAGGACTTGACACCTCGGTAGCTATCAAGTGGATCGAGGAAAACTATCACATGGATGTCATCACCCTTACCGTCGAGATTGGGGGCGAAAGGGACATGGATGTCATCCAGCAGAAGGCGCTAAATGCAGGGGCGGTGAAGGCTGTGGTGCGGGATGCCAGGGGGCTTTTTGTCAAACACTTCGTTTTTCCCGCCCTCCAGGCCGATGCCCTCTATGAGGGGCAATACCCCTTAGCCACGGCGCTGGCTCGCCCCCTGATCGCCAAATTGCTCGTGGATGTCGCCACCGAGGAGGGGGCTTCGGCGGTGGCTCATGGCTGCACCGGGAAGGGGAATGACCAGGTGAGGTTTGATGTCAGCGTTGCTGCCCTTGCCCCCCAGCTCAGGGTCATCGCCCCGGCTCGGGAATGGGGCCTGACCCGCGAGGAGGAGATCGCATATGCCCAGAAGCACGGCATCCCTGTCCCCGTCACCGTAGCTAGCCCCTATTCCATTGATGAAAACCTGTGGGGCAGGAGCATTGAGTGTGGCATTCTGGAGGATCCCTGGGCTGAGCCTCCGGAGGAGGTCTTTGCCTGGACCAAGTCGCCAGCGGATGCCCCTGATGAGCCCGCTTATGTGGAGATTGGCTTCGAGAGGGGGATACCTGTAAGCTTTGATGGCAAGGAGGTGGATGGCGTCTCCCTGATCCAGGAGCTGAACCAGGTTGCCGGGGAGCACGGCGTGGGTCGTATCGACCACGTGGAAAACAGGCTCGTGGGTATAAAGTCGAGGGAGGTCTATGAGGCGCCGGCGGCGACAGTGCTGCTCATGGCGCATAAGGCCCTGGAGGCGATGACCCTCTCCAAGGACCAATTGAGATTCAAAGAGAAGGTAGCTCTGGAGTATGCCGACCTTATCTATAATGGGCTGTGGTTCACCGCCCTGCATCAGGACATTGCTGCCTACGTCCAGAGTTCGCAGCGCCACGTCACGGGCACGGTGCGGGTCAAGCTCCACAAGGGGAATGCCACAGTAGTGGGGCGAAAGGCACCCAAGTCCCTTTACAGCTATAGCCTGGCCACCTATGATAAGGGCGACGTGTTCGACCAGAGCGCCTCTCTGGGCTTCATCCACATCTGGGGCCTGCCGGTGAAGACCCAGGCCCAGGTTCAGGGGGTGGAGCAGATGGAGGGGGAGGAAAAAGGCGAGCGGAATCTTTGATGCCTGGCGAGCCAGAGCATTAAGGCGTGCAAGATGAGTACATTTGTAGCGAGTGACCTCCACATTGGCGTCGCCGAGAATGAGGACATGATGTGCGAATTCTTTAGGATGGTTAGGCGAGAAGGTCAGCACCTGATTTTAAATGGTGATGTGCTCGATCTCTGGCTAGCTAGGTGGCAGGAAATTGAATCAAGCTCAGTGTATCAGGAGCTTCTAATCACCGTTCAGCAGATCCCAACCGTGATAGTGCGCGGAAACCACGATTACCGGTTAGCCGAATGGCAAGTTCCAGGAGCGAAGATTGTTGACGAATATGAAAAGGATGGTATCTACTTTATCCACGGCTGGCAGTTTGACACGCCGCAAGTTATCCTGAGGCCCCTCTTCCCCATAATCACAGCTTGCCTGCCTCACGTTTATCAATTTCTTATGCGGCATGGATTCTTTAAGGCGCATAGCAAGGCACGTGGCGCAACCTGGCAGAAAAGAGTTGTAAGCACATGTTATTTTCTGCTCACACCACTTTCGCCCTTGGTTATGGCGTATTTGCCTAAAATCTACCGCTTGTTTGGCATGTGGCCATTCGAGGTGGACTTTTCTTTACGAGATGCATTGAAGTTCGCAAGGCCAGCTGCTCACCTTAAACGTAGCATCACACGCGATGGCTATCGGTTTTACAGTATTGAAGAGAAGGGATAAGACTGATGAAACCCTCACGCAAACAGTTCGGAAAAGAGGGCGAAAAGAGGGTGGAGGAATACACCGCCTCCATCTCCTTTGACCGGCGCCTGTATAAGCAGGACATCGCCGGCTCAATTGCCCACGCCAAAATGCTGGCAAAGCAGGGCATCATCAGCGATAAGGAGGCGGAGCTTATCGTGATGGGGCTTAGCTCCATCCGCGAGGAGATAGAGCAAGGTCTTTTCGAACTTAGCGCTGAATTAGAAGATATCCATATGAATATCGAGGCGCGATTGATTGAGAAGATTGGGGAGGTGGGGCAAAAACTGCATACTGCCCGCTCCAGAAATGACCAGATCGCCCTCGACATGCGCCTGTTTGCCAAAGAGGCCATTTCAGAGACCGTAGAGAAGCTTGTTGGATTGCAAAAAGCCCTTATCGACCTGGCAGCGGCAAACAAGGACGTAGTCATACCCGGCTATACCCACCTGCAGCGGGCGCAGCCGGTGCTCTTTGCTCATCACATCCTGGCCTACTTCGAGATGCTTCAGCGCGATGTGGAGCGGTTCCGCGATTGCTTGAAGCGGGCCGATGTCATGCCCCTGGGCAGTGGGGCATTGGCCGGTGTCCCCTATGCCATCGACCGCGAGTTCCTGGCTCAGGAGCTGGGCTTCGGCCGGGTGAGCGAGAACAGCATGGATGCTGTCTCCGACCGCGATTTCATCATCGAGTACCAGGCGGCGGCAAGCCTGGCGATGATGCATATCTCGCGCCTTGCTGAGGAGATCGTCCTCTGGTCATCGGCCGAGTTTGGGTTTGTGCGGCTTGCCGCCGCCTACACCACGGGCTCAAGCATCATGCCCCAGAAGAAGAACCCCGATGTCGCTGAGCTTGCCCGGGGCAAGACGGGCCGGGTCTATGGCAACCTCCTCGCCATCTTGACCACCATGAAGGCGTTGCCCCTGACCTATAACCGCGATATGCAGGAGGATAAGGAGGGCTTCTTCGACACTGTAGATACCCTCATCTCGACTCTGGAAGTGCTTACCGGGATGATCGCTACAATGCAGATTAGCGGTGATAGAACGAAAGAGGCTGCTGAGGGAGGCTACATTCTGGCTACCGACCTCGCCGACTATCTGGTGAGAAAGGAGGTCCCCTTCCGCCAGGCTCATGAGATAGTGGGCAAACTGGTGCAATATGCAATGGAGAAGGGGAAGGGCTTTAAGGAGCTCAGCCTCGATGAATATCAAAGATTCTCGCCCCTCTTTGCCCAAGATGTCTACTCCGTCACCGTGGAGTCCTCCCTCGAGGCGCGCACTGCGCGCGGCGGCACCGCGCCCCGGCAGGTAGAGCAAGCACTTAAGAGGGCAAGAAAAATTGTCATAGGCGAAGATGGATAGCCAAAAGATCAAGATAGCTCCCTCCATTCTTTCCGCTGACTTCGCCCGCCTTGGGGAGCAGATTGCCGAGGCCACCAAGGCTGGCGCCCACTATATCCATGTCGATGTCATGGACGGGCATTTCGTCCCCGTTATCACCATCGGCGCCCCGGTGGTAAAGGCCATTCGCCCGATCACTACTCTGCCCCTCGATGTCCACCTCATGATCGAGAGGCCCGAGGGCCAGATCGAGCAGTTTGCTCAGGCGGGGGCGGACATCATCACTGTCCACGCTGAGGTTTGCCCCCATCTCCGTCGCGTGGTGGAGTCCATAAAGGAGCGAAAGGTCAGGGCTGGGGTGTCTCTAAATCCGGCAACTCCCCTGAGCCTGATCGACGAGGTGCTTCCTGATCTTGATTTAGTGCTACTGATGACGGTGAACCCTGGATTTGCCGGGCAGGCTTTCATCGAGGAGGTGGTGGAGAAGATCGCCAGGATGCGGCGAATACTGGATGAAAAGGGGCTTGGTGCTGAGCTTGAGGTGGATGGCGGCATCACAGCGGAGACGGCACCGAAAGCAGTTGCCGCAGGGGCGCGGGTGCTGGTGGCTGGTTCGGCAATTTTCTGTCGCCGTGAGAGTGTAGCTCAAGCGATGGATAGGCTGAGGGCCAGCCTTGTCGGCTTTGAAATCGAGGGCTAAACGGCTTGCTTTTCCATAGTGCGCAAGCAGCGGGTGCAGATATTGACCTGCACCATCTTCCCATTGATGAGCAATGTTTTCTTGTGGGTATTAACTCGCCACTGCCGATTGGTTCGGCGCTTGGAGTGGCTTACATTGTGACCAAACTGTGGCGTCTTACCGCATATATCACATTTCCCCGGCATACCCTGTCCCCTTTGACCTGATTGCAATTTTGCTGTAGAATTCATCAAATGAGGATAACACAATAAACCTTTTGTGGCAAGCGTGCTGTATGGGGAAGTCGGATGCAAGCGGTAAATTCCTGTAGCGGGCGAGATTTAATCGGGATGTTTGGTGCTGCCACAGCGTGGTTGGAGAGAAGCGCCGCCGAAATAAATGCGCTAAATGTGTTCCCCATTCCCGACGGCGATACCGGCACCAACATGCTGCTCACTATGCGCTCAGCAATGGCAGAGACCTCCCGCTCGCCTGGGGAGAGCGCCTCTGCTGTTGCCCATGCTATGGCCCACGGCGCCCTGATGGGGGCTCGGGGAAATAGCGGGGTGATCCTTTCCCAGATATTGCGTGGCCTGGCGATAAGGCTGGACAGCAAGGATTCTCTTGGGGCCAGTGATCTGGTGGCGGGACTGGTGGAGGGGTCATCCCTGGCCTATAAGGCGCTGAGCCGACCCGTGGAGGGAACCATCCTCACTGTGATCAGGGAAGCCTCCACTGCTGCCCAGGAGTTTTCTACAGCTAACGGTGACTTGCTCGCCACTATCGAGGTCTTCGTTGATGCCGCCAGGGACTCGGTAGCCAGAACCCCCTCTTTGCTTGCGGTGTTGCGCGAGGCGGGGGTAGTGGATGCTGGAGGGTTGGGGCTTTACGTCATCTTTGAAGGAGCGTTACGCTTCTTGAGGGGTGAGGTGGTTGAGGAATATAAAGCACCGGAGCCAATTTCGGTGCCCCAGGTTAGAGTTCCCCCGGTTGAGGGCTCCTATGGCTACTGCACCGAGTTCATCATAGAAGGAAACAACCTCAGCCTGGGCGAGATTAGGGAGAGGCTGGAGGCAATAGGGGAATCTGTCCTGGTGGTGGAAGATGGGAATACTGTCAGGATTCATGTTCACACACAAGACCCGGGGAATGCCATTAGTTACGCTACCTCCGTGGGCAGGCTGCGTCAGGTGAAGGTGCAGAATATGGATGAGCAGCATGAGGACTTCCTGGCAATGCAGCAGCCCTCTCTGGTCTCCATCGCCACTGTGGCAGTGGTTTCAGGGGGTGGGCTTGGCCAGGTTTTCAGGAGCCTGGGGGTCAGTGACATCGTCCCCGGTGGACAGACTATGAACCCCAGCACTGAGGAGCTTTTGCGGGCGGTGGAGACGGTGCCTGCGGAAAAGGTCATTCTTTTGCCCAATAACCCCAATATCGTGCTTGCCGCCGAGCAGGCACGGGAACTAAGCGAGAAAAAGGTTGAGGTGGTGGCTACGGAATCGATTCCTCAAGGTATTGCGGCGCTGCTCGCCTTCGATTGCGAGGCTGACTTCGAAGCAAATATCAGGGCAATGGATAGGGCTAGAGGAGCGTTGAGGACGGTAGAGATCACGAGAGCGGTGCGCAAGGCCAAGTTTGGCGATCTGGTTATGGCCAAAGGGCAACCCATCGGCTTCCTTGATGACCAGCTGGTGGCTGCCGCCGATAGCATGTTCCAGGTGATCGACGAGGTGCTGGGCAAGATAGATTTAGAGCAGAGCGAGCTCATCACTCTTTACTATGGCGCCGATACCGAGGACGCTGAGGCGGAGAAGATTGCTGAGGCGCTACGCCAAAAATACCCCCAGCTTGAAGTGGAAGTGATCTACGGTGGCCAGCCTCACTATAACTACATCCTTTCCCTGGAGTAACGACCTTGGAAGTGGCCACATTGCGCAAAATTCTGGAACTTGAGCGAAAAAAGGGCTGCCAAGATGGCGCTGTCATCGGTGGCCTTGATAGTTATCTCAGTCGCTGGGGCGGTGAAGCCAAAAGTTGCGAGCTCCTTGCCATAAGCTATTCTTCCCTTGATGTAGACCAGCGTCGGGAGTGGATTGCAAGGGTGGTCCAGTGGCTTGATGAGATGGAAGACGGGGGTCAAGAGGCGCCAGCCCCTGGAGCCAAAACAAGCGAGTTCCTGGATTTGCCCATTACCAGTATTAAAGGGATCAGCTCAAGCCTGGCGGCCAAGTTCCGTCGCCTAGGCGTGAGCGCGGTGCGCGATATGCTCTACTTCTTCCCCAGGCGCCACATCGATTACAGCAAGAGTAAGACCATTGCCCAACTCCAGGTAGGGGAGGAGCAGACCGTAGTGGCTACGGTGTGGCAGGCTCAGGAGACCATTCTCGGGGGAAGGCGCTCCACTGAGGCCATTGTCGGCGATGAGACAGGGAATATGAGGGTTGTTTGGTTTAATCAGCCCTATCTGGCGAAGCAACTGCGCACCAACTCTAAGCTGGTGCTCAGCGGCAAGGTGAGCCTCTATAAGGGGATAATGGTGTTTCAGTCCCCGGAGTACGAGCCTTTGACCAAGGAGCTGGTCCACACCGGGCGGCTGGTGCCTCTCTATCCCTTGACCCGCGGGCTGAGCCCGCGCCAGGTGCGGCGGCTGGTTAAGGAGACGGTGGACTTCTGGGCACCGCAACTAGCCGATTTCCTCCCCCAGGAGGTGAGGCGGCGAGCCCAGCTTCTTGAGCTCTCTGAAGCGATAAGGCAGGCCCACTACCCACAAAGTGTGCCGCTTAAGGATCAGGCCCGAAAAAGGCTAGCCTTTGATGAACTTTTCCTCATCCAGCTCGGCGTGCTCTCCAGGAGGAGAACGTGGCGGGAGGGTGGTGAGGCGAGCCCGATTAAGCCCGAGCGCCAAATCTTGGATGGATTTCTTGGCGCCTTGCCCTTCACCCTGACCGAGGCTCAAAAGCGTGCCCTGGAGGAGATCCTTGACGATCTGGGCACGGTGAGGCCGATGAGCAGGCTGCTTCAGGGGGAGGTTGGCAGTGGCAAGACCGTTGTCGCCACGGCGGCGCTAGTCACCACCGCCGCCAACGGCTATCAAGGGGCATTCATGGCGCCAACCGAGATCCTGGCGGAGCAGCATTTTTCCAACATCTGCGACATTCTGGCAAGGGCGGGGCATCGGCATGAGGAACAAGGAAGTGTGCAAACCTTCTCAGGTCTCCTAACCCGTCCGATCAAGATAGCACTCCTTACCGGAAGCACGAAAAGAAGCGAAAAGGAGAAGCTATATCGTGCGATACGGGAGGGGGAGATAGATATAGCCTTGGGCACCCACGCCCTGATCCAGGAGGAGGTCGAGTTTCAGCGCCTTGGGCTGGCGATTGTGGATGAGCAGCACCGCTTCGGCGTGATGCAGCGCTCGGCGCTGCGCCAAAAGGGGGCTAATCCCCACCTCTTGGTGATGACCGCCACCCCCATCCCTCGCAGCCTGGCCCTCACCCTATACGGAGACCTCGACCTCTCGGTCATTGACGAACTGCCTCCAGGCAGGCAGGTGATCAGGACAAGGTGGCTTGACCCCGAGGAGCGTGAGCATGCTTATCAGTTCCTGCACCGAGAGGTGGAAGCGGGACACCAGGCGTTCATCATCTGCCCCCTCGTCGAGGAGTCGGAGGCCATCGCGGCCAAGGCAGCGACCAGGGAGTATGAGCGCCTTTCGAGTGAGGTCTTCCCTGACCTCCGCCTCGGGCTGATCCATGGCAGGCTGAAGGCTAGGGAGAAGGAAGAGGTGATGAGGAAGTTTCGAGGTGGGGGGATGGACATCTTAGTAGCTACTCCTGTGGTTGAAGTGGGCATCGATGTCCCCAATGCTACGGTGATGGTTATCGAGAGTGCTGACCGCTTCGGTCTGGCGCAACTTCATCAGTTTCGCGGTCGTGTCGGCCGTGGGAAGGAGCAGAGCTACTGTATCCTCGTTGCCGAGGCCCCCTCGGCAGAGGGCAGGGAGCGGATGTCGGTTTTGGAGCGTACCCAGGACGGATTTCTCCTCGCTGAGGAAGACCTAAAGCTGCGGGGCCCGGGGGAATTCTTTGGCACCAGGCAAAGCGGATTGCCCGACCTCAAGATGGCCAAACTCTCCGATTTAAGGCTTTTGGAGCTTGTCCGCACTGAGGCGATCCGCCTCTTCAAGCAGGACCCAGAACTCTCCCAGCCTGGGAACCTGCTCCTTGCTCGGGAAGTGGCTCGGTTGTGGCAGGGCGCAGTCGGTGGAGCGGAGGCGTGATGATAAAAGATGAGATTGCTGAACTCTTACGCCAGGCGGCCAACGAAGCACAGTTGAGGAATCTGCTTCCTCCCCTGGCTATGCCTGAGATCATTGTCGAGCGGCCTCAGAACCCGGAACATGGGGATTATGCCAGCCCCTTGGCGTTGAAGCTGGCGCGGGCGGCGAGGATGAACCCATTGACCATCGCCCAAAGCCTGGTCAGTCTGATCCAGCTCCCCACGGGGATCGAGAAGATAGCTGTGGCAGCGCCTGGGTTCATCAATTTCTCTCTCCGCAGTGACTGGCTCACCCGACAGGTGGAGGAGATAATGGGTGCCGGCGAGGATTATGGCAATCTCGACTTGGGCAAGGGCGTTCAGGTGCAGGTGGAGTTCGTCAGCGTCAATCCCACCGGTCCCCTCCATGTGGGGCACGGCAGGGGCGCCATCCTGGGCAGCACTCTGGCTAACGTGCTTAGCGCCATGGGCTATAAGGTGGTCAGGGAATACTACATCAATGATGCCGGCAGCCAGATGGAGGCTTTTTATCGCTCCCTCTATGCCCGCTATCAGCAGGAGCTGGGCAGCGCTGTCGAGATGCCTTCCGAGGGTTATTTGGGCCTATATATGATTGACCTTGCCCGAGAGATTGTTGCCCAGGAGGGGGATAGATTCCTCGCCATGCCGTCCACAGAGGCGGTGAGGGAATTGGGCCAGATAGGGATGGAGAAGGTCCTCCATTCCATCAAAGCTGACCTTGAGCTACTGGGCGTCACCTTCGATGTCTGGTTCAGCGAGCGGAGCCTTTTCGACCATGGGCAATATGATAGGGCAATGGCCCTCCTGGGTGAGAAAGGCCATGTCAGCAAAAAAGAGGGGGCGGTATGGTTTGTTTCCACCGCCCTGGGGGAGGACAAGGACAATGTGCTGGTGAGGAGCGATGACTCCGCCACCTACTTCGCTTCCGACATCGCCTACCACTATAACAAATTCATCGAACGCGGCTTTGATAAGGTGATCAATATCTGGGGGGCTGACCACCAGGGGCATGTTTCGCGGGTGAAGGCGGTGATGGGCGCCCTGGGCATCGACCCCGAGAGGCTCCAGATCATAATCGCTCAGATGGTCGCTCTGAAGCGGGGGGAAGAGATGATCAAAGTCTCAAAACGCACCGGGGAACTGGTTACCCTTCGTGAGCTTGTGGATGAGGTGGGTGTTGATGCCTGCCGCTTCTTCTTCCTCTCCCGCTCTGCTGATAGCCAGATGGATTTCGACCTCGAATTGGCAAAAAGGCAGTCTACGGACAATCCCGTCTATTACGTTCAATATGCTCATGCCCGCATTTCGAGCATCATGCGCCTGGCCCAGGAGAAGGGGATCGATTACCGCCAAGGGGATACCTCCCTGCTCGCTACCGAGCCAGAGCTAGAGCTTGTTAGAAAGATGCTCCAGCTACCAGAGGTGGTGGAGATGGTGGTCTCAACCCTGGAACCCCACCATCTCTCTTACTACGCCACTGACATGGCCACTACTTTCCACGACTTCTATGAGAAGTGTCGCGTTGTCTCTGATGATGAGGCGCTCACCCGAGCACGGCTGAAACTGGTTGCGGCAGCAAAGATCGTCTTGGCAAAGACCCTGCGCCTGATGGGGATGAGCGCCCCGGAGCGAATGTGAACACCATTAGCAAAAGCAGGCAGCCACGATGCGAACAAAAATAAACCATATTTCGCTAAACTACGAGCTTGTCGGGAGTGGGAAGTGCATTGTGCTGACCCATGGACTGGGGGGTGCCCTCCTCCATTGGGAGTATCAGGTCCCTGAGTTCTCCAAGCACTACCAGGTTATGACCTGGGATGTCCGCGGATTCGGTCACTCGGATAAGCCGGCGGGTCCTTACTCTGCCGAAATGTTTGCCACTGACCTATGCTTGCTTCTCAAGAAGCTGAATATTGAGCGAGTTTTTGTGCATGGTCATTCTATGGGAGGTGTGATTGCTCAGAGGTTCGCCTTGGACTACCCAGAGATGACGATGGCCCTTATCATTTCCCATAGCTCCAGTGAGGTGAAGGCTGAGGCTATCCAGCGCTACAACGAGTTGGCAGACATTGCGGAGAGCAGAGGAATGGAAGCGCTGCCAATCACGCCCCCTGAGGTGGCATTTGCTAAGGGCTTTATCGAGAAGAATCCCAAGTTTGTCACCCAGTTCCAGGGGCGGATGTTTCACAACGACCCCAAGGCTTATGCTGCCGCGGCGCGGGCAATGGGGTGCTACAACTATACCGAAGAGCTGGCGAAGATCGGCTGCCCCACTTTGATCATTGTTGGCGACCAGGATTTGATGACGCCACCAGGAGGCTCAGTGATTATGCACCGCCGTATCCCTGGCTCAGAGTTGGTGATCTTCAAAGATTGCGGGCACATTTCCTTCATAGAGCAGCCTGAAGTGTACAACAATACGATTCTGCGCTTCTTGGCTATGGTAAAATAGCGTGCTCCCGGGAGCTTAAAATCCCCCCTCCTCTTTATACTGCCTTGCCAGTTGGGCATAGCCCTCGGCGATATGGTCCACCATCTTCAGTTGCTCCCCTGAGAGTTCCTTTTTCACCTGGGCGGGAACGCCTACTACCAAGGACCGATCCGGTATCTGCATCCTCTCTCCAACCATGGCGTTAGCTCCAATAATGCACCGGTCGCCCACCTGAGCAAAGTCGAGGAGGGTGGCGTTATTGCCAATGAGCGCATAATTCCCGATTTTCTGGCAGTGGATCATGGCGCAGTGGCCGATAAGCACGTTATCGCCGATCACTATTGGGGCATCGCCATGGATTACACTATTGTCCTGAACGCTGACATTGTTGCCGATCTTTATGCTGGCAAAATCAGACCTGATCACCACCCCGGGCCACACATTGGAGTTTTCCCCGATCTCGACATCGCCAATGATGTAAGCCTTCTCGCTGATGAATGCTGACTCTGCTATCTTGGGTGTCTTACCCCGAAAGCTTTTGAGCATTTTGCCTCCTGGTTTTGGTCTCCTGCTGGCATTATACTTACTTAGCGCAGGGCGTCAAGCGGTCTAGCTTGCCCGTGCTTTCCTTTTATGCTAGACTTCTGCGAGAGGAGAGCAATATGAAGGGTCGCGTCTTTTCTGGAGCCAGACCAACGGGAAGACAGCACATCGGCAATTACCTCGGTGCAATCCAGAACTACGTCAAGCTCCAGGAGGATTATGAATGTATCTACTGCGCCGTTGATATCCACGCCCTGACCACCCTTGAGGACACCGACAGGATGAAGGAGAATATCACGGAGATGATGCTCGATTGGCTGACGGCGGGGCTTGACCCCGAGAGGAGCATCCTCTTTGTCCAATCCCATGTGCCTCAGGTGATGGAGCTTCACACCCTGTTGAGCATGGTCACCCCCCTTAGCTGGCTGACGAGGGTCGCCACCTTCAAGGAGAAGGCCAGGTTGCAGCCGCAGAATATAAACTACGGGCTGGTGGGCTACCCCGTGCTTATGACCGCCGACATCATCCTCTATAAGGCCGATACCGTCCCCGTGGGCGAGGACCAATTGCCCCATCTGGAGCTGGCGCGGGAGATTGTGCGCCGCTTTCACTACCTTTTTGGCCCCATCTTCCCCGAACCTGAGGCGAAGCTGAGCCAATTCCCTCTGGTGATCGGCCTCGATGGGGTGAACAAGATGAGCAAGAGCCTGGATAATCATATTGAGCTTGCAGCCTCGCCTGAAGAGACTAGGGAGCGGATAATGACCGCCTTTACCGACCCCGCCCGCAAGCGCCGCAACGACCCCGGTCATCCCGAGATATGCAATGTGTGGCGACTCCACCATTTCTATCATCCAGAGCTTGTGGAGACCATCGCCGCCGAATGCCGCCAGGCCCGTCGGGGTTGTGTGGAGTGTAAGGAGCAACTGGCCCAGGGCATCAATGCTGCTCTGGTGCCCTTCCGCCAGAGGCGGGCTGAGCTTGCTGCCAGGCCCCAGTATGTGGAGGAGGTCCTTGCCGATGGTGCTCGTCGTGCCCATGTCATCGCCGCGGAGACGATAAGGGAAGTCAAGGAGAAGATGGGGCTCATCTAGGAGGGGTCATCGCCACCAGCAGGGCAATCCACGAAGACTTCATGCGGCGGGTGAAGGGGCAGGGCTAGGCTCTAAGCCTGCCTTTACTATAGCTCCGAACCTAGTTCTTCGAGACGTTTGTATGCGGCTTGAATTCTTTTTTTATAATCGGGAGGAAACTTACTCTCGGGAATGTTCTCGAGGATGTCTTCTGGATACCTTATGGAGAGTTTGTTTAGCAGGTCATTTAACGCAGGGTCGGCGATTCTTAGCATGACCGAGTGCGCGGTAGTTTGGAGTTCGATAATGTTTTCTACTAGATCCTTCATTAAATTTGAATCCTTCGCAGCACCTGCTTTGTCAGTTGATAGTAACATATGATCTATAGTCTCTGCGGCTTCAATTTGACCAACGAGATCTGCGAGCTTATTTAAATAGTTCCGCACAGGTTCGAGGCTCTTCACCCTGTCCTCCCGCCTCCAAGCCAGCTTTAGTCTTTCCAGCTCTGCCTTCTGGCGTCTCTTTTCCGTTTTGAGCATCACAAGAGCAGTGAGAGCCCCACCAACAATGGCTGAAGCGGGCCCAGTGATAGCTAATAGTATTTCTGTATCCAAAACGTCCTCACTCCCTCTCGATCTATTCCTGCCCCACCTTATCCACCAGCCAGCCTTTGAGCAGGTCGTGTAGCTCCTGATGGCACTCCCTCAAAAAATGCCCGGAGCCCTCGTAGATAACCAGCTCCTTGGGCTCCTTAGCCCATTCATAGATTTGATGAGAGCATCTGACCGGCAGGTTGCGGTCCCTCTGGCCATGAATGAGGAGCAGCGGCTTTGGCGCCAGCCGGTCGACAAGCTGGGCGCCAGCGGTCTGGCTTGAGACCCCCACTACTGCCTTTACCTCCGGGCTCAGCGTCCCGGCCGTTATCACCACCGCGGCACCAAAGGAGTGCCCCACCAAGGCAATCCTGTCTATTTTGCGCCCCTTGAGGAAGTGGACCCCAACCAGGACATCGAGGATGCACTCATCGAGGTTGCCCGGAATGCGGTAGTGGAGGCGAAGAGAGCTTACACCCTCGCTAGCAAGCTCATCGCTTAATGATGAAAAGATTCCAAAGGAAGGGCCATCCAAGCCGCCCAGCGCGCCGCAAACCCAGATCACACCTCCCGTCTCGCCGGGGCAGGGGTGGAACAGGCATTCGATGTCGCCCCGCGAGGTGTTGAGGATGGCGCGCAACTTATTGCCCGGAAGCTCCGTTGTCTGCACGCCGCGGAGATAGAGTTCGCTTTTAAACCCCTTTTGTGGTGGCTTCATCCTACCTTGTTCGGTGCTTCCTCATGAACCGGCCCATCCTCTTCAATGCCTCCTCGATTTCGGGAAGCGAGGTGGCGTAGCAGCAGCGAACATGCCCCTCCCCGCACTGGCCGAAGGTGGAGCCAGGTATCACCGCCACCTTCTCCTCGATGAGAAGCCTCTCGGCGAACTCCTCCGATGACAGCCCGGTGCCCTTTACCGAGGGAAAAGTGTAGAAGGCTCCCTTGGGTTCAAAGCAGGCAAGCCCAATATCGTTTAGCCCCTTGACCATGATGCGGCGTCGCTGATCGTACTCCGCCACCATCTCCTCAACCTCATCATCCCCCCCTCTGAGAGCTTCCAGGGCTGCCATCTGTGCTATCCTCGGGGCGCAGAGCATGGTATATTGGTGGATCCTGGCCATAGCCTCGATGATCTCCTCCGTTGCCGCCGCATAGCCGATTCTCCATCCGGTCATGGCATATGCCTTGGAGAAGCCACCGAGGAGGATGGTGCGCTCCCTCATCCCGAGCAGGGAGGCAAAGCAGGTATGCTCCACGCCATATACCAGCCGCTCATATATTTCGTCGGAGATCACGATGAGGTTATGCCGCCTCGCCACCTCGGCTATCTTCGCCAGCTCCCCCCTTTCCATCACCGCCCCTGTGGGGTTATTGGGGTAGCCGAGAATGATGACCTTGGTTCTCGGGGTGATCCTGCGCTCGATTTCCCTGGCGCTCACCCAGAAATCGTTTTCCATGTTGGTGGGGACGGAGACAAGTACTCCCCCCGCAAGCACGGTGCAGGGTCTGTAGGAGACATAGCTGGGGTCTTGAATGATGACCTCATCTCCGGGGTCGACGATTGCCCTCAGCGCCAGGTCAACTCCCTCGCTGACGCCAACGGTGACCAGCAGCTCCCGGCGCGGGTTGTAGGAAATACCATAGCGACCCGCAAGATAGGCGGCAAGCGCCTCCCTGAGTTCCAAAAGCCCGTAGTTTGAGGTATAAGAGGTATATCCCTTCTCCAGGGAGAATATTCCCGCCTCGCGGATGCGCCACGGGGTGACGAAGTCCGGCTCGCCGATCCCTAGTGATATGACCCCCTCCATGGAGGCCAGAAGGTCAAAGAATCTCCTGATCCCGGAAGGGGAGATCTCTCTAATCCGCTGCGATATAGGACTTCCTTCTGGATGCAAGATAAGACCTCCTAAGGCATTAGTGGCTCCCGCTTTGGCCGCTCCTCAACCCCGAGTATCTCCCCATCTTCCTTGTATCGCTTGAGCAGGAAGTGGGTCACGGTTCCCTGAACCGACTCCAGGGGGGCGAGCTTCTGGGACACAAATCCAGCGACTTCCTGCATCGTGCTGCCCACCACCAGCACTGCAAGGTCATAGGTGCCTGAGATCAGATAGACGGAGCGCGCTTCGGGGAAGCGGTAGATCCTCTCGGCGATGGCATCAAATCCCACATCTCGTTGCGGAGCCACCTTCACCTCCACCAGCGCCTGGACCTGCTCATCCTCCAGCTTTGCCCAATTGATTACCGTCTTGTATTTGAGGATGATATGCTCCTCTTCCGCCCTCTTGATCGCCTCCTTCACTCGGGGAAGGGGTTTGCCGGTCATGGTGGCGATCTGCTGCGGCGTCTTTCGGGCATCCCTCTCCAGGATTCTAAGTATCTCCTTCATAGATACCCCCTTATATTATCTCGGCAATAGACCACAGGTCGTTTCCCTCATGGTAGCAAAGCTCAAAGCGCTTTTCGTCCTTTGTGCGCACCCTGAAATGCTTTTCACCCGGCTCCTGCCATTCTTTTTCGATCTCCTTCACCTCATACTGCTTATCCTGCCACAGGAACGAAGCAGGGCGGTCGGCATAGATGCGACCCGAATAGCAGGTGACTTCGATTCGCTGGTTATTCATTTCAAATATAGCGTTGCAAAACCAGAAATATGGCAAAAGCAAAGCAAAACCAACTGTCGCAGGCTTGCCTCACCTAACTTTTGATATCGTGATTTGGCACGTATTGGTGCCGTTGATATAGTGAGGATAACGAGATTCGCATGAGGGGAGACAGGTTCCATCATAGATGCGGCACATCCATACGGTTTGTCCCGGCCGAAACTCGCACGCCCAGTCAGGGCACCCATGAACAATTGTAAACTCCTTTACCTGCCCAGGTTCTATGTCCAATATGTGCGTCGCGCCTGGGGCATCTGGCGCGCCAATACCGATATATTGAGGTGGCTCACAGAAATCGCACCAAGTTGAAACGGACAATTTGACGTGATTAACTTGCACGCTACCCACATTTTGAATATAGCCTGTCATCGTATATACACACGGATCCGTGCTATCGGGATATGGAGCATCACTAGCCTCAATGATAAGTAAATCGCCTGCCGTAGGTGTCGGCGTGGGCGTGGGCGTGGGAGTAGCTTCCTCTTCTCCACCTCCGCCGCAGGCGAACGCAGACACCAGCAAGATGCCCAGAATAAAGATTGCAGCCATTTTTTTCATTTTTATCATACCCTTGCCCTAAAATGGCGGATTCGGCTTAGGACGTTCACTCCAGATTAGCGTCTCCTCATCATTCTCGTTTACGTGAATACGAAGACCATCAACATGGCGGCCGTAGAGATACGGATTATGACCGCAGAATATCCTCTCAGTCCAAGGTACCCCACCTAATGTGTCGAACTGTGCAGGATAAGGATTATTTTTCTTATTTTTTGCATATGCCGCACGCTCACTTAGGCTGTACTGATTATTGACGTAAAGTAGCTCAACAAGGTCACGCACGGTTTCGCCTTTGATACGATAGTTTAATATTGCAGCAACTTTATTTTCGACTTTAGCGTGTTCACCTACCCATTCCCATGTTATTAGCCAAGCAACCATCTGGACCTCCATTTCTAGGAATCACTTATGTTCCCTTGTTCATATTTTACATTCCCGGTCTTCTCTCAGCCCATGCCGTCGCCTGCTCATACGTCATTGTCCCCAATCATTCAGCGCACCTCGCGCTACATGGGCATTTACATGATACACAGCCGATCTCCTCTCCCACGCACATTTCCCCCTCGGGATCAGAATTCACTGACCAATCGCAATTGACATCGCTAACCGGGATACGGAAGAGAGCGCTGGGGACCAGCTTTTCCCAGTCGATATCTCCCGGCCCGCCGGTTTCGGTTGGCCACTCTCCATTCTCCTGGTAATAATCGTAGAGGACTGCTTGAACTGCATCCCGGTCACGCTCGCACTGCGTTAGTTTCGGCGTTGGCGTAGGTGTTGGCGTTGGCGTAGGTGTAGGCGTCAGCGTAGGTGTAGGGGTAGGCGTTGGGGTAGGTGTTTCTGCTGGCGCTCCAGGATCCCCGCAGGCGAATGCACATATCAGCAACGTGCCCAGGATAAAGATTGCCAGAATTGCTTTGGTTTTCATCATCGCTTCTCCCTAAATCTCCGGTCTCCTCTGCTGCCATCCCGTCGCTTGCTCATAGGCGAAGCCAATGCGGAGCAGCGTCTCCTCCGAAAAGGGCTTGCCTATAACCTGCATCCCCACCGGGAGCCCGTCGGAAAAGCCGGCGGGGACGGAAAGGCCGGGGATGCCGGCGATGTTTATCGGCAGGGTGCAGACGTCGCTCAGGTACATCTGAAGGGGGTCGTCCACCTTCTCCCCGATCTTGAACGGAACCGTGGGTGAGGTGGGGGTGACCAGAGCATCGAATCTCTCAAAGGCATCCTCAAACTCTCGCCGGATCAGGGTGCGCACCTTCTGCGCCTTGAGGTAATAGGCATCGTAGTAGCCAGCGGAGAGGGCATAGGTGCCGAGGATGATGCGCCGCTTCACCTCGGGACCAAAGCCAAACTGCCTTGTCTTCTCCATGGCATCCCACATGCTCTCTGTCTCCTGGAAGGAGAAGCCATACTTCACCCCATCGTAGCGGGCGAGGTTGGCCATCGCCTCCGAAGGAGCGATGATATAGTAGGCGGCGAGGGCATATTTGGTGTGGGGGAGTGAAACCTCCTCAACCGTTGCTCCCAGCTCTTCGAGCTTGGCGATGGCGGTGCGCATCACCTCCTCCACCCCCTTCTCCATCCCCTCCACGAAATACTCCCCGGGAACGCCGAGGCGAAGCCCGTGAAGGTCGGTGATAAGCGACTTTGTATAGTCGGGAACGGGATAGTGCACCGAGGTGGAATCCCTGGCATCGTAGCTGGCGATGACGTTCATCACCAGGGCTGAGTCGGTGACATCCTTGGTCAACGGTCCGATCTGGTCCAGGGAGCTGGCGAAGGCTACCAGTCCATAGCGACTCACCCTGCCATATGTGGGCTTAAAGCCAACGACGTTGCAGAATCCCGCAGGCTGCCGGATGCTGCCCCCGGTGTCGGAGCCCAGAGCATAGAGCGCTTCGCTGGCGGCCACTGCCGCCGCTGAACCCCCGCTTGAGCCACCGGGGACCCGATCCAGCCCCCAGGGATTATGGGTGATGAAAAAGGCGGAGTTCTCCGTGGAGGAGCCCATGGCGAACTCGTCCATATTCGTCTTCCCTATCAGCACCATTCCCGCTTCCCTCAGCTTCTCCACCACAGTAGCATCATAGGGGGGAATGAAATTCTCCAGCATCTTTGAGGAGCAGGTGGTTCTTATCCCCGTGGTGCACATATTATCCTTGACCAGGGCTGGGATGCCGGTGAGCGGGGTGAAATCGCCGTTGGAGATTCGCTTATCCGCTTCCTCTGCCTGGCTTAGAGCCAGCTCCTCGGTGATGGTAACAAGGGCGCGAACCTTTTTTTCGACCTCGGCGATGCGTGCTAGCGCCGCCTTAGTTAGCTCCAGAGAGGAGACCTCCTTTTTCTTAAGCAGCGCATGAGCTTGATGAATGGTCAGGTCGTAAAGATTCAATTCTATCCCCTTTTACTCCAGCACTGCCTTCACCCGGAACCAGCCCTCCTCCTCGCGAGGGGCATTAGCCAGGATCTTACTTTGGTCAAGGGAGGGTGAAGTTTCGTCCTTGCGCGATACATTCTCCAGAGGGATGGGGTATGCTGTAGGCGGCACATCGGTGGTGTCCACCTGCTGCAAGACCTCAAAATTCTCCAGGATATTGGAAAGCTGCTCCCTGAATTTCTCCAGCTCCTCCTCGGAGAGACCGAGACGGGCAAGCAGGGCGATGTGCACTACATCTTCGCGACTCAGTTTCATCTTATTACCCTCAAACGGAAGTCTTGCCGATTATAGCACTGAAGTACTACCCAGGCAACATCACGGGAGATTGTCAGCTAACCCTGAAAAAGGTTATAATGCTTAAGCTGAGGGGGAAAGGGAAGAACCAAGATCGAGATCGAGTGAAGAAAGGGGGATGGCTTGATGCAGCATTATGCTATGGAGCAGATGCGCAATGTTGTTCTGCTTTCCCATAGCGGTGCGGGGAAGACCTCGCTCTCTGAGGCTATGCTCTTCAACTCAGGGGCGATCACCCGTCTGGGCAAGGTGGATCAGGGCAACACCACCGCGGACTATGACCCAGAGGAGGTGAAGCGCAAGATCAGCATCTACCTCTCCCTACTTCCCTGTGAGTGGCAGGGGTTCAAACTGAACGTCATTGACACCCCGGGCTATGCTGACTTTGTCACCGAGGTCAAATCTGCGGTGCGCATCGCCGATGGGGCTGTTATCGTTGTCTGTGCTGCTTCTGGCGTGGAGGTGGGCACTGAGCTGGTGTGGCGCTATGCCGAGGAGCACAAACTTCCCCGCCTCATCTTCGTCAACAAGATCGATCGCGAGAATGCGGACTTCTTTAAGGTGGTGGAGCAGCTTCAGTCTCACTTCGGGAGGAGGTGTCTCCCGATACAGCTTCCCATCGGCTCCGAGGAAGATTTTCAGGGTGTGGTCGATGTGGTTAAAATGAAGGCCTATAGCGGTTCCCAATGGCAAGAGGGGGAGATCCCCGATTCTATGGCCAGTCAGGTGGAAGAATTTCGGGAGAAGCTGGTGGAGGCGGTAGCTGAGACTGACGATAACCTGATCGCCAAATATCTGGAAGGGGAAGAGCTCACCGAGGAGGAGGTCGTGACGGGGTTGCGAGCAGCGACCCTCGGGGGGCAGGTTGTGCCCATCCTGGTCGGCTCCGCGCTAAAGAACATGGGCATCAAAATGATGCTTGATGCCCTTTGCAATTACCTACCCTCCTCCAAAGACCGGGACCAGATCCGGGCGATAAACCCTGGAACCAAGGAGGAGGAAACCATCGACCTCGTCCCCACCGCCCCGCTGGCAGCCCAGTGT
>JABUBL010000011.1_pt1 | contig 30997 bp, 33 predicted proteins | sample 7240371 | NCBI WGS metagenome assembly JABUBL01 (sample SAMN07256343, study PRJNA390944) | subsurface metagenome | isolation source: Methane hydrate marine sediment | place: Pacific Ocean: Eastern North Pacific, ODP site 1244 | collected 2002
TATCCGCTTGAGACGGGAGAAGTTTTCCCGCTCCATCTCGTCCAGTCTCATCATGATAAACTTGATAGCGTCCTTCAACCTCGGGATCAGGATATACTCAAGCGCGTTCACCCTTCGCTTGGTCTTTTCGAGCTCCCTCGCGATAGCGAATGCTGATTCTTCGAGTTCAGCTAGCTCGATTAGAAGCTTAAGCGCCCGCTCGAATTCCCTAGACGCTTCATCGAGCACCGAAGATGTCATATGCAATCCGTAACCCCTTATCAAAGCGTTGCGTTCAACCTCCCCGACTTCTACGGCTGGAACCGCGATACCCATAATGTGGCGAGTCGAAACATCTACTTGTAGCTCTCGTTTTGTTTCTTTAGAAGCCTGCTTGGTCTCAAGTGTCCCTACGATAGCAAAACACATTGATAGCGCACGGTGGGCTACCGAGAGCTGCTCAAGCGCCTTCGGCCTAGCTTCTTGGATTCGCTTCAACACCTCAAAGAATTCAATGACGAGGGCGTCCATCTTCTCCTTGAGCAAATCATGGCCCTTCTGCGCGAGACCCACCCTTTGCCTCAGCTTCAAAAGCTCCATTCGAGTTGGGGCTACCGCTAAAGCCATCGCCATCTACAGGCCCTCCTTCTTGACCATGATTTCAGCACCAACTGTGCGTCTGATTATCTTGCGCAGCTTATCGACCTTAGGCATATATCCGGTCTTGTCCGGGATTCTCAGCACGAGGGGGAGCAAACCCTTCGCCCGCAACATCTGGCGAAAATCGAACCCGAACTCCTCCGCAACGCGATGGGTTATTAGCACGAGTCCAATTTCTCCGCTAGCGAAGAATTCGTTCAGCTTGGCGAGCGTCTCCTCTCTCACCGTATGGATGTGTGTGTAGGTCGCACCGGCTAAAGCGAAACCAGTTACGGTATCTTGATCCCCTACGACGGCAATTTTATAGCTCAATTTTTGGCACCCTCGCTATCGTTTCTTTTATCTTTTGAGGTTCAACCTTATCCGCTTTGAGCCTGATTATCGCCTGCAAATTTTTCATCTCGTTCTCCTTCAAGTAGATGTAAGAGAGTACCGGAGCTATGCTGAAGAATTTGGTAAGCGCGAGCCACCTACATATTTTCAAATGGATTTCGTCCAAAACCTTTTCAGCCACTCGAAGCCCTTGGGCCTCGACCTGCGGGAGAGCCTCCAACAAAATTTTGCCGTAGACGGTGCGGTGAATCATGTTTATCGCAGAACGGGTATCCTCGGCAGTAATCATCGCCTTTAACATCGCATCCGTCAACTCGTGGGGGGGCAATACAAGGTATTTATCGATCTCCTCTGGCGGCGCCCCCTCTTGCTTGAGCCGTAAAATCAGTTTGATGTTTAAAGCATCTATTTCATAACCCACAAGCGCCTTCAGAATCGAGCGCTGCGCCCGCTTGCTGAGCACATCCCGCCATAGACTTGTGTAATAATGCTTGTCGAGCGCTGTGACTAGGGCGATTAGCCCGCGCTTTTCGTAATCTTCCAACGCTGCCGAGAGCACATCGAAATACTCACTCCCTTTCAAAAACTCTAGCAACGCCTCAAAATTTTCGGCAGAGGCAAGCATCTCGAGTCTTTCGCGCGGCGATATCGGCGAGGGCATCAACTCTTCAAGTCTTTTCTCCTTCGGGATTTTGTTGTGAATTGCCGTGACGAGTGCCTTGATGTTCCATAAATCTACCCGCTGCATCACTCTCTCAACCGTTTCCTTTCGCTCCTTTGGCACCATCCCGAGGAGTTCGCGGTAACGTACATTCAAGCTCTCCCTTAGCGATCGCTCGACCGCAACCATATCGACTTCCTCCTCGGCCCTCGGAAGCTCCGCGAGCTGTGGTCGATAGTTAGTGTCATCAAGAGCCGAGAAAATATTCACAACCCTGGGTGCATCGGCGAGTTCCATCAAGCGTGCCTCTGAAAGCAGCCTAGCCTCCCAAGCGCTGAGGGTCGCGTTGCAGTAAACGTAAGCCATCGAACGCCTAGCATTGAAGATGACTATAGCGGAGAGGGCACCTATGAGCAGAAAGATTATTAAAAACACTTCGATCATTTTGACCCTTCAAAGAGAACTTTTGCTATCTTTACGCGCAGCGTTTCGAATTCCCTCCGCATCTTACCCTCAAACGTTTCATCTATCTCAATTTTGCCATCCGGCGTCCTAACTCTCACCCCACCAATCGCCTGAATCGGCGCCCCAAATGAAATATTCACAGCCCTTTTGCCTCCGCCCAGCTCACGTGTTATTGTATCTTTAGACTTCTCGAGAAGCTTTAAGTCGCGACGATTGGCCCGAATAATAACTTTCTCTGAACCGAGTTTTTTGCACGCGCCTACCGTGATGTGGATGAGATCCTCCTCATATTTTTTAGAAGACGTTTGCGCTTGAAGCTTTTTCTCCGCTTCTCGGAAGACCTCGTTGATCAGTTCCTCCCTTTTTTGCAGCATCTCTCGTTTCGCTTTCATCCTGCCTTCAGCGAGCACCCCATCATAAACATGCTTGCCTTGAGCCCGCGCCTCTTTCATCTCATGTCCCATCTCTTCTTTAGCGCCAAAGCGAGCCGCATCGAGTAAAGCACGCGCCTCTTTTTTCGCTCTCCTGACTATATCGGCCGCCTTCTCCTTCGCTTCATTTATGATATCATCTGCTATCAGCTGGGCGCCTTTTTCAGCTGGCAAAGCTTAGCCCCCTACAACGCACCGATACTTGTTAGGATCAAGATCGTCGCCAAAAGCCCCAAGATAGCGTAGAGCTCGACCATCACCGTGTACATTATGCTTTGCCCAAACGTCTCCGGTCTTTTCGCAATGGCGCTGACGCCTGCAGTGGCAACTTTTCCCTGCGCATATGCTGTAAATCCTTGGAGAATGGCTGGAACGGCTGCTGCCAGTACGGCCAGTCCAACTATGCCTACCTTTAATCCTCCGCCACCGAGCAAACCCGTACCGATGAGGATCAAGAAGCCTGCGACGAAACCGTAGATTCCCTGCGTCCCCGGAAGCACCTCTAGCACGAAGAGCTTCGAGAACTTCTTTGGGTCCTCAGCCGACACGGCCGCTGCTGCAACTCCAGTCATCCCGACACCAATAGCTGAGAAAATTCCTGGAATGACCACTGCCAACCCTGCTGCCAACGCTACCCAGACCTCTTCAGCTACCAGGCTACTCACCCCCTTTTACTTTGGTGAACATCCTTTTAGCTTTAAAGGGAGCGAACTTCTCGCCTCCAGCCTCGTAAAACTTGCTGAAAAACTCCGCGAAGTGTAAACGCATGGTGTGGATGAATCCTCCGAGGGTATTGATGAATATGTTGAAGCAGTGCCCAACGATGAAGATGAACGCGAATCCGATCAGCAACAAGCCAGCGTAAATCGCCGAAAGCGGCGTGAGTTCAGTCGGCATCATTCCTCCCCATGCGAACCCGATGATGAAATTTATCGAAAATGCTATCACTCCAGTCGCGATGCCGAGAGCCAGAAGTCTCGCGTAAGAGGTCACATCTGCGATCAGCCCAGTTATGCCATAAACAACATTGATCGATCCCCCAATTTTTTCTCCTGCCCCCTTGCCCATCAACACCGCACCAATCATGCCCATGCCCAACCCGAGGTAAAAGAGAATTCTAAACGCTACGACGATGACCGCTGCAGGCGCAAAGGGGTTAAACACCGTGAAAAGTTCTGTCTTTGGGAATACGTAATTTATTCCAAACTCGTACAAGCCGATGCCCAAGATGCAGAAACTCAACCCGAAGAAACCTATCAAAATCAATACGCGTGAAACACGGCCAAATATTAAACTTTTCCAATTCCGTCTAAACAGATCCTTCAGCGCTCCAGCCAAGCCGAATGCTATGGTAAGGTGGATAATTCCTATGAATATCACAAGTTTGAGCAGCGGTATTGGTCTCTGAATCGGGTTCACCCAGTAACCTCCTCCGAAGCCAAACCACCCGCCTATAAAGAAACCGACGATAACCGTGAATATCGCACACACGACCATCATCCGCCTGAGCTTTTGTGGAAACATCTTGGCGAACCAAAAACCAGACGCCATGAAAAGTCCGAGCGCGATGCCGTAGCCCGCGTCAGACAAACAGACCGCAAAAAATATCGCAAAGGTGAGGGTCATAAACGGCGTCGGATCGACCTCATCGTACTTGGGCAACCCATACATGTTGGTGACGTACTCGAAATCCTCAACCACCTTAGGATTCTCCAGCTCCACCGGAACAGCTTCGACTTCGGCCTTTTGAGGCGCGTAAGTGCGGAGGACATGGTGCCCATTCGTGGCTGCGCTGATCAGGGGTTCGAGCTCGGCTGCCCTCTTCACTGGAACCCATCCCTCTATAACCATGGTTGCATCCGTGTAACCGAAAAGCCCGCTGCACTCAAGCCTCTCGCGTTGAATCTCAAGGAGTTCCAATAAAGTGCTAACCTCTAGAGCTCTGGCCTTTGCAAACCTCTTCCTCTTACCCTCTAGCTTGGCCTCTTTCCCATCGAGCTCTTTCAGCTGCCCCTCCAGAGTTCTGAGCGCCTTTCGTGGGGCCTTAGGTATCGGTGGGATTTCTAGGAGTTCGACCTCATGCCTGTAAAGCACTGGCGAGAGCTTAGATTGCTCCCCAGCCCGACATGCCGCAATCAAAATCCTTTGCTTACCCTTCCCGAGTACCGCCACGAAAACCTTGCGCTCCAGAGCTTCCTTCGCTGCGTCCGAGAATTCCTGTACCCTTTCCTCCGCAATCCGCCCGACCACGACATAAATTTCATCCGTCGATCGAAGATAGCTCAACGGAAATTTTATCTCAATAAAACTCCGGAGCATTTCCATCTGGGCAAGTAATTCTTGCCTTCTCTGACCGAGCTCTTCCTTCTTAGCTTTTAAATCACTCAACTTCGGCTCAAACCTATCTAGAAACTTTTTCGCCTTATTCAAAATTTGTTCATGAGGGAGTTCCTCTGTTTTTACCGGCTTGCCAAGCGGTGGTCCGAGAAACTCCTGTGACTCCCTGAACTTCGCAAGCAACGATGAAATTTCATAAATTTCCTCCCCAATTGCCCTTCGCGCGACCTCCAATTCAGAGATCTCTTTTAGCTGAACCACGCCAGCCTCGTGCAGCCCTGCCACTGCATCATCGTGCGCTTGCTGGAGGAAGATTGCCCTGAACTTCTGCATTCGGGCCGTTTTGAACATTGGGTCACCCAAACACGGCATCCAGAACGAGCTTGATCGCCTCCGCATGCCTCGCCCTAGCTTTTCGCTCCATCGCTTGAATCTGTCTGCGATTTTTCTTCAGCAACTCCTGCACGTCAGCTTCTGCCGTTTTCCTCGATTCCCCAATCACTTTTTCCGCCTTTGCTTTCGTTTCAACCTTTGCGCTTCTTTTTAGTTCCTCCACTTCCTTTCGGGCAGACTCGAGAATCGTTGCGACTTCCCGTTGCGCTGCCTCTGTTTGCTTCCTCGCCTTTTTCTCCGCCTCGAATATCGCGCGAATACTTTCCTCGACCACTTAACCTCACCATCTAGCGCCTAATTTAATTAGAAGTGGCGCTCATAAAAGTTCTGATTTCGAGAGAGGTATTTTATTAAAAGTAAGGCCGCTAATCATAGTTGAAGCTTGAGGTGTTTGGTTGGGAAAAATCATCAGAATCACTGGACCCGTGGTGATCGCCGATGGGATGAAAGGCGCGGAGATGTACGAGCTCGTTAAAGTCAGTGAGGAGGGACTGATGGGGGAAATAATTGGCCTGACCGAGGATCGTGCAACGATTCAGGTGTACGAGGAAACCTCAGGTATAAAACCTGGAGAGAAGGTCGAAGGCATCGGAAAACCCCTTTCTGTAGAGCTCGGCCCGGGACTTGTCGGAGCGATCTACGACGGCACGCAGCGCCCGCTTACTGTGATTCGAACGAAGACCGGTGACATGATAAAGCGAGGCGTCTTCGCTCATGCTCTGCCGCGGGATAAAAAGTGGGAGTTCGTGCCAAAAGTCAAGAAGGGTATGGATGTCGTCGAGGGTGATATCCTCGGAACAGTCAAGGAGAGCAAGCTCGTCGAACATCGAATTTTAGTCCCTCCCGGTGTCAACGGAAAAATCCTAGAGCTCACGGATGGTGCGCATAAGGTCGAGGACATTATCGCCACGATTGAGACCACTGACGGAAAGCGAGGGGTCGCCATGATGCAAACTTGGCCCGTGCGACGGGCGAGACCGTTTAAAGAGAAGTTCGATCCGAGTGAACCGCTCATCTCCGGGCAGCGCGTCATCGACACGCTCTTCCCAATCGCGAAAGGAGGGACGGCGGCGATCCCCGGAGGCTTTGGCACTGGTAAAACAGTTATGCTCCATCAGTTCGCGAAATGGGTAGCCGCGGACGTGGTCGTTTATGTAGGCTGCGGCGAGCGGGGCAACGAGATGTGTGACGTGCTTGTCCACTTCCCCGAGTTGAAAGACCCGCGTAGCGGCGAGTCGCTGATGGAACGCACCACACTTATCGCTAATACCTCAAACATGCCCGTGGCCGCGCGCGAGGCGAGTGTCTACACGGGAATAACAATCGCCGAGTACTTCCGGGATATGGGCTACGATGTGGCGCTCATGGCCGACTCAACCTCGCGCTGGGCCGAAACGATGCGAGAGATTTCTGGACGGCTCGAGGAGATGCCAGGCGAGGAGGGCTTCCCCGCCTATCTAGCCTCCAGGCTGGCCGAGTTCTACGAGCGGGCTGGGCGGGTTCGAACACTCGGAAGCGAGGAGAGGCTTGGCTCCGTGACCGTGCTCGGTGCCGTTTCGCCTCCGGGTGGCGATCTCTCGGAACCTGTTTCGCAAAACACGCTTCGCATTGTCAAGGTCTTCTGGGCGCTCGACACGGGACTGGCCGACCGACGCCACTTCCCAGCCATCCACTGGCTGACGAGCTACTCGCTCTACGTCAACAACGTGCAGGATTGGTGGAAACAAAACCTTCACGAGGACTGGAAAGCCCTGCGCGATGAATCGATTGCCATGCTCCAGAAGGAGGCCGAGCTCGAGGAGATCGTGAAGCTCGTGGGGCCCGATGCCCTCCCCGAGACGGATCGAGCCGTACTCGAGGCCGCGCGGATGATGCGAGAGGACTTCCTTCAACAGTTCGCTTTCCACGAGGTCGACACTCACTGCCCTGTCGAGAAGCAGTTTGGGATGCTCAAGCTCGTGCTTGATTTCTATCGTAACTCCGTGGAAGCAGCGCGACGGGGCATCTCGGTCGGGACGATCAAAAAGCTGCCGATCAAGGAGACCATCGCGGGCATGAAGCGGATTCCCCCAGAGAAGTTCACGAAAGATCGGGAGAAGTTTGAAAAACAGCTCAAGGAACAGTTCGAAGAGCTGATGCGGACTAGGAAAGCACCAACCGAAGGTGAGAAGGGTGAAAAGTGAGACAGTGAAGAGCCGTGAATATTTAACTGTCGCTGAAGTTTCCGGCCCGCTGATGATAGTCGAGGGTGTTAGCGGCGTCGCCTACGGGGAGGTCGTCGAGGTAACCACGCCTGATGGAGAAACGAAACACGGGCAAGTGTTGGATGCTTACGAGAATCGCGCTGTAGTGCAGGTCTACGAGGGCACGAGCGGCATCGACACTCTAAAAACCCGAGTTCGCTTCACTGGCGAGACTATCAAGTTTGGGGTTGGACTCGAATTGCTCGGCAGAATTTTTAGCGGACGTGGCGCGCCCATAGATGGCGGCCCGAAGCCGATTTTTGAGGACAAGTGGGATGTGCACGGGGCCCCGATAAATCCTGCGGCACGGGAGTACCCTAGCGAATTCATCCAGACCGGCATTTCATCCATTGACGGCATGAACACGCTCGTCCGGGGTCAAAAGCTGCCCATTTTCTCAGGCTCTGGCCTGCCTCACAATGAGCTTGCCGCGCAGATTGCCAGACAGGCGAAGGTGATGGGAGAAGAGGAGAAGTTTTCCGTCGTGTTCTGCGGCATGGGCATAACGCACGAGGAGGCTGCGTTCTTCACGCACGATTTTGAGCGGACCGGCGCGCTCGAACGGGCAACGGTTTTCTTGAACCTTGCGAGCGATCCCGCTATCGAGCGTATCCTCACGCCGCGCTTGGCCTTGACGACTGCCGAATACCTCGCGTTTGTCCAGAACATGCACGTGCTCGTCATTCTCATCGACATGACCAATTATGCAGAAGCTCTCCGGGAGATTTCCGCCGCTCGAAGCGAGGTTCCTGGGCGTCGAGGGTACCCTGGATACATGTACACCGATCTCGCGACGATGTATGAGCGGGCAGGAAGGATAAAGGGTAAGAAGGGTTCGGTGACTCAGATGCCAATCCTGACTATGCCCGGCGACGACATCACCCACCCCCTCCCAGATTTGACCGGATATATCACGGAAGGGCAGCTCGTCATGGACCGCGAACTTCACCGGAAGGGTATCTACCCGCCGCTCAACGTTCTGCCATCGCTCTCGAGGCTGATGAAAGACGGTATAGGCAAGGGGCACACTCGGGAGGATCACAGCGACACCTCGAACCAGCTCTACGCAGCTTATGCTGAGGGCAAGGATCTCCGAGCGTTAGTTGCCGTCGTTGGGGAGGAAGCGTTGACCGAGCGAGACCGTCGCTACCTGGGTTTCGCCGACCGATTCGAGCGGGAGTTCGTGAACCAGAGGCGGGACGAAGACCGCACAATCGAAACCACACTCGACCTAGGGTGGGAACTTTTGCGCACCCTGCCCACGGCCGAGTTGAAGCGTGTCGACCCAAAATTCATCGAGAAGTACCTACGCCCGAGTGAGTGATTGACCGAAGTACGCAATTTCGAAATGCGGGCGATGTCGACGTATACTCTTGCCGTTGCGTGAATGTTTCGCCAAGCGAGAACTGCTTCGGTTGAGAAAACATACGGCGATGGGGTGAAAAATTCAATAATATTCCTTGACCTTCCCCAACGCCTTCAATAAAGAGAATCCTCCCCACTTGAAGATTCTCAAAATCTGGGTTGGCCGGCAATAAAAACTTATATAGGCGTTCCTCAAAAGCCCCTTGAGCCTCTGCGCAGTGAGCCGAGGAAGTTTCATCACAGGATCCAAAGTCGTGTACTTTGACCAATCCTTCGTCAGGAGAAGGTCGTTTTTCCGCGCGAACTCGTAAATTTCGGTGCCCGGGTATGGGGTCAATATCGTGAATTGGGCGAGTGTTGGGGTGAGTTTTTTAGCAAATTTTATCGTTTTCTCGATCGCTTTCACCGTTTCACCAGGGATACCTATGATGAACGTCGACACTGTGTTCAACTTCAACTTTTTTAAAACTGTTACGGCCTTTTTTGCCTGATTGAGGTTTATTCCCTTTTTAAGAAAATTCAGGCTTCGCTGCGAGCCGGACTCAACGCCCAAGTAAATGCTGTGGCACCCGGCTTCCTTCAGTTCTCTCGCCAGTTCCTCGTTGATGGTATCCACGCGAGAAGAACAGCTCCAAGAGATATCGACCTTTTCCTTTTGGATCAGAGCGCAGAGCGCCTTTGTCCTTTCTTTGTTGAGCGTGAAAGTGTCATCAAGGAACTCTATCTCCCGCACTCTGTATTTCGCCCTAAGTAGCTTTATCTCCTCCAAAACGTTTTCCGGACTTCTCCCCCTCCATATTTTACCGCACAGCTTCGAAGAGGAACAAAAAACACATTGGAAAGGGCAACCACGGCTGGTGACCATCGCCGCGAATTTAATGCCCCTCATCTCGTATTTCTTCATCGGAAGCGAGTGGTACGCAGGGAAAGGTATCTCATCCAGATTTTTCACGAATCCCCTTTTCTCGCTCTCCTTTATCTTGCCTTTTTTTCGGAACGCTATGCCTTTTATCGCCCTCAACTTCTTTCCAGATGCTAGTTCCGCTATCGTTTGCTCCCCTTCTCCTTTCACCACTACATCCACCTGTGGGCACTCTTCCAGTGTTTCCCTCGCCATGAAGGTCACATGAGGACCTCCGAGAACGGTTCTACAATCGGGATTCACTTCTTTCACTACTCTCGCTATGCTATACGCGTCGTAAATGGCCGGAGTTGTCGCGGTGATGCCCACGAGCTCAGGATCGAACTTTTGGACCGCCCTCTTAACATCGGCTAGGTCATAACCCATTGCCAAAGAGTCTATTAATCTCACTTCGTGCCCGTTTTTCTCTAATGCTGAAGCCAAGTATCCAAGTCCTAATGGAGGGCCTGTCACTCCCAGCGTGGATTTGATTGCAGATTTCGAGGGTGGCAATATCAACATTGCCTTCGTCTTCATCACCTGTTGAACAGATGCGCTCGGGGACTCAAAATCTTCATCATGGATCAGCTAAGCCAGGCTCTTCATCGCACATATAAATATTCCGCCATCTAAAACTTAAGGTTTTCGCACCGCGGGTGGACGCTCAATAAACTTTCTCTACAAGTTTCTTCGCCTTGGCTTCAGCGTACTCCCGCTTAGCTTGATGCACTTTTAAAAACTTCGCCATGAGTTCGATCGCCCGCAACTTGCAATCGCCGCAAATTATCGCTCCAGATTTGCACGCCTCCCGTAAATCTAGGAGCTTTTTATCATCAGGCATGAGGTGATAAACGTAGAGTTCGTAAACCCTGCACTTGTCCGGGGCGCCTCCATGCTTCCGTTGCTCCGCTGCCGTTGGCCTGCCGCCCGTGAAAGCATCTTTTATTTTCTCCTTTATTTCATCAGTACTATCTGTCAGGAAAATCGCTGTCTCGGGTTTGCTGCTTGACATCTTCTCGCCGGTCAATCCAGGCAGAAGACGATGATAAGTTGATGAAGGAAGCACGAAACCGAAGCCCCGCTGGAAGCGAGCCGCCACGTCCCGCGCTAGCCTGAGATGTGGATCCTGATCGACGCCAACCGGCACGACGGTCGGGCGGGGGCCACCGAATTCCTCCAGTTGGGGATGCAGGATATCCGCGACATCAATCATCGGGTAAAAAATGTGGGAGATATTTGATTCACCCGCAAAGCCGTAGATTGCACGCATCTCGCTGAAGTTAACCTTTTTGGACAAAATGAACGCGAGGTGGCGAACGACATCGCTGCGAGATTGAAAGTAAACATGACAACGCCTTACGTCCAGCCCTAGCGCTTGGTAGTTGGCGAGGTACTCCTCCGCGGCAAGCTTCTTCGACTCTTCAAAAGAAACGCCTCGCGCTGAATACGCCTCGAGATCAGCAACACATAAATAGATGTCCGCACCCCGCCGTTGATACCACGCCAGCTGGTCTATGACTAGCTTGTGGCCCACGTGCATCCGGCCGCTCGGCATGAGTCCTGTCATCACCACAAACTTCTCCATCTTGAGCATTGCATCAAGCACCCGTCCGAAGTCGCGGTGGCCGAAGATGACCCTGCGGCGCATAAGGTAGTGCGGCTCGGGTATCTGCGCAAGCAGTCCCTCAAATGGCTCGATGCCGAACTCGCGCATCAGCCGCACATAGTCCCTAGGTACCGCCGCTCCCCAAGGGTCGATTCGAACCGGCATTTCAAGGCCTCTCACGGGTTAGTGCGTAGTAGGTGATATCCCCTTCATCGTCTACGACCGCCCATAAAATTTTTTTGCGAACACTATGTGCGAGTCGAACCGCGCGCGCGATCTCGGTGGGGGTAAGCTTTACTCCCTCAGGCACCGCGTGTACTAAAAACTTCGAGTGCACCTCGCCCGGCTTCTCGCCCCGCTCGTAAACGCGGAAGTGTGCCCCGAACTTCAGACCAGTCTTGATGATGTAGCCGCGCGATCGAAGGTCGGCGTACACGGAATACTTGAGCATCGTCTCGGGGTCACCCTTGGTAAATTTAGCCGAGAGATTTTTGAAGTTCAGCTGCTTTCCGTCCTCATCGACCACGCGAATTTTCCCCCCATCTAGCAGGTAGAGGGCCTCGACCGGCGCGAGCTGAAGCCTTCCCCCGCTCAAGGGTTTGCCGTAAGAGCCTCGCTGGTAGAGCTGGTTCGCCTGTGCCTCGTCCCAGACTATTATCTTGCCTTTGTACAACTGGGCTTCGACAACAGGGATTTCGGCTTCTTCCATGCCGTCCCCCACTTAGAGTTACCAAAGCTTGTTAAGAAGCTTGCTGTTTTAGCTGTTTCCAGTACTCGATATTGTTGATGCATCCTGGGTCTGGCATGTGATAATCGCCGAAGTAGCCGTAAGCACGAGCGCGACACCCACCGCAAACGTAGCGGTACTCGCACTCGCCGCAATGCCCCTTTAGTCTGCTTCGGTCACGTAAGTCTTTGAGCACGGGTGACTCCCGCCAGATTTCAAGAAATGATTTTTCACGTATGTTGCCCACCTTAATCGGCATGAACACGCAAGGCAGCACATCACCATTCGGTTCAATCGCACAGTAGCAGCGGCCTGCACCGCAGCCGCCTACGAATTCGGCCAGTAGCCTCGTATGTTCTCCGAGATTGGTCGAGGTCGCAAAATGTGCGGAGACAAGAGGCGCCCCTTTGACTCCGGCATGCCCCAAGGCGATGCGGGCGAGTTGGGGAGCGGTTCCCAAAACCTCGCAGCTCCCGTTACTAACTAGGTTGGTATAGCTCTGCTCCAGTAGCTGCTCGCGCTCCTCGGGCGAGAGATCTAAATCAATCATATTTACGCCTCGCCCAGTTGGGACGAAGTTAAAAATCATTTGACGCTTACATCCAAGCGATGAGGTTATCTCATACGTCTCCTGTATCTCGTTTAAATTGTGCTTGGTGGCCGTAGTGGCAACGCATGTGTAGAGGCCCGCTTCGACACAGTTTTTTATTCCATTAATCGTCTTGTCAAACATCCCCGGAACCCCCCTAAATTCGTCGTGGGTCTTAGCACTGGCACCATCGAGACTTATCTCTACGTAGATGTCGAGCTTCTTGAGCCGTTTCGCCACCTCTTTCGTTATGAGCGTGCCGTTTGTCGCTAGAGCCACATAGATGCCGAGGCTCCGTGCATATGCCGCCAGCTCGTAAAAATCGGGACGCATAAGTGGCTCACCTCCCGAAAATGCTAGCGCTACCACATCCGCGTCCGCAAGTTCCTTGATTAAACGCTTGGCCTCTTCGGTGGTGAGCTCGTCTGACAGCGGACGACCGGCTCGCTGGTAACAGTGCTTGCAGTTGAGGTTGCAGGCATGGGTGAAATCCCAAACCACGAGGAAAGGTGCTCCTAGCTGCTGAGGCTGAGTAATGCCGTGCTCGGCTATGCCACGCACGATGCTCGCAAGTCCGCGCCTGGTGGTCTGGTCCTTGAGGGAGTTTTGCATCTCGCGCTTCGAGGTCCGGAACAGTATGCGTCCGATGTCGATTATACCACCGATCACGAAGCTGTACATGCGACAGCTCAGGCAGACTTTGGTATTAACCCCAGAATACCTGGCAAGTGCTATTCGGAGCCTGCGATCGCCACATTTTGGACATCGCGCGGTGGAGCGGGTCAGCACCGCCCGCGAAATAGGGTTACCAAAAGCCAATTTTAAGACACCGAGTGTGGAGAACATCACCAAGAGTTCACCCCACCTACTTTCTATTGGTTCCCATCACCAAAAAGGTTACCCTTTAATATGGGAAATTACATATTAATTATCGAAGCCTGTATCGACAATTAATACAGGCTCGCGCTAATACCGGGCGGCGTAGCTGAGACGATGACGAGAGCTTAAAGCTGAGGCAATGATTCGTTTCGCCTGTGATATGTCACCTCCAACCTAGTCAGTGCGGCTGCCCCGCCTGGTATTACGGATTTTTTGTTAAACAATATTTGAAAAAATAGTGGGGCCGCCAGGATTTGAACCCGGATTTGCAGGTTTCTCTAGCACAGCTCCAATGGGTCATCATCCTTTCGTCAGCGGACCCACAATTGCCACTGGAGCCTGCCGTGCTAGCCAGGTTACACTACGGCCCCACGAGCTAACATCGGCTGACTGAAAATAAAAGCTTACTCTGGCACCGCACCAGCCCGTATTCAAAGCGCATGATGAAGATTATTTTAACTTTAACTTTGGGTTTTTGGTTTGGGCTTTGGGTGGATATTGGGTTTAATAGGAAAGCCACAGAATATCAAGCGGTGATTTAACTTGCATGTAAGCGTGCGCATCAACTACATCTCCGCCGAGCGCTTTTGGGAGCCGGGCAAGCTCATTCCAGCTGGAATACGCGTCTCGACCAACGTCAACATCGTCGGCATCGAGACCAAGGATGAAAAGCTGGCGGCACCCTTCGTCGTGACGATTGGCTACACTCCGTCGATAGCGCAGATAAGCTTTAAGGGGCAGGTGATTTTATCTGGAAAACCAGAGGAGCTTAAAAAAATTCAAGACGACTACAAAAAGCAGCGCGCTCCTCCTCCCGCACTCCTCCAAACCGTAACTAACACCTCACTCATCGAGGCCACGATGCTCTCCCGCTCGCTCAACATTCCTCCGCCTATTCCGCTTCCGGGCCTACGCAAACCACCTAAGCCCGACAAGGAGCGCCCCAGCTATGTCGGCTAAAGCTGCATATGCCCCACCCCCTGTTCCCGAGCCGCCCAAACAATTTGCGGTCATGCTGATTGGGATAGTGTTGGTCGTTGTTGGGGCTATCCTCATAAACCAAGGGATGAAGGTTGTGGGGACTTCCAGCGCTTTGATCGTCGGGATAGGGCTCCTAGCGGCCGGTGCCCTGCTGGTGTTCGCCGGGGCGAGCCGTGTGTGGCCCGGAAAGCCAGCCATCAACATCGGCATCTTCATCGTCGGGATCCTGATCCTCGTGGTCAGCGGAACCCAACTTGCCGCTGATTGGGGAACAGCCGCTTACGGGATAATCCTGACCCTTGTAGGCATCGCGCTGATCGTCATCGGAGTCCAGATCGCGAGGCAGAGTTGGAAAAAGTACGCGAAACGATAGATGGCGGTCCGGACGGGATTTCAACTCAAGCATTGGCGGAAACGGGCCCGATGGAAAATTAGCGGTGCCCGCGCTTGCTCTGCAAGACCAGTTTTGTAAGCTTGTCCAGCGTGAGCTAAAAAGAACTCCTGAACTGAAAGCCCGCATTTCCAATGTTCATTTTTCTGAAAGATTAACCATCCGGCCCGAAGAAGAACACGTCTCGCGTCGCCTAGTTAGGACTAAAAGTTCGCAAACCACTTATTTGGGCGCTTCGACTTTTTTTTTGCCCGACTCGTGGACTAAAAGGGAGCCACGTTAAACAACCAAAAAAGGCGGACAAATGAAAGAAAAAATTTCGGCTGTGGCGATCTCGGCTTTCATGCTAATTTCTCTGATTTCGGCGCTTCGGATGACACCGGTAAGGGCACAGAATGATGGACTTAGTTTTAAAAGAGATGAAGATTAAAAATATGGGGAAGGCAAAAATATGATAGCAGAACTCGTGATTGTGCTCCTCGTCGTGGGCGCGTTGGGATGTGCGGGCTATTGGAAAAGGAATCGGATGGAGCGGGCTAAGATACATGAGGAGCAATTGAAGATGTTAAAATTGTTGAAGATAAAGTTCGAAAGGGCGAAATAAAGTGATAGTTGAACTCGGAGTTGGCGTGCTCGCGGTAGGGGCTGCGGGTTGCGCTCTCTGGATGCTGCGCCAGCGAAAGGCGATGCTCCGCAGGCACGTGCTGCGGCAACGGAAGGTGAGGAAATACATTGAAGAGGAGTAGGTTTGGGCCCAGCGTAAAAAAAATGTGACTTTTATCCCTCCTTCTCACTTTAACTCTTAATTCCCATTTCATAAAATCAAAACCTTATTATCGAAAAATACTGATACTTTTCCGCATGAAACGCCTTAAAGCGCTCTGGGATTTGATGCGGCTTGAGCATGGAGTCATGATCCTTGTCGCTATTCTAGTCGGTTCCCTCATCGCAAATCGTGGCACCCTTCCTGATACATTCAAACTAATTTTCTCTTTTCTCACCGCATTGTTTCTTGAGGCGAGTACCTTTGCCCTAAATGATTACTTTGATCTGGAGATTGATAGGAAGAACAAAAGGGATGACAGACCGCTGGTTCGGGGAGATATCCAACCACGCACCGCACTTGTCCTCTTTTTCCTTCTGTTTCCTCTCGGCATAATCTCTTCATTTCTTGTCAATCTACCGTGCTTTCTCATCGCGCTGATAACGGCGTTGTTTGCGATAGCGTATGATGTTAAGATTAAAAAGATAAAACCCATCGGTAACTTCTACATTGCCTACATAATGGCGGTACCGTTTCTCTTTGGCGCAGCCGCCGTTTCTCCCACCCTTCCTCCCGTCATATGGCTTTTGGCATCTATTGCATTCTTTGCAGGTGTGGGGCGGGAGATAATGAAGGATGTTATGGATATGGCTGGCGATCGGGCGCAGGGTGTTCGATCGTTTCCCATGTATATCGGCGAAAGAAACGCCTATAGAGTTGCCGCTGTTTTCTACATAATCGCCGTTATGATGAGCCTCATTCCATTCCTTTTACTGAAAGATACTTCCTACTATGGAAATATGATCTATCTTGCCCTTGTCGGGGTGACCGATATCCTGTTTCTTGCCACGGCCGCAACTCTTATAGTAAAAAGAAGCCCCCCTACTGCACTCTTTAGAAAGACAACTCTTGTCGCAATAGTGTTCGGTCTCCTCGCCTTCCTCCAAGGTGCATTCTTGCAGGGATGAAAGATGGTAACAAATGATATTCTTGGCGTATCATTTGTCTATATCTATGTGGCTCTTTTGCTTGTTCTCACGGAGAAGGTTTTGAAGCGGTACCCGACGATAAGCAGAAAAATACTCCACATTATGGTGGGAAATATCGTTTTTATCCTCCCCCTCTTCCAAACAAGAGAGGGCATGGCGTTTGTTGCTGCAGCCCCATTTATTGTTCTCACCTTTCTCATCAGCCCCTATTCCCCCATTAAAAGTTTGAGCAAAGTGTCCCAAGCCGGTCATGGACTCGGCCTAGTCTACTACGCCATATCATGGACAATCTTGGCATACCTTTTCTTTGACCGTTTGTGGATTGTAGGAGTTGGCATATTGGCTATGTCTTATGGTGATGGGTTTGCATCACTCTTTGGAGCACGTTTTGGTAAACACACGTACCAAGTGTTTCATGACAAGAAAAGTATTGAGGGATCAGCGATAATGTTTCTGACTACGCTCCCCCTTTTGGTTATCAACTTCCTTTTCTACTTAAGACCGTTAACTGTTTACATCATCACAGTTCTTATCCTAGTTTCACTTTTCGCAACGGTTGTTGAAGCGCTCGCGCCGAAAGGACTCGATAACCTCACGGTACCGTTGCTCGCCTCGTTTGCATATTGGTGCCTAGCCCTAGGAATATGACAATGGTGTAATCATGCGCCTCATCATTGTCGACGGTTTGGATGCAGCTGGAAAGGATGCACATGCGGGGATAATAAAAAGGAAACGTGAGCGGAGGGGAGAACGGGTACTTATTCGTTCGCATCCTGAAGATGACAACTTGTTCGGCATAATAGCGAAACAGGCACTCTTCGGGACAGGTGAAAAAAACAAAGCCAAGGCATCCGTATTCTATGCTTTGGACGTGATACGCTCTCTGCTGCGGTATTACAAGAGTGATGAGTACGATACGTTGATCATCGTGCGGTATCTTATAGGAACAGCGTATCTCCCGTTTCCGGTCGCTAAGTTTGCATATAAATTTTTCAAAACTTTACTCCCAACGCCCGAGCACATGTTTTTCCTCGATGTTTCTCCCGATGAAGCGTTGAGGCGAATCCAAAAGCGGAGGGCGTACGAGATGTTTGAAACCCGAGAAGAGCTGGTAAATGTGAGAAAAAAAGCTCTCGCTCTTGCACAAGAAGGATGGCATATCATCAACACGGATCGACCTAAGCAAATGGCTGCTGCTGAGATCTCCCGAATTCAGGGATACTCTGCGAAAGCCCTGCTCGAGGGCTGACGGCACCGTTCAAGGATTTGGGGGGTTCATAGGTATTTTTAGTAAATTTAATTTTATCGGGGGGAGCCAACCGTCGCGGCCTTCCAACAATCCCTTGTGCGCCATTTTAAAAAGCGATTGGGGCTGTTAAAGCGTGGTAGCGGGCCGGACGGGATTCGAACCCGTGTTGCAGGCTTTCTCCCGAAATTGTCCGGAGGCCTGTGTCTTATCCAGGCTAGACTACCGGCCCGTTAGTTAGTGTGTGCGGGAAAATTAAATATGCCAGACTAGATGAGGTTTTAACCACGCTTGTTTTTCTGGGATTTTAAGGGGGCGGAGGTCGCGTTCCAAACTCGACCGGAAGGGGCATTGTTTGGTTATTTCTCACGATTGTTAATCCGACTGTCTGGCCCGGCAAAGTGTACTCTTCGAGATAGGTTAAGAGATCGTCTCCGTTCACAATTCGAGTGCCTTCAATGGCTATTATTATATCCCCACCAATTAACACAGCCCCCTCTATGGTTTGAACCAGTTCTGTGCCGCCGAGCAAACCTGCTTTATCAGCTGGCTCTTCATCCACCACTTGAGTAATCAGCCATCCGTAGGTGAAATCCGTGTCCATCAATTCAGCGATTTCATAGTTCATATCAATCCCGAAAACGCCTAACCAAGAATGTTGGGTGTAAGATCCCGTTTCTACTAACGACCATATTTCCCGTAGTATCGTATTGGACGGGACTGCGAAGCCCAGCCCTTGAGAATCGGCTATTATGGCCGTGGTTATCCCTACAACTTGGCCGAGATAGTTAAGTAACGGCCCACCCGAGTTGCCGGGATTGATTGGCGCACTAGTTTGAATAATGTTTGCGATTGAAAAGTTGCCGATCGTTGATTCTCTTATCGTTCGCCCCAGCTGACTTACTATTCCCACAGTCATAGACCCCGTAAGGCCAAATGGATTGCCAATTGCCACCACGGGGTCGCCTACTTTCAAGGTTGATGAGCTAACGATTTGAAGGGGCTTTAATTCATTCTCTGGGGCGTTTGGTGAAAGCACCGCCAGATCGGCATACGCGTCCGAACCAAGCACGGTTGCCGTATACGTGTTTCCATTCCTGAGAGTCACGATAATGGTTGTAGCGTCATTAACTACGTGGAAGTTTGTGACGATGACCATTTGTCCTTCGTAATTGTATACAAACCCGGACCCTTGAACCTGTTGATATTGTGTACCGAATATCGTATCCCGCTCGATAACTCCTTGGATTACCACAACCGAGTTTTTGGTCTCGTCGTACAACTCAGAAAGTGAAGTGTTGTCCCCCCATATGTAGATAATATTTTCGGAGGGTTGAAGGTTGGAAATTTGGTCTTGGAGCGTCGAGACTTGATTTTCCAGGTCGTTGATCCTCTGTGAGGTTACCAAATAGCTTAGGACTCCCCCTGCGAACAAGCCGACTATGAATGCTACTGCTATTAGGCCTGAAAGAAAACTAGTAGTATATCGCCTCTTAGATCTCCTCAATTATTACCCCAAGTAAATCTTTTGATGTCCCTTTCTTTAATTTTTGTGGTGGGGGACCCCATTCCTTTTGATGGCGGGCCCGGAGGGATTCGAACCCTCGACTGCCCGGTTACCCCCAGCTTTGAAAGCCGTTAAGAGCCGGGTACTTTTGGCCGCTCTTTGCGTCTACCAGACTGAGTCACGGGCCCGAACGAATATATCGTTAAACCCAAATTAAGTGTTTATGATACGATGCTCGTCTTCATCGGGCTCGGCTTGCATGGCGAAGGGATATCGCTTCAGGGGTTACGCGAAGCACAAAGAGCCGATGTTCTCTATGCAGAGCTATACACGAGCCTAGTGCCCAGTTTTAACTTAAAGAAACTTGAGCGAGAGATTGGCAAACTTATTCAAGTAGTCGGTCGCGAGGTAGTTGAACAACATCCTGATGAAATTCTTGAAATCGCTAAGACTCGCAAGGTGGTATTCTTTGTCCCCGGTGACCCGATGGTGGCAACCACGCATGTCGACCTGCGTCTTCGCGCGGCAAAGGCGGGCATCGAAACAAAAGTGGTGCACGCCGCATCAATAGCCTCCGCAGCTGCCGGGCTCGCTGGCTTGCAGAGCTACAAGTTCGGGCGCACGGTCACGGTTCCATTTCCTGACAACCCATCGCAGGTGCCTTACGAAATGCTGGTCGAAAATCGTAAGCGAGGACTTCACACTCTGCTGCTCCTCGACATTCGGGCGAAGGAAGGGCGAGCAATGCTAGCGAGCGAGGCAATCGAAATCATGATCGGGCTGGAGGAAAAACTGCGGAAGAATGCTTTCACCCCAGACACGCTCGCGGTCGTCGTGGCACGAGCAGGTTCCGACGACGCGGTTGTTAAAGCTGACAGAGTGGGGAAACTTCGGGAGCTTGACTTCGGTCCTCCACCCCATGTGCTAATCGTGCCGGGCAAGCTCCATTTCGTCGAGGCCGAGGCTCTTCGAGTGTTCGCTGGGGCACCTGAGGCGGTGGCCAAATGAGCTTGGAGGATGAGCTGATCGAGGAGATAAAAAAGTGGACAACGAAACTTGATGATGCCCTCTCCACGGCGAAAGCTCGGAAGGACCGCGGTGATAAAATGCTTTCGAACATCCGAGCCTACCGCAAAGATTCTGGACACTTCCTAGAGTGTGGTGATTTGATTCGAAGTTTTGAGTGCTTGATTTGGGCTTGGGCGCTACTTGAGGTGGGGAAGGAACTCGGTTATCTCGAGGCATAGAAAAATTACTTCGAAACTAGCCATTCCAACCCAAGAGCTCGAGCGCTGCCATGCTAACGGCGACCATGAGCAGGAAAACCGAAAAAGCAAGCCTCAACCGCTTCTCCCTTGTCCTAACAGCGAGCCTTGCCCCGAGCTGTGCCCCGAGAACCGACCCCAGTGCAATTGGGATCAGCAAGGCGACGTCGACATGGCCCAGCAAGTAATGCGCTACCGAGCCGGGAACCGCATATATCGCCATGACCATGAGTGAGGTTCCCACTGCTTCGTGCACGCGGAAGTTTAACAACAACACCATAGCTGGCACTAAGATAACGCCTCCGCCCACACCGAGGAAACCAGAAAGACCTCCAGCAGCGAGACCGATAAAAGTTGCCCGAAACAACAATTTCGTCGGCGCTGTTTTTGCCCGAGGCTTTGGTTCTTTGCCTGCCAATGCGAACCTTGCCGCTAGCAATGCTATGAATGCGCTCGTTATCAACATCATTTCTCTGCCGGTGAAGTAAGCGGTCGCAGCCGCGCCGAGTAACACCGTGACCGAGCCCGCGAGCGCACACACTGCCCCAATTCTATACTTTAACATTCCCTTCCTGCGGAATACCAGCGCGCCTGAGAATGCGGTGGGGACGATTATCGGCAGGGGGGTCCCGAGGGCCACGTGCCCGGACGTTCTTAACAAATCCCGCATGGCAGGGGTGGTCAAAGTTCCACCTCCGATACCAAATGTGCCAGACAATATCCCAGTTGCAAGCCCGAGCAAAATGTAAGCCAATTGAGTGGCGATGAACTCCACCTCAACCCCTGCTCAAATACTTACCATGTGAATTAAAATGCTGTGGAAAGCACGATTGACCAGTCGAAGTTGGCGGAATAATTGATAACTCGCGCGTTAAAGAGGGATAGCAAGGTGCAGCCATACTACCCAACATATTCTGGTCTGGTGGTCAGCGCCACACCGATTCCGCAAAAGCGTCTTTTGGGTCGATAGCGTGGGGATTCTCTTGCGCATCCAACGACGAGATCTCGAAAGCATACGATGGACTCAATTCGGTGGCTCGATGCCTGAGGTAAATTCTCGTCCAATCGTGCGGAGGTATCGTCACATGCCATGATACACCCATTTCCCAATCCTCCGAGAAGAAGAGGTAATGCATTACGACCAGAATTCTTGGCTTTACAACAGTTCCTGTCCACTCGGTTTCGGTTGTGATACCAAACTCGGGGTAATTGGCAGCGAGCCATGGAATGAATCTGTCACGCACATCTGCGGCGTAAGGCTCCAGAGTGTCTTCTCCCACCCATACCACAATGGTACTCATCTCTGTTTGCGTAAGTCCACCTCGTTCCCCTTTGATATTTACCATCAGCGTCTCACCTGTGCTCGCTTTATCAGGAATCACAGTTACCTCAGCAACTTGTCCGGGAGTTATCGCTTGGGGATTGACGGTTACCGCGGCGCCGGGGGCAGTAGCCGTGATATCGACAGCCTCTCCCTTACCACTTCCCAGTCCTTCGTCAGCAACAGCAACTAGGAATACACATCTCTGCCCGGCAATGGAGTCCATAGTTTTTTCAGGAATCACTTGTAGGGAAAAGGAAGGACTATTTGTAAAGAAAAGTGCGCCAGCAATCAGGCCGACCGCCAGTATTGATGCTATGATCAGAACTGAAAACCTTTTCATCGGACCATCCTTTTTTAATTAGTGTTGTTTCGTTTTAGTTTTTTCTCGAGCTTGCGAGAATACGGCCCATAAAGAGACCCTAATCTCTTAGGGATAAGGTTTCCAGCTTGCGGATATCGTTCATCACGTCGATAATCGCGCATTTCAAGAGCTTTTCACCTAAGAATTTGTCAACATGAACACTCACCCTTTCAACCTCTTGGGCTTGCTGCTCTGCCCACGGGTAGCACTTTCGTGCCTCCTTTAACCCGACGAACCCGACCTCCGGATAAAGCTCGAAATCGGAGTGCTCGGCGATCTTTGAAATATCAGTTATGCCTATTACAGCGCCCATGCTCAGTTCGCCCGTCGCGGCGTGGGGACCTTCAAGCTCAATGATTTTATTATTAAAAATAACCCGCAGGCTGGTCTTTTGTTCGAGTTCTTGAATACGATCACGCAGAGGTTTGTTCCCTCCGTGCGCGTTGACCAGCACAACGCCTTCGATACCCAGCATTTGATTTGCCGTTTGCAGCTTCACCCTAAGCTCTTTCAGCAACTGTTCGAGCGTCTGGTGGCGTCCTGTGTCGATGTAGGGTAACTCGTAGGAAGAGTAGAGCGTCCCTAAAAATTCCACACCAGTGCGTTTTGCTGCTTCAAGTGCGACATGGGAAGCTAGCTTGGCGTCGGTGTCGGGAGGCAAGGCAGCACCATGACGCTCCTCGTGAGATCCGAGAGCTAAGATACCTACCTTGCCCAAATCCAAACTCACACCTTTTCCAAGCGTTTTACAGTCTTCACGGCGGCCTCTACGGCACGTCGGGCGTACTCGTTCACCCGCTCAAGTGCCTGCATGCGGCTCATGCCAGGTCCTGAAATGCCAAGCGCCACAGGTTTGTCATATTGTATCGCGAGGTCTATTAATTTTCTCGCCGCGTGCTGCATCACTAGTTCGTCGTGTTGTGTCTCGCCTTCGATTACCGCCCCAAGTGCGACTACCGCATCGATGTCTTCGCGCTCGACCAGCTTCTTCGCTGCCAGCGGTAGCTCGTAGACACCTGGTACTAAGATTTCAGCGGCTACCTCAACTTCCAAGAACTCGGCGTGACGCTTCGCGAACTCAAGCATTGGCCCGACTATGTCCCAATGGAACTCGGTGCTGCAGATTCCTAATTTCACCAGTCTCACCTCCTCAGCGGTCCGGCGTCTGGGCCACCTTCTCGCTGCCCTGTGCCGGCCAGTTTCGTTAATTCCTCGGGTTTGAAAAGTAGACGGTAAACATTTCGAGCGTGCTCGCGAGAGCGCTTCTCAGCCAACTCAGCGAGTTCTTTCTCACTCGGGGCCTCGTCCTCGAACACGAAGACCTCGATCACGTGCTTGTTCGTGAGCAGTTGGGCCCGAATCAGACCAAGAGAGGCCTCGTGAGCGCATTGTTTGTCGATCGGTGCGGCCCCGGGCATGCCGAACGCCATGACGATGTCGCAGCCCTCCTCGAGCAATCGCTTCGCCTCGACGGGTAAGTCCTTGATGCCGGGCACGGTGCAGCGAACGAATTTCACGCTGCAGAGCTGCTTGAGTTCGTTTATCGCCGCGCGTGCCATATCGTAGCGTGCGAAGGTAGTGTCGACAATTCCAACGCGCCTCATCTCATCTCCCCCTTTGGGCCTGCACGATATCCTCCCCTTTCAGGCATAGTAATCCATTTTCATTCGCATATTCATTTGCGGCTTTCAAGCTGAGAGCCTTGCCCGTTTCAGCGTCTAACATCTCGCATATTGCCACCACTGGCGTAATGCCTGCCAGCTCGGCCAGCGTGACCACGAACTCCGTATGCCCCCTGCGCTCAGCCAGCAAGCTATCGGCGGCACGCAGGAGCGGCACATGTCCCGGACTGCGGAAGTTGCGCCCGAATTCTTCCTGCATTGGGCCGTTCAAAGCCTTGGCCCCGAGTTTGCCCAGCTCTCGGATTGTTAGCGCTCGATCGATATCGGTTATGCCCGTGAAGGTGCGGCGATGGTTTACCGCAAGCGAGAAGGCAGAGCGCTCGTCGTATGGGAGGTCATCGGGGCGGGTGGACAGGAGGACATTGAAGCGGGACGATGCATTTTCATAGATTTCAGTTAAATAAGGGAGGCCGAAGTTATCCGCGATCTTCGGGTGTAGGGCGACGCATATGAGCCCACCTGCGTCTCGTCGCATCGTCGCAACGTGTTTCGCCACTACCGGCTCCGCAGCGATGACCATGTCAACCTCGTTCTCACGGCCCGGCGCGTCGTGGACGAGCACAAAGTTGCCCGTGCGGAGTGCTTCGAGGGCGCGGTCGATAATCAGGCCATCACCTCCACTTGAACGACATCTCCGTCCCTAAGCTTCAAGCTGTCACGCAGTTTCTTCGGTGCTATGAGCTCAACGATGTCAGCATAATGGCTCCGAAATGGTAAAATCAGGGCAGCTTTCTTATTTTTCAATTTAGCTGGGAAGAATTTCACTTGGCCAAAGGTTCGTTCATTCGTTTTAAAGCTCTCGACTTGTTTGCTGGGAAGCTGCGTGAGTACTGCCTTGAGCTCAAGCGATGCTTTGTCAAGTTTGATGTCGAATGTCCCTGGGTAGGGATTAAAACCGAGTTCGCGTTTGAATTGTTCGCGGTAGCCGCGCTGGCTCATGTAATAGCTACCCTCACCCACACCAGAGATTACCCGACCAGTTAACTTGAACGAACGCGGTTTCAATCTAAAAATCGCTTCGAGTTCCCGATGCATTATGCGCAAGGCCGCCAAGCCCGCCGCTGTGATACGCACGCTCTGACCGCGGGCCCTTAGCGCTCGTTTGATTAATCCTTGGTCATCAAGCTCAAGCAGCCGCCGTGCTGCAGTCTGTCGTGAAATATTTAGTTTACTCGCAAGCCAGCTCAATGAAAGTTTCAGGTCGTCGAGGTGCGCCCCCTCCTTAGCCAGCAAAATCAAAATCTCGATGGTGGTCTTTTTGCCCAAGTTACCCCTAATCAAACGGAACATGCTAGCTTTTAAACATTACCAAAATTGTGAAGCGTCTAAAAAATGAGACAATGTCTGAAAATGTCCTATTTAGGGCACCCAGTGTTAAGTTAACGGTGTCAGACGGACAACAAAAAAGTTTAAATAACGTTTTTGGTGAATGGATTAGGAGGGATTTAAATGCGTGTTGCAATTAACGGGTTTGGGAGGATAGGTCGGATATTCTATCGGGCATCTTTGAGTGTATCGAGAAAATTCGAATGTGTTGCCGTTAACGATTTGGCCGATCCAAAAACGCTCGTTCACCTTTTAAAATACGACTCGGTATTTGGAAAGCTGGATAGGGATGCGAAAGTCGAAGATGGAGCAATAGTTGTTGGACAAGAGAAAATGAAGTATTACTCGGAGAGGGATCCTGCGAAACTCCCGTGGAAGGAGCTGGGAGTGGACTTGGTGATCGAGTCTACCGGGGTGTTCCGAGACAAGGAGGGAGCATCCAAGCATTTGCAGGCAGGTGCGAAGAAAGTTTTGATATCAGCACCGGCGAAAAATCCCGATGTAACAATAGTCCTAGGAGTTAACCAAAAGGATTACGACCCTCAGAAGCACAACATAATATCTCTGGCTTCCTGCACCACAAATTGTTTGGCTCCAGTGATGAAGGTATTAAATGAAAAATTCGGCGTCGAAAAGGCGCTCATGACCACCGCTCACGCGTACACGAACGACCAGCGGTTGCTCGACCTCGTTCACAAGGACCTCAGACGGACCAGAGCTGCAGCGCTGTCAATTATACCGACCACTACTGGAGCTGCCAAGGCAACGGGGGTGGTCCTGCCAGCGGTGAAAGGTAAGATGGACGGCATCTCTCTGCGAGTTCCAACGCCGGATGTTTCCGTGGTAGATCTTGTAGCACTCCTCGCGAAAAACACGACAGCCGAAGAAGTCAATTCGGCGTTGAAAACCGCCGCCGAGGGAGAATTGAAAGGAATTCTCCAGTGCACGGATGAACCGCTTGTTTCAATCGATTTTACTGGTAACTCCCACTCTAGCATTGTAGACTGCGGCATGACCAATGTCGTCGACGGAAATTTGGTCAAGGTGATCGCTTGGTACGACAACGAGTGGGGCTACTCATGCAGGCTCGTCGACATGGTCAACGTAATTGCAGAGTACATGTAGCGGAGGCAATTTTAAGAAATAATCTGTCATGACGCCCGTGCTGGCTTATGAGGTGGAAGGCTTGGAGTTTCCTACCCTCGATAAGGCCGAGGTTCAGGGAAAGACCGTGCTCGTGCGCGTGGACATAAATTCCCCCATCGACCCAAAAACGGGAGAAATCTTAGACGATACGCGTATCAGGATGTGCGCTCCCACCATCAAAGAGCTGGCAGAAAAAGGGGCAAAAGTTGTCGTGCTAGCCCACCAAGGAAGGCCTGGCGATGAAGATTTTACTACTTTGGAAGAACACTCGAAAAAATTGAGCGCCGCCATCGGTTTAGATGTTAAATATGTCCAAGACATTTTCGGACCAACAGCCAAGTCCGCAATCCAGAAAATGCAACCGGGTGAGGTAATTCTGCTTGAGAACGTGAGATTCTGCGCCGAGGAAACATTAAAGGGCTCCTCCGAGAAGATGGCGAAAACTCATCTCGTTAAAAGGCTCTCTGAACTGGCAGATATCTACGTGAATGATGCGTTCGGCGCAGCCCACCGATCCCAGCCTTCTTTGGTTGGATTTGGTGCAGTGCTACCGACCTTTGCTGGACGGCTTATGGAACGTGAGCTCAAAGGGCTGGGTCGCGCGCTGACTCCCGAGAGACCCTCCATCTACGTGCTTGGGGGCGCGAAGGTTGATGATTCACTCACCATAATCGAAAATGTATTCGCTAAGCATATTGCAGATTTTGTGTTAACTGGGGGCTTGGTCGGGCATGCTCTTCTTGCAGCAAGTGGCAAGGATCTGGGTAAGCCGAACCTGCAATTGTTGCTCGATAAAGGTTTTGGTGAAGAAATCGAGCGGGCCAAGCGTTTGCTTTCCCAGCACGGAAACAAGATAAAAACTCCTTTGGATTTAATCGTTGATGAGAGCGGAAAACCGAAAGAACTGGGAGTAGATCAGCTTCCGACAGAGCTACCCCTTGGAGACATTGGAAGCAAAACGGTCGAGGAGTACTCGAAGGTGATCTCGGGGGCAAAAACTGTCGTCATAAATGGCCCGCTAGGAATTTTTGAAAAACAAGGGTTCGAGCAGGGGACGTTCAAAGTACTTGAGGCTATGGCCAACTCCCAAGCTTTCACAATACTCGGCGGAGGACACGTAGTGGCGGCCGCTCATGACGCAGGAGTTACAGACCGGATAAAACACATCAGCACTGGCGGCGGCGCATGCATAAGCTTTCTGTCCGGCGAGACCATGCCTGTTGTCGAGCTGCTGACGAAAAAAACGCAGAGTTGACCCGTTGCAGGTTCTGGTCTGCGAAGGTTTTAGCGTTTATTTGAAGCATTTTAGTTCTCTCGTCACCAATAAACTGTTTGGGGGTGTCAATGTTATTCATCATCGAGCACCTTGAGCCTAAGCTGAGTGAGTGGCTCTCCATTGAGTACTCAAATGCCGCGCGGATTGTTGGGAAGAACAACCTGATTTTAACAAATGTGAAAAAGACAAAAGAATTCCAAAAAATTAAACGCATGGCACAGGTTGAACGAAGGCGAGTCAAGGAACTTTTTAATCAAAAGGAGTTAATCGTGCTTGACCCCCGCGCGAGGAAAAAGCTATCTCCAGCCGACACGCGAGGTAAGCGGGCAATCGTTATTGGTGGCATTTTGGGCGGGGAGCCTCCGCTAGGGCGGACTAGAAAACTGCTGACCGCATTGCTGCCGAGGGCTCTCGCACGAAATTTGGGAAAGCATCAATTCGCGATAGACGGCGCGGTATACATGGCCAAGCGAGTGCTCGAGGGCAAGCGGCTCGAGGAGGTGCCCGTGCAGCTTGGGTTAGAAATTAAAATAAGCGAGGTGTATTCAACCTTCTTGCCCTACGCGTTCCCGCTCGTCAAGGGCAAGCCGTTGGTCTCGAGCGAGCTTTTCGATTACTTGAAACGAAATTAAATTGTTAAGATTTGACATCAGCTTGTCGGAGTGTTCCCTTGCTCATCCAACGGGTTGTAGGAGTAGGTGTCCCAGAATTTTTCTGTTATTCTTTCTGGGGTTTGAGATTCACCCCTAACTCCTTTGCAATCTGCTCGAGTTCGGCCCAAACCTCGTTGGCGATCGGGATGCCCTCCCGAAGCCGTTTCTCTCGGATGCGGAACTCAGGTTCTCCGGGCACCAAAATCTCTTCAATACCCGGAGCCTTGCGGGATTCCTTGAGCTGGGTCACGAATTTTTGAACGCGTTTCTGGAATTCATCAACCGATCCGAATGTTTCCGGGTCGATCGCGATCATGAAGTCGCCCTTGGTGGAAAATCCCTCCACTGGCTCGAGTGTGCCATGAACTTCCTTCCCAGCAGCGGCACCTACCAATGGGCCTGCCAACAACTCGAGCATGAAAGCCAACCCATAGCCCTTGACCCCCCCAAATGGGCTGAGCGCCCCCGCTAAGCCTTTTTTCGGATCAGTCGTCGGTCGCCCTTCCGAATCAATTGCCCAACTTTCAGAAATTGATTTGCCCTCCTTCATAGCTTTCACGAGCTTACCCCGCGCCGCGACGCTCATCGCCATGTCGAGCAACACTGGAGGCTTGGAAGGGATACCAATGGCCAGAGCGTTCGTCCCAAGCAAGGGTTCGACGCCGCCCCAAGGGTGGACGAGCGCGTCGGTAGTCGTGGTCACGATGCCGATCAACCCTTCACGCATCGCTAGTTCCGCGTAGTATCCTGCAATGCCGAAGTGGTTTGAGTTATAAACGCCGACTGCGGCCACACCCTGTTTTTTCGCCTTTTCGGTTGCTGTGTGCATCGCTCTCGTCGCGATGTAGTGGCCCAGTCCGTGGCCGCCGTTGATGAGTGCGGTCGCCGGAGTCTCCCGCATGACCTCGACCTTTGCCTTTGCGACGATCGTCCCCCGCTTGAGCGCTCGCAGAATGTAAGGCAGGCGGAGTATGCCGTGGGAGGCGAAGCCGCGGAGGTCGCCCTCAGCTAATACCTCGGCAGTGGCGCCAGCCTGCTCCTCGCTCACACCGAGCTTCTGTAGTAATGTTCGAATGATGGTTTTTTCCTGCTCAAAGGTAAGTATCATCAATCTCCCAAGCTCTTTCAGGTGCGAATCCTTAAAATCTCATCGCCTCATCGACAAAAAGGCGCTGAGCATAGCGTGTCCTATTTAGGACATCCAGTGTCCTATTTGAGACATCATGTCCTATTGGGGAACTGCCCGTCGATGTCAGCTTGGGACACCGTTTCCTCGTCGGGCTTGCACCCTATGAAATCGGCTAGATGTGGGGACGGTGCGGAAGTGGCTGTCGAAGGCCGCGGGAAGGAGAGTGGAAGGGAAGATGGTGGTCAGAATCGGCAAGGCCGATGTAATCGTCAGACTCACCAGACGCTCACGCCCTCATAAAAACCCTTAAAGATTTCAGCACCGAGGCAGGCGTTCCAGCTTTTCGTCTCTTTCTGCTCATTTTTTGGACCATCACACTTCAAAAAATTCCATTTTTAGCATAAATATAACAATAAAAGTATTTATATGCCAATAAACAACATAATTGGGGCGATATGGTGAAAAAAATTGCCAAACAAAAAAAAGCGGCAAGACCGAGGTCAGCTGAAGTCAAAACGGCATTCCCCCCAGAGTCCATAGCTTCCTTCAGAGTAGAAATCAAGCAGGGGGACGCGTAGTGATTCCAAAAATCGAGCGCAAACAACTCAGTATTTGTCGAGGCGACACGGTTAGCATTCTGCTGATGAGGGTAGGGGGGAATAAAAGGCAAGGGGGAAGAGGCCGAGGCCGAAATCCGGTGCCCGGTCCGAAAAATCAATATTTCTATAGAAGCTTAAATCAAAAAAAAGAAGATTGGGGATTGTTTGCCACAAATTGGAATTAATGATATCGCGCCGAACGATTATAACACGAACGTCATGCCGCCCGGCGCATACAGGCGACTGGTCGAAGACATGAGGGAGAACGGTCCAAGCGCGATAGATCAGATTCTACTGCGCAAGGCAGGGGAGGAGCTGCGCAAGGTAGGGAAAAGATTCGAAATCATCGATGGTTTCAACAGATGGAAAGCCGCGAATGAACTGGCGTGGAAAACAATCCCAGCCGAGATCAGGGACGTTTCGCTGGAAGAGGCAAAGGTCATCAACTACCGCAAGAACAGCGAGCGGGGGACCATCGACCCCTTCAGGGAGGCGGAGCTCTTCAAATCTGAGATAGACGCAGGAAGGACCCAAGAGGAGGTTGCCAAGCGTTACGGGATAGATCGGTCCCAGATCAGTTACAGGTTGTCGCTCCTGAAAATTTCCGGGAGGGCACGGAGGCTCATCGACGTGACACGTGTCACGCCCAGCCAGTTGGAAGTGATAGCCAAAGTGGCGAGGTCCGCCGATCAGGAACTCCTCGCGAAAGAGGTGAGGGACAGGAGGCTGGGCGTCAGGAAGCTCGAATTAAGGGCCGCGAGGATGCACAGGTTAAGGCCCATCAGGGTGA
>JABUBL010000012.1_pt1 | contig 30990 bp, 28 predicted proteins | sample 7240371 | NCBI WGS metagenome assembly JABUBL01 (sample SAMN07256343, study PRJNA390944) | subsurface metagenome | isolation source: Methane hydrate marine sediment | place: Pacific Ocean: Eastern North Pacific, ODP site 1244 | collected 2002
TCATCGGTGAGGTCCACCACAACTCCCGGTCCGCACATCCACTCCAGGGGTAGCTGATCGATGGTCTTGCCTCCGGTCATAAAGTGCCTCGGGGCGTCGAGATGGGTTCCGATGTGAAGCGAGCTCTGAATGTACTGGGCGTTCACTCCGTGCTCGGGCTTTCGCTTGAAGTACTTCACCTCGAAGGGCGGGTAGTACGGCCAGAAGGGCGCGTGGATTCCGAGCGGCTGCGAGAGGTCGTACATCTTCACTTTCTTTCCTTCAAACAGTTCGAGTAATTTGTCCATTTTAGCCACCATTTTCTAACCTCCGGGTGAAGGTGGGTTCGGGAATTAATAAGGGTTGTGGAGACTGCGGGAATTTTCCCCATTAAAAAGAACCTCCGCGCAAAGGCGTGGGGGTAGCAGGTCGGCCCCGTGGGGAAGCCTGGATATCCCGCTCTCCTAGCGGAGGGTGAGTCCCGGGTTCAAATCCCGGCGGGGCCGCGAGTCAAGTCAAGCGCGAAGGAACTTGGGCGTAAGTTCTGGGCTATTGCGCGTGCGAGCCTGCTACCCTCCATGGCAAAAATTATCGTGGGGCTGATTAAAAACAAAAAAAAATAAAAATGGGAAACCTGATTCCCTTACTCTCCTAGCATGTTAATTTAGGAATAATGGCTAATTAATCTATCGTTGGCTATCTGGCAAAACGGAAATGTTTAGATAAAAATGCCCGAGCTTTATGAGGCGCGGGCGATCGGCTTCAGCTAGTAGATAGGTGAGTATCGCAGCAATTATTTTTCCGAGTTTCTTGCATAAATAAATATCTTTGGCATGTTTTCCGCTCTACGATGAGGTATCCCCATCATCAAAACCTAGAGTTAAAAAAAGCTCGGACAGCGTGGAACTTCCGAGCGCGTTCACGCCGTAGCAGATAAATGGGTAACTCTCGAAAGCACCAAATCCAAATGATTTATGCTTTGTGATACACTAAAGATTTCGAAAGGGATAACAGATGAAACTCCTGAACGATCTCATTAGCTCAGTGAGCAAAAACGAAGCCCCCGTGAGGGATGTCCGAGTCGGGATCACGTGGACGGGCGTGTGGGGCAAGCGCTGCGGGCTCGGCAGGACCTACGCCAGCCCGGCCACGGCTCACTGTTGCATCCGAGGTTTTGGACGATTGACTGAAAAAACGACCCTGGAACTGGCGGAGTACGCGAGATCTTGGCATCTGGTGGAAGCGGCGATTGGGGTAGCTGCGATAAACTCGATGATCAAACCTAAGGGCAAGCGGGGCATCAACGCGCTTGATCTCATCCTGGAGCTAGGCAAAAACAAGCGGGTCACGATGGTGGGGGCTTTTCCGAGGACCTCCGAGCTCAGAGCGGTCGCGAAGGAGTTCTGGCTCTTGGAACTTGATCCTTACTTAGTTAATCCAGAGGTCGGGATATTACCAGCGACCGCGGCCGAACACAAAATACCCAAAAGCGATCTGGTGGTCGTCACGGGGTCTGGCCTCGTGAACAAATCCTTGGAACATCTGCTGGAGTTGAGCGGGGATGCTTACACAATCGTTCTGGGTCCGAGCACTTCGATGTCTGAGGTCTTGTTCGACTACGGGGCTGACTTGCTCGCTGGCGTCGACGTGATTAAACCAGCGGAGATAATGAAGAAAATCAGCCAGAGCGGGGGGATGGTGACCCCGAAAAATTGTAAAGGTGAAATCGAATTCTTGGTGATGGAGAAGTAAAAACGTTGTTCCTATAATTGATATCAATTTTTATCAATGTCGCTGCTTTTGTGTAGGAATTATCTCGATATCTCCATCTTTGAGGATTAGCACCGTTATCGTCTTAACAACCTTGGCCCCTTTCACGCACTCAGGAGCCTTAAACCTTATCTCGTTATAAATTCTCGTGAAATCGGCCCTGAGCTTAACCTTGGCCCTATCTGCTGCGTCTATAACCAAACGAGGAATGTCAACCATGTGGGTTCCCGGTCTCACTTTCACGGATGTCATGGTTGTGATTTTCGCATATTCCCGAATTGTTTCTTCGGCTAACTTCAAATTTCGTTTTCCTCTCTTTTCAATCATCGCGATGTTTTGGCGGGTTGTGTTGAACTTTTTGGCGATTTCTTCTTGGGTCAAGCCAGCGTGCCTGAATCTAAGGACATCCATCTGAGATTTGGTCAATAATCCGTAACGCTTTCTTATCATAAGATCGGTTTCAATTTATTGGTGTGTAAACTAAATATGCTTTCCTAAATTGTAATAAGCGCATTTTATGCAACCAAACATGCTTGCGGGAGACGCAAAATTTAAATGTTCAAAGTCGTGATGAACCCTAGGTGTGTGATATTCCAAGAAAAATCGGTGTTAGAAAATCTCTTGCCAGCTATCCAACATGGGTCGGGGTATTAATTTTTGGCTCCATCTGGGGGTTTCTTGAAAGCACCGTGGGGGGAGCTTTGAGGCTGGGGTTTGGCCCTTTTTTTAAGAGCCAGCTCCACATCTGCCCCTGTCCCCTCATAGCCGCCGCCGTTGGGTTTCCGGTCATGGCTGCAGCCTTGGCCATCTACAAGAAACCCACGATGTTGGTGGGAATGGGCTTGGTAGCGGCTTCCTTCAGTTGGCTCGTTATTCCCATCCAGAACGTGCCAGCCTTCACAACGCCCTTCACAACGTACCCGATCGTGAATCCCACCGTAGCAATCGTCCTCTCCTCAATTACCTTTAGCTTGGTGGCTAGTTTGGTGGGGAGGAAAATGGTTTTGAGTACCCCTACCCTTGCGGGGGTGGGAGCGCTGTCGGCTATTTTGAGCTCGATCGCTTTCATTTACATCGTCGTTTATCTGGGCGCTCCCATCTTGGCCGTAACGGGACTGAGCGGACCACTCGCGTACGTTGTCACGAATGGAGCGATTTGGGCTGCCCTAAGTGCCGCAATGCTGCCTCTGGGATACACAGCTGGGCTGAGGCTCCAACTGAGTGTCTCTCCTTTGTTCAAGATAAGGCCTTGGCTTTACCGCGTGGGTCCACTCGCGGTTCTGGTTCTTTGCTGGGGTGCTAGCGTCGTGGCTGTCGCCGCTGGACTTTGAGGAAATTAAAGCATTACGCGGGTGGTGATAAGGATGAAACCATCAAACGAATTTGAACTTCCCGAGAGTGTTGAAAAGTTCCTTGCAGCCGTGGGCCGGAAGGACCCCGTGTTCAGGATAAACCCAAAGACTTCTGCTTTGCTCGTGATTGATATGCAGCGTGATTTCTTGTGCGAGGGAGCCCCCTTGGAAGGGTACAAGTGTCGGGATATCGTCCCCAACGTTAAAAAATTGATAGAATACGCGCGGAAAAAGGGCGTCCCCGTGATATGGGCGATTCATGTGCACAGCCCCCACGGTGGGGATATGGGGCTCATGGAGGACATGTGGCCGAAAACTGGCCCCAAGGGCGGTGGTCTAGTAAAAGGGAGAGAGGGCGCGAAAATTTATGATGAACTACCTCAACCTCTAGACTCAGAAGTCGTTATTGAAAAACATCGGTACAGCGCATTCTTCCAGACGGATTTGGAGATTCATCTGAGGACCCTAGGTGTGGACACCCTCATAATCACGGGCATGCACACCAACATCTGCTGCCAGACGACTGCACGAGATGGGTTCATGAGGGATTTCAAGATAGTTTTTGTTTCAGATGGCGTGGCATCGTTTACACCAGAACTGCATAAAGCAGGCCTCGTAGACATCGCCGTTGCTTTCGGCAGGGTGATGGGTTCTGCAGAGGTTATCAACGAAATAGAAAGTTCGGGGTGATAAAGCGTGGGTAATTTTTATAAGGTTTTATCTTGACTCTTACCTGAAATCGTAAAGAGAGGACCGGGAGCTGAATGGTCGTTAAAAGTTTGGTGCGCAAAAACGAATACCGAGATTCCATTTTTCTGATGCGCATCTCAAAAAAGCTCGAGGAGCTCGAGGGGGTGCAGAGGGCATCAGCGATAATGGCGACCGATGCCAACAAGGAGTTGCTCGGAGATGCGGGCATGCTCACCGACGAGATTAAAGGCGCGAGTTCTAACGACCTGGTGATAGTGATCGATGCCGTGAGTTCCGAGCGCGCAAGCGAGGCGATTTCAAATACTGAGGGAATACTGGCCGAAGAAGCAAGGAAGCGAGTGGAAGAAGTCGAAGCGATTTATAAAACACTTGACTCGGCGATCGGTGCAGAGCCCGAGTCCAACCTTGTACTAATTTCGGTGCCCGGCGAGTTCGCCGCCCGAGAAGCCGAGCGAGCGCTGAAGGCGGGCAAGCACGTAATGATTTTCAGCGACGGTGTATCTGTAGAGGATGAGGTACGGCTTAAGCGTCTCGGAAGGGAGAAAGGTCTGCTGGTGATGGGCCCTGACTGCGGTACGGCGATTATAAACGGAATCGGTCTCGGATTCGCGAACGTCGTCAAGCGGGGATCCGTCGGCGTGGTTGCGGCGTCGGGGACTGGAGCTCAGGAAGTTACCTCGTTGATAAGCGCCGGTCCCGGGATTTCCCACGCTATCGGCACGGGGGGTCGCGATCTGCATGATGAGGTAGGTGGAATTACTATGCTCATGGGGCTCCAGAGCTTAGCCGACGACCCGGGGACTGAGACCATAGTTCTCGTCTCAAAGCCGCCATCCCCAGAAGTAGCGAAACGTATTTTGAAGGCTGCAAGCGAGGTCGGAAAACCCACGGTAGTCAATTTTCTTGGTGGTGACCCGAAAATCATTGAGGAAATCAATTTGACCCCAGCCGTTACACTCGAGGACGCCGCGGCGAAGGCGATTGCACTCCAGCGGGGAGAGAAGCCCAAAGGTGTGACATTCTCCGCTGATTTGAATGAGGTCAAAAATACGGCCGAGAAGGAATACAAGAGAATCGGGCCTAATCAACGCTACATCCGCGGCATTTACTCAGGTGGGACTTTCTGTAGCGAGGCCATGTTAATCGTGCGAGATTTGGTTGGTGATGTGTACTCGAACGTGCCGCTGAAACCGGAGCTGAAATTAAAGGATTCGAACAAGAGCAAGGAGCACACCTTCGTTGACATGGGGGATGACGAATTCACGGCCGAAATCGGCAAACCTCACCCAATGATATACCACGAGCTCAGGCAGAAGAGAATACTTCAGGAGGCTTCTGATTCAGAAACTTTGGTGATTCTCCTCGATGTCGTGCTCGGATATGGGGCTCATGAAGATCCCGCCGGCGCTTTGGCACCAACCTTGAGGGAGGCTAAGAAAATCGCGGAAAGAGAGGGGAGATATCTTCCGGTAATAGCATCGGTCTGTGGCACGCCCCAAGATCCCCAGAACCTAACAGCCCAAGAGAAAAAACTTAAGGGTGCTGGCGTGGTAGTCATGCCGAGCAACGCTCAGGCGGCGCGGATGGCTACGCTGATTGCAACCAAGGGTGGGGCTTGGAATAAGATGGTAGGGTGATGACCGTGGAGCTCCTTCGCAAACCTAAGATCATTAACGTCGGCGCCAGGAATTTTCACGATAGCCTCATAGCCCAGGGAGCTGATTCGGTTCATGTCGATTGGAAACCGCCCGCCGGGGGAGACCGGGCGATGGTTGCGTTGCTCGATAAATTGAAAAAAATTTGAATCAATCGCGAGGAGGTGACAAATTGGGAAAAATAGAAGAAGCAAACGAGGAGGCCGTCAAAAAAATCCTTGAAACTAAGCCGGTAGCCACGGGCATTAAAAAGGCGAAGGAAGTAATCCCGGGGATGACCGAACGCATGCTCCTGCACGCAGGCCCCCCCATCGAATGGAAGCGAATGTCAGGCCCAACGCGTGGCGCGGTAATAGGTGCGGCAATTTTCGAAGGCTGGACCGATAGTGAGGAGGGAGCTGTCAAACTGGCCGAGAAAGGGGAGATAGAGTTCGCCCCCTGTCACGACCATGACGCGGTGGGTCCAATGGCCGGAGTAATTTCACCCTCAATGTCCGTATACGTCGTCGAGAATCAAACGCACGGTAATAAGGCTTATTGTAACCTCAACGAGGGGTTAGGAAAAGTCCTGAGGTACGGAGCCTACTCCGCGGAAGTGATCGACAAGTTGAGGTGGATGGAGAAAGAAATGTCGCCGCTTCTCACGGAGGCCTTCAAGCGATCGGGCCCAATTGACCTAAAGGAAATAATCTCCAAGGCGCTTCACATGGGCGACGAGTGTCACTGCCGGAACGTTGCAACGAGTTTGATATTCCTAAAAACCATGACTCCCCACGTGATTGAAACAGGCTTCGACGGGGAGATCATCAGCAGGGTAATAAAATTCATGGGCGACAATGTGTTGACCTTCCTCAACCTCTTGATGCCAGCCTGCAAGGCCATGCTCGACGCAGGTCACGGCATCGAGTACAGCACCATAGTAACGACGTTAACGAGGAACGGCACCGACTTCGGCATCCGAGTTAGCGGTTTGCCCGGCCAGTGGTTCACGGCACCAGCCCCCACGCCCGAGACTCTGTTCTTCCCGGGCTTCAAGAAGGGGGACGAGGGCCGAGACATAGGAGATAGTGCAATCGCTGAAACTATGGGTTTGGGAGGGTTTGCGTCCGCGAATGCACCAGCGGTAGTCCAAGTGGTCGGGGGGACACCACAAGATGCGGCGAATTATTCACGAGAGATGAGGGAGATAACCGTTACCAAGCACACGAGCTTCACAATGCCATTCATGAACTTCGAGGGCACGCCGCTTGGTATAGATATCCGCAAAGTCGTTGAGACAGGGATTCTGCCTTTCATCAACACCGGTGTGGCACACAAGGATCCCGGGGTTGGCGGGGTAGGATTTGGCCTCGTACGAGCACCGATAGATTGCTTTAAAAAAGCACTAAAAGCATTCGCCGAGAAATACGGATAAGCCCAATGGGATGAGTAAAGGGGATACCAACTCGGCGTGGATTGGGAGCTATCACCGCTGGCCCAAAGGGTGCTGTCGGCGAAGGAAATCGCGACTAAGAAGTTACCTCGATATTAGACAGGCGTAGCTCTATTTTCCGTGAAAGCGGCAGACAGTTTGATTATTGACGATTTTAAAAACAATTGATTTCACTGTTGATTCTTCTTATAATTTCCAATCTTCTTTCCGGAGAATTGTCGTGTATATGCTGCACCCATGTTATGGCGTCTCTTGAATTTTTATCGATGTTTTTTAGTTCTTCCTCGGAAATTTTATCACAGACTTCCTCCAACTCGTGCCACTTCTTTACTCTGTCTATCCCTCCCGCTTCTTTGAAAAGCAGCTGGATGGTTTGAGCAAAGGTCTTTCTCCACTTAGCGAGGGAAGGAATATCTCTGTGAGCTTTCTTCAACCAAGTTACTCCTTCTTTGACTTGTGGATCATCTATTAGATCAACTACTTCTTGAGGAGCTAGTCTGGCTATTGTTTCACACTTTTCGTACTTTTCCGCATCTTGAAGTTCTCTCATTTCCAGTTCTCGGATTAGCGTAGCTGCCTTTTCCATCGGACTTTTCTTCTCAGAACTCAAAAGTTTCTCCCCGTTGATTGGTTATTCGTGATGTATCTTCCGTGTTCTTCTTAAAAACATCTTTTTATTAAAGGAGAGCCACGATAACTTTTTGGGTGGTTAGCTTGAAAGAGAAAAAATCGAGGAAGATGCAACTTCCACCACAGCTTGAGCAGATGCTGAATAGAGCAACAGATGATGTGGAGGGTTTCTGGGGAGAGATCGCTAAGGAGCTCCACTGGTTTGAACCCTGGGATAAGGTCTACCAAGAGGGGAAATACCCATTTTTCAAGTGGTTCGTGGGCGGAAAGACCAACATATCTTACAATTGTCTCGATTACCAAGTTTTGGAGAAAAACAGGGGAGATAAGGCGGCTATTATCTGGGAATCGGCCGAAACGGGTGAGTCTAGGGTTTTGACATACGGGCAATTGCTTCGCGAGGTGGAAAAATTTGCAGCAGCACTAAAAGCGCTCGGGGTGGGGAAAGGGGATCGAGTAACCCTATGTATGCCGATGGTTCCTGAAGCCGCAATAGCGATGTTAGCAACCACCCGGATAGGTGCCATCCATTCGGTCGTGTTTGCGGGATTCGGATATGGGGCCGTAGCCAACAGGGTGGCGGACGCAGGTTCAAAGGTGTTGATTACCGCAGATGTGGGATACAGGAGAGGAAAAGTGGTCAACTTGAAAGAAATAGTCGACAAAGCCTTGGAGACACCTAGTGAGGTTCAGAAAGTCATCGTGCTGAAGAGGGGCGAGGCAGAGCCCCCAATGAAGAAAGGGAGGGACATATTCTGGGATGAGGCACTTGACAAAGGCAAGGGAATAACCGCCGATGTCGTCCCGATGGAGTCCAACGAACCCTCATTTATACTTCATACATCAGGGACCACGGCGAAGCCAAAGGGCACGGTTCAGACCCACGGCGGTTATCAAGTTCACATATATGCAATGGGGAAATGGGTCTACGGCCTGAAAGATACCGACGTGTGGTGGTGTCTCTCCGATATAGGTTGGATAGTCGGTCACAGCTACGTCGTTTATGCGCCTCTTCTTTTCGGCTGTTCTACAATAATGTACGAGGGGACTCCTGACTACCCAGAGCCAGACATCTTGTGGAAGCTTGTGGAAAAAAACAAGGTAACAAAGATGTGGTTATCCCCGACCCTAGTTAGGGCGCTGATGAGACACGGCGACGAGTGGCCCGAGAAGCATGACCTGAGTAAAATAGAATTAGTAGTTTGTGCAGGAGAGGTTCTGAATCCCCCAGCATGGGAGTGGCTACAGAAGATTGTTCTAAAGGAGAGGGTGCCCGTGATAGATCACATGTGGCAGACGGAGAGTTCCGGACCTATGGTCGGGTATCCCTACGGCATCGCGATGTTCCCCATAAAACCGGGCTCGGCGGGTATACCCCTTCCAGGAATTGAAGGTGACGTTGTCGACGAGAAAGGCAGATCCCTCCCGCCTGAAAAGGAAGGCATTTTCGTGTGCAGGAGGCCGTTCCCGGGACTAACCCAGACCCTTTGGGGAGCTGACGAGAGGTATGCTGAGGAATACTGGAATCAGATACCGAACTGCTACTACACGGGAGATGCAGCTAAGAAGGACGAGGACGGATACATTTGGTTTATCGCAAGGGCCGATGAGGTGTTGAAGATTGCCGGTCACAGGACAGGAACCGTGGAGATTGAAAGTGCCTTCATCTCCCACCCAGCCGTTGTCGAAGCAGCAGTAATCGGGGAGCCAGATCCTCTCAGAGGGGAGGTCGCATCAGCATTTGTAGTTTTAAAAAAGGGTTACAAGCCCAGTGACGAACTGAAAGGAGAGTTAAAAAAGACCATTAGAAATATCCTAGGACCGATTGTGGTATTGGGACGCATCAGTTTCGTCAATAAGATTCCAAAGACAAGAAGTGGCAAAATAATGAGGAGACTGGTGAAAGCGATAGTTACGGGTCAACCGCTCGGAGACTACTCCACGATAGAAGACGAGACCGCCATAGACGAGATCAAGAAAGCCGTAGAGAAACGTAAGAAGGGGCCCTAAATCAATTCTGATGGCGCCTAAGGATAGGTAGAAGTCATATAGCCCATTTGTTTAGGACACTTTGGTGCTTGAGAACGTGATAGATTTCTCAGCAATCCACTCGTCTCGGATCTTGAAAGCAAAGGTAAAAATAAAAGGAGCCCCAATTGAAAGTTAATACCATGGCGATAAAAAATAAAAAAGAGTTACTTTCGCATGGAAACAAAAAAGGAAGGAAGATAGTTTTAGATATACTTGAACATGCCCTGAAAACATTGGATACTTACAAAATCGTGAAAAAGTTGGTTTATGTTGACGACGGAAATTTAATTGTGGGCAATTTAAATTACAATCTCTCAAAAATAGGAGATATATACGTAGTAGGCGCAGGAAAGGCAACTCTCCCAATAGCTAAGGCATTAAAAGACGTTTTGCGGGGAAGGATTAAAAAAGGAGTTATAATCGAGAAGAGGAGAAAAAAGGAGAAAAAATGCAAGTTAGAGGGGATTAAGGTGATAGAAGCAAGCCACCCTATACCGGATAAAGCGGGCCTGAAAGGTGCAAAAGAAATCATGAATATCGTCAAAAGCACGAAGAAAGGCGATCTGGTATTCGTTTGTATAACAGGTGGCTGTTCTGCTCTGATGCCTTTACCCGTTGAGGGCATAAGTTTAGAGGACAAAAAGAAAACGACGGATCTACTCCTTAAAAGCGGCGCCACGATACAGGAGATAAATGCGGTTAGGAAGCACATTTCGTCCATAAAAGGGGGAAGACTTGCTTTGCATGCTCATCCAGCTGAACTTATAGATCTCATAATTGTAGATGAGGTAGCAGGTTTACCATGGGGACCAACTGTTCCAGATACAACTACATTCAAGGATGCAATCTCCGTATTAAGAAAATATGAATTATGGGAAAAAATCCCAGACCCGGTAAGAAACTACTTGAAAAATGCTGATCCAAGTTTGGAAACGCCGAAAGCCAAAGATTTCAAGAATATAAAAGTTCACTATTTTTTGTTGGCAGAAAATAAAACTGCATGTGAAGCCGCAAAAAAGAGAGCAGAAGAATTGGGATTTAATTCCGCGATCTTATCCACCATGATGGAAGGAGAAAGTAGAGAGGTTGGATTTGCTTTGGCGAGTATCGCAAAAGAGATCGAAAAAAATGGCAGGCCTCTTAAGCCCCCCAGCGTGCTTATTTCGGGTGGAGAAACGACTGTTACAATTGAGGGAGAGTCCGGTGAAGGCGGGCGAAACCAAGAACTCGTCCTTGGGTTTTCCACAAAAATAGTCGGAAGCAAAAAGATAGTGATTGCAGCAATAGATACGGATGGGACTGATGGTCAGACAGATATGGCTGGAGGAGTTGCCGATGGTTATACTCTAAAAAGAGCAAAAGAAGAAGGTGTGGATGTGTTCGAAAATATAAAAAAACACAATACCGGCTACGTACTAAAAAAATTAAAAGATGCGATTTTCACGGGTCCAACTGGAACAAACGTAATGGATCTTGCGGTTATCGTTATCATTTAATCGATTCACTACACTTGAATTTTCGAGCACTACCTAAAAGGACGTCTAAATTCTTTTCCTGCATATTTTGCGGAGCTGCCCAATTCCTCTTCTATTCTAAGCAGCTGATTGTATTGGGCAGTTCTTTCACCCCTACATGGTCCACCGGTTTTTATCTGTCCGCAGTTCAACGCAATCGCCATATCCGATAGCCACGTGTCCTCAGTTTGCCCAGATCTCTCGGAAACTTGGACACCATAACCATTCTTGAAAGCGAGTTGAGCAACGTCTAAAGCTTCGGTAAGCGTTCCTACTTGGTTGATTTTCCACAGCAGCGCGTTCCCTGCTCCTACCTCTATCCCCCTCCTCAATCGCTCTGCATTGGTCGCGAAAAGATCATCTCCTGCTATCTGGATATCTAGCGTTTCGGTCAGTTCGGCAAACCCATCAAAGTCATCCTGCTCCAAAGGATCTTCAATAGATTTGATAGGATAGGCCGCAACTAAGTCTTTGTAAAACTCAATCAAATCTTCTCTAGTCATATCTTCTCCTTTCACTGTATACGTTTCTTTTTTCTTATCGTAAAGGTGACTAGCGGCGACATCTAGGGCGAGCACGAACTTATGCGTATACCCAAGTTCTTCTATTGCCTTCAATTCTGCGTCAAAGGCTTCCCTGACGTCTTTCATGCCAGGCGGAGTATAGCCGCCTTCGTCGCCAACGTTTAGCGAGTGCCTCCCCCACTTCTTCTCCAGTATCTTCCCAAGCTCGTGATAAATTTCTGTGCCCATCCTCATAGCATCCGAAAAAGTCTTGGCACCTATTGGCATTACAATATGTTCTTGAAAATCGAGTTCAGTCGCAGCAAGTTTCCCCCCATTTATTAAGTTTAGTAGGGGAACAGGTAGGATACGGGCGTTCGCCCCACCGATATATTGATAGAGAGGGGTTCCAAGACTCCCCGCGGCAGCTTTTGCAACGGCCAAAGAAACGCCCACGATTGCGTTTGCCCCTAGTTTCGATTTGTCATTGGTCCCATCGAGATTGATCATTAGTTCATCTATCTTTTTTTGTTCTGTCACGTTTTTTCCATTCAATTTTGGAGCAATAATCTCATTGATGTTTTTTACCGCCTTGAGAACCCCTTTTCCTTGGTACCTGCTTCCCCCATCCCTAAGCTCGAAGGCTTCGTATTTTCCGGTAGATCGTCCGCTCGGAACGTCTGCTCTTCCCAAGACCCCTCCTTCTGTCAAAACGTCAACTTCAACAGTTGGGTCCCCCCTACCATCTAAAACTTCCCTAGCTTTTACTTTTTTTATTCTAAATGTGGTTTTTATTTTAACACCCATACTTTATTGACTTAACCCGTAATGAATATCTATTACTAAAAGGCGAAATATACCCTTTTAAATCCCTTCTCGCCAACTCAAACATCCTCTTCGCAACTTATCAGGCCGCTCCTCCATCCCTTATCATCATCTTTGGAGTTTGAAGATGACCGTTATCACCAAATTTATTTGATATAAGATTCTTCCTTCAAGTGGGATTCCACTTGACTGTGGATTTAATCATAAAAAATTGCAAGATCGCATCTTCGACTGGTTTAATTAGCGCAGGGTTGGCTATAGACAGTAGTAAGATAGTATCTATTGCTAAAGATGTGCTCTTGCCTGCGGCAGACAAGGCGATCGATTGCAAGGGCAACCTGGTTCTTCCGGGGGGGATTGATTTTCACGTACATCTCATGGACCTAGGCTATGCTTACAGGGAGGACTGGAGGACTGGAACGGAATCTGCTGCCGCTGGTGGAACAACTTTTGTCGTTGGTCTTGGGCATACAAATCCGCCCTCAACGACACGAGAAAATTTGAGAAAAATAATAGAGATGGCTAAGAGAAAAGCGATAGTTGATTTTAGAATAAACGGCGCAGTAACCGCTCACAATTTAGAGGAGCTACCGAAGCTCGCAGGTGAAGGGGTCTCGACATTTGGTGAGATATATATGGCGGAATCTATCCCCGAGCTCGAGATGGTTGAAGATGGAGTTCTCCTAGAAGCTTTCAAGATAATTCGCAATCTCGATTGTCTTGCAGGAGTTCACGCCGAGGACTGGGGGATCATTTCATATCTGGCCGAGAAATTGAAAAAGGCGGGTAGAAAAGACCCTCTCGCTCATCCTGAGTCGAGGCCTGACATAGCCGAGGAGGAGGCGATATCCAAAGCATTGCTCTTTGCAAGGAGGACGGGGGTCCGTCTTCACATTTTTCACTTGACCACGAAAGCCGGCCTTGAACTTATTGAAAAAGCAAGAAAGTCAGGACAGGACATTAGCTGCGAGGTCTGTACCCATCACCTGCTTTTCAAGAGGGAGGATATGAAGGAATATGGACCATACCTAAAATGTAATCCACCGATCAGAAGCGAAGAAAATAGGAGAAGTCTTTGGGAAGGGCTGAGAAAGGGGGCAATTGACATGGTCTCAACGGACCATTGGCCCCTTCCAAAATCCGATAAGGAGGTCGGTTGGAAGGATATCTGGAAGGCCGGAGCTGGGATGCCGGGGGTTGAAACAAGGATACCTCTAATGTTGACCTACGGGGTCCAAAAGAAACGGATCTCGATGAGAACTCTCCTGGAAGTCGCATCGGAGAATCCCGCTAAACGGCTCGGTCTATATCCAAGAAAAGGAGTAATAGCCGTAGGGTCGGACGCGGATTTGACGGTTGTCAATCTGAAGGAAAAAACAAAGATAAAAGCAGAAAAAATGCACACGAAATGTGAGTTCACTCCTTATGAAGGGTGGGAAGTTGTGGGCATGCCTTATCTCACTCTAGTACGGGGAAAAGTTGTAATGGAGGGCGGTGAAATCATATCTAAACCAGGTTACGGTACCTATATTCAGCGAGATTAAAGGAAGTGGAAAAGTCTCATTCATCGCCCTATCGTCTCTGCTTTAAAAATATTGCTCCCGCTGGACAGACTTGAGCGCAAAGACCACAGCCACAGCATTTTTCCTCAGTGATGATTGGTAGATTTTCCTCATCAAGCTCGATGGCTTCATAGCCCGCATCCCTGCAAGCGAGGCGGCACAGTTCACATTTGATACATTTAGATTTGTCAACTTGAGGAATTACTTGATATGTGAAATCTAACTTTTCTATGCTCGTGAGTTTCGGCAAAACGCGGCCAACGATATCTTTTACTGAATTAAATCCCTTGTCCCTGATATAATCTGAAACTCCACCCTTTAGACGATCGATGATATGATATCCTTTGAACATGACAGCTGTGCAAAGTTGCACCGTCGAAGCACCCGCCAGAAAGAATTCCACCGCATCTTTCCATGTGGATATCCCCCCAACGCCCGAGATCGGTAGCTTTGTGCTCTTCGCTGCCTGCGCTACGCATCTCAGGGCAATTGGCTTTATCCCTGGGCCAGAATATCCACCAAAAGCGGATGTCCCATTAACTGAAGGCTTAGGTTCCATCGTTTCTAAATCTATTCCTACAAAACCGAGGACTGTGTTTATTGCCGATAGGGCATCGGCGCCACCCTTTTCCGCTGCTTTCGCAATCGATGTGATATCGGTCACGTTAGGGGTTAATTTAACCATTACTGGAACATTTGCAACTTCTTTTACCCATTTTACTACCTCAAATGTTAGTTTTGGGTCTTGCCCCACGAGAGCGCCAATCGTTCTCTCTTCTCCCGTGAGTGGGCACGATAGATTTAGTTCAAGCATATCGACGCCCACATCTTGCACTTTTTTAGTCATCTCCTGCCAGCTTGAGGTATCCGCATCTCCCGTGAGATTTGCTATTAAGATCTTATTTGGATACCTTTTCTTGAGGTTTTCAATTTTCTGCAACCAATCATCTAAGGGATAGATGATGGAGTCTATATTCCCAAGTCCAATAGCTTTGCCTTCAAAAGTGAGAGCGGCGATGTATGGGTGCGGACTCGGCCTAGTTTTTAATCCCAATAGTTTAGTTACCGCCCCTCCCCATCCCGCATCAAAAGCCCTCTCGATCATTTCACTCCTTGCAGTGGCTGGGCCCGAAGCGAGGAGAAATGGGTTTTGAAACTCCAACCCACAAAATTCTATGGACAAATCCACTTTCCTCAAAGCGTTGGAATCCTCCAAGTTGTCACCTTCACCCCATTGTTTTGTTCTCGGGTTTTCGAACCCCGGAATATATATCAGGGGATGTTCTGGTGGAAAGCAGATTTTTGATCTCTTTCTCGCTTCGAAGTTTTGAAGTATCGAACTTATCTACGTGCGTGAAGTCGCGGGGGTCTCTTCGGGATCTCGGTAGAGCGCGCGCCGCAGGATAACCCAATTGAAGGACTTCGAGAATCCTAATGCGGGTGGGTACCCCTAACAATTTCCGAAGCTTATCCCTACTCAAGGTGTCCACCGTCCCCCAGCTTAATGCGAGCCCTAGAGCGTTTGCCGCCAACATCATATTTTGAATCGCTACGCCCATGCTTACATTGAGGATTTGTTCCCTGTAGCCAACCTTAGGATAGGCTTTCATGAAGCGGGTATCAGCGCAAACGACAATTAGAATGGGGGGGTCTGTAAATCTCCTCCGTAGCTCCTCATCGTCGCCACAAGGAAACTTCTTGTCCTCCTTTTTAGCCCGTTGCTGGCTCTCCACGAAGATGTGGGCTATTTTTTCTTTTAATTCCGGATTTTTTATCACGATAAAATCCCAAGGTTGGGTGTTGGCGCCTGAAGGGGCCCATCGGGCAGCTTGAAGAACTTTTTCTAATTCTTCCTCAGGGACGGGATCGGGTTTAAAATGCCGAACGGTTCCCTGGCGACCCATGAGCTTGAGTAAATCATCGATCTCCAAAAAGATCACTTCATTTTGCAACTAGCTGACTTTCCCCCTAGATTTCAATAAGCGCTGGGTACCCACTTCTTCTTTCCTCAAGATTATCCCTTTTAAAAATTGAGAACGATGCTTAAATCTATGCGGTCCACCCCCAAACCATCGTGATTAGCTAGCCATGACATGCTCACCCATCAAACTCAAGACAAAAGCTTTTTAGTCTCCCCGCTATCATCCAAATTGTGATTGGATGGGTGAAAAATTAGGAGAAAAGGGAATTACTGTTGTTACAGCAGTTATAACATCGGTGATACTGACCGCAATAGTAGTTGGAGCAGCGGTTTACGTCACAAAGCCCGCAGCAGAAGAAGTCGAAGTGGAGAAGGAATGTGTTCTGGCGATAGAGCACTTCTCCCCAATAGCTGGAACGACTTGGTCCGGCGCGCACGATCGCGCAGCAGAGCGGATCGCCGAGAAATACCCCTCGGTTGAATATATCTACCGGGAAGAGATAGGACCTGATTTAACAAATTCGACCGCTGAGGCACTGATTGCAGACGAAGGCGCCGATATAGTTGTGGGGAACGCTGAGTTCATGGGAATGCCCTTAGCGGACATAGCGGCCGATTACCCGGATGTTTACTTTGTATCCATCATTGCCAGCGATCTGACCACGAAGAGGAACTTCATAAGATTCTTCCCGAGGCAATATGAGGCACTGTACCTAGAAGGACTCATCGCGGGGGCGTTGACTGAGACGGGCAACATAGGCATAGTCTCGGCCTTCCCGTGTGTTCAGGTCTGCAGGCGGCAGGCCGGTTTCTACCTCGGGATTATGGACGCAGCGGAGTTGCTCGGTAAGGACATCACGCTGTACGTAAAATACGTCGGAGACTGGTATCTGCCAACGGATGAGGCTGAGATTGCAAGGACCTTGGTAGACACGTATAACTGCGATGTCATAACTCAGCAGACCGATTCAGGGTCCCCCCTTGACGTTGCCGAGGAAAAAGAGATTTGGTTCATAGGAAAGGACATGGATATAGTGGGAGAGTACGGCTGGTCGAGTACAGAAACGGTAGCGGTATCGTTCGACACGCGCTGGGAAGTCGGGTACGAGATGATGATTAAGAGTTGGATTGCAGGCGATAGGAATCCACAAACAATATTGTACCCGGGCATGGATAGATCGATGATTCTGGCTGATGGTACGGTAGAATACACCGTTGACATAATGAACGATGGGAAAGTAGGCGTCGAAGCCATAAGTCCAAGTGCGCGACCGCTGATTGACAATAGGATCGTAGAACTGGTTGAGAATAGGAGAGAGCAGATGATCGGAGGATCGTGGGACCCGTTCTTCGTGCACGAATTGAGGAGCAACGGAACCGGCCTAGAGCTGCCAGGTTTGCCAATTCCAGCTAAGGGGACAGTGGTCAAGCCAGCGAACGAGGTGCCGTCGGACGAGTGGCTACTTTCAAAGTTCAACTTCGACCTTGAGGGCATGGAAATACTGGAGTGAAAAGAGCTACTTCTCCCCTTTTTCTTTTTTTATTTTATTCAGCTGTGTACCGAAAAACTTCTTCTTATGTCCTGCTATTCTTTTATGTAGGACTTAGCGAGCGCTGCAGGTTTTGCTAGCCCCCATCTCATTCTGAACCATTTCGTTGAGATGATAACCAAAACTAGTATGGTTATGATGAAGGGGATCATCCTCCAGATGTACATCGACATTACGCCAGGAAGTACTATATCTGGGGTGAGCGAAATTTTCCACAGAGTCCCGAAGAGCAAGGAACCACCAAACAGGATCAAAGGATTCCACATGGAGAAAAAGACGAGGGCCAAAGCGATGAATCCCCAACCCATAGTCATGTTGTAGCTCAGGGTCGTGACGTAAAATAGAGAGAAAATCGCGCCCGCGAGCCCCCCGAGCATCCCACCGATTGTCACGCAAAGATAGCGTGTTTTCGTGACGTTGATACCTGAGACTTCCGCGACCGATGGATCCTCTCCCACAGATCTTATCCTCAATCCAAAGCTCGTCCTGTAGAAGATGAACCACGTAATAAACACAAGCGCTATTCCAATGTAAACGAATGGGGAGAGGCCGGCGATGGTAGATATTTTTCCTACCTCTGTAGGTAAAGGTCCAAGGGCATTATATAGGTACATTACATAAGTGGTGAGACCGAAGCCGAGGAGCCATATCCCCATCCCGCTCACAACCTGATCGACCTTGAGGGTTATTGAAAGAAATCCGTGGAGGAGGCCGAGGGCGCCTCCGATAGCCATCCCAACCAAGAACCCGAGCAAGAAATTTCCCGTGAGCATGACGGTAATGAAACCCGAAGTGGCACCGAAAAGCATCAAACCCTCGACTCCGACGTTCAGAACTCCCGAGCGCTGGTTGATGAGTTCGCCAATGCCTGCAAAGATAAAGATCGTCGAGGCTTCCAGACATCTAGCAATGAGCTCCCACATCTCAACCTCCTCCCTTTGGCTTCTTCATCCGTACGATCTTATAGCGGTAAAAGAATTGAAAAGCGACAAGGGTGATCATGAGTATCCCGAGCAGAGCGTAATCCAAGCCGAACGCCATTTGGAATTTCCCTTGGACATCTCTGGCACCTACAGTTAATCCCCCGAAGAATAGTGCTGTCGGAATTGCCGCTAAAGGATTTCCGAGGGAAACCAAACCGCATATTATCCCATAGAAAGCCAAATCCCCGATTAGGTAGAAATTCCTCTGAATTTTATCGAGACCAGCGCCACATGGGCCACCGAAGTAGTGATATCCGGCGATCCCGGCTATAGCACCTCCTATGATAAAGACTAAGAGCGTTATCTTGAAGGGGCTCACCCCAGAGTATCTGGCCGCAGCGGGGTTATGGCCGAGAGCTTTAATCTGATACCCAATTTTAGTTTTAGCGAGCAAAAAGTATAATAACACGGCTATCCCGAGAGCGAGAAAAATTGTGAAAGGGACACCCCAGATAAGGGGCGGGCATGCCGAGGGGGCCACATTAAAGCTTTCACTCCTCCCCCCGGGATTCATGAAAGGGCCTCCAGCAAATATCATATATCTGACCAGCCAAAGAGCTACAAAGTTCAACATTATGGTCACCACGATCTCGTTAACGTTTAACTTCCCTTTCAGGAACCCGGCAATCGCCGCAACCGCTACACCGCACAAGGCCGCCGCGATTATCATAAGTGGGATGACAATTGCGGGGGAAAGACCTGGATCAGGAGCGCCTGGAACCCAAACCGCCCCAAATGCATACAAGACTGCAAAAGCGCCCAATGCCCCGAAGTAGAACTGTCCCGTCATCCCGATGTTCCAGAGCCCGGCTTTGAGCGGGAGGATGAACGCGAGCGTACACAACAACAGAAATATGAACCTATTGATTGTCATTGTGAGGCCGTGAGAGCTCATGAAGGCATAGGAAAAAATGTGTTGATAAGCGGATAGTGGGTTAACTCCAGCCAGAATGAAGAGAATGCTGAAAAGTGCGAGGCCAACGATTACCGCAAGAATCGATATTTTTGCTGCACCCCAACCAGTAATGGGGGCTAACCTCCTCTCAAGCCTTAATTTGTACCTACCAATCCTCATGTCTTTTACCTCTTCAGACGTATCCCAGCCATCATGGCTCCTACGTTCTCCTTTCTTGCCCTTCTCCTCGGAAGGATATCCATAAACTTACCTTCGTAAATCGGTGCCACCCTATCGCTCAACGATAATATTTCATCGAGGTCCTCAGAGATGAGAAGGATACCAACTTTTTCCTTCTTCCATTCGACAAGTTTATTTCGAACAAATTCAGTCGCTCCCACATCGAGCCCGTGGGTCGGCAAACTGGCAATCAGAAGCCGCGGTCTACGTGAAAGCACGCGCGCTAGGATGAGTTTCTGAAGATTCCCCCCAGACAAATGTGCAGCCTTGGTATCCACACTTGGAGCCATTACATCAAACTCAGAGATTGCTTTTTCTGCGTGTTTGCGGATTTTATCGTAGTTCAAGATCCCTCGCCGGGAGAAATCAGGGTCGAAGTATAAATTCATCGCTATGTTTTCCACGAGAGAAAAATCACCAATCGTACCTACTTCTACACGTTCGGGGGGTATGTACCCTATCCCCATCTTCCACCTTTCCAAGATAGAAGAGCGGGTGATGTCATTTCCCCAGAAGATCACTTTTCCCTGTTTCGCTTTACGTAGACCCATTAGAACCTCAGCCAACTCGCGTTGCCCATTACCAGAGACTCCAGCTATACCAAAGATTTCGCCCTCGCGTATGGAAAAAGATACTTTCTTTAATGCTAGGACGCCCTTATCGCTGAGCGCAGAGAGATCCTTCACCTGGAGTATCTCCCTTCCCCTCTTTGCCTTCACCTCTTTCGTCCTGAAGAGAACCTCTCTTCCGATCATTTTCTTGGCCAAGCTCTTCTTCGTCGCGCCCTTCGTCTTAAGACGGGCCACTACTTTTCCGCGTCTGAGAACTGTCACCCTGTCGCTTATCGCTAGCACCATGGGCAGTTTGTGTGTGATAAACGGGATCATGGCGAGTTCGTCCCTAGCCATGGCTTTGAGGGACGCCAGAAGAACTTTTGTTTCGGGGGGTGTTAGTGCGGAAGTCGGCTCGTCTAGGATGAGGAGCTTTGCCCCGCGATAGAGGGCCTTTAGGATCTCCACCATCTGTTTTTCTCCAGCGGAAAGTTGCCAAACCTTCGCCCTGAGGTCTATCTTGAAGCCGTATTTTTTACAGAGCTCCTTTATCTCCTCCTCAGCCCTTCTTAGGTCCAGAACTTTCCCTGCCCTCGGATGCCCGAGAATTATATTTTCGATTACAGTGTGAGCGGGTATCAGCTTGCGATGCTGATGGACCATTCCTATCCCCCGGTCGATGGCGTCCAGAGATGATTTCATTTTGACCTTCTTTCCGCGAACGTAGATCTCACCTTCGTCTGGTTGATATAACCCATATAGGATGTTCATCAGGGTGGTCTTTCCAGCACCGTTCTCCCCGAGAAGGGCGTGAATCTCGCCAGCTTTAATGTCAAAATCTATGTGGTCGTTCGCGACGACCCCCGGGAATCTCTTCGTGATCCCCTTCGCCTTCAGAACTGTTTCTCCGCGCTTTGCTCCAGCTAGGGGGCTTTTCCGTACCTTTTTTTCTCGCCCCCTAGGGATTTTGGATACAATATTTCTTATTTTCTGAGCAAGATACGGCACTTCATGACCCCTCACGATTAATTATAGACAATATGACTTTTTTCTTAACAATAAAAGGTTTATGCAGCCTTATTTCAGTTTTCTGGGGCAGTAGCGTAAAATCGCGTTATCTTTCACACTAACCATCATTTACTCACACCGTTAAGGGAAAAGAAAGACGTAATTACCCTCTTATTTCGACGATAAAATCGCTCACGATCAAATGTACATAGACAGACCTAAATTAAGCCCCACCAGAACTCCAACAATCATATCAATCCCCGAAGTCTCGCCGATTTTCAAAACTTCTTCAACCCCACTTTCAACTTTTGGGGGCCTGCCTGCCAAGATCGCATCGAGCAATTCCTCCACCCGCTCGTTGGTTTCGCCTTTAGCGGCGTGCCTTAACAGTTGTTGACTAAGCAGGGTTGTTGCGCCAGAACAGCTGACGACTGCTTTGTTGATTTTTTTCACGCGGTCGATGTCTTTGTTTAACGAGTGGGAAACCCACCAGAGGGCAGCCGTGAACCCAGACAGTGCATCATCCGCGGAGGGGGAGAGCCCAGGACCGAGTCCGATAAGTTTTTGAGCCGCCCCTTTTACCCCCTCAACATTTTCAGATTTGGTTGCTTTTACCAGATCGATTAGCCGCGGCAGGGCTGCCCTAGCCACCACGTTCAGATCGGATGTTTGAGGCATCTTACCAGCGGCAATCTCATCGACGTGCTTCAGAAGTTGCCCCAGTCCCTCACGCCCGCTCTTGTTCGCAGCAAGCCGCTTCGCCAGCCCTAGGTTGTGCTTGATGAGCTTGGGTCCGAGGCACCGTTCAACACCGGTTTTCGGTCGCCAGAGCTTCGCGGCTTCCAATGAGATTTCGAGCACCTCGCCGACGAGCACCCGATCACTTACTCGCCGAACTTGCATTCCCTTGCAAACGCCGAAGGATGACATGCTCTCGGTAGATGGGATGTCAGTGATCAAATTGATTGGACTTCGTGAGACGCCGCTGCGAGCTATCCCCACAAGTTCCCTCCCGATCAGAATGTTAAAAGTGCGCTCGAAAACACTGTGAACTTCACCGGTGACATCCTTTTTTAACGCCTCGAACGCAGCGGGACCTATGAATGCGGCTTTTGCATAGTGCTTCAAGAAACCCCCAAGATCAGATTCGCTTACCGGCGATTTTGCCGGGTCTTATGCGCTCCCATTGCCGCTTAGTCAAGCGTTGCATTGGGCTCGTCCCGAAGTGTACCACTTTGTCCGGGTGCTCCTCAAACCCAAACGTTTGAAAAAGTTCCGTTCCCCCACGGTAGCTCTCGGCTGCCGCGTGGAGCTCCTTGATACCGAGCACGTCGAAGTAATGCTCCAGCTTGCACCCCCAGAGTTGTGCTCCCACCTGCTGCCCTTCCCTGATTGCGACCGTGTGGAGACTGTTTCCGACCTCCGGGCTGCTAAGTGCGCCGTTTGAAACTCCGACTATCTCGTCGCCCACCCTTCCGACCAGGTTGAAGTGACTCTCAGCTGGGCAACCCCACATGGGCCTGCCCTCACGCCACAGGTAGAGTTCGGTTACCATCTCGGAGGCGATGAGATCGAAGAGTTGCTTGTGCTGGACAGTTTTCGGCAGTAGGGCCTCCACGACCTCCTCGATTTCGTCCTTCGTCTGACTGCGGACTATCATTTCCTCGCCGTTCGGAAGGACTATCTTCCGTGGAGGATAGGGCTTCATCACTTCTTTCCAGTTTACCTCTTTTCCCATTACTTCCATCTCGACATTTTTTCCGCGGTATTCTTCCATTTCAATCCCTCCCTCATTTCAGTTTAGACGTTTGCTCTTTTTTAGCGAGTTCGAATTTGAACCCAAATACCTCTTTTCCCCCAATCTCACGAAGCATCCCCCAAACGGGTCTGAGTTTCACGCCTAACTTCAAATCTTTTGGGTGATCGATAGCAAGTTGACCCATCGCCAGGACTCCGTTTGGAAATTTAACTATTCCAAGCATAAGAGGCGGGTCACCTTTGTAGCCTACAGGAGGGTTGTAAACCTGTGTGTAGGTTACTAGCTCACATTCTTTGCCGAGTTCTACTTCCTCAAATTCCATTCCCTTACAGCTCAAGCAACGCGCTCGTTTTGGATAATTGATCCTGCCGCATTTCTTGCATTTGAATCCAATCATTTTCTTCTCTTCTTCTGACATCAATCCATCCTCCTCAGAACAGTTACGACCGAGTTGTCCCCGAAGCCCCCAAAGTTCAGGGCGTACGCGTTTTTGGCATCCTTTACTTGTCTTTCCCCCGCCTCACCACGGAGTTGCCAAACGAGCTCTACCGCTTGCGCGAGGCCCGTGGCGCCGAGGGCATGCCCTCGTGATTTTAGGCCACCCGAGGGGTTGATCGGTAGCTCACCGTCCAACGCAGTCTTCCCCTCTTCTGCAGCCTTTCCACCCTCCCCCTTAGGAAAGAAACCAGCATCCTCGCTCTCCACTATCTCAAGTATTTCAAACGCATTGTGCACCTCTGCGACATCGATATCCTTCGACTCCAACCCCGCCATCTTGAATGCCTGCTGTGAAGCGAGTTGGACAGATTTGAGCACCGTCGGATCCTCACGCTCCTGAAGAGTATGTGTATCTGTCGCCTGCCCCAAGCCGGCTATTTTAATGAGCGGTTTTTTGATGCCAAGTTCACGTGCTTTTTCTGCGGAGCAGATCACGACAGAGGCGCCCCCGTCGCTAACCGGACAGCAGTGATACATGCGAATCGGATCTGCGATCATGATTGAGTCCTTAACGCCCTCGATCGTACACTTCTTGTGGCTAAGCTGAGCATATGGATTCTTAGATCCATTTTCGTGGTTTTTGACCGCCACTGCTGCGAGCTGGTTCTCCGTCAACCCATAACGCTCCATATAGAGACGGGTTAGCATTGCAGCAAAACTGGGTAAGGTGGCGCCGTGTACGTACTCAGCTTCGTGATGCAGCATTGTGGATATTAGATCAGTAGCAACTGCTCCTGGTACGTTGGACATTTTCTCTGCCCCAGTCACCAGAACCAAGTCATACATCCCCGATGCTATCCCAAAGAAAGCATCCCGAATTGCCGAGGCTCCGGATGCGGGACCATTCTCAATGCGATGAGTGGGTGCCGGGATGAGCGCGAGTTCATCCACCAAGGCAGTCGCCGCTGCGGTTTGGTGGGCGAATTCGCCGCAGGCCATGCTCGCGAAGTAGACAGCATCAAAATCTCGATCGCCCGCACCGGCGTTCTCTATAGCTTTCAAAGAAGCTTCGGATGCTATATCCATCAAGCTGCCCGGAAGGGGTCGGGCAAACTTAGTCATTCCGCAGCCTATAATTGTTACTTCTCTCATTATTCATCACATCTCCTTCAAGCAACCCAATTTTTGGGTATTGTCTTATAATTGTTACGGTTTTTAAAAAAACTTATGGGTGAAGAAGTAGCTACATCCGACATTGGGAGAAAATCGTGACTTGCTTGCGATGGCGATAGTACCTAACGAAGCTAACTCTGGAACTGGAAGTTGAAACAAACCGGGAATATGCGAGGACGATTCCTGCTACGATGCCACCGAGAATGAATGACGGAAGCGCTATTTTACCGTGCCACGATTTCTTTTCTTCGTAATTTTTGTTCTTGGGATTTCTTTAAAATTCAACCCATGCCGGGGTACCAGTATTTCTTCTTCCGCCTTCGCTTCGCCGCATCCATCCGTGCCAAAATTTTAACGGCTTCGGTGGCAATTTCAGCGCTTTCCATCTCCCCTTTACCCGTGCCGAATTCACCCGTCACTCGATTGGCGTAAACCGCGCACACGCTACCTGCACGAAAACCATAAACACTTGCAATCGTGAATAACGAGGATGTCTCCATCTCAAAGTTAAGTACGCGCGCGGCCCGAAGGTCTGGCACGATTTCCTTCGCGGACGATTGGGTATATCCTTTCAAGCCGGGTCTGCCCTGGCCGAGGTAGAAGGAATCGGTCGAGGCGGTTATCCCCACGTGATATCGGTGGCCAAGTTTCTCCGCAGCCTTGATGAGCGCAAGCAAGACCTCGTAGTTGGCTGCCGCAGGATACTCGACGCGCACGTATTCTTTGCTCGTCCCCTCGAGGCGAACGGCAGCGCTCGAGATCACCACATCACCTACCCTAACATCGCGCTGAATTGACCCCGAACTCCCCACGCGGATGAAGGTATCAGCTTCAATTGCAGCAAGTTCCTCGACGCCGATCGCTAGGCTGGGGCATCCTATACCCGTGGAAGTCGCGGAGATGGGGATGCCGCCGACTTCGCCCGTGTAAGTCTGATATTCCCGATGATGAGCGACCTTCTTCGCTTTATCCCAAAGCTTCGCGATTTTGGGCACACGATCCGGGTCACCAGGCAAGAGCACGTAGCGCGCAACTTCACCCGGGGTACATGCGATGTGATACTGGCGCTTCCTCTTCGTCGCGGGACGCTCGGTCGAGACAATCTTCACCTACCCACCGTAAGGGGTTAGGCAGACTGATTAATAAGCGTCGCGAAAGGGGCCGCCGCAAAGCGTAAAAAATCCCACCTGTAGGTACTAGCGGGATGGAATGGTTAGGCTCGGTCGGGATTATACAAATTGCCTCGTTTTCGACTACCTAGGTGAAAAAGAAAAGCGAAGCCTCGAGAAAGGCGAGCTCGGCTTGGAATCAATGAGTGCTCTCGCGTTCGTCAAGGCGAAACGGGATATCGAACGACAAATCGAGGTCACGCGCAAGCTGGGGATGAACCATATTGAGCTTGACGCCGATCCACCAAATCCCTACTTGAATTTTGACGATGATCGAAGACGGGAAATCAAAGAGGCGGCCGAGGCGAATGATGTTACACTTTCGCTCCACCTACAATACAGCTACGTCGGTGGGAGCGTCTGCAGCCCGCAGGAGGACGATCGGGGGGTAGCGGTCGAGTTGCACAAGCGTTGCATTCAATTCGCGGCTGATGTCGGGGCGAGATATGTGATCATGCACCCCGGCAGCGTACCATTTTACCACAGGCTCGGGAGGTATCACAGCTTCATTCACGATTCCCTGCTCCGGAGCCTGATCGAGCTGGGGGGATTCGCCGCCGACCGGGGTCTCGCGCTCCACCTCGAGAACAACACGGCTTTAGACGGCATCTACAGCGAGATCGAGGACTGCCTAGCTATCATCAAGGAGGCTAGGGCCCAAGGCGCCGAGGTATACTTCAACTTTGACATAGGGCATTGGTTCACCCGAGCCGACTTCGGTAAGCAAATTCCAGACCCCCCTGAGAAGGCGCTTGAGCCCATCCCGCCAGATTATCTAAAAGAACTTCACCTCAACGATTACGTGCCGGGTGAAAAAATATTTCACCCCCCGCTACATCTCGGGTGGGGCCTGCTCCAGCGGGGCAACCTCGAGCGCTACGCCAGGCTTGTGAAGCGAAAGGGTGTAGAGACAGTTGTGCTCGAGACGGCGTTGAAGAGCATCGAGCAGCTGTTGGATCGCGAAGAGCTTCTGAAACAAGAGAGCGAGTACGTGCGGGATATCTTTGAGACCGCAGGCTAGGATAAAAAATGCTTGGGGTTTACAATAGGGAGGTTGAAGCGTGCCTTACTTGTATTGTGATGTAATGAAGTGCACGGGATGTAGGATATGCGAGCTCTACTGCGCATTCATTCGTGAGCATGCGTTGAACCCCAAAAAAGCGCGCCTCCGGGTCGAACGAAGGGAGCCAGCGTTTGACAAGGCGATCGCATGTAGACAATGTGCCGACCCACCTTGCGCTAAGGTTTGCCCGACGGATGCGATCGTGCGCAATCCGAAGACGGGGATCGTGGTCGTTTACGAGAAAAAGTGCACAGGGTGCGGCGCGTGCGTTGAGGCCTGTCCATTCGGGGAAATATGGCTCCACCCTGATCGGAAAAAGGCGTTAAAGTGCGACCTGTGCAGGCAGTGTATACCGCGGTGCCCAACGGGCGCGCTTCGGGTCGAAACGTCCGAGGGTTCCACAGCCAGAAATCGCTCGAAGTTGGTCGAGTCGCGGAGACCGGTCATGCTCGAGCGAACGCAAGTTTCGGGGAAGTAAGAGTTAAGGAAATCGCGGCGAGAGTAAGGGCGATGATTGCCACCAGCATCTGCTTAGGCAGGTACCAAAATATTGTTAAAGCCCTTCGGGGGCTCAAGGCGAAGCCAAAGGGCAAGCTTCTGCTCAAACCAAACCTCGTCGCGGGTGGTCTGGCCGCAAGCCACATCGACGCAGTTCGCGCGGTGCTCGACAGTTTGGACATTGCCTGCATAGCCGAGGGGAGCGGCGTTGGCACCGATGAACTGTACTCAATGTTTGGCTATCGCCGGCTCGCTCAGGAACACGGCGTCGAGCTGGTCGACCTCAATCGAACTGATGAATGGAGTGGAATCGTAGATTTCGAGCTCATTGATGGGCGCAAGGTCAAGGTCAGGGTTTCGGACTACGCCAAGCGCTACGATATTATTTCGCTGGCGCTGCCCAAAACCCACGACCACGCGATCGTTACCCTCACGCTCAAGAACATGCTGGGGTTCGTGCACCCCGAAGATCGAGGGCTCGTCCATGGCTACTCAGCCACCTTCGGAAGGGCGATGAGGGTAGCGCTACTAAGGAAAATCGCTTCTTATTTTTCCAGGTACAAGCGGCTGAGCAGGCTTTATTCGTCGACAGAGGTGGAGGAGGCAAAGTACGTGCTCGGAGCGAAAGTGGTCAACAAAAATATCGCCGCTTTGTTGAAGCTTGTAACACCTCAACTGGGTATCATCGATGGATTTGTGGGCATGCAGGGCGACGGGCCTGTCGGAGGGGAGCCGCTCGAGTGGAATATCGCAATCGCGGGTGACCCCTTGGAGTGCGATGTGTACTGCACGCACCAAATGGGCTTCGATCCCGTGAATGTGGGCTACCTACGGCACTTGGGGGCTCCAAGAGTTGAAAAGATTAAACTATTTGGCGATGAAATTCTGATGAAAAAATTCAAACCCCACCGAAAATATGAGCTTCAACTCATGTGGAAAGAGCTTTCACCGAAAGCGAGTGAAGTCGCATCTAAATGCGTTTCATGATATTTCTCAATTGGAAATATTTCCGTTAAGATAAACAAATTATTTATAGAAGTTCAGCTCTTATAAAGAGCGGCGGGGATAGAAGCCCGCAGAGGCGACCAAACCGAAGCCTACGGGCAACGGGGAGCCGCAAAAAAACGTGGACGAGAAACCACGGACGGTTGCGGATAAGCGCCCGGAAGCAGGGTGCAAGGCAGCGACTGCGGGAGAAAGGCCCCCACGTGAAAAAACGGCGAGTAACGGAAGTGGTCGAGACTCCGAAGCTCGTCGAGTGAGTATCGGACGGGCCGAAGTCCCCGCCTTTTCGCTTTTAAGGTCAACTTTTATCTGAAAAGTGCCGAAATTACCGCCCACTATCGGTTTTTTGAGCTTGCCGAATACCACTCTAACATCGGAAAAGCTTCGTGGTATACCCCGCCCATTTTTATTTTTCAAGCCGTCAGCCTTACCGCCCCTCGCTGAAGTCCTTAACATAAACGGTGTATGCAACGCAATAGAACCAAGTGAACCAGGACTTGAACTCAGACCAAATTCTATAAGATGTCCGGGGTACTCATAAATGGTGGTAAGATGAAAGTTTTATCTCTTGCAGTTATGGCCGCTCAATTAACAGATATTCCCTGGGAGGATATAGGAAAGGGGGTAATTATATTTGTTGCATTTATTATTGGGTTATTTATTTTTCTTTCTCTTCTAAAACGGAGAGAACACAAGCCGCCTGTAGGAAGGACGCTAAGAGGAAAGAAGTATAAAAAATCTTAAAAAACGAACGGGTCGAGCTTCAGGAGTTCCCTGATTAGCTTCTCCACAAGCCGCCTCCGCTCCTCGTCCCTAACCCGATCAGCTGCTGGCGAGTTCCTTTAGTTCTCGATAACTTGCCATCTCATGCCTTCTTCCCGACCAGCCTCTTTCCTCTAACCGACCATCGCACCCTATCCCCCAGCCTCAGCCTGAGCTCTTTGACGAGGGGCTTCGGCACCTGCTGGACAGCACCCTCGCGCACCGTGACGATGTTCCTCGGACTCGCCTCCACCCCGAGCTTTCTCGCCAGTGCCACCCATACCCGCCAGACCGTCGGCCCAAAAACCCCAGCGGCTTCCGCAATCTCCGACTGGGTGAAGGTAAATTGTTAAAATTACTGCAAAACTATCCACCGAAAGTTTATATGTTAATTCAAAAATATAGCAGTAAAAAAGGAGGTGAGGCAATGGGGAAGCGCAAAATAAGCAAGAATGCCGTGTTGGCATCCATCCGCAGCCCGAAGACCCCTGCCAACCTAAAGAAGGGTTTAGAAAAATATGCCCGAAAGAAAGGATGGCTCCAGTAGGGGCGCATAAGACGGATCATACGGAAGAATCTGGGCTATTTATACAACGATGGGGCATATAAATCTGCTAGCAAAATGTGGAAGGAGAGGTGAAAAATGGCAAAGGCCAAAAAGCGAAAGAAGAAGCGAAAGAGATAGGTTTCTTAAAACTTGATACATCGGCATCTAATCGGCCCACAGAACGCCCCCAGATTGCCCGATTTTCGGGCTTGGAAAATGGGCACTTTAATTGGGTCATGGAGGTCAGAGTGAACATTGCGAAATTTTTCTGGTTAAAAAGAATTGATTCGGAAAACGCTAGCGGATTGAATAAATGATCGTTGGACGTACATACTCACCCCTCATCGTTTCGTAGACATCAATTCAAACTGTTTAAGGTGCTGACATTGTAATCTTCATCTCAAACTTTAAAAATGCGACCGCCAACACTATAAACATGCCATATAGGTTTAGCTTCGACCTGTCGCGCGTGCCCCAATCATTTTTCAGAGGGCTCGTTAAGGCCGCATATGAAAAAAATATGCACAAGAGAATCTGGAGGGGTGTACGGCAGTTGGCTGAGAAGCTCAAAATTCGCGAACTCACGGGTTTAAATATCTCCGATGCTTCCATGCTCGTCGAAGATCTTGTGGATATACAGATCAGAAATCTTTTAGACAGAGAAAAGTTTCTGAAAACCAGAAAGAGAGTGCTTTTTCTGCCTCATTGTTCGAGAAAATACATGGACGGCAGGTGTCGAGCACATTTCGACCCAAAGGTTCCAGCATACCACTGCGCCCACTGCTCCCCCGACTGTCTGATCAACAAAGCAATCGCGTTGGGGAAGGAGAGGGGACACGATGTTTACGTGTTGCCCGGCGGTACGTGCATACCTCAAATACTGGAGAAAAATTCGTATGAGGGCGTTGTTGGAGTTGGGTGCAGCCAAGAACTGAAGGAAGGGGGAGAGCTCCTTAAAAACAAGAATATACCAGGTCAGGCGGTCTTCCTCATCAAGAACGGTTGCGCTAACACGAAGTTTAATCTTAAAAGTCTTGAAGAAATTTTATGAAAAATGAGAACCTGAAATTCACCTCGGAAGCACCGATTTTTATTTAATGAAAGGGTATATACAGTCAGATGCGTTTAGAAAGATGGCGATAAAACTCAAAGGTGGTGATATTGATGGAGAAAATAGAGAAAAAAGAAGGCTTTGCTGAAACTTTTGCGCAAGTGTTGGAGAAGCTCGCTGGAAGAGAGTCCGACCTTGAACTTAAATTTAAAGACCTCGTGATAGAAACTGCAGGGTTAAAAACAAAGCTGACGGGCTCTATTCTAGTGAACATCGCGTACTACCCTAGAAAAAAGCCCCTAGAGGAGGGTAAGTAGCCACCATGCCGTTTTCATTGGGTGAACTTATGGAAATGCTAACTGGGCCCATGCATACTCTTAGATCGGGGGAAATCAGCGTTCTTCGAGGCGGGA
>JABUBL010000014.1_pt1 | contig 30530 bp, 29 predicted proteins | sample 7240371 | NCBI WGS metagenome assembly JABUBL01 (sample SAMN07256343, study PRJNA390944) | subsurface metagenome | isolation source: Methane hydrate marine sediment | place: Pacific Ocean: Eastern North Pacific, ODP site 1244 | collected 2002
GGCATGCCGTGCCCCTACAATTACTTTACCGGATGATTTATTTTGCCTCCATCCACTTCGGGGCTGTGTTATCCTCGCAATGACAGGGGGCTACAGCCTTCCCGCCTGAATCTCTTTCCTTATAAACGCGTTGAATGAGGAGCAGGCCTCGGCGTCCCGCTTCAACCCTTCCGGATCTTGCTGCGCTCTTCTGGTCATGTAGGTATTGACCCTCTGGCGAAGTTCTTCGGGCAGTGGGCGGTCGTTTCCTCTACCATACCTGCTGTCGGCTGGGTCGCCGAACATCGGGCGAACCTTGCGAATCCTCTCGTTTGCCTCCGCGGCACTCAGCCTTTCCTCTTTCGTAAACCTCAGGAAAAGTGCGTAGATGAACACCTCATCCACCTTACTCATCATCCTGCGCTCAAGATCGTGCATGTTCCACCACCACCGGATGTTCTGGTCCCGAACACCTTCTGCCCTCTTCTTGGCCAGTACGGTTTCGACTTTTTTATCTGTGGATTCTTTTTCTAAAAGCATATCACCCAGGTCAGGCGGCAGGTTCATGGTGTCTTCATTTCCTGCTTCTTCGGTTACCTTTGTGAACAGGTCTTTGAAGGTTCGCTTCGCCTTTGCCATGGACATTCCCATCATCTTCTGGAATATAGGCAGGTATTGATCCTTCAGATGTTTTTCAAGCGTGGATGTTTTCGCCATGTCCGTCTCCTTAGATACTAACCTACACCTAATCGGGGTCTTGTCAACGTCACCCTTGTTCTTCGAGTTGACATTCGCATCCTCACTGTTATAGTTACGTTATGGCTGATGCTGTTATGATCAAGGAGTTAAGCACTGAGGAGATGTCTCTTGAGATCAGACAGCTGGCTCGTGAACGACAGGCGCTTATCCTGGTTCACAACTATCAACTGCCGGAGATCCAGGACCTTGCCGATTTTCTCGGCGATTCGCTCGATCTGGCCCGGCGTTCTGCCGAGGCCACGCATCCGGTAATATTATTCTGCGGTGTGCGTTTCATGGCCGAGACCGCCAAGATCCTTGCCCCGGACAAGATGGTTCTTCTGCCCCGCCCAGATGCGGGCTGCCCGATGGCCGACATGGCCGATGTTGAAGGTCTGCGCAACCTGAAGGCCGAACATCCGAATGCCAAGGTGGTGGCCTACGTGAACACCAATGCCGACATCAAGGCTGAGGTCGACGTCTGCTGCACCTCTGCCAACGCGGTTAAGGTCGTCCAGGGTATCGACGCCTCCGAGATCATCTTCGTACCGGACTGCAACCTTGCATCCTGGGTCCAGCGTTTCACAAAGAAGAAGATAATCCCCTGGGCAGGATTCTGTCCGATTCACCGGCGGTTCAAAGTTGAGGAGGTCAAAGCCGTGCGCGAGCGCTATCCCGATGCACTTATCATGGTTCACCCGGAATGCGATCCTGAGGTTATTGATCTGATCGATGAGGTTACCTCAACCAACGGTATGGTGAGACTTGCGCAATCATCCGATCGCAAGCGCTTCATCGTGGGAACAGAGGAGGGGCTCATCTACCGTCTCAAGAAGGAGAATCCTGCCAAGGAGTTCTACTCGCTCGGCGCGCCCAAGGTCTGCGAGAACATGAAAAAGATAAGGCTCAAGCACGTTCTTGCAGCACTAAAGAAGGATCAGTACCAGATCCAGGTTGATCCTTCCATCGCTTTCCGGGCACAAAAAGCCCTTGATGAGATGCTGAGATACGTATGAGGTTCCACGAAGTTACCCTGTAAATTTCAAAATGCACCGAAGGACGACGGTTACGGAGTAAATATCAAATTGAAGATGCAGAGGGTTGAATATTGATAAAGAAAAACCTTCCAACAATCACAGCACTTGGAGGTCAACTGTTCACCGTCAAACAGTCAAGACAAATTTGCAATTTGAATTGAGCGACACCCTCGTGTACATGGGCAGGTGAGGCTGTTGTCCATCTTTCCCTCACCCCATCCCGCTACCCTGGTAACTATCTCTTGGCGCACGAACTAACCCCCCTTGACAGTCAAGCATAAATGGTGTAAAATTCCTGACATTAAGTTGATTTAAGGTAAAGAAGGAGGACCGTAATGAAGAAGAGTGCAATTGGTGCACTACTTGCGATTGTGTTCGTGGGTTTGACTGTCACTGGATGCGACGCGCTGAGGCGAACCGTTGAAATCCCCGATCTGACCAAATCTACCGTTGAGAACGCGAAGGTCTCCACTGAGAAGAGAGGGCTTTTGATCTATGTTGTGGACGAGATTGAGTCTGACGAGGTAGAGAAAGGGCTTATAGCCAAGCAGGAGCCTCTTCCCCTTTCTGAGGTCAAACGGGGTTCCTCTGTAAAGGTGTGGATCTCCAGGGGGTTAGTCAGGGTTGAAGTTCCTGCTCTTGAGAATGTTGCTGTGCGTGAGGCACGCGCCAAGCTGAGCAGACTGAGACTTGATGTTGACGTGGAGGAAGTATACTCCGAAGAGATCGCCAAGGACTTTGTGGTGTCATCGGATCCTTCCCCAGGCATGATGGTCCAGAAAGGCACCACCGTGAATTTAAAGGTAAGTATGGGTCCTGAACCGCCCAAGACAGCGGTGGTACCTAAAGTGATTCGCATGGGCAAGAGCTCGGCGCAGAAGAAGATAGAGGCGGCAGGCCTCGAGGCGAAGTTCGTTTATCGTGTCCACACCGAGTACTACGAGGGAACCCTCTACTATCAAACACCCAAGGCGGGCAGCGTGGTTCCAATCGGCTCGACCGTGACCGCCTACATCGCTACCGTTCTGGATTAGAGAGGACAAAGGATATCAAGGGGCCGGCTAAACCGGCCTCTTTTTTTTACCCCCAAACGCTTGCGAAGCAAGCGCTTGGGGACCCCTTTTAAGAAGGATGTAGGTTCGTCCCTCGCCGCAAGGGAGCACCAGACTCTCCATCCGCGACTTCAGCCCGTAGCGCTCGATCAGCAAGTCCGCCTCATCCAGCTCAGCCCTGCCTCCAGGTCCCTTGTAGAAAAGAACCCCACCCTTCTCTTCAAGATGATCAACTACTACGGGTAAGACCTCAATAATCGTTCCTATTGCTCTGACGGTGATAAGATCAAAACGCTTTTCTAGATTCTCGCCTCGATCAGGGAATAGCTCTAGATTGGCTGGTTGGAGTTCTCCTATCACCCGCAATAGGAATGCGGCCTTCTTTTGACGCGATTCCACTAAGGTGACGTGAATATCAGGCCGGGCTACAGCCAGAGGGATGCCAGGCAGTCCAGCACCTGATCCCCAATCAGCTAATTTGGAATCTGCAGGAATCATATTTACCGGGGCGAGTGAATCTGCGAAGTGCAGCTCCTCAAGACGAGAAAGATCTCCTCGAGAGACCAGATTGATGCTTTTGGAAGCATCAAGGATCAGCTCTTTGTATCGCTTGAGCTTATCCTGTTGATCCGTTAAGAGTATGATTCCTTTGCTTGTGAGGAACTTTTCAAGTTGCTGGTTCATACATTGTCCTTAAAGTTCAGGTCTCACGTAGCGTCGGAAGAAACGCTTCAGTGTTACGGGTGTTACGGGTGTTGCGGGTATTGTGGGTGTTACGGGTGTTATGGGTGTTACGGGTACGGGTGTTACGGGTCACACGTCGCGGTCAAGGTAGGTGTCGTGTTCCAGATAGGGATGATACTCGCTCCACCGCTCGCCCGCATTGCTGCGAGCCGCAACCTCCTCATACATTGCACGCTTGGCATCGAGGTTGTCAAGTTGATGCAGAATCTCTGCTTCCAGGAAGAGCGGCCTGCGGGGCGAGCCGTACTCCATAAACCCGTGATGACTGATAACCATGTGTAAGAGCTTCCATGCAAGCTTTTCAGGGAAGCGAGGGATGCGTTCTATCTCGCGTTCGATCATCCTTGTTCCTATCACGATGTGCCCTAAGAGTTTGCCCTCGTCTGTGTTATCTATGGTGCGCGTGTATTCGTACTCCCGTATCTTGCCTATGTCGTGCAGGAGTACCCCTGCGAGAAGCAAATCCTTGTCCAGATCTGAATTCAGTTCACAGAGCGCTTCGGCTGCGGTAAGCATGTCGTATGTATGGACGCACAACCCACCGAGATATGCGTGGTGAGCTCGCACCCCTGCCGGTGCGAGTTTGAACTGCCGCTCGAACGTAGAGTTGTTGTAGAAGGCGGTTAGAAGTGCTGAAAGTGGAGTACGCAGTCGATTTGCGGTCTCACGGAGCTTATGATAACAGCCTTCAACGTCTCTCGTTGTTTTTGGCAGGAAATCTGTGTAGTCTACCTCTGCTTCCTTTATCTGCCGAATCCCCTCTATCTTCAGGTTAAGACGTCCGTTGTACTCTGAGAGACGGCCTCGCACACAGGCAAAGATTCCCTTGGGAAGATTGCTTGAAGATGTAGGTTCAAACATGATTGCTTTTAAGATGCCGGTTCGGTCGCGTAGCTGGAAGATTAAGAAATTCTTGCCCTCGCGTGTCTTCCGGGTCTCCTTGTCGGCTAGGTAGAAGACATCATCTACATCGTCGCCGGAGCGTAAGTTCTCTATGAACTGTCTCTTCATCAGAAGCAGTACGAGAGGGAGATGCGGTGAAAGAATCCCAGGTCAAGACCAGGGGTGATAGCGTAGTCAACCGATACCCTTGCCAGATCGTGTATTCCCAGACCCAACGAGAATCCGGCCAGGATGTCAGCACCTTCCCCTGTCTTCCATGCCGAGCCCCGGGTTGAGTATCCTCCCCTTAGAGCCAGGATGTCAACAGGGAGGAACTCGATCCCTGCCCGAACGATTAGCGGCGCATCAAAGGGTTTGGCCACATCCAGACCCAGAAGAAGATTCTTCACCCCTGCGTAGCTTACCCCGCCTCCGATCCCTAGAGGCATCGCAGAGCGCTCTTCTACGAAAGGTGTTATCTCGTATGCGGCGTTCTGCAATGCAACGCCTATAGCCAGGCCGGGCAGAAGATCAGTATACATCAGTCCAACATCAGCAGCGGCTCCTATCTGGGTGTTTGAGTCGGCCACAGCAAGATGGATCTTCAGATTGGTTCCCGCACTCAGGTTCTCAATAATTGAATAGGCAACGGTCCCGCCCAGGTTGATGACGTGATAACCGAAAGTGCCCAGATCCTCGTTTGTCGGCGAAGTCTTTGTCATGGTTCCCGAGTTGAGATAGAAGGCTCCGGCTGAGAATCTTAACGGTCCGGATGACGCGGGCTTGAATATAACCGATCCGATATGTATCCCTGCTGGATAGGGGAGATAGTTGGCAGCAAGGATCATATTTTCGCTTGAGGATAATCCCGCCGGGTTGGCAAAGAACGCCTGAGGATTATTCGCCACTCCTAATGAGACCCCGCCCATCCCCTGGCTTCTGGCATCGGGCTGGATGCGCAGGTGATTGAGTCCGGTCTGGCCCACCTCTAAAGCCATCACAGCCCCTGCGACGAAAAGGATTAATGCTATTGTGCGTTTCATCACCTGAGTTTAACGCAATCTTTACCTATGTCAAGACTTAATCAGCCGCCACGAGCTGATTCTCACTTGCTTATGATCGTTTAATAAGGGGATGGTAGTTATACCTTATCGAGCTGCCTTTTGAATTCTTCGGGTGTCAGTTTGATCTCCCTCAGGATCTCTCGAATCAATGGGCGGGCAAGGTCCCTTCCTGGATGATCCGGCAAGGTGGTTGTCCTGCCGTCGGGATGACGGTAAAAGACGTGGCTACCCTTCTGGCGGATGCGCTTAAACCCCATACCTAAAAGCACCTTCTCCATTGTCTTGAAGTTGACAATGGGCAGGCGCGTCATAGAGATACCTCAATCTGCTGGAGTCCCACAAATTTAGGGAGGTCTTCGGGTGCCCCCTTCAACTCCTCAAGGCAAAGCTCCAGAACCTCCTTGAGGTTTTTTTGAAGCTCATCAAGGCTTTTCCCTTGAGTGTGTGCGCCAGGGATGCCTGGAACCATTCCGACGTAAAGCTTAGTCTCCGGATCCCATTCCACGTAAGCTGTAAATGTCTTCATAACACCAGTATAGCACATGGGTAGTCCGTGTCAAGACAGTCCCCCGAAAGGCCAAGTCCTTTTCTCGCTGAAGGAATCGTTGATCAGCCTACTCCAGTTCGTATGTGATGTAAACGGTGTAAGAAAGATTTATCTCTCCCGGCTCAAGAGCAACAGGAACCGACTCAGCAGTGCGGCCCCCCTGTATCTGGAGACCTGCGGCCATAGCTACAACTCGTCTGTATTGCTGAGCCTCGAAGGATTGTGGGGGTGGAAACTCGGAGACGCTGATAGGTTTACCCAGCTTTACACCCGAAAGTTTTGCTATTTGTAGAGCTTTGGCCTCCGCAGCTTTCATTGCTTTTTCTCGAGCACGAGCTTCGTACTTTTTTGGCTCATCAAGGGTGAAGGTGACGTTGGTGATCTTTGTTGCGCCAGCTTGTATTACTGCGTCCATGATCGGTAGAATCTTTGTGAAGTTTCTGATTTTCACCTTCAGTCCTGTGGAGATATTGTACCCCTCGAAAACATGCTTGCCTAGAACCGTGCGGCGATAGATCGGTTTTGCAGTAAAATGGGTTGTCTGGATGTCCTTAGCCTCTATTTCACTATCATCCTTCAAGACAGTGATGATTCGACTCATGATATCCTTGTTTTCATTGTAGGCCTCGTTTCTATCTTTATTGGTTGTTTCAACGAGGATGGTCATAATGCAGAGGTCTGGAGAGACAGAGATTTCTGCCGTTTCCTTTATACTTAATGTGCGGGTTTGAGGTTGTGCAGTAAGGGAAGTTAAGGCCAGAAGGATCACCAAGGCGGCTATCAAGGTTTTCTTCATTTTATCCTCCTCTGGGTTGGTTTTGATCAAATTATAAAAGGAAGAGGTATAAAGTCAAATTTTTGGTGCGAGAGCTGTAGGGGCAAAGCATGCCGTGCCCCTACTGAACTACGAAGTTTACTAATCTACCAGGGACATAGATCGTCTTCTTAGGCTCCGAGGTTAGATAACCTTTCACCACCTCGATCTCGCGTGCCGCAGTGATAACTTCTTTCTTAGATGCATCCTTAGAGATTTCCAATTTACCTCTGAGCTTTCCATTAACCTGGACAACTATGGTTACCATCTCCTCGACCACCGCTTCGGGGTCGTATTCCGGCCATTTGGAGTTGAATACACTCTCCTTGTCACCGAACCCCTCCCACAGCTCCTCTGCAAGGAAGGGCGCAAACGGGGCAAGTAGCTGGGTGAGTTTGTGCATGGCATCTCTTGCCACAGTAGAAGTCTTTGCAGGCGAGTTTGCAAAAAGGTTTACAAACTCCATCATGCGCGCAATCGCGGTGTTGTAGTCCATAGCTTCCGCGTCCTCACTCACCTGCTTGATGGTCTTGTTGATAGCTCGGTATATCTCGTCTGCCTGCGCATCATCCGGGCTGACCTGAAGGTCAGCCCCTACTTTGATTCGGGCGGCTGCCATGCCCTCGGCGTATACACGTTCAAGAAACCGTGTTGAGCCTTTAAGCCCCTTCTCCGACCAAAGAACCTCACGTCCTGGCGGGGCGAAGAAGAGCATGGCAACGCGGGCGGCATCAACGCCGATACGCTGTATCAGATCCCTGGGCGAAACCACGTTGCCCTTGGACTTGCTCATCACATCACCATGCTCGTCCAGGACCATCCCGTGGTTAAATAGCTTGGTAACCGGTTCCTCTACCGGACAGATACCGAGGTCACATAAGAACATGGTTATGAATCGGAAGTAGAGGAGATGCCCGGTGGCGTGCTCGGCACCGCCGATGTACAGGTCGATGGGCATCCACTTTTCTGCTTCACTCTTACTGAAGATTACCTTCTCGTTGTGTGGATCTACGTAGCGCAAGTGATACCATGCCGAGTCAACAAAGGTATCCATGGTGTCGGTATCACGCTTTGCATTACCTCCACACTTGGGGCAGGAGACGTTTATAAACTCCTCCACCGACTCCAGGGACGAGCGGGCCTTGGGAACGAAGTCGACCTTTGACTCATCAGGCAGGAGCACGGGCAGCTCTTCGGCGGGCACCGGCACCATACCGCATTTCGGGCAGTGAATCATGGGTATGGGCGCACCCCAGTAGCGCTGGCGGGAGATGAGCCAGTCCCTCAATCTATAAGAGACCGCAGGCTTGCCGAAGCCCTCCTCAGCCGCATACTCCGCAACCTTCCTTATTCCTTCCACCGAGCTGATGCCGTCGAACGGTCCTGAATTGACCATCACACCCGGATCAACGTAGGCGGCCTCCATCTCGGAAAGCACGAGCTCATGATCCGGCGGCTGGATGACTATCTTGATAGGAATCCCGTACTTCTTGGCGAACTCGAAATCGCGCGCATCGTGTCCGGGTACGGCCATCACCATGCCTGTTCCGTATGAAGCCAAAACGTAGTCGGCCACCCATAGCTGTACGTCCTCGTTATTGAACGGGTTACGAACTCTCAAGCCGGTATCCACCCCGTCCTTCTCCCTGTCCTCGGCCAGGCGCTCGATCTCGGACTTCAAAAGGGCAGCATCACAGTAGCGCTTCACCTGTTCCCTGTTGGGCATGGTATCAAGGAACTTGGCCACCAGCCTGTGCTCAGGGGCGATAGCCATAAATGTAACGCCGTAGACGGTGTCCGGTCTGGTCGTGAATATCGGCAACTTGATCTGGGGGTTATCCTTCAACTCAAATATCAACTCGGCACCATCGCTGCGGCCTATCCAGTTGCGCTGCATGATCTTTATGGGTTCTGGCCAGTCTTTAAGTTTGTCCAGGTTATCAAGCAGCCTCTGGGCGTAATCCGTGATCTTGAAGTACCACTGCACCAGTTCCTTCTTTTCGACCTGAGCCTCGCAGCGCCAGCATTTGCCGCCGATCACCTGTTCGTTGGCCAGCACCGTATTGCAGGCGGGGCACCAGTTTACTAAGCCAGTGTCCCGATACGCCAGCCCCTTTTCATAGAGCTTGATGAACAGCCACTGGGTCCAGCGGTAATAGCGAGGATCGCAGGTTCGCACCTCCCTTGACCAATCGTAGCTTAAGCCGAGGGCTTTTATAGTCTCAGTGGCAGTATCAATGTTAGTCTCCGTCCATTTCCTGGGTGATCCCCCGCGTTTTATGGCCGCTTCTTCGGCAGGCAGACCGAACGCGTCGAACCCGAATGGATGAAGCAGCTGGTATCCATGCATGCGCTTGTAACGCCACATAAAGTCGCCGATGATATAATTTCTAAAGTGGCCGATGTGGATGTCGCCAGAGGTGTAAAGGAACATCTCCAGCTGATAGAACTTGCGTTCAGGATCTACCGGTGTGTCGTACAACTTCCATTCCTGCCAGCGCTTAAGCCACTTGGCCTCGATATCCTTATAAGAATACTTCATCGAACTCCTCAACGCTTGTAGGTGCCAGATTTCCGATTACTACCTGCTCGAGCATCGCCTCTGCATCGCGGCCGGTGGTACGGACAGCCAAGTCAACCTCTGCCAGACGGGTTAAAAGGCGATGCAATCTCTCTTTTGGCCACTTTCGTGCCCTTTCCGGATACTCCTTCGAAAGCAGCCACCTGCGCGAACCCAATCTCAACTCTTTCGCCATCTCTTCAGACGGAACCCTTCCCTTGAGCTCATGATATTTAAGAAGGGTAAAGGCTTCCCTTGAGAGCGCCCGAACTATCTGAATTATACCCTGTGTGAGGTCAAAACGCAACACACGATGCAATTCCCTTGATGCCCTGTCCCGATCTCTGGCAAATACCGCCCTAACACAATCATAAACCCCCTTCTCAAATGAATCGTGCAGGAGATCTTCTACGTCCTTAAGACCAACCCTATTCCCTTCACCGCGGTACAGATCAATCTTAGTAAGCATCTGTGCCAGCGCCATCAGGTTGCCTGCGGAAAGATCGATCATGAAATCTATCGTTGCCTTATCCAGGGAAAATCCCTTTGCCGAAGCCTGTTTCTTTAGCCACGTCCCCAATTCCCTCGGCTTTGGAGAAATCAGCTGGCAGATGGTCACTTTTTGCTTCTTAGCCCATTTGAGGAGGTTATCTGAAGATTTCAGGTCTTTTTCAGCCATAAGTACCACGACCCGTAACACTTCCCGTAACGCCTCCCCTAACACCTCGCGTAACGCCTCGCGTTCCTTTGCCGGATGTGCGGCTACCCGCTCCAGCGCCTGGAGCTGATCTTTCTTGAGCTTGTGCGCCGAACGCAGTACCGTGACCTTTGTTTCCCCTCCGAACGAGAGGGTCCCAGCCGACGCCAGTAGCTGGGCCGGATCAAGCAATGCGGCGTCCACGACTTCGTAACCCCAACTTCCTGCTCCGCCGTAATTTGCACGAAGGGCCGTTAGAATCTCTTCGTGAAAGAACGCCTCTTCGCCGTAGCAAAGTAATGCCGCAGGTAAATCCCGCGCCTTGATGCGTTTTGCTAGTTCTTGCCTTGTGATGTGCATCTATAATAATATTTAGTTAGACCACTTATGTCAACCGCCCTAATTCCCTCTTTAGAGGGTGATTAGTTTGATCAAGGTTGAGGTGTGTTACGGGTGGTGTTACGGGTGGTTGACTTGTGGGGCTTGTGTCTTATAATCATACCAATGGGGTGGACTTTTTTATTAATGACCCTTGCAGGGCAGATCGTGGGGGACACGGCCTTCTCGTTTGAAGGTGTTGCCTCTATCTCGGGGGCTCTTTCCTACAACTATGTTGATCCTTACCTGTATCTTTTGAACTATGATTACAAGAACCCAGCATCTGCTTCGTGTATGCGCGGCGCGGTTACCAATCCTGCTGCACTTGCCTTGGTGAAAACCGTTGCAGGAGCCATTGCAGCAGGCTTCGGCCGCACTGGAGGGGTGGAACTTACCCTGAGTTCCGAGATACCCTACGTGGGCGAGGTGAAGGTGCCCATCTCCTTCTACGCTGAGGAGGCAAGCGGGGTATACTTCGGCGGCGGTGCGGCAAGGATGGGTGAGGTAGTTGTGGGGTTTGCGTACGTAGAAGGAGACCGCTTCAATGGGGATATTTTTGCCCGTGCAGATGTTGCCTTCAGCGCCACCTACTCGTTGCGCGACACCCTTACAGAGGCCGATCTTCCCGGCCAGGAAGAGGGAACTACTATCCCTATACTCATAGACCTGAAGGGAGAGGGGGGTGGATCGATGGCTATTGAGGGCAGAGCCCGACTCAAGGCAACGCCCTTCTATCTTATCCTTGCCACCGAAGAGGGGGGGATAAACTACGGGGTTGCTTTTCGTTGGAGCACCTTCGACGGCTGGATTGACTATACGGATACCCTTACCCCTGTGTTGAAGCCAACCGGTGCTAGGGTTTACTCCGAATCTGATGAATGGGACGTCGGGGTGTCTATTTCAGCGGTGGTTGAAGGGGGCGAGATATACTCCAACAAATACTCTGCTACCCTCGTTGGGAATCAGCTGGGAGCGGCTTTCGGAATGCAGAAGCCGAGCGATCTAATTAGTTGGGGGTTTTCAGTGGAGCAGGATCTAGGCGCGAACATACTGCGCACAAGGATCGGGCGAAGCAGGAGAGGGGGGCTGCCTCGGGTTGTCGAGCTTAATACTGAGAACCTCGAGGTGGACGCTGATGCAAGGATTCTTAAAGGTGAGATGACCGTTGTGCTGGGCTATGATGATCTTCAGGTGAGTGAGGTGGAGAGTAGGGAGTTGCTTACCCTGCCCCCGCGGACCTCTTTCCGTGGAGGGATTCAAGTAACACCTGGGGATTGGATTATTGATGCAAGTTTTACCGCGTCAAGAACATGGGGGCGCGGAACTAGTGAGGTGTTCTTCGGGACAGGTTTCGGTTATAACTGGAAGGTACCTATCCGTTTCAGTCAGGCTCTCTTCTACCGCGTGACGAAGATAGAAGAGATGCCTATCTACTCGATCCCCGGACTCTTCTTCGGGGTCTCCACCACGCTTGAATGGAAAGGTCTGGGGCTTGATCTTTCAATTCGTGCGAACACAACCACCGCGCTCTTTGGTAACTACGCCGCGGCGATCGATCCGGACGTACCGGATCTGGGTATCATAAACTACCTGAGCGCAGGAGCTGGCTTGAGCTATGGCTTCTAGCAGGATGAGTGTTGCTGAACGAAGGAGAAGGGAACGTAAAAAGAGGCTGACAGCACTTATACTTTCGCTCTTTCTTCCCGGTTTGGGACAACTTGCTACGGGAAGGATAGGTATCGGTATCGCAGCCTTGATCCTGGATGCGGGTTTCGTGCTTTTCCCCTTGACTATGATAAGGATAGTGGTGATCCAGAATGAACTCACGAATCTAACCTGGCTTATCTGGCTGTTATGGGGTGTTACATTTGGACTCTATTATTTTCTTGTTGCCTACGACGCCTACCGTGGCACACGGCTCCTGACCGCTCCTTGCAGGGGTGACTGCCCTGCGGAGATAAACGTTTCAGACTACGTGGCGCTTGTTGCAGCAGGACGTTATGCCGAAGCGCTTGAGCTTATTCGTGAGCGTGCACCTCTGGCGGCGACCCTTGGCAGGATCTGTCCTGCACCTTGTGAGAATGTTTGTACCAGAACCCGTATAGAGGAGCCTGTGGCCATTCGAGCGCTCAAGCGAAGTGCCGGGGAACACAGCGGTGGCGAGTCTACTAACTCGCAGTTTACCGTCAAGCATCCTCAAAAAGTAGCGGTTGTTGGAGCGGGTGCATCGGGCCTCAGCTGCGTCTATTTTCTTGCAAAACGAGGTTATTCGGTTGATATATTCGACCGGGAGGAGCAGCCTGGTGGATTGCTTTCTACAACTATACCTTGTTTTCGCCTTCCACGCGAGGTTCTCAAAGAGGATATAGATTTTATCCTCTCATCAAGCAAGGGGATCAGATTTACGGGCGGCAAGATTTTAGGAGAGAACCTCGATCTAGGTGAACTTGAGCATTCCTACGACGCGGTCTATCTTGCATTAGGAGCCGCTAAACCCAGGCCGTTAATGATAGAGGGGGAAGAGCTCAAAGGTGTGATTCCGGGTCTTTCATTCCTGCGCGATGTCTGTACCGGCGCAGCCTCCTCCTTCTCAGGACATGTGGCAGTATTAGGCGGAGGCAACACCGCTGTGGACTCAGCCAGGGCAGCATTAAGGTTAGGCGCCAAGAAAGTCACCTTGTTCTACCGCCGCACCCGTGAGCATATGCCTGCCTATGTAGGAGAGGTAGCCGAGGCCGAGAAGGAAGGGGTGAAGATTAAGTTCCTTGCCGCTCCACTAAGGTTCGAAGGCAAGGATAGGGTTGAACGTGTGCGTTTCGGTCGCATGAGGCTCCGAGATCATGGGAAAGGAAGGCGGTCCGAGCTTGAGGCGGTCGAAGGTGAAGAGTGGAACGAAGAGGTCGAGGCGGTGATCGTTGCGGTCGGTCAGGAAGCAGACTATGCGGTACTCAAGGAGTTGACCCTTGCAAGCGACATCGAAGGCAAGATCAAGGTTCACTCTCGCCACTTGCGAACCAACCGGCGCAAGGTCTTTGCAGGTGGCGACATGGTCCGCGGTCCGGCAACAGTTGTCGAGGCTGTGGCAGACGGACGTAAGGCAGCACAGGCCATAGATTTCTTCTTAAGGCCGCGGTTCCTGCCCAGATTCTTTGAGCATATTGCAGATTTTGATCCTGACTTCGGGCTTGAGAGACTTGAGGGCGCTGCATGGACCGAGAAAAAGCCTGTGGTCAAATCACGGGTCAAAGAACAAACCAATTACAAGAATCCGGGTCTTTACGTAGAGACCATATGCGGATTGACCGGAGAATCAGATCAGGAGGAAGCAAAGCGCTGTCTTCGATGTCAGCGGTACAACGTAGGGTTTGCCTACCGCAATGGCAAGCAGAAAGGGTATCTATCTTTAGATGAACGCTAAACCTCCACTCGCTTTAACCATAGCCGGCTCCGATCCTTCGGGAGGCGCGGGTATCCAGGAAGATTTAAAGGTCTTTACCGAACTGGGCGTCCACGGTCTGTCGGTCGTCGCCATCATCACCGTTCAGTCCTCGTTCGGGATGCGCAGGGCCGTAGTGGTTAATCCTGAACTGGTTTCAGAACAGATCAACTGTCTCTTGGAGGACCGTCTGCCTGCTGCTGCCAAGACCGGCCTTTTGACAACCGAGGCGCTGCCTGCGATAATCGAGTTCCTGAAGAAGATTTCCTTCCCGGTGGTGGTTGATCCGATCTTTGAATCCGGTTCAGGCCTTTTGCTTGCCTCCTCCCAGATGATTGAACTCTACAGAAAAGAGGTGATTCCCCGCGCCGCTCTGATCATCCCCAATGTGCCTGAGGTGGAGAGGCTTCTGGATATCACCATCGTTGACAACAGTTCACTTGAAGGGGTCGCGCGTTCTTTGCTCAATATCGGGGCCAAGGCGGTGCTCATCAAGGGCGGGCACCTGAAGGAAGATCAGGTGGTGGATCTTTTCCTTACCCGCACCAATGCCCGCAGATTCGTTAAACCCAGGCGAGGTTTCCGCGATGTCCACGGTACCGGATGCGCGCTCTCTGCAGCGATAACCGCATTCCTCGCCCGTGGATCATCACTGGTCGATGCCGTTGCTTCTGCCGAAGCATACATTGACCGCAAGCTTGCCGATCTTTTATATGCCGGTGAGGGCACGCCCATTATCAATCACCTCAAGGGCGTGTAGAACGGCCTCTCAGGCCGTTCAAAAATAATAGATTATACGCGGGCTGAGAGCCCGCGCTACACGAGATGAAGATGAAGAAAAAACCGTTGGCCAAACCGGCCAGAAGCGCTTACCGGCGGAACCTTCCGCATCTTCAAAAGCGGGGGAGACCGATGTTTGTTACCTTTGTGACCCACCGCCGCTGGAAACTACCTGAGTCCGTCCGTGACCTAATTCTCAAGCATTGTCTGCACGAAAACGGAATAAAGATACATCTACACGGTCTTGTCGTCATGCCGGATCACATACATATGATATTTACACCGCTGACTGACGATGAGGGTGCAACATATGGACTTTCAGAGATCATGCAGGGTATAAAGGGGGCTTCAGCCCGCAGGATTAACAAGGTTTTGGGTCGCGCAGGGAAGGTCTGGCAAGGCGAGTTTTTTGACCGTGTTCTGCGTTCGGATGAGAATATGCGAAGTAAGGTGGAGTACATCTGTCAGAACCCTGTCCGTAAGGGGTTAGTCGAGATGGAAAACGAGTATCCTTGGTTGTGGCGGGAATGGATTGAAGGGACGAAGAGATTATTCGCGGGCTGAGAGCCCGCGCTACACCCTTTGACTCCCCTTTGACAGAAACCTCGGAGCAGTTATAATTCAGCAATTCTGATAAGACTAAGGAGGTTCAGTGAACGAAGAAGCCAAGTTTCCTGCCATAGGTAAGGTCTCACCGGAGTTCTTCAATACAGTAATCTATCCGGCACTAGGCGCCAAACGCCCCGAGGTCCTGGTAGGTCCACATCACGGGGTTGATATCTCAATCGTGCGAACCGCACCCGGCAAGGTGATGGCAGTTACCACCGATCCCATCTACATCGTTCCGCCTTACGGTTGGGAAGAGGCGGCGTGGTTCGCCTGGCACATCCTTGCCTCAGACGTCACAACCTCCGCACTTCCTGCGGCCTATGCTGTTTTCGATTTCAACATGCCCATGAGTATCACCGAGGAGCAGTTTGCTAAGATCTGGAAGGTGTTTGACCGCGAGTCAGAGAAGTACGGGGTGGCCATAATCGGCGGGCACACCGCACGTTACACAGGCACCGACTACCCGATGGTCGGAGGCGCCACGTTCATTGCCGTTGGCGATGAGGATGCCTACATCACCCCTCAGATGGCCAGGCCGGGTGACATCCTCTGCATGACCAAGAGCGCCGCGGTTGAAGCCGTTGGCATCTTCTCAAGGCTCTTCAACGAGAAGATAAAGGAAGGATTGGGAGAGGAAGTGGCAAAGAAGGGCTGGGAGATATTCAACCTCATGAGTACGGTGGACGATTCCCTGGCCGCGGCACGGTTCGGTGTGCGAGAGGCCGGTGTGGCAGCCATGCACGATGCCACCGAGTGCGGGGTGATAGGTGCCGCGATCGAGATGGCCGAGGCATCAAAGGTCGGCCTGGAACTTTGCTACGAGGAGATTGTGGTCTACCCTGAGATACGCGCAATCTGCGAGATGTTCGGCATGCAGCCTGAGATCTCCATAAGCGAAGGAACGCTGATTCTTGCGATCAAAGAAAAGCACTGGCAGGCATTTAGCAAACACATGGCCGCCCGTAACACACCAATAACCGAGATAGGTCGATTCATGAAAGCATCGGATGGGATTATGGTTATCCGCGGCGGCAAGCGCGAGCCGTTGGAGCATCCCAGGGTTGATCCCTTCTGGTCTGCGTTCGACCGGGCAATGAAGGGATGAGGCTACCACGTCTATACGCAATAACCGACGAGAAGGTGCTGCCCAACCATCTGCTCCTGAAGAAGGTACAGAAGGTTCTTGAGGCAGGCGTGAGATTCCTCCAGGTTCGGTTCAAGAAGACCCCTTATGACGAACAGCTGAGGCTGGGCCAGGAAATCAGGGCACTCACGAGGGAATATAACTCCTTGCTCATAGTCAACGATTCGCCTCAGCTTGCCAATGCGATCGAAGCCGACGGCGTGCATCTGGGTGCGGATGATCCACAAGTCCCTCAAGCGCGGGAAATCCTGGGCAAGGATGCAATCATCGGTGTCTCATGCTACGAGGATATGGCACTGGTCAGGCGCTGGTCGCCGGGTGATATCTCATACATAGGCCTTTCCAGCCCCTACCCCTCCACCACCAAGCACAAGGAGGTGGTATCCTTGCCTCGATTCAGGGAACTGGTCGCGGCAAGCCGCCTGCCTTGCTATGCGATCGGCGGCATCACCCCCCAGAGGGTGGAGGAGATGCTCGATGCAGAATGTTACGGTGTGGCGGTGATCTTTGCGATCTTCGGGGCCGAGAACCCTGCTTATGAGACGAAAAGGTTCCTTGCCGAGTTGGATCGCCTCAGTTGATAGGTTCCGCCCTCCGGTTTTAGGAAGGCGGGCCGACCTAAAGGTCGGCCCCTACGAGCTTGGATTTCGTTTTATTTCGAGATAAGAGGCAGTCTCCGCGTCCTTATATAAAGAGCTAACCCTTGACTTAGCTTATAATGAGTATAAAATAAAGATTCAAGGATTCCAAGGAGGTCATATGTACTCGAAGGAATTTACATGCTCCTTTTGCCCTTCGGGCCAAAGATCGCAGTTAAAAGAATGTGAATTCAGTTGTTTGGATTTTTCAAACCAGAGGAGGTTTTATGTACTCGAAAGAGTTGTATAAAACTGATCCGGAAATCTTTGCCGCTATTCACAATGAGACAGTTCGTGAGCACGCCGGTCTGGAGCTGATCGCATCGGAAAACTTCGTCTCCGAGGCGGTGCTTGCCGCCCTTGGGTCGGTATTGACAAATAAATACGCCGAGGGCTATCCCTACAAGTGGGGTAAAGAGACGGGCGAGATTGACTACTCCAAATACGGACGCTACTACGGTGGATGCGAGTTCATTGACGAGGCTGAGAAGCTTGCGATCGAGCGTGCCAGAGAGCTTTTTGGCGCAGACCACGTGAACGTTCAGGCGCACTCCGGCACCACAGCCAACATGACCGCCTACTTCGCCCTGGCAGACCCTGGCGACACCCTCCTTGGACTCAACCTTTCACACGGCGGCCATCTCTCGCACGGACACCCCATAAACTTCTCAGGAAGATTCTTCAAGGTGGTGCAGTACGAGGTTGATCCCGAAACCGAGCAGATCAACTTCGACACGTTGCTCAAACTCGCCCGTGAGGCAAAGCCGAAGATGATCGTTGCCGGTGCTTCTGCATATCCAAGAACCATGTACTTTGATAAGTTCCGCGAGGTGGCAGACGATGTGGGAGCCTATCTTATTGCGGATATCGCCCACATCGCAGGCCTGATTGCTGCCAAGCTGCACATCTCCTCCATTCCCTATGCGGATATCACCACCACCACCACTCACAAGACGCTTCGTGGGCCGCGCGGCGCGATCATCATGTGCAAGAAGGAACACGCAAAGACCGTGGACAAGGTCAGCTTCCCTGGCATGCAGGGCGGTCCGCTGGAGCACGTGATTGCTGCCAAGGCCGTGGCGTTCAAGGAGGCGTTAAGCGAGGAGTTCGTTCTCTATCAGAGGCAGATCGTGGCCAACGCAAAGGCCCTTGCTGAGGAATTAACCAAGCGTGGCTACCGGATGGTGGCAGGCGGGACAGACACCCATCTCATGCTGGTGGATTTGCGTCCCAAGGGCGTGACCGGGCGCAAGGCCGAGCGCAGGCTGGAGAGGGCTGGCATAACCTGCAACCGCAACACCATACCATACGATCCTGAAAAGCCCTTCATCGCTTCAGGCATCAGATTGGGAACCCCGGCACTTGCCACCCGTGGGATGAAGGAGCCTGAGATGGCAAAGGTGGCAGAACTCATAGATGAGGTCATCTCCAACATCGAAGACGAAGAGGTCTATCCTCGCGTAAAAGCAAAAGTCCGCGAGCTCTGCGAGAGCTTCCCACTCTATGCGGAGCGTCGTAAGGAGTATGGAAGTATCTCAGCTCAGGGAGAGTGAAAGGAAACATGATGAGTATTCTTGATCTTGTTGGCCGTGAGGTTCTTGATTCCCGGGGCAACCCTACAGTTGAGGTGGAGTGTATCCTGGAGGACGGCTCTTCGGGCAGGGCTATGGTTCCTTCAGGTGCATCCAGGGGCGAGCTTGAGGCGCTTGAGCTTCGTGACGGAGATGCGAACCGCTACGGCGGCAAGGGTGTTCTTAAGGCGGTCGGTAACGTAAACACCCTGATCCGCAAGGCTCTGGTGGGAGAGGTTCCCTTTGACCAGCGGTTGATTGACGGCATCCTTCTCGATCTTGACGGAACCGAAAACAAGCAAAAGCTGGGCGCAAACGCGATTCTCGGCGCCTCACTTGCGGTTGCAAAGGCGGCTGCTGAGAGCCTCGGCCTCCCTCTATATCGGTATCTTGGTGGTATAGTCGGTTACACCATGCCCGTTCCGCTCCTCAACGTGATCAACGGAGGAGTGCACGCAACCAACAACCTCGAATTTCAGGAGTTCATGCTGGTCCCTGCAGGATTTACGAGCTTTGCCGAGGCGATTCGTGCCGGTGCCGAGATCTACCATGCGCTCAAAAGGGAGCTTGTGGATGCAGGTGTGGATGCTGGAATCGGTGATGAGGGAGGTTTTGCCCCCAATCTTGCCGATACCGAAGAGGCAATAGGGCTGATGGTTAAGGCGGTCGAGAAGGCAGGTTATAAGCCAGGTGAGCAGATATTTTTAGCACTCGACGTAGCCGCAAGCCAGTTCTACACCGACGGTCGTTATCTCCTGGGTGAGCGTTCGTTGAGTGCCGAGGAGATGATAGATCTATACGAAGATCTCCTGGAACGCTACCCCCTTGTCTCGATAGAAGACGGACTTGCTGAGACCGACTGGGACGGTTGGAAGCTTCTTACAACAAGCCTTGGTGATCGTGTTCAGCTTGTGGGTGATGATATCTTCGTTACCAACCCTGAGATCCTTTCCCGCGGCATAGAGCAAGGAGTGGCTAACTCGTTGTTGGTGAAGCCGAACCAGATAGGCACGCTTTCGGAGACCCTGGACGCCATCCGTCTGGCGCAGGATGCAGGTTACAGCACCATTCTTTCTCATCGTTCGGGTGAGACCGAGGATGTGAGCATAGCCCACCTTGCGGTGGCCGCTAACGTGAGTCAGATCAAGAGCGGTGCACCGACGCGCTCGGAACGGGTGGCCAAGTACAACGAACTTTTAAGGATCGAAGAAGAGACCGGTGCTCGCTTCTTTGGATCCAGACTCTTCACATGAAAAAGGGCAGACGCTGGTTAATTGTGCTTGCCGTGGTGGCGGTGGTGGCGTTTTTGTTCCTGGCAGGGCCGAACGGACTTGTGAAGCTAATAAAGATGAAGCATCGTGAAGCCGAGCTTGAGAAACGCATGATCGAGCTCCAAGCAGAGATCGAGATTACCCACCAGAAGGTCGAGCGACTAGCTTCTGATCCCGACTTCCTTCGCCAGGTAGCAAAGGAAAGGCTGCAGATGATCGATCCGCGGGACACAGTAAAAAAGGAAAGTGTCCAAACAGATACTACACCATCCGGAAATCCTGCCAATGATTCTTTGAACCGAGGTGATCGCTGATGTGTGGGATCGTCGGAATAATCAGTCAGGATCGTGATGTCGGATACGATCTTTACGAGGCGCTTTTGACCCTTCAGCATCGAGGTCAGGATGCTGCAGGGATTGCAACCTACGACGGCATTCTGCATCTGAAGAAGGGAATCGGTTTGGTTCAGCGTGTCTTCAATCGTAAGAACCTTTCTCGTTTGCGCGGTACGGTCGGGATTGGCCAGACGCGATACCCTACTATAGGTCGTGGGTCGCCGGAGGACTCCCAGCCCTTCTACGTTAACTACCCCTACGGGGTGGCCATGGTGCATAACGGTAACGTTGTCAACTTCCTTGCCCTTAAAGAGGAGCTGCAGAGAGTGCATCGCAGGAAGCTGAACTCCACAAGCGACGTTGAGGCCATACTTAACGTCTTCGCCGACGAGCTGGTGCATAAAGGTTCGTCCGTCTTCTCCCTTGACGATCTCTTCGATGCGGTGGCCGGTGTATTCCGAAGGGTGCAAGGGACGTACTCGGTTGTGGCCATGCTCGGCGACGGCAGTCTCTTAGCCTTCCGTGACCCCCTGGGTATCCGTCCGCTCGTGATGGGCAGGAAGGATGCTGTGACGGCGTTCGCCTCGGAAACGGTTACCTTCGATTTCCTCGGTTTTGAACCCCTGGGTGACGTGGCTGCAGGTGAGGCGGTTCATGTAAGTGCGGACGGAAAAGAGACACGCCGTCAGATTGCCGAACCGGATCATCATCCCTGCATCTTTGAGTGGGTATACTTTGCCAGGCCCGACTCGGTCATCGAGGGTATAGGTGTGCTTGAGGCACGCAGGCGTCTGGGTGAGGCGTTGGCAAGGCGATGCCGCGAGGCAGGAATCGAGCCCGAGGTGGTAGTGCCTGTTCCTGATACCGGGCGTCCCGCCGCCCTGGCTTTGACCGAGGCCACGGGCTGGCGTCTTTCCGAGGGACTGATCCGGAACCGCTACATCCAGCGTACGTTCATCATGCCTACCCAGACCAAGCGCCGTTCCTCTGTTCGCCAAAAGTTCAACCCTGTTCGTAGCGAACTGGCAGGGAGGAAGGTTCTTCTGGTTGACGATACCATCGTCCGTGGGAACACCTCGCTTGAGCTTATCAAACTGGTTCGTCAATCCGGGCCTTCACAGGTTTACTACGCTGTATACGGTTCCCCTCTCCGATCGCCCTGCATTTACGGGATCGACATGGCTACGCGGGACGAGTTTATTGCCAAAGATCACTCCGAGGAAGAGATTGAGCGGAAGATCGGGGCCGACCGTTTGATCTATCAACGTTACGAGGATATGGTGGAAGCGGTGGCGGGGGAGAGAAAGATGAAGTTCTGCACCGCATGTTTCTCAGGGAGCTATCCCACACCGGTAACCGAGAGAGACCTTGATCAGATTGCTGCGGAGCGCAGCGCCGCCAGACCTCATAAGAAGAAGTGAAGGTAAAACTTGCGCGGACCTCGGGCTTCTGCTACGGGGTCCGAAGGGCGGTTAACAGGACGTTCGACGAGGCCCTGCATGTAGACAATCTTTACACCCTTGGCGAGCTGATCCACAACCCACAGGTGCTTGAGATCCTCAAGCTGCGGGGGGTTAAGATTGCCGAGAGCGTGGATGAGATCCCGGACGGCGCGTCGGTAATCATCCGCTCGCACGGGGTAAGCCCACAGATAAAGGCAGAGCTTGGAAAACGTGGTTTGAGGGTAATAGACGCCACCTGTCCCAGGGTGATAAGGGTGCAGCAGCTTGCCGAACGTGCCGGACGAAGAGCGAGACACGTGATTATCTTTGGGGACAGGGAACACTCAGAGGTCAAGGGTATCGCGGCGCACGCAGGCAGAAGGGTAAGCATAGTGAAGGACCTGAAGGGATTGCGCAGGGCACTGAGGCGAATCCCTCGTAAAGAAAAGATTACCCTGCTTGCGCAGAGCACACAGAATCTTTCCGCTTGGGAGGAACTTAAGAGGGAGGTGTGTCGCCTGAAACCTGATGCCCAGATACACGAAACCATCTGTGGAGCCACCGACGAACGTCAATCTGAGGTGAGAGGACTGGCCAGGGAAGTCCAGGCGATGGTGGTGGTTGGAGGTCTTAGAAGTGCCAACACCCGGCGTTTAGCAGAAGTCGCGCGGGAAGAGGGGATCCCCGCGTTCCACGTTGAGACCGAGGCTGATTTAGCAGCAAACAAGTTGGGGCGTTTTGAAGTGGTGGGAATGGCCGCCGGTGCCTCGACCCCCTCATGGATGATCCGCCGCGTACTCAATGCGCTTGAACGCACAGGAGGTGAGAGGAGATCCTTCATCTCCTTCCTCACAGAGGTGTGGCGGTTCATCGTTCGAAGCAACCTGCTCGTAGCGTTTGCCGCGGCACAACTGCTCTACACCTCATCCCGCTTGCAGGGGATAGAACCTGAACTTTACTATCAATGGATCGTTGCCGCATACATCTTCGGGATGCACCTTCTTAATCACTTTACCGATGTCTTCTCCATCCAGATCAACTATCCCGCCCGTGTGGGGTTCTATGCTCGTTTCCGGAGATTGCTGCTCACGCTGGGACTCTTGGGAATAGGCTCCACCCTTGTTGTTTCCTACCTGCTGGGGCCTTTCACCTTCATCTTGATCCTTGCTATGTCCCTTTTGGGTCTTATCTACCGGGTGGAGCTTTTCGGAAAGCGAAGGTTAGGGGCACGCAGGCTTATGGACATCCCTGGCTCAAAGGACCTTTTCCTGGGGCTTGCCTGGACCGTGGTGATTGCGCTTCTTGTTGTTCCTGCAAGCGGCTCAACCTTCAGTCCTGCCACAGGCATCGCGGCACTATTTGTATTCAGCCTGGCCTTCACCCGTTCGCTTGTCTACAGCATTCGCGACGTTCAGGGCGACCGGATGGTGGGCCGCGAGACCATACCTGTTCTTATCGGCGAGAGCCTCACTCGCAGGCTGGGAGCGGTTGTGCTTTTCTTGGCCGCTTGTGGACTTGTTGCCTCCTTTATCCTTGGATGGTGCTCGGTGCTCGCCCTGCTTCTTATCTTTAACCTGGCCTATGCCTTTGTGATGCTATGGTTGACCAGAGGGGAGAAGGTTTACTCCGATGTCTTATTCGATACGATCGTGGAGGGCAACCTTATCTGCTCCCATCTTCTTGCCTACGGCGTCCACCTCGCCGGAGTAGCCTGACCGCAAGAAGTCATAATCCGCAGATTACGCAGATTAAGTAGGGGCCGACCTTTAGGTCGGCCCGCATACCTGCTTACCTGCCGAACTTGCGGGCGATGAGGACTACGAACATTCCCAGGAACACGAACCCTAACCCTGCTTCGAGTATTATGAGAGCCTTGGCCAGCCAGGCTGAAGTCCATATTTTACCGAAGCCGAGGGTGACGAACGTCACCACGCTGAACACGAAGCAGTCGAAGAGATTGCCGATGGACAAAAGCGTTGGGTGATCATAGGGTGCTCCCCAGCCCAGGTTGCTGCCCAGGAAGAAAAGGCCGGTGAAGAATAAAAGGATGCCCGCCCCCCAGGGGATAATTCGCATCCACCGCTCCCCGAACCCGGCCACAGCCCAAAGCAGCCAAAGGCCGAACCAGTTGAAGAAATTCTTGGGTTGTTTCTTTTTGAAGCACTGGTCGTATGCTTCGTGCTTAGCCATAAGCTTCTCTCGGTAGTAGGCTTCGCTTTCGTCTTGGTATCGCCCTTGCTGGTGGAAGTAATTCTTGAGCCGCCGGTAAGCATCTTGAGCATATCTCCAGTCTTTGTTTATCTCTTCACCTACCCTTTTGATTCGACCCAAATTTTGCAAAGAAAAATATTGGGCTTCATTCCACAAGACACCCGTTAAAAAAGCACCCTGTAATTTAACCATACTCAGGTAGGCCTTCTGTAGATTAGCCCATCTAAGGTTAGCTCTCCGGCAGTCCGCATATTTAAGGTACGCTTCTTGGAGAATAACATCCTGGAGATTGGCTGCTTCCAAAGAGTGACCTGCTTTTACCCATTTTTCAATCTTTGCCTTGTATTTGGATTTTGCTTTGTCTGGCAAGTGTCTCCAGCAGTAATCTTCAAGAAAGATGGCGTAGTCATCACATCCTTTGCGCTTGCATTGCTTCCATTTTTTCGGGTCGGGGAGGGATTTACGGCGCTTTTTGGGTTTGCCCTCTTTTTTCGCCATACGTTATATTATGGTAATGGCTTAATAAGTCAAGGAGGCATGTCAATGAAAAATGCAAAATCTAAAATGCAAAATGAAAATTTTACAGGATGATCAGCGCCTAGCATTTCTTTTTACGCCGCTTGCCGCGCTGGATTAACCGCACCACAAGCATCGCCACTACAAAAGCAGCCGCTGCATATGGGAACAGGAAACCGAAGCTGGTGTAGATCGTGCGTCCAGAAGCTTTCGCCACCTCACCGGTAACGATGGTTTTTACCAGAAGCGGACTCTGGGCAAGAACCCTTCCATATGAATCAATGATCATGGAGATGCCGTTATTCGCAGCGCGGATCAGCGGGACCCCGTTCTCAACCGTGCGCAAAACCGCCATCTCGGCGTGCTGAGCCGGTCCTTGAAGTTGACCGAACCACACGTCGTTCGTCACGTTGCAGAGTAATCTTGCACCCCTGCGCACAAAGTTACGCGTCAGTAAAGGAAATATCGACTCGTAGCATATAAGGAATGATAGCGGTTCGGGTGCGCGGTGAAAGACAACGTACTCCTTGCCCCGATAGTGGTGGCCTCCCTGCACGTCTATCTTTCGAAGGAAGGGCAGAATGTGTTCAAAGGGGATAGTCTCCCCGAACGAAGCCAGACGTATCTTGATATAGACCTTATCGAGCGAGCCGTTCGGATGAACCAGGGTGGCTGCGTTGGCAAAGCGCAAGCGCCCTTCATCCCTGACCCGATGGGGGATGCCTGTTGCAAGCGTAATATCCAGGCTGTCAACCAGATCAAGATACAGGGATGAGTAGTCTCCTGACCGCGTGAGATCAACCAGGGTGGAAGTCTCCGGATAAAGGATGAGATCGGGGTTTGTTAGCGCGGCTTGGCGCGTCTGATCGAGCATGGCTGTGATGAGTGAGTCATAGAGGTTTCTAGATCCCTTAAGAACCGTAGGCACGTTCGGCTGAATAAGGGCAACCTTAATTGGGGAGGTGCGCTTGGCGGTCATCAATCGAATAGCACCGAATCCTACCATAAAGATCATCACCCCTGCAAGTATGCCTCCCCAACGCAGTCGGAGTTTTGGTGTCTTCCATTCTTTCAGCAGTCTGTATATACACAGGTTAACAAGGACTATTAGAGAGCCTAGGCCGTATACTCCCCATATGGAGGCAGTCTGGGTAAAAAGCGGCCACGGCGTCATGCTGTAGCCTAAAAGCTCCCAGGGGAAGGCAAGGTCGGTAAGCTCTCGAAGTATCTCCACCGCAGGCCAGACAAGCGGGGCTGACCAGAGACCTATCCTCTTGGTGAGCGATGCAAAGAGAGCAGGAAAGAGAGCCAGAAATCCGATCAACAGTATGACGCCTATCCACAGCAGGAATCGTATCAGGGGCAATAAGGGGTAGGTCTGCGAAACAAGCCACCACATCTGTCCTGCCGCCATACCTATCCCGAACAGGTAGCCGTAAAGGAAGACGCGTCTTTCCTCTTCTATCAACCAGAACAGGGGAACTAAAGCTATAAATGCTAGAAACCGCGTAGGATATGGAGCAAAGGCGAAAGAGAGCAGGAGTCCTGATCCGAGGGCCGCAAGCCACTTGAAGCGGTCTAGCTTCCTCTGGTTTTTAATGGGATTTCCTTTCGTTCCTTGACTGAACGGTAGAACCCGTCTGATATGCGGGCAAGAAGCAGGGCGTCCTCTATGGGGACAGGAAACGGTGCCTTGCGCATAACCGCGGATACGAAGGCGTTTATCTGTCCCTGGTATGAAGTCGGGCCAAGGGTCTTTTTATTCATGGCTGGTGCCACGTTTACCAGCCTGCCGAACATCTCCTTGTGTATCTCCAGGGGGTTGAATAGGGCAGCACCCTTGGTTCCGTATGCGTTGAGGTAGAGTACGTCACGCGGCTCGTGTAGTATCCAGCTTACCTCAACAACCAGAATGGTATCATCGGCAAACCTTATCTGTGCAACTGCAGTATCCTCGGCCTCCAGATCAGGACTGCGCTTGAACGCCATTCCCGATATGGCGCTGGGTTGGCGTTCGCCAAGCACAAAGAGAGCGAGGTCGATTAAGGGTATGCCCAGGGTAAGGAATGCTCCGGAGCCTGATTTTAAGCTTTCTTCCTGCCATCCTGGATGACCCCACCTTTGGGCTGAGCGCAGCCAGCCCGTTTTGGCATAGGTCAGTTCTCCGACCTCCTTGCGTTCCATGAACTGTCGCATGAGTATTGCGTCGGGTCGGAAGTGGTCGTCGTGAGCCACGGCCAGTACGAGCTTTTTGCGCCTGGATTTGCTTATCATCTCCTTTGTCTGGGTTTCGTTGAGTGCTATGGGCATCTCTACAAAAACATGCTTGCCGTAGTCAAGGGCTGCCAGGGCCATGGGATGATGCAGGTGGGGGGGAGTGGTTATTACTACCGCATCAATCGAGGGGTCGTTGAGGATCTCGTTGTAGGTGGTGCTGATTTTACGAGCTTTATAACGATCCCCCAGGGTCGCGAGCTTTACTTCATCGACATCGCAAAGTACCGCTATGTCTATACGGGGATTTTTCTTCAGATAGGGGAGATGCGCGGTTTGAGCTCTGGCTCCGCATCCCACGAGTGCAATATTAAGCTTATCCGCCATGGACCTCCTTCAGGATCTTTACCCTTCGTCCATCTATCCTTAGATGCCCTTCCGCCAACAATCTGACTGCCTCAGGGTATATGCGGTGCTCAACCTCAAGGATATGCGCTGCCAGGCTCTCTGCGGTGTCGTCATCGGCGACCTTCACAGGTTCCTGAAGGATGATCGGCCCGCCGTCCAGGGAGGCATCAACAAAGTGCACCGTCGCACCTGAGTATTTCACCCCGTGTTCCCATGCCTGACGCTGAGCTTCCAGTCCTTTGAACGATGGGAGGAGGGCAGGGTGGATGTTGAGTATCCGACCCGCAAAAGCATCGAGCATGGTTTTTTTTATTACCCGCATGAATCCGGCAAGGAGCACATAGTCAATGTTGTGCTCTCGCAACACCTGGATCCATTTGGCTTCAACCTCAGGGATAAGGAAGGTACGTTTGGGGCCCGGGTCAAGCCAGATCGCCTTAACCCTCAGGCTGCGTGCCTTATCAAGAACCGGCGCATCGGGGTTGTCCGATAGAACAATTGCTACCTCTGCAGGGAAATCTTCCGCCTGGGTCGCTTTGATAATGGCAACCGCGTTCGAGCCCCGGCCTGATGCAAGGATCGCAAGCTTGGCTTTTTTCATCTAGCGTAGAATACTCAGGATTCAGGTTACGTCAAGCAAACGTGCCTGCGACACTCATTTTAAATTCGTGAGTTCAATAATGAATTCGTGAGTTCAATAATGAAGTGCAAATTGAAGCGGAGTAGTTGCGGCAAGCGTCTAAAAGGATTTCTGAGGAGGGCAAGGGGGCTGAGGAGGGCAGGGTTCCGCCGAACCCCACTCGTCCTGGAACACGAACCACTGGTCAGGATAGCTGCGGATGGCGGCTACCAACTCCTCAGAGATCGCTTGTGTGATGGAGAGGGTTTTTTCCTTCAGTGATCCTTTGGGCTTCAGCTCAAGCACCGGATTTATGACACACCGGTAGCTCTTTCTGTTTTTCTCCCAAACGAAGTATCCGGTTTGGATACAAGCGCCGGTCCGCAAAGCAAGTAGTGCAGGACCCACAGGAACGCGTCTTATGCCTTTACCAAAGGGCACACACACACCAGTCCCTTCCAGGTCTCGGTCAGCTAGAAGCACGAGTATCTTGCGCAAGCGAAGTATCTTGAGCATTCGAGGGACATCAGAGTATCCGACCACCCCCATCCCGAAGCGGCGGCGGATGCGGTTGAAGACCTGAGTGTGTCCGCTTGGTATATCCTCCACCACTGCATAGACAGGAAGATCGAAGGATGCAAGATACGAACCGGCCAGTTCGTAGTTACCAAGATGGGCTGTAAGCAGCACTACTCCGCGCTTCATGAGAAGTGCCTGGTTGAGATTATGGCTCCAGCGGTCTTGAACCATGCCCTGAAGCTTGTTTTTGGAGAACCACAGGGAGCTCAGTTGGTCTGAGAGGGAGTATGTCCAGTTCTCGATGGTTCGTGTGATTCGATCTTGAGTTGCTTGAACCCCGATCAAGGAGAGGTTGCGTTGGAGCACCCTTCGTCTTTTCTTTTGAATATTGGCCAGCATCCGTCCGATGCTCTTGGTCAACACAGACAGGAGTTTTGCGGGCATAATGCGTTGCATCAATGCGATATATGGAATCAACCGTGCAGCGGCACTCATCTGCGTCTTCGGGCTGCTCGTGCCAGCCGGTCGGCTTCGCTGTTCTGCTCGCGGGGGATATACTTTATCCTGAAATCCTTGAGGTCTTTGAGCAGCTCCCTGATCTTGGCAAAAAGCTCCTTGATGCGCGGGTTGCGTATCCGATACCGACCGGTGAGCTGACGATGCAGGAGTTCGCTGTCGGTATAGACCACGAGGCGTTTGATCCCGAGCTCAAGAGATTTGCGAATCGCCAGGATAAGGCTTTTGTACTCTGCGACATTGTTGGTGGTCTTGCCCAAAAACTCCTGCCAGCTCCCCAAAACCTCGTTACCTTTCTTTATAATCACCCCTGCCCCTGCCGGTCCAGGATTGCCTGATGAGGACCCGTCAATCCAGGCCTGAGCCGTGGTTTTATCTTCGCCAGAAAGATGTTTCTGCATCTTTGGTGTGCTTCCCCCTTGTTTGGTTACACAAACAGGATGCGTCCGCAGTACTCGCAGAAGATTAGCGTGTTGGAATGAGCGGCCTCGATTGCCTGCTGGGTTGGGACAGGGTTAAGACAGGCGGAACAACGATTCGCATCCAGTATCCGCGCTACAGCCAATCCGTGCTTGCTTTTCTTGATCCTATCATAGAGTGCAAGGATGTTCGCAGGCAACTCTTTGCGTAGCCGTTCGTACTTTTCGCGCACCTCCTTGAGCCTGGCCTCCAACTGCGATTGTGAAGCCTTCACCGCCTGAATCTCTTGTTCCTTCTTGCTCCCCTCGGTCTCTTTCTCAGTTCTTCGTTTGGCGAGCTGGACTTCCTCTTGCTCGATGCGTTCCATGAGCATGATTATCTGATCCTCCATCTCGTTCTTCTTGCGCTCTGCGGTTTCGATCTCCTTGAGAAACGCTTTGTATTCTTCGTTTGTTTTGGCGCTGAATAACTGCGAGTTGTATTTGGCGAGCGTCTCTTCCTGTGAGGTTAGATTGAGTTCTGCAAGCTTTAGTTCCGTACGGGAGTTTGTGAGTTTCTGCTTGGCTTCTTCAAGACGGTGGGTCAACAGGTTGATCTCCTGCTCAAGGGCGGCGATTTTTTCAGGGATCGCCTCTCGTTCGGCTGTCAGGGTGTGAAGTTCCGTGTCGGTGGCCTGAAGTTCTTTAAGTAGCTCCTTCAGGTCAGGCACAGGGCCTTTCCTCTGAGGATAGGATGGGCGATACTGGACTTGAACCAGTGACCTCTTGCATGTCAAGCAAGCACTCTAACCAAAACTGAGCTAATCGCCCGAGATGCATACGCTAACTATATTCACCTCAGACGATTTGTCAAGGTGGTGATCGGTAGATTCCGGTTATCAACCAGCTGAATTCCCTAAGTTGGGTTTTTAAAAAGAGCCTATCCAATGAACACATGAAGTGAAGCAATGGTCGCCATTGGATTTTAGGGAACCTTTTCCCAAGAACGGGTATAATGGGTGAGATGATAAAGCTTGGATAGTAAACGAGTTCCTTGAATCCCTCTCGATAAAGTGTTTTTCTGAACACAGAAGGTATAAACGGTTTTTCATCCGGGGTGTGAATGTTAGAAGGGAAGAAAGTTCTGCGTATCCATGCTACGGGGTTAAGCAATCCGGGTTCAGCAGCGATATAAAGATATCCGCCTGGGATGAGTACCCTTCGGATTTCCTTGAGCGCGGCTTGTATATCGAGGTGGTGCAGAATGGCGCTGCAGTAAACTACGTCAAAAACTTTGTCAGGAAAAGGAAGGTCTTCTGCATCGGCTATTATAAATCTTACGTCAGGATAAGATTCTCTGGCCAATCCAATCATTCTTTTGGATATATCGATTCCTATAATTTCCTGGGCT
>JABUBL010000015.1_pt1 | contig 30529 bp, 26 predicted proteins | sample 7240371 | NCBI WGS metagenome assembly JABUBL01 (sample SAMN07256343, study PRJNA390944) | subsurface metagenome | isolation source: Methane hydrate marine sediment | place: Pacific Ocean: Eastern North Pacific, ODP site 1244 | collected 2002
GCAGGATTATGGCACCGCCAAGCACACCCGCCACCGGGCCCAGGGAATAGTCGGGGTTCACCAGGGTGGCGACGCGCAAAACGACCAGTAATCCTAGCAGGAAAGCGACCCCGCGGAAGATGAGGGCAAGATCTTCCTGAGTGCCCCTTGGTGTGGGGGTCCTTGGCTTCCACAGCCTCAACAAAGGCTCGCACACCCTCGAGATAACCCCGCCTTGTGCTCTCCCTCTGACGGCGAGCGGAAAGATAGGTGCCAATCCAGATCACCAGGGGGATGGCCAGGGAATAGACGGCAACGATGGCTCCCACCAGCGCGGTGTCCTCGTAGAAACTTTCCTCCAGGGGAAGGAGCTGATAGTGGGGAAGGGCGTCCCCCAGTTCCAGTCCAACGAAAAGCCAAAAGGCGACCAGTGAGATTGCTCCCGCGGTCACTGCCCCTCTTAGTCTGGCCATATATCCCCACCAAAGTATTACCACCAGGTAAGCCCAGATGAAGATGCTTTCAACCCCCCCGGTGAAATACACCAGCAGGGTTACTATCAGGATGTCGGTCACCAGGAGGAGCCAGCCGACGTGGGCAAGGAGGCGTTCTTGGCGAAGCAAAAAGTAGCACACAAACTGCAGGATTATGGCACCGCCAAGCACACCCGCCACCGGGCCCAGGGAATAGTCGGGGTTCACCAGGGTGGCGACGCGCAAAACGACCAGTAATCCCAGCAGGAAAGCGACCCCGCGGAAGATGAGGGCACCCCTCAAGCCTTCCCCGAGACCTATTTGCCAACTGCGGAGAAGTGAACTTATCCTATTCATGGGCGTTATCTCTCAAGTCTAGGCTCAGGTGGAGCCAGCGTCAAACATAGCATCATAGGCGCTTAGGGTGAAAAAGTGAACTAGGGCGAGATTTTCGTACGGACTTGGGGCGCAAAACAGAGAAGAATAGGTTAGAATTGACACAAGCAGGGTCGATAAGTTCCTCTCAACGTGCCTCAACCGCCACCAGTACTAAAGTACACCCCCCTCTGCCACCTGTCTCAGGAGCCAGTACTCAAGGCTATCGGCCAGAGCCAGCCAGCTTGCCTCGATGATATTGGTGGAACTTCCCACCGTCCTCCACTCATGCTTCCCATCGCTGGATTCAATGAAAACGCGCACCCGAGAGCCAGTGCCCTCGGTTTCATCTATGGCGCGAACCTTATAATCCACCAGCCTCACCACTGCCAGACTGGGATAGAAAACCAGAAGTGCTTTTCGCAGCGCCGCATCCAAGGCGTCCACCGGACCATTACCTTCGGCTGCAGTGTGGATGACATCGGTGCCCACCTTGACCTTCACTGTGGCCTCAGATAACAGCTCTTCCTCCTCTATGGTAGGGGGGCGGCGCCTTTTTTCCACCACCACCATGAAATCCACCAGCTCGAAGGGCGGTCGATAGTCTGGCTGGGAGCGGCGAATAAGAAGCTCAAATGAAGCTTCGGCGCCATCATACTGGAAGCCTCGGCTTTCCATGGATTTGATTTGGGCCAAGATGGCCAGAGTCCGTTCATCCTGGGCGTCTAACTCCAGTCCCCTTTCCTTGGCCTTATATACAATCCCTCTCTTTCCTGAAAGCTCTGATACCAGTGTTCGCCATCGGTTGCCCACCAGCTCGGGATCGATATGGTGATAGCTCTCCTCCCACTTGATCATGGCATCGACATGAAGCCCCGCCTTATGGGCGAAGGCACTTGATCCCACATAGGGCAGGTGACTATCTATGGTCAGGTTAGCGATCTCAGCCACATAATGGGCAACCTCGGCCAATGTGGCAAGCTGCTCCTCGGTGATGCAATCGATGCCCATTTTTAGCTTAAGGGTGGGGATGATGGAGCACAGGTTGGCGTTTCCGCAGCGCTCCCCGTAGCCATTGATGGTGCCCTGAACCTGGGTTGCTCCCGCCCCAACCGCCGCCAGGGTATTTGCTACCGCAAGCTCAGCATCATTATGGGCATGAATTCCCAGAGGGACGCTGGTCTCCCTCTTTGCGACCGCAATAGCAGCGGCTACCTCCTGGGGCAGAGCACCGCCATTGGTGTCGCAGAGGATAACACAGCTAGCCCCGGCATCTGCGGCCACCTTGATTGTCTTCAGCGCATATTCGGGGTTAGCCTTATAGCCATCGAAGAAGTGCTCAGCATCGAAGAAGACCGTGCGCCCCTGAGATTTGAGGTAACCTATAGAGTCGGCGATCATGCCCAGGTTCTCCTCGAGGCTGGTCCCCAAGACCTGGGTTACATGGTGGTCCCAGCTCTTCCCCACTACAGTAACCACCTTTGTTCCCGCCTCAAGCAGGGCGAGAAGGTTGGGGTCCTTTTCTGCCTTCGTCTTGGGTCGCCTGGTAGAGGCGAAGGCGACAAGTTGAGCGTTGGAGAGACTAAGGCCCTGGGCCTTGGCGAAAAACTCATCGTCCTTGGGGTTTGAGCCCGGCCAGCCCCCCTCGATGAAGTGGACACCCAGCTCATCGAGCTTGCGCACGATGCGGAGCTTATCCTCAACAGTGAAGGATATGCCCTCGCGCCCCGCCCCATCTCTGAGGGTGGTGTCATAAAGCTGAATCTGTGGCAATGTTATCCTCCTACCCAATCCTTCCCGCAATCAAATCCCCCATCTCCCTGGTGCCCACCTGCTTTTTGCCTTGCTCCATTATATCATAAGTGCGGTAGCCTTGGTCCAAAACGTGGCTTACCGCCTCCTCCACTGCCTTCGCCTCCTCCACCAGCCCAAGGGAGTAGCGCAGCATCATGGCCACGCTCATGATCGTGGCGATGGGATTGGCAATGTTCTGCCCCGCCCTTCTCGGAGCGCTGCCGTGTATCGGCTCGTAAAGGCCAAAGGTCCTTTCGCCCGCCTTTGGCACCCCGGCGAGGCTCGCCGAGGGGAGCATCCCCATGGAGCCAGCGAGCATCGAGGCCTCGTCGGTGAGGATGTCGCCAAACATGTTCTCGGTGACGATGACATCGAAATCGGCGGGGCGCTGGATGAGCCTCATGGCGCAGGCATCGACCAGCATGTGCTGAAGCTCAACATCGGGATACTGTGATGAGAGCTCGATGGCGATCTGACGCCACAGCCGCGACGACTCCAGAATATTGGCCTTGTCCACCGAGGCCAGCTTCTTTCTGCGGCTTCGCGCCATCTCAAAGCCAACCTTCAGGATGCGCTCGATCTCCTTTTCCGAGTAGGCAAGGGTATCTACTGCTTTCCTCCCTCTGGCCGTCTGCCACTGCTTCTTGGGCTTGCCGAAGTAGAGGCCGCCGGTGAGTTCCCGCACCACCATGAGATCAACGCCCTTGATGGCGTCTGGCTTTAATGTGGTGGAATCGAGGAGCATGGGCAGCACCTTGACCGGACGCAGATTGGCGAACAGCCTCAGCCCCTTTCTCAGGCCGAGAAGCCCATCCTCAGGGCGCGTTTTCGCCTTCGGGTCATCCCATTTCGGCCCACCCACTGCTCCTAAGAGCACGGCATCGCTTTCTTCGCACATCTTGAGCGTCTCAGGGGTCAGAGCGACACCGTGTCGGTCGATGGCTATCCCGCCAATATCCCCTGGATGAAAGGCGAACTGGTGTCCAGATGTTTTGCCTACCGCCTCAAGGACCTTCACCCCCTCAGCGGCAACCTCGGGACCGACGCCGTCGCCGGGCAGCAGGGCGATGTCAAATTTCACCCCGACCTCCTCGCCTTTAAGATTCTTTTTGTATGTTCGATGAGCCCCCCTGCCGAGATCAGCTCCAGCATGAAATCGGGGTAGGGCTCGGCCTGAAATTTTTTGCCCTGGGTGATGTTCCTGATCTCGCCGCTGGAAAGCTCCACCTCCAGGGTGTCTCCCGCCTCGCTTTCCTCGGCAGCCTGGGGGCATTCGAGGAGGGGGAGGCCGATGTTGATGGCGTTGCGGAAGAAGATGCGGGCGAAGCTCATGGCGATGACGCAGGAGATGCCCGAGGCCTTGATGGCGATGGGGGCATGCTCCCGCGATGAGCCGCAGCCGAAATTGGTGCCGGCAACGATGATGTCGCCTTTTCCGACCTTCTGGGCAAATTCGCTATCGATACCTTCCATGCAATGCTTCGCCAGCTCCCCAGGATCGGTTAGGGTGAGATAGACACCGGGGATGATGACATCAGTATCGACATTAGCCCCGTATTTATGGACTTTGCCCTTCAGCTTCAAGCTGTCTCCTCCTTTTGAAAGTCCCCTGCCATCTGAGTTAACATTATCGGTGTAAGAGCAGTATCGAAATTCACTTCATTTTGCCCCTTCTATTTGAGACAGGAAATCAACGGCAATCTGATTAAATTTCTCTGACTGTTCATCATGGGGACAATGCCCAGCTCGATCAAAAAACTCCAGGCGAGAAGTCTTTAAGATTTCGTGCATCTGTTGTCCCCTAGCAACGGGAATAGCTTTGTCTTGGCGACCCCATACAATCAGTATGGGCACATCCATCTCTCCTAGCCTGTGGGTCTCACTTGGCAACGTGTTGAAAAACTGCTTGTGTAGGATTTTCAGTAAGACCTCAGTGGTACCTTTAATCTTGTGAAAGCGGGTTGCATTCTCAAAGTAGTCATCAGTAATGAAGTGCTTGTCTATGAAGGTGGTCTTTAGCGTAGTCTTGCGCACGAAATTGGTCTTGAGGCCATAGGCAAACTCCCCTACCTTAGGCAAATTAGCTATCTTGCCCAACAAGGGTATGGGGTTAGGCAAGCCTGCCGCGTCCACCAGAATAAGCTTGTTGACCCTCTCCCTGTGCTGGACGCAAAAGAGAATGGAGGTTCCGCCACCCATAGACTGCCCTACCAGAGAAGCCCTCTGAATATTGAGAGCATCCATGAATTTAAGAAGTTGGTCAGCATATAGTGGATAGCCATAATCCATAGGCTCCCGAGTGCTATAGCCAAATCCAAACAGGTCAAGGGCATAGACCTTAAATTTTTTGGCCAGGGCATCTATGTTTTTGTTCCACATATATGAATCGTAAAAGAACCCGTGGATGAGAATAACAGGGTCTCCTTCTCCCTTCTCGATATAGTGGGTAGAATAACCATCGAGATCGATGAATTTCCCCTGAGCGTATTTCTTAGCCCACTCATCTAGAGGTTGACTGTTCCACGCTATGAATTCTGCCATTTTTAGCTTCCTTTTGATTATTAAATATTTTGCCCGTAGCGAGCCGGAGATGATGACATCGGTATCTACATTAGCCCCGTACTTGTGGGCTTTTCCTTTGAGTTTCATCCTGGCGCTCCTTTTCGAAATCTCCCGCTATTTCATATCCGCTGTTAGGCGAAATGCTTTAATCCAAAATTTAAGTTGGGTGATCGCAACACACCGCCATTCGTGATGCCCACACACCAGGCTTGCATTGATGAAGGGCGTTATCACTGGTAGTGCCCCTTCAACTCGGAAAAGTACTGGGTCCCGACTGTGCCTGCATTCTCTTCCAGCCAATCGCTCAAGCGTGTCTTTCCCGTGGGCGCGCCCCCGGACACGAGGAGATTGGCCATCAGCCCTTCGACCTCATCTCTAGTCAGCACCACGTCCTTGACCACGTAGCCGACCAATCTGGAAAGGAAAAGCGCAAGCCATGGTCGGAGATGGACGATTCTGGCCTTGCTATGGGTCTTGTTGGCAATCAATCGAACCAATTCGTCAAAGGTGTAGATCTCAGGACCCACTGCGTCGATAACGACGTTGTCATCCTTATGTGCCGCATTGACGGCTATCTCAGCTACGTCCTCCACGAAGACCGGTTGAAGTCGATACTCTCCTGAGCCGAGGACGGCGAATATCGGAAACTTCCTGAGGAGCCAAGTGATGTTGTTGATCAAAATGCCCTCAGCCCCGAAGATTACAGTTGGCCGAATGATGGCGTACGACAGTCGGGATTGGATGATAGCCTTCTCCACGAGCCCCTTGCCTCTGAAGTAGGGAAGGGATGAATCCTCGGAAGCATTCGTGATGCTGATGTGCACGAATCTCTGCACCCCGGCCTCTTCGGCCGCTTTAATGAGCACTTTCGTATTTTCGACTGCTTTATCAAAGGTGACCTCTCCATGCGAGAAGCGAACCCAGTAGGTGTTGTAAAGGGTTGTTGCCCCCCGTAAGCTGTCCGTTAAGTTCCTCGGCCTGTCAAAGTTGAAAGGGAAAGCAGCCACCTGGTCGCCGAAGGCGCTTTCACGGTCGGGGTGCCCAGTGAGGGTCCTGAGCCTCTTCCCCATGGAAAGAAGTCGCTGAGTTATGTACTTGCCTGTGTAGCTGAATGCTCCCGTAACTAGGTTCAGTTCACTACTCTGCATGGTGATAACTCCTCGCCCTACATTGATCGCGTAACTATGGTATTACTGAGAAACATTTCGCACAACACGAAATAGGCGAACCCACGGTTCGTCTAATCCACTTTGCGCCTTCACCCCATCACTTCCTCCGGCCCGCCTATCCGCCCCAGAATGGCGCTGGCGGCGGCGATTGCCGGGTTTGCCAGATAGACCTCCGACTTCGGGCTTCCCATGCGGCCGACAAAATTGCGATTGGTGGTGGCGATGCAGCGCTCACCGGGGGCCAGAACCCCCATATGGAAGCCGCCGCAGGGACCGCAGGTGGGCATGGTCACCGTAGCGCCAGCCTGGACGAAAACCTCCGCCAGCCCCTCCCGCAGCGCCTGAAGATATACCTCCTGGGAGCCTGGGATGATAAGGCAACGCACCTCAGGGTGCACCTTCCGCCCTCTTAGCACCTGAGCCGCCAGCCGCAGGTCCTCGAGGCGTCCATTGGTGCAGCTGCCAATGACCGCCTGGTCAATCCTTACCTCACCCACCTCGCTTATCCCTCTGGTGTTGGAGGGCAGGTGGGGGAAGGCAACCTGGGGCTCAATGAGAGATACATCATACTCTACGACCTTTGAATATTGGCTATCCTCGTCAGGCTCATACACCTGATAGGGACGCCTGGCCCGCGACTTGACGTATTCAACGGTCTTTTCGTCAGTTCGAAAGAGGCCCACCTTGGCCCCGGCCTCGATGGCCATATTGGCCATGGTGAAGCGGCCGTCCATGGAAAGCTCAGCAATGGCCTCACCCCAAAACTCCATGGCAGCATATAGCGCGCCATCAACCCCGATGTCGCCGATGGTGTAGAGGATGAGGTCCTTAGCGGTGACCCATTTTTTCGCCCTGCCGTGATAAACGAACTTTATAGTGGGCGGAACCTTCATCCATATCTCCCCGGTAGCCATGGCACAGGCGATGTCGGTTGAGCCCATCCCGGTGGCAAAGGAGCCAAGGGCACCGTAGGTGCAGGTATGAGAATCGGCGCCCACGACTACATCCCCGGGGAGCACCAGCCCCTGTTCAGGCAACACCACGTGCTCGATGCCAAACTCGCCGCCATCGAGATAGACCAACCCATGCTGATGAGCGAAGTCCCGGAGGAGCTTTGCATTCTCAGCGGCAAGGATATCCTTTGCCGGCACGTTGTGGTCCGTCACCATCACCACCCGCTGGGGGTCGAATACCGCATCAGTCCCCAGGCGCTCAAACTCCCTGATGGCGATGGGCGCTGTTATATCATTGGCCATAACCAAGTCAACCCTGACGGTGATAAATTCGCCAGGGCTGACCCTCTTTTTGCCACTATGGGCAGCGAGAATCTTTTCGGCTAGGGTCACGTTGGTTCTCTTTCTAGTTGCTCTCAAAACCAGCTAATCGGTGGTGATCAAGGTTATCAGAGCCAGTAGCAGAGCAACGAGGCTACAAGAGAAGCTTGTCAGGATCAAGGCCATAAGTATCTTGGATGTGCGCTCCAGGCCCTCAAGGCGGCTCTCAACTTTTTTCTCTTCAGCCATTCAGACCTCCTACTTCTTACCCTTAACCGCCAGCAGCCTGTTGAGGGCATTCATATAGGCTTTGGCGCTGGCAACAATGATGTCGGTGGAGGCGCCGCGCCCGGTGTAAACCTTGCCTTCGCTTTCTATCCTGATGGTCACCTCCCCGATGGCGTCAATTCCTTCGGTGATAGATTTGACGCTGAACTCGGTGAGGACGTTGGGCACGCCCACGATGCGATTGATAGCCTTGTAGATGGCGTCCACAGGTCCTGTCCCAAGAGCAGCATCGGCGACGACATTGCCCTCAGGGTCGATGAGCCTCACCGAGGCGGTAGGTACGCTGCGGTCGCCACTGGAGACCTGAACCTGGTCTAGATGGTAGGTCTCGGATGCGGTGCGCATCTCCTCGGCCACCAGGGACTCGAGGTCGCGGTCGGTTACTTCCTTCTTCTTGTCTGCCAGCTCCTTGAAGGCGGAGAAGGCACGATTCAACTCATCTTCGCTCAGGATATAGCCCAGTTCCTCCAGTCTGGCCTTCAGGGCATGGCGCCCGCTATGCTTGCCCAGAACCAGAGTGCTTGATGGCAGCCCTATGGTGCGGGCATCCATGATCTCATATGTGATGGGCTCCTTGAGGATGCCATCCTGATGGATCCCCGACTCATGGCGGAAGGCATTTGCCCCGACAACGGCCTTGTTGGGCGGCACCGAAAAGCCAGTAAGCTCGCTCACCAGGCGGCTGGTTTTATAGATCTGGGTGGTGTCGATATTGGTGGTCAGGTTGAAAAAGTCCTTTCTGGTGCGAAGCGCCATCACGATCTCCTCCATGGAGGCATTTCCCGCCCGCTCTCCAATGCCGTTTATGGTGCATTCCACTTGCCTTGCGCCACAGGCAAGCGCAGCCAGGCTGTTGGACACAGCAAGCCCCAGGTCATCGTGGCAATGAACGCTGACCACCGCCTTATCTATGTTGGGCACGTTGTCAAAGATGCCCCTGATCAGCCGGGAGAACTCCTCGGGAGTGGTGTAGCCCACGGTATCGGGGATGTTGACCGTTGTCGCCCCGGCATCGATGGTAGCCTTCAGTATCTGATAGATGAACTGGGGACTGGTGCGAGTGGCATCCATAGGGGAGAACTCCACATCCTCGATATAGCCTTTGGCGCGGGCCACCATCGTGGCGGCAAGCTCCAGGATCTCCCCACGCCCCATCCTGAGCTGATGGGTAAGGTGGATGTCAGAGCTGGAGAGGAAGACGTGAACTCGCCCCCTCTTCGCCTCTTGTATTGACTCCCAGGCGCGGTCCACCGCATCGGCATTGGCATGGGCCAGTGCGCAGATGATGGGCTCCCTCACCTCGTTAGCGATGAGGCGCACCGACTCGAAGTCGCCGGGGGAGGCGATGGGGAAGCCGGCCTCGATGACATCGACGCCCAGCCTCTCCAGTTGGTGGGCAATCTCCAGCTTCTCATCGAGGTTGAGGGTGGCCCCTGGTGCCTGCTCCCCATCCCTTAATGTGGTGTCAAATATTATCACCCGCTCCATTTTCTTTTCGCCCTCCTAGCGGTTGGTCTTTGCCCTCTACTATAAGCCATGGGTCTCCCTTTATAAGCCATGGGTCTCCCTTATCTATTCCCCCAACCAGGGCATCATCGCCCTCAGCTTCCTGCCCACTTCCTCGATCTCGTGCTCTGCCTCTATTCGCCTCATCAGGCTGAAGCTGGGGCGCCCCGCCTGATTTTCCAGGATCCATTCCCGGGCGAAGGTGCCATCCTGAACCTCCTCCAGGATGTCCCACATCTCCCCCCTGACCAGTTCATTTATGACCCTCGGCCCCCTGGTATAGTCGCCATACTCCGCAGTATCGCTCACCGAATAGCGCATGTAGCTCAAGCCCCCCTGATAAATGAGGTCTACGATGAGCTTGAGCTCATGGAGGCACTCAAAGTAGGCGATCTCAGGCTGATAGCCGGCATCGACCAGGGTTTCAAAGGCTGCCTTTACCAAAGATGTTATCCCGCCGCAGAGCACCACCTGCTCCCCAAAGAGGTCGGTCTCCGTCTCCTCGGCGAAGGTGGTCTCCAGGACCCCGGCCTTGGTGCAGCCTACCCCCTTGGCATAGGCAAGGGCGATATCCTTTGCCTCGCCCGAGGCATCCTGATGGATGGCGACCAGGGCAGGGGCGCTTGAGCCCTCCTGATAAAGGCGGCGCAACATGTGGCCCGGGCACTTGGGCGCTATCATGGTGACATCCACTTCTGGAGGTGGGATTATCTGCCCGTAGTGGATGTTGAAGCCGTGGGCGAACATGAGCATATTCCCTTTTTCAAGCCCCTTTTCAATAGAGCTGTAATACACCGCGCGATGAAGCTGATCGGGGACAAGCATCACGATTATATCCGATGCCTTTGCCACCTCCTCAGCAGTTGCCACCTCAAGTCCGGCCGCAGCGGCATCTCTCCATGGCGCGCTATCCTTGAGCTCGCCCACCATGACATCACAGCCGCTCTCCTTGAGGTTCAGGGAATGGGCGTGCCCCTGGCTGCCAAAGCCGATGACGCCGATTTTTCTGTCCTTAAGGAGGTCTAGATTTGCATCCTTGTCGTAGTAAATCTCAGCCATGGCTCACCCCCTTATAGATTTGATATTTCATCGGTGCTTTTCACCCTCTTGGCGCGAGGAGCCTCCCTGCGCGGCTTTCCCTCCTCCACAGTGATAGGCCCTGCCGCTCCACGGGTCATAGCGATGCACCCGGTGCGCGCTACCTCCTTGATACCAAAGCCCTTGAGCAGGCGAAACAGGGAATCAATCTTATCCTCATCGCCGGTAACCTCAACGGTAACCGAGTCTGAGGCAACATCTACAATGTTTGCCCTGAAGATGTCCACGATCTGGATGACCTCGCTCCTGGTGGCCGGCGTGACTTTAACCTTGACCAGCGCTAGCTCTCGGGCTACCGTGCTCTCATCGGTGATATCGCTGACCCTGACCACATCGATGAGCTTATCCAGTTGCTTTCTCACCTGCTCCACCAAAGCGGCAGTGCCATCGACCACGATGGTCATCCGCGACACACCGGGCGATTCAGTATGCCCGACGGCGATGCTCTCGATATTGAAGCCCCGCCTCCGAAAAAGGCTTGCCACCCGGTTCAAGACCCCGGGCTTATCTTCGACCAAAGCTATTAGGGTATGCTTAGCCATTACCTTGCTCTAACCTCCTCCCTATGCTCCTCTATGATCTCAGCCAGAGCCGCGCCCGGGGGCACCATGGGGTAAACGTTCTCCTCAGGCTCGACCTGGAAGTCGATGAGGAAGGGTCCCTGGTGCTCCATGGCTTGCTCGATGGCAGGAATTACCTGGAGCCTATCTGTTACTTTAAGGGCGGCGATGCCATAGGCCTCCGCCACCTTGACGAAGTCTGGGCCAGCGAGGGGCGTTGCTACATAGCGACGCTGGTAGAAAAGCTCCTGCCACTGCCTCACCATGCCCAAAAACTTGTTATTGATGATGGCTATCTTTACCGCCAGGTTCTCCTGAACCACGGTAGCCAGCTCCTGGATGGTCATCTGAAAGCCGCCATCGCCGGCGATGCACCAAACAGTTTCCTCGGGGCATGCCACCTTGGCCCCCACGGCTGCCGGCAGCTCAAATCCCATAGGGCCCAAACCACCAGAGGAGATCAGGGTATTGGGCCTCTCATACTTGAAGAAGTGGGCGGCCCACATCTGGTTCTGCCCCACGCCGGTGACGATGATGGCATTGCCCCCGGTTATTTCATGGATCTGCTGGACCACATATTGAGGGAGCAGGCTCCCCGTCTCCCTGATTGTCGTCGATGGGTGCCCTCGTTCCCACTCCTCGCTCTGGGCGATCCAGTCAACGCGGCTCTGAGGGGTCACCTGCTCATTGAGGGCTTCCAGCACCTTGGCCACGTCGCCCACAATGGGCACGTCCACCCGCACATTCTTCCCTATCTCCGCAGGGTCGATATCGATATGGATTATCTGGGCATGAGGGGCAAAGCCCGAGACCCTTGCCGTAGCCCGGTCGTCGAACCTCATACCGATGGCAATAAGGAGGTCAGCAGCGTCTACCGCCATGTTAGCACAGGCGGTGCCGTGCATCCCCAGCATACCCAAGCTAAGAACATGGGATCGCGGGAAGGAGCCCAGTCCGAGAAGGGTATTGACCACCGGTATCTGCCCCTTCTCCGCCAGCTCCTTGAGCTGGGGGCAGGCCCCGGAGATGAGCACGCCCCTGCCGGCGATGATTACAGGGCGTTTTGCCTCGTTGACCAGCTTTGCCGCCTTCTTCACCTGGGCGGGGTGACCCTGGAGGGTTGGCCTATGTCCTCTCAGGTTCACCTTATCCGGATAGCGAAACTCGGCCTCTTCGATAAAGACGTCGCGGGGGACATCGATAAGAACAGGCCCTGGCCTACCCTCTCGGGCGATGTGGAACGCCTCCTTGACCACCGTGGCTATGTCCTCGGCTCGCATCACCAGGTAGTTATGCTTGGTAATGGGCAGGGTGATGCCGGTGATGTCTATCTCCTGGAAGGCATCCTTGCCGATGAAGGGCCTTGCTACCTGCCCCGTTATCGCCACCATGGGGGAAGAGTCAAGACAAGCGGCAGCAATTCCGGTGACCAGATTGGTGGCTCCAGGACCTGAGGTGGCAACACATACCCCTACCCTGTCTGAGGCCCGAGCATATCCATCGGCAGCGTGGGCTGCCCCTTGCTCGTGGCGAACCAGGATATGGCGTAGCTGGGGATACTCAGGCAAGACATCGTAGAAGGGCAGTAACGCCCCGCCAGGGATGCCGAACATGGTATCGACACCCTCTTCGATCAGGCTCTGGCACAAAATCCGCGCTCCGCTTATCTTCATGTTACCCCCTATCTCTGGAACACTGCTCCCTTGCTTGCTGAGGTTACCCTTTCGGCGTAACGCAAAAGATAGCCCTTTTTGACCTTGGGCTCGAAATCGGGCAACCTGCTGAGGCGCTCTCTTATCTCTTCATCGGTCAAATCGACATCGATCTTGTGATTGGGAATGTCTATCACTATCATATCGCCATCCCTGAGGGCAGCAATAGGCCCTCTTGAGGCCGCCTCAGGGGAGATGTGCCCGATAGCAGCCCCCTTGGTCGCCCCTGAAAAGCGGCCATCGGTAATGAGAGCCACCTTATCATCGAGCCCCATTCCGCTTAGAATCGAAGTCGGGCCCAGCATCTCCCTCATCCCCGGTCCCCCCTTTGGTCCCTCATAACGGATGACCACCACCTGCCCCGGCTCAATAGAACCGCCAAGGATAGCCTGGGTGGCTTCCTCTTCAGATTCGAATACCCGCGCCGCCCCGCGATGGGTGAGCATCTCAGGAGCTACGGCAGCACTTTTCACTACCGCCCCCTCAGGAGCTAGGCTACCGAAGAGAACCGTGAGCCCCCCCGTTGGGGAGTGAGGCTGGGAGAAGGGACGGATAATCTCCCTGTCCTTCACCTTTGCCTCTTTAAGCTCCTCTTTGAGGGTCTTTTCCGAGACCCTCTTCACCTCAAGATTGAGGAGCCTCTCTACCTCCTTCATCACTGCCGGTATACCGCCGGCGAGGTCCAGATCCTCGATGTGGGGCTCTCCCGCGGGGCTGATCTTGGCCAGATGAGGAGTGCCCTCGCTTATCTCGTTGACCAGGGAGAGGGGAAAGTTGATCCCCGCCTCGTGCGCAATTGCCATCAGGTGCAGAACCGAGTTAGTGCTCCCCCCTAATGCCATGTCCACGACAAAGGCGTTTTGGATCGAATCCTTGGTTATGATGTCGCCAGGGCAAATGCCCTCAGCCAGCAGTTCCATGATTCGTGCCCCCGCCTCCCTCGCCAGGGCCAGCCGCCGGGCATCGACGGCAGGGATGGTGCCATTCCCCGGAAGCGCCATCCCCAGAGCCTCGGTGAGGCAGTTCATGGTATTGGCAGTGAACATCCCGGCGCAGCTACCGCAGCCAGGGCAGGCGACCCTTTCCAGCTCCGCAAGCTCCTCCTCGCTCATCTCGCCAGTGGCTACCTTGCCCACAGCCATGAATACGGTGTTCACGTCCACAGCGCTCAGTCCCTCTCTGCTCCACAACCTCCCTGCTAGCATCGGACCGCCGCTGATGAAGATGGAGGGGATATTGAGCCTCACCGCAGCCATGAGCATTCCGGGCACGATCTTATCGCAGTTCGAGATGAAAACCAGGGCATCAAAGGCATGGGCCTGAGCCAAAATCTCCGCCGAGTCAGCGATAAGCTCACGACTGGGGAGACTATATTTCATGCCCTGATGCCACATGGCGATCCCATCACAAACCCCGATAGTGTTCATCTCAAAAGGAGTTCCTCCCTTGCTTCGTACCCCACCCTTGACCGCCTCAGCGATAGTCCTGAGGTGAACATGTCCCGGAATCACCTCGCTAAAGCTGTTCACGATGCCAACAAATGGCTGGTCGAGCTCCTTATCGCTGTATCCTGAAGCGCGGAGCAAGGCGCGATGGGGGGCGCGCTCCACACCTCGCTTTACAATGTCACTTCTCAATTTGCCCCCTCGCAGGGTTAGTTTAAAAAATCCGCCCCTTTGGGACGGTTTTGCTCCAATTTAAAGCCGTTCCCATTTCGTTCTGACAAACTATCACAGCCTTCGGCAACTGTCAAGAAGCTTTGGCCGCGCCAACAAGCTGGGCAATGTCCGTTATTCCTTCCCTTTCCATGAAGCGCTCAATGCCCTCCACAACCTCAAGCGGGGCGTTGGGGTTAACCAAGTTTGCTGTGCCTATCTGAACTGCTGTCGCTCCGGCCATGATGAACTCTAGGGCGTCATCGGCACAGCTAATGCCGCCACAGCCGATTATGGGCACATCCACCGCCAGAGAAACCTGATACACCATATAAAGGGCAATAGGCTTGATCGCAGGCCCCGACAGCCCCCCGCTAACGCCTCCGAGAAAGGGTTTCCTCTGGGTTATATCAATAGCCATCCCGACCACGGTGTTGATCAGAGATAGGGCATCAGCCCCCGCCTCGGCCACAGCACAAGCGGTGGCAGTGATGTCGGTCACATTGGGGGTCAGCTTGACGATGACAGGTAAGGTAGTTTGCGCTTTCACCGCCCTGGTGACCTCAGCCGCTGTCTCAGGGCTCTGGCCAAACTCCATCCCCCCTCGAGCCACATTAGGACAGCTTACGTTGACCTCGATGCCGCTCACCCCGTTAACCCCCTCAAGCCTGCGAGCGAGCTGAGCATAGTCCTCGACGCTTTCCCCGGCGATGTTGACGATTACCGGGATACTCCAGGTAGCCCAGATGGGGGCTTTCTCCTTGATTACGGCCTCGATACCGATATTCTGAAGCCCCACTGAATTGAGAAGCCCGGAGGCGGTCTCAGCAAGGCGGGGCTGGGGATTCCCAGAGCGGGGATCAAGAGTGGTACCCTTGCAGATGAGGGCTCCCAGCCGCTCGATGTTGACTATCTTGGCATACTCGATGCCATATTCAACCGTCCCCGATGCGGTCATCACCGGATTATGGAGAGACAGGCCTTTCTCGTTATGGGGGGCAAGCTCAACGGAAAGTTTCAGCTCGAAACCTCCTTGACAACTTATGTAATGATACTCCTTCCCCACCACGGCTTCAAGCCACCGCCTGCTGAGCGCAGCCATGCTGTGGTCGCCTTTGACACTGTGGATAGAGGTTGGATCTTCGAGGTAAACGGCTACCAGAAACCAGAATGCGATGACACCATCACCGGCATCGTGGTCGTTTGGTAGATCGGGGACTTAAGACCCGGCGCTATAGTATGGCTATTATGCCCAATAGGGCTCCAACGACCTGATTGAGGACTATCCAGACGACGAAGCCCGCGATACAGGTACCAATAGCCCGCCCGGTGGTGAAGTCCAATGCCTGTCTCACAGCAATGACCATGGCCACCAGAATCCAAACCACTATCACTAGGATTATCAGCCCACCGATGACCGGGATGAAGCCCAGGATTCCCAGCGCCCCTGGCGATGCCGCAAAGCCAACGGTCCGAAGTACCTCAAAGTAGTTTGACTCGGTCTCCGGTCCCCGGAACAGCCTGGTGCCGATATAGTATACAAGCAGGGACCAGATGAACAACGCCACGATGCCCATGAGGACCCCCCAGAGCACACTCTGGAGGAACGTCATCGCGCTATGCTCCCACAGAACAAAAAAAGCGGAACCCAGCCCTATAGACAGGCCGGCGATGACTACTACCGCAATGGCCTGGCGCAGAGCGGTGGTATCGGCCTCCACCTCCTCATAAAGAGCAACATCCAGTTTGGCAGCCCTGATCATTCTATCAACAAGCGATCTTGACCCTCTCATGTCACCCCCCTCCCTTTGGATTTAGTAATTGGCGCAACATAGCACATTTGCCCTCGCAGGTCAAGTCCATAAACAAGAGCGCCTCACACAGGAGGCGCTTGATGTCAAGGTCTTTGCCGGGTCCAATCGTCTTGAGCTTCAGGACGCTATTCTGCGTCACCACTGCACAAACATGGGCATGACCACATGCAAATAGTTTTCCACGCCCAGGGGGCGAATCACCCCCGGACTGGAGGGAGTGGTGATCTCCAGGGCTACCCTATCCCCGCGAAGAACAGCTAAAACATCGGAGAGATACTTGCTATTGAAGGCAATCTTCGCCGTCTCCCCCTCGACGGTGGCATCAAGCTCACCCACATTGTCCCCTACCTCCTCTGCCCGAGCGGAGAGCATCGTCCTGCCCGGGGTTTTCTCCTCGCCGGGGATTATCTCGACACGGATAATAGCGCTCCCCTCGCGGGCGAAAATGGAGGCTGTTCTCGCTGCCTTGGAGAACTCGGAGAGGCTCATCTCGGCACGGGTGCTATAGCTCTGAGGGATGAGCTGGTTGTAATTGGGAAACGCTCCCTGGATGAGCTGGGAGACCATCTCCACATCCTTGAGCCGAAACAGCACCTGGCTTTTAGCAGGATTTATGGTTATCTCCACAGGCTCTTCTTGTTCGGTGAGAAGGCGGTGAAGCTCGGTAAGGGCACGAGCAGGGATGATCACTTCCGTTTTCTCTGCTACCGGGGCGGAGAGGGACGCCTTATGCACGGCAAGCCTGAAGCCATCGGCAGCCGCCAGCGTGAGCCCATCGCCCTCAAACTCGCAGTGAACCCCAGTGAGCACTGGCCTTGTCTCCTCAGTTGCGGCGGCAAAAGCCACTTGAGTGATGGCCAAACGAAGGGCCTCGGGATCTATCTTCGTCGCTACCCCCTCCCCTATGGTGGGAATGGGGGGGAACTCATCGGCATCCACCCCGTTGATGCGCCCTTCAAAACGAGCACACTTTAGCTCCAGAGTGCGGGTGCGGGGAGAAAGGCTCATATCGACCCTCTCGGGTGGCAGAGAATTGACGAAGTCAGTGAGCAATCGGGCAGGGATGGTGATGGCGCCCTCCTCCTTAACCTTAGCCCCCAGCCAACAGCTAATGGCGATCTCCAGATTGGTGGCAGCAAGCTTGAGCCGTGATTGGTCTGTAGCTATGAGGACATTATTGGTGATGGGCAATGTAGTTCTGGTAGCCACTGCCCGGCCGACAATGCCCAGCCCTTTGGTCAGGTTCTCCTGTAAACATGATAATTTCATGACTCACCCCCCAAATGTGACCGTAGTATACACCAGTCCCGCGTTCTGCTCAAGAGCCCTGTTTCACCACAATATTCACCAGCCTCCGCGGCACATATATAATCTTGGCTACCTCGCCGCCCTCAAGGTAGCGCCGGATGCGCTCCCGGCCGAGTGCTAGCTCCCTAGCCTCCTCCTCAGTGATGGAGACCGGCACATTAATCCTGTCCCGCAGCCTGCCATTGACCTGGATCACCAGGGTGAACTCCTCCTCAGCAGCAAGCTCCTCATCCCAGGTGGGGAAGGCTTGATTATGGATGCTATAAGGGTGCCCCGTCCTGGACCAGAGCTCCTCTGCCAGATGGGGAGCGGTGGGGGCAAGGAGCAGGAGCAAGGCATCGATAGCCTCCTGCCAAGCGGCATTTTCCACCAGCCTTTCCTCCCGCACCTTGCCCAGATAATTGGTGAATTCCATTAAAGCGGCGATCATGGTGTTGAATCGGAACCTCTCCAGGTCCTGGGTTACCCTCTTGATAGTCTTGTGAGTGATATGTCGTAAATTTTTTGTTTCATCCACCCTGGGCTTTTCCGGGCGATAAGCGCCCATTACGAGAGACCACACTCTATTCAGCCAGCGTGCTACTCCCTTGATGCCCCTGTCATCCCATTCCCCCCCTTGATCCCAGGGACCGATGAACATGAGATAGGCGCGCACAGCATCGGCGCCCAGCTCCTCGACATACTCATCGGGGGTGATTACCCTCCCCCGCGACTTGCTCATCTTCCGCCTTTCAATAACGATGACCCCCTGGTTGTAGAGCCTGGTGAAGGGCTCATCAAAATCCACTATCCCCAGATGGCGCATGGCCTTGATGAAGAAGCGGGCATAGAGGAGATGCATGGTGGCATGCTCGGCGCCGCCGGTGTATTGATCCACTGGGAGCCAGTATCTCAGCTTTGCCGGGTCGAAGGGGCCATTATTATAGTCGGGGCTGGCGTAGCGCAGGAAATACCAAGAGGAGCACATGAAGGTGTCCATAGTGTCGCTTTCCCGCTTCGCCGGCGCTCCGCAGCGGGGGCAGGAGGTGTTGACAAAGGACTCACAGTATTTGAGGGGGGATTCCCCCGTCGGTCTGAACTCAGCATCCTCGGGGAGCAGCACCGGCAAATCTTGCTCTGGCACCGGCACAATCCCGCACCTATCGCAATAGATGATAGGGATTGGAGCGCCCCAGTAGCGCTGCCTGGAGATGAGCCAATCGCGCAGCCGATATGTTGTCTTCCGCCCCCCATAGCCCATCTCCTCGATGAAGTCTGCTATCGCTTCACACCCCCGCTCGCTGGGCAGGCCATCAAACTGTCCCGAATTGGCCATGGTCCCAGGCTCGATATAGGCCTCCTCCAATTCCTCGCCGCGCCAGCCATCAGGGGCGATAACCACCTTTATCGGCAGGCCAAATATCTTGGCAAACTCGAAGTCTCTTGTGTCGTGGGCAGGAACGGCCATCACCGCCCCCGTGCCATAGCTCATCAGCGCGTAGTCCGCAGTCCAGATGGGCACTCGCTCCCCATTGAGCTTGTTTATGGCATAGGCGCCAATAAAAACGCCGCTCTTTTCCCTCTCTGTGGATACCCGCTCTATCTCCGACTGACGCCGCGCCCAATCGACATAGCGCTCCACCTCCTCCCTGCGCTCCGGTGAGGTGAGCTTATCCACCAGGGGATGCTCTGGGGCAAGGACGACAAAGGTAACGCCATAGATGGTATCGGGGCGGGTGGTAAACACCCGGAACTCCTTCTCCTCGATCCCTTCCTTCTCCAGGCCAAATGCAATCTCCACCCCTTCACTCTTGCCGATCCAGTTCCTCTGCATCAGCTTTATCCGCTCCGGCCACTCGATGTGGCTGTGGTCAAGGAGCTCCTCAGCGTAGTCGGTTATCTTGAAGAACCACTGCTCCAGGTCCTTTCTAATCACTGCCGTATTGCAGCGCTCACAAAGCCCCTCACCCACCACCTGCTCATTGGCCAGCACCGTCTGGCACCTGGGGCACCAGTTCACCGGTGCCTTGGCTCGATAAGCGAGGCCAGCGTGATAGAGCTTGAGGAAGAACCACTGGGTCCACTTATAGTAATCAGGGAGGCAGGTAATCACCTCCCGGCTCCAGTCATAGATGGCGCCCAGGCTCTTGAGCTGCGTTCTCATCCTCTCGATGTTCTGCATCGTCCAGATGTAGGGATGGATGCCGTGGCTGATGGCAGCATTCTCCGCCGGCAGACCGAAAGCATCGAAGCCTATGGGATGGAGCACTTTATACCCCTGCATCCTTCTGAAGCGGGCACGGGCATCAGAGGGGGCCTCGGCATACCAGTGCCCGATGTGGAGGTCCCCCGAGGTGTAGGGAAACATGGTGAGGTGGTAATACTTGGGGCGGGGGTCATCCTCACCAACCTCATAGAGGCGGTCTTGAGTCCACCTCTGCTGCCATTTTCGTTCTATTTGCTGAGGATTGTATTTCTCTACCATTCTCTTCCGAACCAGTTACGCTATCTAAGTAGTGCTTGTTTTCACAGATTATAAGCTACTGGAGCAAAAAAACAAAGCCCCGAAAAGCTCTACCCCCGACCCGGGGACGCGCTCTTTTAATTTTCTCCCGAATAGCCTACACTACAGAGGCAATGCATATAAGCTGGGCTCAGGTATGACAGAATTACTACGAAGCAAAAACCTGGCTACCAAGTTTCAAATTCTGGTCGAGGTAGCTGCAAATCAACCAGATATACAGCAGAGGGATATTGCCAAAAGGCTCGACCTCACCCCTCAAGCGGTCTCAGATTACGTCAGGGAGCTGGTCAAAGACGGCTGGCTTATCTCAGAAGGGCGATCCAGATATAGAGTCACCGAAGAGGGCGTGGACTGGATGCTGAAAGGGCTTAGAGAATGGCAAAGCTACTCCAATACTGTGCAGAAGGCGGTAGCCAGTATATCAGTTTGCGCCGCAGTAGCAGATTGCGACCTGTCTCAAGGCCAAAAAGTAGGGCTGGTAATGAGGGATGGGCTGCTTTTGGCCACCGATAACCCCAATGCTGGGGCCAGGGGCATAGCTGTATCCGAGGCCAAGAAGGGTGAAGACGTGGGCGTCTCAGAAATAGATGGGATAGTGCCACTGGAGATAGGTAAGGTAACCATCCTCAAGGTGCCCGGGATCCAGAGAGGCGGGTCCAGGCACACAGACCTTGACAGATTGAGGAAGTGGGTTCAGGGAAAGAGGCTTGTCAGCGCAATTGGCATAGAGGCCTTAATCGCCCTGAGGCAGATAGGAGCCGAACCGCTTTACTTCTACGGCGTGAGGGATGCAGTGGTAGAGGCGGCGTATAGTGGGCTATCCCCAGTGGTGGTCTGCGTTGATAATGATACCTCGGATTTGATCCGCAGGCTTGAAGAGAAGAACATAGACTACGAACTCCTGGATGCGCGAAGGAGCTAAGGGTGTAAAGGCTTGAAGTAACCATAACCATCCTCTCGACTAGCAAATCGGCGTGCGGGGTAAGGGCAAATCCCTAAGCGCCGATTTCTTATTTTTTCGAAGGATAAAGTCGTAATCTCCACTGAAAAACCCCCATCAGGGTATTGACATCCCTGGTACTTTAGTACTACAATCAAGCCCAGTAGATTATAATCCACTAGACTTGATTTATGGCGCCAGGAAAAGAGGGGGTGTGAATGACGGTTTAGCTACTGGGTTATGAATACATAGTAAATCACAAAAGCAGCGAGGTGAAAATTGATAAAGGCTAAGAGCGTTACCATTATTGGCATTTTGCTCATCTGCGCCCTCCTGATGCCAGCTTTGCTCTCCCTGCCAGCGCTGGCGTCTACCACCTATCCTTTACAGCCAACTGACACCGAAGTCGCCAGTGCCCTCGATTATTTAAGGGGTGAGCAGGGAGCGGATGGCTGCATAAGCGATTTTGCCACCTCAGCCTGGGTGACTATGGCCATAGCTGCCGCCGAAGAGGACCCGCACAACTGGAAGGTAGGGGGCAATCCTTCCATAGTCGATTATCTGGCTGCCAATGCCGGCGATGCCAGCTCGGTCATGGATTATGAGAGGATGATCTTGGCCATAGCTGCCGCCGATGAAGACCCGACGGCTTTCGGTGGCGTAGACTTCGTCGCCCTGCTCGAGGCGGCTTACGACGGCACGCAGATCGGCGATGCATCGCTCCTGAACGACGATTTCTGGGGGGTTATGGCCCTTATCTCCGCCGGGGAAAGCCAGAGCTCGCAGAACATAGTAAACACAGTGGCTTTCATCAAAAGCAACCAGAACGGTGATGGCGGCTGGAGCTGGGGGGTGGGGCAGGATAGCGATGCTGATGACACCGCAGCAGCGATAATGGCTCTCATTGCCGCCGGGGAGCCTCAGGGGGCAACCGCTATCCAGAATGCTTTGGCTTATATCAAATCGACCCAGATGGAAAATGGCGGTTTCGAATCCTGGGGCGCAACCAACTCAGCCACCGATTCCTGGGCCATCGATGCCATTGTAGCCGCGGGGCAAGACCCCACCGACGAGTCCTGGGAGAGCGGAGATAATAACAATCCGGTCGATGACCTGCTGACATTCCAGAACCCGGATGGCTCCTTCAACTGGCAGTCGGACACACCATCGAACAAAGCCCTGATGACCGCCTACGCCATAGCGGCGCTCTTGGGCCAGCCATACCCGGTGAAGGTTCTGGAGCCAGAGGAGGGCGTATCGGTTTATGTCAGAATCGAGGGGCAGAATGCAACCATCTGGTGCGGGGATGTAACCGTTACCGACTCAACGATAATAGATGACGTGGGCGGTTCACATTATCTGCCCGATCCCACTGCCCTAGGGGCCGTGGATGAGGCCTCCCAGGCCGGCGGCTTCCCCTATGTGGTGCAGGACACTGCCTATGGTCTCTACCTTTACTCAGTGAACGGGGAGGAGCCGGAGGGGATGAGCGGATGGATGTATCGGGTGGACTACTCCAGCCCGATGGTGGGCTGCGCCGACTTCGTACTGGGCCAGACCACACCGCCCGATCCCCCGCATAAAGAGGTGCTCTTCTACTGGGGAGACTGGGATGCGCCGCCATTGAAGATAGCAGTGGACAAGACTGAGGTTGCGGTCGATGAGGAGTTTACCGCCACCGTGACCTACTACGATGACAATACGCAGGCGTGGGCCCCTCTCGATGAGGCAACGGTGCACGCCGACGTGGACTATCTAACCGGCCCTGATGGTACGGCGGCGATTAGCGTAGACCACGATGTCACCCTTCAGGTGTTCGCCGAGAAGGACGGCTTTGTCCGAAGCGGCAAGGTTACGGTAACCGTAGGCGAGGGCGGAGGCCCAGATTCTCAGGGCGAGGTCACCCTGGAAGCCAATATCATCCCTGCCATCTCCATTGAAGTCGAGCCATCGGCAATCGATTTCGGGGTGCTGGGCCCCAGAGATACCAGCGCCGCTCACCCGATAACCATCACCAATGCCGGCGCATGGACAGTCGTGGTAACCGCTGAGATCACCGGTGAGGCAGAGGACCTCTTTGTAACGGGATTAAATCTCGATGGTAGTCTGTGGGATTCGTTTGAAGCGACTATTCCAAGAGACGACTCACAAGAGACCCAAGCCACCCTCACCGTCCCCGAGGATTATGCCGGGGTCGGCGAAATGGAGGGCACACTGATCTTCTGGGCTGCGGAAGCCCCGTAGCCCCCCAGGAGGTGGAAATGATAGCCAAAGGGATCGGGTTCTTGATATTGCTCGTTATCGTATGCTTGGCGCTATTGCCCAATCAGGCGTGGGCAGCGGGGGTAGGGGTATCCCCCCACGAACTGGATTTTGAGGCTCGCTCGCCAGGCTCCACCAGAACGCTCCACGTGATAAACAGCGGAGATGCGGAATCGCATTACAAGGTATATGCCGAGGGGGAATATGAAGGCTGGTTTGAGATCTCACCCGATGAATTCTCTCTAGCGCCAAGTGAGAGCACAGAGGTGAAGATAACTCTTTCGCCACCATCAAATGCCTCCGGCGAGCACAGGGCAAACATCTGCGTGGTTTCGTTTGAGCCATCTTCAGGGCTTCAGGTAGGCGTTGGGGTCAAGGTGCCAGCTCATATCTCCCTATCCAGTAGCAGATCACTGCTGCCGATGCTGCTAAGCATAGGCATAGTATCACTCGCTGTGCTGGCGGCAGTGTGCTTCGTCTGGCGAAACAGGAGGACGGCATGAAGCGCATCGGGCTGCTGGCTCTAGTCGCGCTCCTCTTTATTGCCGCCCTGTGTGCCTGCTCGCCACAGGCTTCGGGAGGAAGCGGCGCCGACATAACAGTAGGCGTGGTGGTGACCCAGAACTTCGGCCAGGAGTTGATGCTCGATGAAACAATAGAGGTGGCAGCGGGAACCTCAGCCATGGAAGCACTGCAGCAGGTGGCGGATGTCGAGGCCGCCTATGGGGGAGGATTCGTCAACGCCATAAACGGCGTTCGCTCAAAATACCCAACCCAAGAGGACTGGTTCTTCTATGTTAACGGCCTCGCCACTAACAGGGGGGCAGCGGACTACAGGCTCCGCGATGGCGATATTGAGCACTTTGATTTCCACGATTGGAGCTTCCATATAGGGGTCCCGGCAATCATTGGTGACTTCCCCGAGCCTTTCCTGCACGGTTACCGGGGGCAAGTTCACCCCACCGTGATCGTATATACAGAGGGGCTAAGAGAGGATGCCGAGGCTCTGGGGAGCAGGCTGGCCCAATTAGGGGTGGAGGGTGTCTCCGTCGAAGGAGTCGATGAGCTCACCAAGGAGGAGAAGAAGTCCCGCAATCTAATCATCTTGGGCACCATGGACTGCGAGCTGATAGAGGAGTTAGACCGGGTTTACCAACGCCTCGGCTTTTTTGTCCACTTCGATGACGGCGAGATGAAGGTTCTGAATGCTAAAGGCAAGGTCGAGGCCGAATATGGAACGGGATGTGGGGTGATCCAGGCTACCCAGAGCCCATGGAACCCGGACGGCGTGGGGGCGTGCGAGAATGTGGTGTGGGTGGTGTCGGGCACAAACGAGGCCGGGGTGAGGATGGCAGCTAGTGCTGTTGTCAATCAACACGCCGAATTCGGATATGCCTGTGCAGTGGTTATCGTAAATGGAGAGATAATCAGGGTGCCCCAGTGATAAGCTTCAGGTACCAAGATAAGGGAACCGCCATCCACAAGCTCAACCCTTTCTGCAAGCTGGCGTGGATTTGTGGCGTACTGGTCCTTGCCCTGCTCTTCGATAACCCCCTTTACCTCCTGGCGCTATTTGTATCCACGCTGCCGCTGGTGTGGGCGGCAAGGGTAGGGAAAGAATGGGCTTCCATTATGAAGCTCAGCCTCTATCTATGCCTGCTGGTAATAGTGATAAATGCCCTGGTGAGCAATCAGGGCTCCCATGTCCTGTATCAGTTTCCCTTCCACATCCCGATATGGGGCACCCCCAAGATAACCCTGGAGGCCATACTCTGCGGAATAGGGAACGCAGTGCGCCTTACGGCAATAATTTCCGCCTTCGCCATACTCACCCTCACCCTTCACCCCGATAACCTGATGCTGGCAATGATCAAGATGAAGTTGCCCTACAAGTCGGTGCTGGTTACCTCGCTCGCCACCAGGTTTGTTCCCACCCTGATCGACGATATTGGGACCATCACGGATGTTCAGCAGTCAAGGGGGTTGGAGCTCAATAAAGGGGGCCTGCGTCAGAAAATCAGGGGGCGGATGACAATTATAATCCCGTTGCTCTCCAACTCACTGGATCGAACGTTTCAGGTTGCGGAGGCGATGGAATCGAGGGCCTTTGGCAACGGTGCCAAGAGGACATTCTACAACAGGATAGGCATGAGCGCTGTTGACATCGCCATACTCGCCTTCCTCTTTCTCCTCCTGGCTATGGGCATCTCCATGAGCCTTCTGGGGCAAGGCGAGTATAGCTACTATCCCACTTTGGGCGGCATGAATATCGGGCTTTTGGAAGGGCTTATGCTATCTATTCTGGCGCTTCTGCTATTCATGATGCTGCCACTGGCCTATCTAAAGCGGAGGATTGACCTTGATTAGGATGGATAGCCTCACCTTCTGTTACAGCGGTGCCAGCATACCAGCGCTGAAGGATATAAACCTGGAGATCGGGGATGGGGAGTTTGTCCTAGTGACCGGCCCCTCAGGCGGGGGGAAGTCAACCCTGTGCCGATGTCTGAATGGCCTGATACCCCATTTCCACGGCGGAAGGATAACAGGCAGGGTGGAGGTAGGTGGCCTCGATGTAATAAAACATCCCACCAAGGAACTGGCGACCACGGTGGGCATGGTGTTTCAAGACCCTGAGAATCAGCTCGTGGCTATGGATGTGGAACGGGAAATCGCCTTCGGCCTGGAGAATCTCGCCTTTCCCAGGGATGTCATCGCCAAGAGGATAGAGGAATCGCTCGATACCCTGGGCATCTCCAGCCTTCGTTATCGGCCGCTGCATGAGCTCTCCGGGGGCGAGAAACAAAAGGTTGCCATCGCCTCCATCCTGGCGCTGCATCCTGATATTGTGGTGCTGGATGAGCCCACCTCGGAGCTGGACCCCAAGGGCGCTGAGGAGGTCCTCTCCATCGTTGAGCGCTTGAACGATGAATTAGGCATCACGGTGGTACTGATTGAACACCGGCTGGATAGGGTCATCCATCTCGTGGATAGGGTAATAGTAATGCATGAAGGAAGGGCCATTGCCGATGGCGGGGCGAGGGATATCTTTGACAATGGGGAAATAGCCGACATCGGTGTTGGCATACCCCCCATAATCAAGCTGGTTCAAAAGCTGAAGCAAAAGGGCGTCAGCCTCGATAATATCCCCCTCACCGTGAAGGAGGGGAGGGTGATGCTGGAGAAGGTTTTTAGGGAGAGAGGAAGAAAGACCCTGCCCCAGGATGAGAGGGTTAAGGGCAAACCGATAATCGAGATAGAGAACCTGTGGCATGTTTATCCCCAGGGGCTCACCGCCCTGAAGAATGTAAGCTTGAGGATATGTGAGGGGGAGTTCGTCGCCATCATGGGCAGGAACGCATCGGGGAAGAGTACGCTGGTCAAGCATGTCAATGGCCTGCTGAAGCCAACAAAGGGAAGGGTGAGGGTGGCAGGAATCGATACCAGAGAGGCTACCATCGCTGAGATGGCGCAAAGGGTTGGCTACGTTTTCCAGAACCCCAATGATCACCTCTTCGCCGATACCGTGCAGGAGGAGGTCGCCTTCACCCTGAAGAATCTGGGATATCGGGGACGGGAGATAGCATCAAGGGTTGATGAGATGCTGGAGAGGTTCAACCTGAAAGAATACAGCAGACAATATCCACGCTCGTTGAGTGGCGGGGAAAGGCAAAGGGTTGCCCTGGCATCCGTTCTCGTTGCCCACCCTCAGGTGCTCATACTGGATGAGCCCACCAGGGGGATGGAATATAGACTCAAGAGCGAGTTGATGCAGTTCCTAGAGGAATACAGGGACAGGGGCAACACCGTGATTCTGGTAACCCACGATGTGGAGACGGTGGCAGAGCACGCCGATAGGGTGATACTTCTCGGTGAGGGCAGGGTTGTGGTCGATGGGAGCAAACGGGACGTTCTTTCGCAGGCGCTCCTGTTTTCACCCCAGGTAAACCGCCTGGTTCAAGCATTTGAAAAATATGGCGTGCCCGGGGACATACTAACCGCCGATGAAGCGCTGGACCTATTGATATGAGGAAAAGTTATATTTGCCTCGGTCTCATACTGGCCATATGTATAGCCGTCTTCGTTCTTCCCGCGTTCCCCTCATGCCCACTAAATGCGCTTATGAATTGGGGGCTGGTGGCAGGCGTGCTGGCTACTTTGACCATCGTAGCCTTCTATTTCGAGTTCGAGATGGTTGCTCTCAGTTCAAAAGAGATAGCACTGGTCTCCATGCTGGGAACTATATCTGCGGTTTTGCGTATCCCGTTCACCGCCATGCCAGGGGTGCAGCCCTGTACCTTCCTGGTTATCTGTTCTGGATATGTCTTCGGGCCAGTGGCTGGGTTCATGGTTGGAGCCATGACAGCGCTGGTCTCCAACTTCTTCCTCGGTCACGGCCCCTGGACACCATATCAGATGTTTGCCTGGGGACTGGCGGGGGTTACAGCCGCCTATATCGGGCGATTCAACCTGGGAAGAATATGGCTTGTGATTTTCGGCATCGCCTGGGGTTACCTCTACGGTGTGATAATGAATGCCTGGTTCTGGGCCACTTTCGTCTATCCCCTCACACTCAGGACCTTCGTCGTGACCGAGACGAATAGCCTGTGGTTCGACACCTTCCATGCAATAGGAAATGCCATCTTCCTGGGACTCTTTGGTGTAAAGACCATAGCCATACTGGACAGGTTCAGAAAGCGATTCAATTGGGGGTTAGCGAGCGAACCTACGGGCACACCGCTGCCCGTTTAATTCAGCGGTACGAGGCGTCCATCTGCCCAGGAGACTCACCTTTCATAGCTGACCAGATCCCCCCTGTGGAAGCCCACAGATGTCCAAAACCTTATCAGGCGCTGGTCATCCTCTCTAATAATGACCCTTACCCTGACTCCGTTCCTCTGGCACTCTTCACAAAATGCTTCCGCCAAGCTTTTGCCTATTCCCTTGTGTTGATGCTCGGGGGCAACGCCCATCATATCTATCCATCCGCTTCTGTCCGTTCCGTATTCAGCCCCCCTTATATCGCCCAGTAGGAAGCCGACCACCTCACCACCTACTTCAGCCACAAAATTTAACATAGGACTATAGACCCACCAATGAGCTTCGACCTCCAGCGGCCAGGAGAGGGCACGATCCGGGCCAACCAGTGCCCGATCTATGTTCTTTATTCCTTGCAGGTCTTCTTCCGTCATTCTCCGAATCTTGACCTCTTCTTTCACCACACCCTCCCCATCTCTCTGACTTTCTTTTGCTCTTCTTCCTCAATTATCTCCTTGATTACTTTGGTAAGCTCTCGAACAGTCTTTATATGCCGGGGCTTGATTTTCGCCGTATCCCATTGGTCTAAGCGCCACCCCAAAGCTATGACATATACAGAACCAAGTCTCTTAGCTATCTCATTGAGCTTTTCATAAGCAGACTCATCAAATTCTCCATCTGATATTAAGATTAGGATGGGAGAATGGGTGGACTCTTTGAGAAACCCTTCAGCTCTCAGCAATGCTCGGGTTGGATTCGTTCCCCCACCGTAATTATAATCCCTAAATCCCCTTTCGTATGGCGCTTTGACAATGTGACAGCGGCCATCAAATGCTAGAACCATGACCTCAAATCCTGCTTTCGTAGCTGCCCAAGCCAGAGCACTGCCTGCTTTTTTGGTTATCTCTTCGGGATCTGTGTTGGACATTGACCCAGACTTGTCCACAACCAAGGCAAGCGCCAGCTTTGCCTCATCAAGTTGGTCCTCCTCAAATCGCTTGAAAATCCTGGGATTGCCATTCCAGGAATGCCTCATGGCTTCCCTGGGATCAACCCTGCCAGCAAGCAGTCTTTTCTCATAGTAGCTCCCAGTGGAAATTCTTGCCCTGTTGAATATCAGGTACAATTGCCGTACTAGAACAGGGTCTGGCTGAACCTTATATTCCTTGATCTGACTGGCGCCGAATTTGGAGAATTTTCTCGCCTCCATCTGGGGTTCGATAACATCTTCCAAATCCTTCTTGAGTTCTTCCGCTTCGACAGCATCCTCTAAATTATCATATGCAGCTTCAACAGCATCAGCTGATGCCTCAGACTGCTCTGCTTCCTTTAACATCTCCTCGATCTTATCCTCGGCAGTTTTCTTCCGGAAGTCCTCAATGGCATCTTTGGCTTCTTTCTCAAGCGCCTTATCTACTGGCACTTTTTCGATGCGGACCCTGCCAAGCTTGTCAAAATCACCAGTAAGCCTGCGAGATATATCGCTAAGGGAAACCAGGGATGCGAATTCCCTTGCAAGATTCTCTCTCTCCTCCAAAGTCTGAGCGACTATGAAATCATCGGTAATTTCGAGAGCCCTGCGTGGAATATCGGGCGCTCTAATGTTGATGGGGAACAGATATCTTCGCCCCCATAGAAGTATGGGGTCATTTAATCCCATTTTCACAATATTATTGACGAAATACTTCCGTGTTCCGGGGAAAATATAGCTCATTAACCACTCAATTCTGGCATCCTCAAGAAAATCGAAGGCTTCTTTCTCGTTTCCCCGCAGTTTAAATGTATTCTCTGTGAACAGGATATGCCCAAGCGCATGGTAATTCAATCCTTTCCAAACAGCGCACCTTTCGCTCAGGGGGAGTTTATCGCTATTGGGGAAGACCGTGTTAAGCTGTATGTCTTTGCCGTCGGTTGCCGCAGGGGAGGAAAAATGGTAAAAATGCCCAATCCTAACTGCTGTACTCCGGCCAGACAGAGCTCGATTTATGATTCTACGAACCGACTCCAGGTTCTTAATTACAGTCTGCTCTTTCACAGGCCAACTGCCTCCATTATGTCAGCAACGGCCTCTTTACCAATGCCCTCAAATTTCTGGATGAGGATACTCTTTGCCACATCTTTCCCAAATAGCTCCACATTTCTCATATACTGTTGAAGTCCTCGAATAGAGCACACACCCTCAAGCTCTCCTGCCCTAATTGCCTCGTCAATTTTCTCCTTGAAGGTCATCAATTCAGGAGGAAACATTTTCTCGATGGCAGGATTCCCATCATACTCCAGCACAATACCAAATCGGTCGAACAGAGCCTTGTTGAGAGGCTTCGTACCCTCATATTCAGGATTCATTGTGGCACAGAAAACGAAGTCAGGATGAGCATAGATAACCTCGCCATCCTTCTGCGTCAGTGTCATCCTTCTCTCAAGGTCTGTGATTGAATGGAACACGAAGTTCATTCCTGGTTTTGCACCATTCAACTCATCAGCCACGAACATCCCTCCAGC
>JABUBL010000016.1_pt1 | contig 30399 bp, 51 predicted proteins | sample 7240371 | NCBI WGS metagenome assembly JABUBL01 (sample SAMN07256343, study PRJNA390944) | subsurface metagenome | isolation source: Methane hydrate marine sediment | place: Pacific Ocean: Eastern North Pacific, ODP site 1244 | collected 2002
ACCGGCTATGGCACGACCACTCCCCCCCAGAGCAAGACAACCGGTGAGACCTTCTCCCAGGTCATAGGGGGGCTGTTTCCCGGCACCACCTACCACTTCAGGGCTTTTGCCACCAACTCAGTAGCCACAAGCTACGGAGCGGACAGGAGTTTCGCCACCGCACTGGTAATAAGCAGGGCCCACGCCTTAGCCAGGGAGGAGTTATGACAAGCAAAGGACATGCTCTCTCAAGAGATGCGCTAATTAGAACACTCACCGCCTATTCTGGCATTACTACCGAAGATGGTACTGGTACCACCACCCTGGTGGATTCCAACCTTATTGACAATCCCTCTATCTCACCTAGTGGCATCCCTGAAAAAACTATCCTCATTTTGAGTGGTGATGCCAGGGGTGAGGATAAAGGAGCAGCATCTTTTGACAACGGCACTGGGGCTATCACCCTCCAGGGCACTGGCTTCAGCGCTCAGATAAAGGCTGGGACTATCTATAGAATACTTAACATCTCCAGCATTGAGATAGATGTAGCCAATATAGATACAAAGATAGGCACCAATACCGACCCTGTCGGCACAACTACTCTCTTTGCCTGGCTACTAAAGATATTTGAGCATGGTGGCCAGGGTGGTTTCTATTATGGCAAGGTTACACAGATTGACGATGCCACCCATTTTAGGGTAGCTGGTTTGACTGGATTTGGTGATGCCTACTTCGCCAACACTTACCGGGTCTATGTGGTGAGGGATGCTGCCGGCCTCGGAGCTGCTCCCCAGGGTGAAATGCAACCCTGCTCAGAGTATGACAGTGACGATGGCATATTCACTTATACTGCCTTTACTGCCGCGCTGGCTGTTGACGATGAGGTCTTGCTAATCCATGAGAGGATTGCCGAAATAGCTGACCTGGTTGCTCTAATAGGCACCGCTGCCGATAACGCAGACCTGGCCACTCTCTTTGCTAGAGCTAACAAAATAGTCCTTCCGACCCACGCCCACACCCTACTTGTAGTTCACGATGCAGCAAACCTGGACGCAGACCTCGACGAAGCGCTAAGAGACTGGATGCTTGACTTGGGTTACGAGGTAACGATTGGAGATCCAGCAGATGTAGCGGTTGACCTAGATGTGGACGCATTCGACTTTATTGTCGTATCAGGCAGTTGTCTTGTAGGTGACGCAGGGAGTCTAGCCAACCTGAGGGAAGCCGATGGACCTGTGCTTTGTCATAGTGCAGCTATAGCTGTTGCTGTGTTCTTCTTAGGTGGCACAGCCGGGACTGAACTTACTCAGACTCAGATTGAGATAATAGAGAATTCTCCAGCTTGGCTAATTGATGTTGCTACTGGAGACCTGACAGTCACTGCCTCAGCCACAATCCAAACTATGGAGACCAAAGCCACCAATGCAACTACTAAGGCGGAGGAAGCAAGTGGCACCGGGGCTGGCCTCACCATAGTCAAATTAAAGCAAGGTTTGCAAGACGGTGGGTCCCCATCTTATGCTCCGTTCTATGATAGATACTTCAATGGCGTTGCAGACTACACCAACGCAAACGCTGTTTGGAAAGCTATAATGGCGGGATTTCTCCACCATATGCTCCACGAGAAGCGATTTGGTGAAGGAACTGTCCAGCTTAAAAGAGTTCCCCAAGAACAGATACCCGATAGTGACTTCAACCTAGCAGCTATAGATACCGCATTAGCCTCTGACCCTCCAGCAGCCGATGCTGTGAACTCAATAGTCGACTTAGACGAGCGAGTAAATCTGACATATGTCCTCAGGAGCTTTTGGGTGAATGTCACCAGCTTTGGCACAGGAACACAGATGACGTTTCAGCTCTGGGTTTTGTTAAATGGGTCAGTCGTCTCGGTTGATAGTGTGGTCGTTAGTGCTCTTGGGATACAAAATTTGATGGATATCTTCGGGCTGCCCGAAGTCCATGCTGATGGAATCTGGATTACCGCTATAGTCGATGCGGGCAATACCGGAGCCTGCAGCGGAACATATCGTTATGCGGAGGCTAGGAAATAATGCCAAATTGGAGAGTGTTATTAGAAGATAGAATCAAGGCCCCGATTGGAGAGGAGTTCTATGTCGGGGGTGCAGGGGCTAGCGATGCTAAAAGTGGGCAAATAGCTGAGGAGCCTTTGTTGAAGATAGCAACGGCTTTGGAGCAGTGTAAAAGCGGGCGCCATGATGTTATCTGGGTGCAGGACTACTGGGCTAATGATACCTTTCCCATCGTGCTCAATAAGCAGTGCGTCCATATTTTAGGACTCTCAACAAAAGCCCTTTCTAGTCAGTGGCCTATCATGAACGCTGGCGATAATCCCTGTTTCCAAATAGGAGGGGCTGGCGGTGATTATTGTGAGATTGCCGGTCTATCAATGATTACAAACGCCACTAATCCTTGCATTGAAGTGGTTGGAACAGATTGCAGAATACACCTCCATCATCTTGCTCTTGGTGAGCACGGAGTTGCCCGGGATGGAATTTTGGTTCCAACGGTTGTAGGTCAAGACCTTAACTGGTCAACTGTCGAACATTGTATATTTGGCCAGTTCTTGGTTAGGGACGGTATCAAAGCATTCGCCGCATCATGGACGGATATTCGGAACAACATCTTTGTCAAATATGGAGGCATAGGGGTCAATATCACCGGCCCTGTCGACGTCAAATTGGGCCAGATAATCAGGAATAGGTTCTACAAAGGCCAAGCGGCGATAGGCGCAGCAGCGGGTTGGGCCATCACTATAGAAGACGCTAGTGAAGGCATGATTGATGATAACCGAGCCATGGAAAGTGGCGTAGCCCCACAGAACAACCCATACAAGGACGCTTCAACTGGCGTTCCCGGGACTACCAAGAATGGCTGGGGGGTGAACTGGTCTGGAGGAGTAACAGTAATGCCAGATGTGTCATAGGAGTAGGATATGGAGCTAAAAAGTACAGCCCAGATAAAAGCGACCACTGAAGATTTGAACCAGGCAGCAGCAGCCTATGACTTGGTTACTGGCGCGTCACAGGATGTATTGATTGAATCGTTAGTATTACGCTGCCCTGTAGACTGCTCAGATGATGTAGGTGCCTTTTCTGGTATCTCAATCCAGACAGATGACACCACCCCACAGGTATTTATTTCTGTAGCAGATGGTGTTAAGGCGAATCTGACGGCACAGTCTCAGCTTGCCTGGACAGGCGCCATCTTGCTGAAGGCAACCAAGAAGATACAACTTACCATCTTAGGCGATCCAGCAGATGACCCAACCGTCTGCGATATTGTGATTAAATACAGAGCAGTAGCAAGTGGGGGGTATTTGGCATGACAGTTTATATAAATGGTGTCGCACAACCTCCTAGTATTGAAATAGCAGTAACTTGGTTTGGTGACTATTCTGGAGACCTTAATCCAAGAGCTACCGTTTTATTTCCGTGGTCATCTCCTGCCAAGCTGGCAAACCCGGCTGCTCTGCCCGCAGAGTACGGGCGTGGTGCCGCCTGGTCTCCTAACGGCGAGTTCCTGGCCATAGCACATACTGGTGATCCCTTTGTTACCATCTACAAGAGGTCGGGGGTCACCTTCACCAAGCTGGCAAACCCGGCTACTCCGCCTGCAAGCGTCGGGCGTGCTGCCGCTTGGTCTCCTAACGGTGAGTTCCTGGCCATAGGGCATAGTAGTGATCCCCGTGTCACCATCTACCAGAGGTCGGGGATTACCTTCACCAAGCTGGCAGACCCGGCTGAACTACCCCCAGGCACCGGTAATGGTGTCGCCTGGTCTCCTAACGGCGAGTTCCTGGCCGTAGCGCATAGTACTAATCCCTATGTCACCATCTACCAGAGGTCGGGGACCACCTTCACCAAGCTGGCAAACCCGGCTGCTCTGCCTGCAGGCGCCGGTAATGCTGTCGCCTGGTCTCCTAATGGCGAGTTCCTGGTCATAGCGCATACTACTGATCCCTATGTCACCATCTACCAGAGGTCGGGGATTACCTTCACAAAGCTGGCAGACCCGGCTGCAAAGCCCACAGGCACCGGCTATAATGCCGCCTGGTCTCCTAACGGTGAGTTCCTGGCCATAGCGCATCTTACTGATCCCGCTGTCACCATCTACCAGAGGTCGGTAATTACCTTCACCAAGCTGGCAGACCCGGCCAACCTGCCTGCAGGCATCGGTTATGGTGTCGCCTGGTCTCCTAACGGCGAGTTCCTGATCGTAGCGCATAGTTCTAATCCCTATGTCACCATCTACCAGAGGTTGGGAATTACCTTCACCAAGCTGGCAAACCCGGCTACTCTGCCTGGAGGCATCGGTAAAGATCCCGTCTGGTCTCCTAATGGCGAGTTCCTGGCCGTAGCGCATGGTACTACTCCCTTTGTTACCATCTACCAGACCTCTAGAAAACCAGCGGAGAGTGGCATGGCATTAGTCAAGGGAGTATTAAGAGAAGGGGATTGACCTGTATGCCAAAAGAAAGACAGATTTCACCACTCTGGATAATTCCGGTAAGTATACTTTTGGGTATCGGCGCCGGGCTTGCACTTCTCAATGCCTTAGCTCAAGAAGAGGCTCCGGAGGAAATTGAGCTGGCACCAGGAGGCAACACGGTAAGATGGGTCGGGGGCACAGTGAATAACTTTGTTGAGGTAGAGTAACGAAATGAAAAACATTAATCACCCGGTCAAGTTTATGGTCTACTCAATCCTAAAAGCACTGAGGCACCCCCGGACCCCGATTTCATACTACTATTGCTCGAGCTGTAAGATTCGCTTCCCCAATTCAGCTACAGAGTGCCCCCAGTGTAAAGAGAAGGTTGGCCAGTCACCAGAGGAGAGGCAGGAGGCAGCTATTCCCTGGTGGGGTTCAATACTCTGTATGGTAGTCGGCATCGGAGCCTGGATAGCCTCGGCCTTATTAAATATTGCTCCCCTGGGTGAGGCAGCTCGGCTATTGGTCTATGCTCCCCTGGGGCACCTATTCGGCATATCACTAAAGAGAGGTTAACCCCTTTACTTCGGTTTCTTAACCTTCTCAATGAGCTCAAAGGCTTTCTGTATTCTCTTGAACCTTTCAGGATCTCCCCCTTTATCAGGATGAGAAAATTGCACCTTCACCTGGTAAACCCTCCTCACTTCCTCAAAAGATGACTCTGGGTCAACCCCCAAAGTAGCACAAGCCTCCTCAAAGGATTCGGTCTTTGACCTAGTGGTAGTAACCAAATCACCCCCCATAAAGGCTGTGCCTTTAATCAAGCCAGTAACACCCCTGGCTTCCCAGCGGAGCATATTGTCAATGACCTGATAGCAAACCCTTAAGTTCATTGCCTTGGAAGGCTGGTAAAAAGAGCCAATCTCTGTCCAGCTCCTATTTCTATAATAGCGCACACGGTAGCCAGGCCCCGTCTCGTCTGGCAGCGGTTCCCAATCTTCCATCTCCCATCTAGAGAAAAGCTTTCGTAAATCGGCTAATGTCTGGCTAACTGTCTTACGGGTATCAATAAATGATGGCTTACCTACCATGCTTCACCTCCCTAAAGATATCTGGCCAAATCCCTTTTCAGGTAATAGCGCTTCCCCAATCCCTCTAGTAGCTGCTTCACATTCCGGGCAAACTTAGGCCAATCGATTGTCTTACCATGGGGATGGTAATTCAGGGTACCCACCTTATAATGGTCCACAAAGGGTGCCGTCAGTTTGATTAGCTCCAGGGTAGCCTCAGGGTAAATGACCGGCTCACAGCTGACCCAGGTCTCCAAACCGAGTTCGTGGGCTTGCCATAAGTTCCTCATTCGCTCAACGGGCAAGGCTGCATTTGGCTCCCAGATTTGACTATCCTCCTTGCCAAGGAGGGTAAGTGTCGTGGCAAAGGCGTCTCTTTTGTCAAGCAAGTCCCAGTCTCTCTGCGCCCGAATCCCAGCCTTAGTGAGGATAACTACCCGCATATCGCAGGCCTTGAGAATCAGGATTGCTTTCCTGGTCAGCCGGTGAGTATCATCAGCCGGCTGGTAGGGATCCGTCACGAAACACATCAATACAGGCCGTTTCTCATTTAGCTTAGAATACCGCTCGGCATCCCTCTGTATCTGCTCTATAATGCCCTTTCTCGGTTGTGGATCCTGACCCCACTGCTCTTTGTCCTGATGGGTAACCGTGGCACCGTAGCAGTAGATACACCCGTGCCCACAGCCCGAATAGAGATTGATTGCCAGCTCGCAGTATTCTCGAGCTCGCCCCCTGGTCTCATAAATTGCTCCCATCATTTACCTCCTCGAGTTTCTTTATCTTTTTCCTTCTTTCACGCATTTCAAACATGCAGTCCCCGTCCTTATTTCGATTTTAGCACGTCTATCCGCAGAGGGGTGATAGACTATCTCACCGCAGCTCTTACACTTCCAGGCGACATTGGTTAAATTCTCATTCATTGCGACTTAATCCTTTCCACGCCCAGCCAGTCTAGGAGAATTGCCCTGACATACCTGACGTGAAACTTTGTTTGCCCGGCTGCCTCCCTAAAAGCTTGGTCAATATAGTCGAGCTGGCAGCCGGCAGTGGATAATTCTGTAGCCAAATCCCGCAGTTGTGCTGACTCTTTGGCATTTGGCTCGCGGGGTATAATCTCATTAGGTTTTTCAGCTGGCACCCTACCCCACTCTTTCTTGAAACAAGAGGTAAGTCTATGTAGTATTTCTATATTATCTGTAGTAGCAGGTGAGGAAGGGGGTCTACTACCTAGTACACTAGGTAATCTTCCTTTTCCTTCTTCCTTTTCCTTTTCCTTTTCTTTCTCTTTATCAGAGGGGGTTGTTAAGGGGGCGGTTCGCAGTTCACTAGGTAGTTCACTAGGTAGTTCATCAGCTAGTTCACTAGGTAGTGGTTTAGCTAGTTCACTAGGTAGTTTACTAGGTAGTACACTTGGGGGCCAGTTCTCTGTTATTATCTCCTTTGGTGTGGGATGGTAGCGCAGATGGTCGGTCCAGCCCTCCGGTGGCGGATAAGGTGATGGGTAAGCCCATTGCAGTTTTTGCTCCTGCCACCAGTCGAGCATTTGAATGGCGGTGTGCCCTGAGGTTGAGTAAACATGTATTAATCCTTGTTTTTCCAGTTCCCCCAAAAAGCCTGGGATATCGTCCTTTGAGATATCGGGGAGATTAGGGCAAGCAGTATACTTGATTTCGTCAGGATCGCCAGAGACCCGGCCCTGGTCATCGGCGTTTATCCACACTCTGTCGTAGAGTGTGGCAGCCTTTAAGCTGACCCTGCCCATGCGAGGGTCTGTTGAGCGACTCTGGGGTACTATTCTCCCCCGGGCAATTCGCCTCATTTAACGCCCTCTATTCTTTCTTTGTACCTTTGATGGTTAAAAAGGCTTCCCACGGATTTATACCAGCGGAAGCAGCGGCCAGAACCGTTTTATAGCCGAGCTGCTCACAGACCTCTACTGGCGGCATCTGCCAGAAATGCCAGCATACCCTGAAAACAGCATTCATGTCGGGCACATCATCCTCGGTAACATCATCGGGAGTCTTCTCCTCTATTGGTTCACCCTCAACTATTTTATGCTCGGGGAAGCGATCCTCTGTGAGCATCTTTTACCTCCTTGATATTGGTGGCGGGGGTGGGATTCGAACCCACGGCCTCCGGGTTATGAACCCAGCGAGCTGCCACTGCTCTACCCCGCGACAACGCTACTCTGTTTGCCTCAGTTCCCCTCCACTTCGTATGGGAAGGGGTCCCTAATAATCACCGTGCCATCCTTATCGGTAAGCTTGAGCTGACCGCCTGGTAGCATTTCCTTGGTCACGCCTGCTTCCTCCTCGGCCTGCTTCTTGAGGGTTACCAGCTGCTTCCAAACATTAACTAGGGACACCCGTTGTTTCTCATCAGCCTGCATAATTAGCCCGAAGAGAACACCACACTCAAATGCGTTAGCTGTAATCTTATATTCCCTCATCTCCATCACTATTCACCTCCTGCGTATAACGGCTCTTATAAAAGGTGTTTATTTTCAAAATGGGATTCGCTTGAACCACCATCTCTTCATCAGCCAGACTATCACCAGGCCGATGACAGCACCACCGCACACGGATAGAGCTGCCCCGGCCACAAGACCGGGCTTAATGATGAAAACCACGATGGCTACCCATCCACAGGCGGAAATCAGTATTATCGCCGTCATCATTCCCGCACCTTTCTTCTTCATCTTTCAACTCCTGCGAAATAAGGTTATCTTTTTCTTCGGCCTTCCAGTAGCGATACGTCCTGCCATCATGCTCCATAGGGGTGCCGATGGGAAACTGCTTCTTCCTATCGACATCGTTGGGTCTGGCCTCTTTAATAAACCAGAAGCATAGAAAGTGCCAGACCCTGCTTGGCACCTTGGTCTGGAACCAGAGGACTGGGCCGAGAGCTATCCCGTACCTTCCAATCTTTAGCATATTGGAGTCACCAGTCTCTCCCTTGAGCGCAGTAGGGACAGTGATCCCAAGTAGGGCTTACCAGGCTATTACACTCAGAGCAATAAGCAGCATCATAGATTACCCGCTTAAACTCAAGTGGGGCACCACAAATATAGCAATACCTGAACGAATGGTTAGTTTGTGGCAATAGGTCGGGCAGTGGTGGGTGCCCGTTGGGACAGTAGCCCTCAAAGATGGTTACCTTTTTCACTGTGAACATCGCTTATCCCCCCAAAAAGCTGTTTCCCTGGCACTGCCAAGGTCAAGGTTACTGCCTGCGGGAAGAAGGCGCTTCAGCAGCGTCAGGTAAGAATAGCTCCGACTCCGGTTGGTGAAGGCTGAAGCAGACCCGTTCAATAAAGGAACGGGTTAAGGGCGCCCTCCCAGTAGCTATCCGGCAGAGATAGTTCTTGGTAAAGCCTGTCACCTCGTGTAACCACTCCCGCTTATATTTGATGAATAGTGGATGCTGGGCCATAACTCAATACCCCCCAAAAGCAATCGCCAATAGTCAATACTATAACTGCTATTGACAATTTGTCAAGACCTCTGCCCAGCTTGGATGCCAATCAGGGGGTTTACTTTGTCCACAGGGAGTGCTATAATACCAACCAATATAGCCCTAAATATTGTTGTAAGGGGGTAAAGTAACTTGAGTGACGGAGTTAGCACTTTAGGGGAGTGGATACAGTTAAAGTGTGCCGAGGATGGGTTATCCCTGAGGCAGGTGGCTACTAAGGTAGGGGTAAGCCATCAGACCATTGCCGGTCTTACGAACGGCAAGAAAGCATTACCCCAAACCATAAAAAAGTTGGCTAAAGCCTTCGGTGGTGACGATCACCAACGGATAGCCTTAGAGGATAAGCTGCTGTGCCTGGCGGGGTATCGCACCGAGCGACCGGACGAGGCACTCAGTGAGCCCCTGGCTCGGCTGTTAGATAAGCTAAACGGTCTGGATGCTGACCAGCTAGGGATGGTAGAGCAGTTCACCGTTTTTATTATGACCATGGAGACACGGGGGGATAATCGTGACAGGAAATAAAGACAGAGATATCGCCCAGGATATGGCCCGGTTAGACAGAGTGAAGCAAATAATGGAAAACGCTATTAAGATGAGTCCCGAGCTGCAGGACATTATGGTCATGTTCACTCACTGTCTGGAGGTAACTTACGCTTTAGCAGCCAAGCAGCTGAGTGAGAAGCAATTAAACGACTTAAAGGAAAGGTTCCGGAAGTTAGTCGAAGATAATCCCATCGGCATGTCTATTAGCACCCCAGAAGGCAAGGTTATAGAAGCAAATCCGGCGGCGTTGAAGATGTTTGGTTACGAATCAATTGAGGAATTCCACGAGGTATCAATGAACTCTCACTGGTGTGACCCGAAAGAAAAAGACCGATTTAATCTCGAGCTATTTAAGCGCAGCGTAGTTATCGGCTTTGAAGCCAGGCTTAAACGTAAAGACGGCAGCCCCTTCTGGGTCTCCATCACGTCGGCAGCCAAGCTTAGCGCCGGCGACTTTGAGCTGGCCAATTTCTTCGTAGATATCACCGACCAGAAGGAGGCAGAAATAGAGTGAAAATTAGAAGTCGGGTAGAGCCCGGCGAAGAAACCATGTGCGGGGTCCTCCTTTTTGACATTATTGTCGGGGCTCTACCCACTAAGGGATTGTAAAATATGTTTCCCAAGTTGTCAACAGAAATAGCCAGCAAAGGGGGTGAAAAATGTAAAGGATTAAAAAAAGCAGGGACTCTAAAGAGTTCCTGCCATGAAAAAAAACAATGTCGATTGTCCATATGTCTATACAGATTGGCAATATGTCCACCCACATTTCAAAGCTAAAAAAGGAGGTAACCGCACTCCGCCATTAGATTTCAAGCGGGAGTAACTCAGTTGGTAGAGTCCCTGCCTTCCAACCATATTTATTAAATGGCTAAAAGTTAGATACAAAAATAAGGAAACGACTCATCTTGAGTCTAATGGATTAAAACCATGTGCGGGAAAAAAAGAAATGGTTACCCAACTAAAAGCAGAGACCCTGACCCTACCCGACCTCATCACCCGGTTCTTAGGCCGCCACGGCCTCTCCCCCCGGACCAGGGAGTACTACGCTAACATCCTCTCTCACCTGGGCTGGTACGCCCGTGCCAATAACTGGCCTGAATCGGTCGCGGAGCTCACCCGGGGCCACGTCCGTGACTTCCTCGATTACGTGGCCACCAAGAAGCACCGCTGGCCCGATGGGCAGCGCCCCTCTTATCAGAAGGCAGCCCCGGCCACCGTCTACCACTACGGCAAGGTGGTAAAGACTTTCCTCAACTGGGCTGAGGACGAGGAGTATCTTGAGGTAAGCCCGGTAGCCCGCCTGAAGATAGCCCCTCCCCACTACAAGGATGTCGAGCCCTACTCCAGCGAGGAGGTGCTCTCATTCCTCGAGGTGTGCGACGAGGACATAAGAACGGCATGCCGGTTCTTAGGAGTCCGCAATAAGGCCATCATCTCGCTGCTGGTGGCTACCGGCTTAAGGCTAGCCGAGCTATCCAGTATAAGGGTCACCGATTTCGACCCGCGCCTACAGCAGGTCCAGGTCATGGGCAAGGGCAAAAAGGCGCGGGTGGTACCGGTAAACGGGGAGGCCAGGAAAGCCCTGAAGCGCTACCTCACCCTCAGGCAGAACGGCTTCGAGGAGCTGTGGCTGACCGACGACGGGCAGCCGATGTCGGTCTACTCCATCAAGATAATGGTCACCCGCCTAAAGAAGCGGGCTCACCTTAACGGGGGCGGCGGTGCCCACCGCTTCCGCCACTACTTCGCCACCTCCTACCTCGAGGCCGGGGGTGATATCAATTCCTTGAGGCTGCTCCTGGGGCATGCCACACTATCTATGGTGCTAAGGTATTCCCGCTACGTCGATGTCAAAAGAGCCCTTACCGAGCACCACCTGTTTAACCCCCTGGACCGGCTGATGCGGGCCAATGGCAAGAGGGGGTTGCGTTATTGACACAGGCGTTGACAAAAGGTTAATATCTATTGTGGCCGGGGGCTCAGGGAAATAGGAGACCTCTTTCCCCGTAGGGTAGGCAGCCCCCGGCCTTAAAAGGAGGTGAGTTATGCAGTAGTGCGACAAAGGTCAATCATAGACGTAGATTATGTTCTACAAGTTAGAATCAATTAGAAAGGAGATTTGCAATGAAGCTAGGTAAAAGGAGCAAAATACTGGGGCTTGTTTTGTCAATGGTGTTGCTGGTAGGTATGGCAGGAATGGCAGCGCCAGCTCTGGCTAATGGCGGTGTCATCCTGCATCCGGGTGATTTGACCGGCTCAGTAACTGTTATCGGCCAAAATATCAGCCAGGTAACCGTTAAAGCCATGGACACAGACGGGGTGTTTTCGGCATATGTAACCGTCAATGTTTCCGGCGGAGCCTCCAGCATCGACTACACGCTGACTGTGGAGGGCGACCGCGACTACTATGTAATAGCTGATGCAAAGGTCGTCGCCACAGACTATACCAGGGTGATACTTCCAATGCAGGGGCCGGTGAATGTCCCCATAGAAGGTACAGTTATACAGAACCTGTCGGTAGACCCGGCCTTCATCTCGGGGACCATATCAACCACCACCGACAGCGGCAACACCATACAGGCGTTCACAATAAACGCCAGAATCTATGTACCCCAATTCCCCAGTTATTTCTACAACAGAACCTCAAATCCTAGCCTATCTGTACCGGGGTATCCGGACGGGAGGGACTACACGCTGTTGGTGGCACCAGGGCTTCAGTATCAGTTCTATGCCAATATCACCATAAACGGCATGAACTATAACGTCCCAACCGAAACCGTTGGTCCGCTTGCTGCGGGAGAAACCCTAACCCGCGATTTCACGTTTGATGTGACCGCAGCCGCAGCCACCATCTCCGGAACTGCCCTCCTGCTGGGAACAGCAACAGACGTATACAACGCTTATGTACGTGGATACGCTCCCGGTAAGAACACCTGGACACAGATAGCAATAGCTACCGGCGCATATACACTGGATGTCTGCCCCGGCACCTGGAATGTGGCACCCGATTTCTATTTTCGTTATTTGACGGGCGACCTAAGTGGCCTTTATGGTTTCCTGAGGCCTCCCAGGACGGCAGTAACCGTTGCTGCGGGGGACCATGTAACGCAGGACTTCATCATCGACCCCGGCTTTATTACCGGGACTGTCACCCTCACCGGTGCCAACACCGACATCCACTCCGGAGGACAAATCAGGGCCACTTCATCGCTTGCTGGGTACATGTATGCCACAATCCACCCTGACACCGGGGAATACATGTTTGTCGCCTCCCCCGGGGATTCTTGGCAGTACAATAGTATGACGCTTAACTTCGATTACCCCACTGATCCAGATTCCTATCTGAGGTCCAATCTCTATCAGTATATTTCGGGTCCTGTCCCCACCGCGGCCTCCGGCGAAACGGTAGCGGCTGCCGACCTCACGTACGGGACGGCCACGGTCAGGCTGTACTACTACGTTGAGGGCGGGGGTGAGCTTCGTTCGCCCTATTACTACGCCAGAAGGGCGGAGTCCCCATACTTCTACGCCTATGCTTATGGCTCTTCCATTCCGACAACCGAGGGGCAAACCATAGGCACCCTGTTTCCGGGGACGTATACCATAGAGGCCTTCGCTAATGTCGGAGGCTCCAACACGGAATTTGGCACCTTCACTGTTAGCGTGGAGGAGGGTGATGTGGTGGTGATAGGCGGGCCGGGTCGACCGACTATACAGGTAACCAACCCCACCGAGGGAGAGGTGATTCCCACCGATAGCGTTGTCGTCGAGGGCACCGCCACCGATCCTGAGGGAATAGCGTCGATAACCATTAACGGCGAGGATGTGACGTTCACCTCCACTGGCAATCCGGATGACCCCAACGAAGTCGAATTTAGTCATAACCTCAGCCTGGACGTCGGGGAGAACACCATAACCGTCGTCGCCACGGACGTCGACCCGACCCCACATTCGGTCACTCTGACATTGACTGTCACTCGGGAGGAGGTCGCTACCCCCACCACCCTCACCTATACCGGTGATACCCTGGTTCAGGTGAATGGTGTTGCGACTTTGGAGGCAGTATTGGTGGATGAGGACGGCCAGCCGATTTCAGATGCCGAGATTTCTTTCCAGGTTGACGGCCTGAGCTTTTCAGCAGTCACAGGCACAGATGGGGTGGCTAGCTATGAGGTGACGGCCCCTCCCGATGCTGGCGTCTTTGAGATTACCGCAGACTTCGCTGGCGATGACCTGCATGAGGCTTCCACGGCGACTGCACTCGGCGCGGTTTACGACCCCGAGGGTGGCTTTGTCACTGGCGGCGGCTGGATAGAGTCTCCAGAGGGGGCTTACGCACCTAATCCAACACTCACCGGACGAGCCAACTTCGGCTTCATCTCCAAGTACAAGAAAGGAGCGACAGAGCCCACCGGCCAGACGGAGTTCCAGTTCCAGGTAGCTGACCTGAACTTCCACTCCGAAAGTTATCAGTGGCTGGTAGTCGCTGGTGCACGTGCCCAGTATAAGGGCACTGGCACCATCAATGGTGAAGGCAACTACGGGTTCATGCTCACCGCCATTGACGCAAAGCTAACACCCAGCACCGACGTCGACATGTTCAGGATCAAGATTTGGGACAAGGACACCGACGCCATAGTCTATGACAACCAGATGGGTGACGCTGATAGTGCCGAGCCGGCGACTATCATTAGCGGAGGCAACATCGTTATCCACAAGGGGTAACAGGATTTATTTGGCCGGGGGCTCGGGGAAATATAAGCCATTTCCCCGTAAAGTCGGTTGGGGAGAGGAGCCTCTGCCGACCAGCCCCCGGCCTTAAAAGGAGATAAGCATGGGTTTTCCTGGGGGTTGCCCGTTGCCGGCTGACTTGAAAGCGGAGGCCCAAAGGCTGGCTACTCGGCGAAAAGGGACTTGCTCTGTGTGTATTAGCCTTTTGGCTTTTTCGGATAAAACTGAGCAGTATCGTCGGCTTTGTCAGTATTGGCTTGCAATGCGAGTGTAAAGGAGGCAGAGATGGCAGAAACAAGGACAGTCACCATTGAGAGGCCACCAGGAAACACTTTGAGTGTCAAGGTACCAGCCGATCTCGTTGATAAGTTCGTTAGTTCGGCTACAGCCAAGGGTGGTCTCTGGAGAGGCACGGAGGAAACCTTTCAACACGCACTTGAGGGAGCGGTTGCGGGTGCTTTGCTTAAGTTCCTCGAGGATTAAACATGAAGCGACACCCTGAGGGCACTTAGATGAGAGAGAAACCAGACCTTTTTGGGGAAATCCACAAGGATGAGATACTCAAGATAGCAGAGGAGGCAGCTTTGAAGAGGGGGTATGCTATCTATGAAGACTATGAAGAATATTTGGGGCAAAGAAAGCTCCGAGAGGGGCTTAAGCTTGCCACCTGGGCTATTCCCAAAATTAAGATTGAAATTAGGAGAACTTTGCTCAAAGATAAATGGATAGCTATGCGTGGCCGGGGTACCCAGCCAACACGATTCTATCCAGAACAGACTAATCAGCTTAAGTTAAAGGAGGACGAGTGAAGGTTAAACTTAGCCTCGAGAGCCAACAGCTGACTAAGGAGGAGCTGCAGCGCCTAATTCAGGCCATTCGCGACTGCGAGCAAAGCTCGTTCCCCGATAAGGAAATATCTATCTGGATTGAAGTCCCGGAGCTCTCTAACGCAGAGTGCAACAAAATCCTGGCCAGCATAAAGCCCCCCTACCGGCACGGGCCAGTCATCTTCAAGAGGAGCGGGGTAGAGTAGTGGTTACTCAATGGCTTCATAAGCCATTTACGCAGGTTCGAATCCTGCCCCCGCAACCTGTCTGGTAATAGTGGCCGAGCCGTGAAGCGTGCTTCATTTTACATCTCCTTGTGGCAGAGCCCGCATTCTACTCCAGTGACATCCTGTGTGCTACTCTGGCTTGCCACCTTAGCCTCTCTTCAAGTAGGAGCGACAATACTTCACAAACCAACAAATAACAAAGAGACTTGATAGTGTCCAGGCAATGCCGTCCCAAAAGTTGGGTAAGTCTCCCCACCAATACCAAGTGAACTTCAAACCACCACCGAAAGCAAAGCCTCCGATGGCAAGACCGGCTACACCAAAGAGTGCCCCGGCCATCTCCTTTATTGCCTTCATTTTACTCCTTTGCTACTTATGAATTTCCGGTTGGCTGGGATGATGGTCTCTAATCTTGCTTCCATTGCGTCTATCTGCATTTACATAGCCTATAATCACATTAATTTGGGGGTCAATAACGAGCGTACCCCCACAATCGCATCTTTTCCTCTGCGCCAAACTCCACCCGCCATATCTGGCACCACACATCCAGCAGACGGCTTTGGGACCGTCAGGCATCTCAATCGACCTCCAGCTTAATGACAGCTGCCGGCGGGTAGCTCGGGTCCTCATCTACGCCGACCAAGTATTTGCTAACCACCCGGAGGCCGTCCTGATGAGGGTAAATACCAGCGACAAACTTACCGTCCCTCCAGTATTCCACCATAGTTTTACCTGGCAGCTGGGCATGGGGGCAAAGCCTAAATTCTTCCATTTGTCCTCCGGGCGTTTACTCTCTCCTCCTCTTCGGTTGTTTCCCCCAGTGAGGGGTCTACTTCCTCCCAGGACGTAAGCTTTACAAACTCCCAGCACGCAGGCTTAATTTCTTGCTTGTGGAACCATCGCCTATTGCCACTGCTCTTATTCCTCAGTAACAATAAGTCCTCGGCTCTAGCGAATTTGTGACAAGCGAAGCATTGCGGTGTTCTTTTCATTCTTTCCTCCCCTGCGGGTACCAGCCCTTATACGCTTAGAATTCTGAATGTATATCAGGGAACTTCTCCATTATGCAGTCTAGGCAGTTTACCCATTCGGCTCCCCCAGTTGGCTTACTAGTGTCCACAAGAATAAAGGCGGGCTTCCCAGACTTGATGACGCGCCCACAGGTCCCACAGTTGCAGCTGTCTTCCATGAAGGCAAGAATCCAATACTTCATAGTGTAAGCTCCTTCTGCGTATAACACTTCTCTAGTGTCTCGGCTGCGTGAATGACAATCCAAACGCGATTATTTGCCCACGAGGGAACCCCTACCTTATGGTAGATGTTTTTACAGTGATTCTTCACGGTTCGTTCACAGATATGCAGGTCCAGTGCTATCTTCTGATTGGACCCCCCGTTGCTTAGATGTTCAAGTACCTCAATTTCTCGTGGTGTAAGCATATTCCTCATTTCCCACATACTATTGCCAAGTCCCGGAGCTCCTGCTTTTCAAAGTCAGTCCCCCAAGTCTCCGTTAGCCTGATGATAATTTCATGAGCCTCGTCCTTGGTAATCTCCTGCCCACTAATGTAAACCTTTTTCCCATCACTTAACTCCAGAATGACAATCATCTTCTAGCCTCCTCGCAGCCGTTATACGCTAAGGTCTTCCTGCCCAATAAGATAAATCTCGCTTTAATTTCTCTAAATCTAATTGGCTATTAACACCTATGAACTCCAGCATAGCTTTCAAGTAGCAGTCAAGGTGAGCCACTAAGGGGAATTCAGGGCCAATACTTGGTGGAGTAGGCAAAACAGCTCTTTTATCGTATTCTGTTACTTCTCGGTCACAGTATTTACAGGGACGACCAATGCCGAAAATGAAGCCGACGTGGTAACAGGCTTGGGCATATTCAATCTGGCCATCACATTTCGGACAAAAAGGATAATTTATTCTCTTAACTTCACCTGGACCAGCACAGGAAGGCTCGAAGGCTTTTAGGTGTATGGAGACGTAACAAGTAGTTTGCATTATTTGGCTGCCACACTCCTTACAATAAAGACCACCATCCCTCTGGTCATATCTCTCTGCCCACCCATTAATTATCTCGTCAGTTATCTGTCCTAAAGCTATTACTTCTCCCACTTTAATCTCCTTTCATAGTTATTCGCATCATCCCTGTATACCAATCCTCTCCGCTTTGTAGAACCCATATCCTGCCGCATCCAGTCCTTCAAAAGTTATGCCTTTTAGTGAAAGTTGCCAAACGATTTTGCCTTCTGGGGTAACTTCCATGATTTTATGTGACCCGGTAATCAACGTGTTACCATTTGGCAATCTGTCAGTGTCTCTGACAGGATAGTTTTGAGGGTCACGCACCGCGTATTCCCAAACAATCTCGCCTGTTTCCGGGTCAAATTCTATTGCCCGATGGGGTCTACCATGGTTTGCCAGAAGTATGTTGCCATTGGGAAGCACCTCTGGGTCATGTTGCCCATCGAAAACCCCCTCTCCAATAGTCCTGACAACCGAACCCTGCGGGTCCAGTTCAACCATGAAGTCGAAATTCCTCGGGCTAATCAGCGTGTTGCCATTCGGCAGCCTGGTGACGGCATTGGTATGGAGCCAGCCTTGGTGATAAATATCATTATAGGGGGGCTTGTCGAAGTGGTCTTTGGCATACCAGGACCAAACAATCTCTCCTTCGGGGTTTATTTCTTTCACCTGAGCGTCGCTCTTTTCGTCCCCTCCATATACTACTAGAGTATTACCATTTGGCAGGCGGTCGGCATCATGGGTGACTTTACTATCAAGGTTTAGTACTAGAGTATTAAGATTTGGCACGTGGTCGGCATCAAGGTTTGACCAGACAATATCGCCGTTACGGTTAATCTCATACACCCCATTATGAGGCAAGACAAACAATATGTTATCGTCAGGCAGCAATTCTACATCCAATCCCGTGTTAGTATGTCTCCCCAGCTCCTCCGGCACAACGTATTCCCAAACAATCTCCCCTAGCATATTTACCTCTATTATTCTAACGAAATAGTCACCTTCAATGCCGCGCCTATCAGGGTCATGACAGTCTGCCAGTAGCGTGGTGCCCGCCCAAACCAAGTCAGGCTCATAAATATCCACAGATATGTCTGGGTCTACAGTTCCCCTTACCATAGGTGGTGTATCGGGTGGTTCTTCCGCCACCTCCTCGACTACCTCTTCTTCCGCGACCTCTTCTTCTGTCACGACTACCTCTTCTTCCGCGACCTCTTCTTCTGTCACGACTACCTCTTCTTCCGCCACCTCCTCTTCTGTCACGACTACCTCTTCCTCTCCTGGTGTCACCACTCCTGCCTCTTCCTCTTCTACTGTTGCCGGAGCACAGGACAGCAGCGAGGCCACCATTAAGCAACTCACCATCAACCATATAGCCGTCTTTTTCATTTCAATCTCCTTTGCGTATAATGTAGCTTACACGCACACTTTATCCATAGCGACGAAGGGCTTCCTCTTGGTATGCAACCAGGAAGGCTTCCCATTCGTCTTTCTCTCTATATACTATGACCCCCTGAGCCTCAGCGTCTCTTATGAAAGCCAATCGTATCTCCCACTGCCGAAAGGCATCTGGGCGTTCGAAGAAAAAGCCATTCAGAGTATCCTCACTGATGAAGCTGATATTAAGTCCCTTTATAGCCAGCCAATCCTTAAACTCTTGGGCTGTTGCTTCAGTAATTAGGTCCTTGTTCTCTGCCCCGAATCTCGCATAAATCCCACTTTGCACGGTCGGCACCTCCTTTAATGGTCACTGCGTATAACTCCTATTATACGTCTCCAAGGTCTTCCCTCTGAGTGAAGTGTAGTAGCTTGATTTTCTTCCCGGTCTGCGCTGATATGTCCCTAGCTATCGGTCTGAGACTTTCTACCCGGGCTATATCGGCGCCGACCAAGGGCAGCATTACACCGCCGGCGCTCATAGCCACAACTCCTTCATCGTCAGGTCCCGAGTCTTCAGCGACGAAGGCATACATTTCCTCAATTCTCGGCATACTTCCCTCCTCTGCGTGTAATGTAGCTTATACGAACTTTTGACTGGAGGGGCAGGGTCATGGCAAAGGATCTTAAAGCCGCTCTGCTCATAGCGGTCGCCCAAGGTGTATCCTTATCGACCGTTTCCCTTCGCTCGCCTGCCCCATGATTGTCTCTCGCGCCCAGCTCGGTCTGTTACTATAGTATTATGAGTGGGACGGTTTGTCAAGTGGATAGAAGTATGATATAATATTGCCAATCGGCAAGAGTTAGGCATGAGCCTAAGCACTGGCGAAGGGGGTGAGCTTTGAGTAATGACTTAGGCAGAATAATTAAGCAACAAAGGGTTATGATACCGCTGACACTTCAGGAGCTGACAGCTAAGTCGGGCGTGTCAGCATCACACCTCGGTCGCATAGAGCGGGGGGAACGCTTCCCATCAGCCCATATCTTGCGCAAAATTGCCAAGGCCTTAGATTTTGACGAGGGTGAGCTCTTTACCCGTGCTGGCTATCTGTCCCCCCAGCCTTCCCCCGAGGTTAAGAGTCCCAGTGGTGGGCGATTAGACCCTTATGTGGCCAGGGCGCTGTCATTAGAGCCTGTCGAGGTGCAGCGTACCGTCATCGGAATCCTAAATATCTTGAAAAGCTTGGCCAAGGATAGGCCCTAATCCCCCACTCCCTAGCAATGGCTTGTTGCGAAACAATGATGCCTGCCTGGGCGAGCCTCTGTAATCAAAATCTAGGCGGTTTTAGGGGTAGGTTAATGGTTTACTACCTTGGCTATTGCTCCGGTGTGAAAAAGTCCTTTCCCCTCACTATCTTGTTATAGACTTTCCGGAGAAGCCAAGCGCCTGCTACCCAGCCCCCCAGGGGGACTACCAGCCAGAGAAATAGAGCCCGCAGGATCTGCGTCGATGGCTTGCCAGTTGATAGCTTATCGTAGTATTTCTTTATCCCCATTTACCAGTCTCCCTCAGAACGCTTTCACTAATATTTTTGCTGTCATTTTACCATCAGAAGTTGACCAAAAAGTTGACCTGTCTTTTGGTAATATTATTACCACGTTTTTGACAAGAACGCTGTTATTTATGGGGATGAGGCACTTTACATCAGTTTGCCTCATTATGCATCACTTTGAAACACTTTAAGACAGGTTAAGACACAAAAAAGGGGTCGGAGGATTCGAACCCCCCTAGCAGGTCAACCCGCGTAACAGATGACAACCTCCTCCTCGTCCATCAGCTTCGTGTCCTGCTAGAGAGGTAACTCTAATTTAGCACAGCACAGGGAGCTAGTCCATAGAGCATTTGGATGATTCCACAATCACTCATTAGTATGACCCTTTATTGCTTAAAATCACCCGTTTGGGTGATTGTATGTGGCCACAGGCTAGGTTATCATGCGAGAAATATCAAAGAAAGGAGGTGAAAAATGAGACTACCCAAAAGAGGGGAAAAAGGCTTCACGCTGATTGAGCTACTGATTGTGGTTGCCATCCTCGGAGTGCTGGCAGCGGTGGTTATTCCCAATGTGAGCCGGTTTATCGGCTCCGGTGAAGAGGAGGCGAGAGCAACCGAGCTGGCCAACATCCAGGCAGCGGTAACTTCCATGATGGTTGATAACGAGCTGGCGACACTGCCCACGCCGCTACTCACAGGTGGCGGCGTTGCTACCAACGATATGACCGCATTCCCTGATGGGACCTCAGCTTGTGAGGTTCTCAAGCTAAAAGACCCGGATGGAAATGACTATGTAGCAGCTACCGATAAGGCTGGATACATGCTCTATGGTCATGACATAACCGGGGGTACTGCGGGTACAGATGTCAACTACGTTGCCACAGCAACTACCGCATCATACTACACCGTTGACGCAAATGGAACGGTATCGCAGTGGCAGGATGCCATCGAGACGCCATATCCCGCCTAATGTGAAGTTATCCGTTCAACAAGCTTTGGCGGGCTCTGCTAGGGGAAAAAGGGCTCCAGTCTCAATCCTGGATGTAAAACACCCCTCCCGTGTGCTGCCCTTGCGTAATCGGGCAAGTGGCATCCCGCCAGCTAGAGGCAAAATGTTGTTCAACATTGTTATGGGATCATATTTTATCCTTGTTATCCTGGATTCGGCCACGACATATATTGGAATCAAACACCTTGGCCTCGTTGAGACATGGCAGAGCCAGGTTCTCTTTGATTACTATGGGTTAATTCCTGGGATAATAGTCAGCACAGCATTTTGCTTCGGCGTCGGCTGGGTGCTATGGAAGGTTAGACGCTTCAAGATGGCTACCTGCCTCGGGCTATCCATATTGGTTATTACCGAAGTAGCTGCCATGGTAAACAATGTCATCCAAATATCAAGCAGTTGAGATATCGAGCATCTGATAGATTAGACACAAAAAAGGGCTCGGAGGATTCGAACCCCCGACCCCTTAATCATATATTAGAAGTAATATACTAGAATTCAAACAGTGCTGGCCGCTCTTCCTTTTTCCTGGTTGCCTTTTCCTCTTTCTTCTTCCGCCTATCAGCTCGCTCACGGTCTAGCCTCACTGTAATCCGCTTCTGATAGAGCCACGCCTTGAGCCGATTTAGGTCTCTCATCTGGCCATCGTCTAGGGATTCTACCCGGATATCCGCTGGCATCTCACTCTTTTTCTCCTTCTCATAGGTCTTGCCAGCGATATAGAGGTAGATTCGAGACCAGTCGTGGCTCATCGGCTGAGTCAAGGAAGCCGTATAGAGATAGGCACAGGCTTCGGCATCCGTTCCAGTCATCTCCTCACCTTTGAGTGCCCTCACATTCATCACTAGCCTTTCCAGGGTAATGGCAGTCTTTATCCAATCAGGGAGGGTATCACCCCAGCCCCCGGGAAAGACAATGATAGGGTCAAAAAAGACACCCACGATGTCGGAGATGCCTTTCTCCACCTGCTTTTCAGTTGTCAATTTATCACCTCCTTTCTGGGTATAGTTACCGCTTTCGGATTTTGCCCCGGCCTGCTAGAATTCACTAGGAATGCCGAAAGCCTTTTTAATGGCTTTCTCTATGGCTGCCCGGTGCTCTTCGTCGGGGGGATTCCGCCACCCGACTACTGTTCCATCTAGGTCTATGGCGACTGCCCCCCACATCTCAAAGAGGTCGTGAACGGTATACCAGCACCCAGAGGTTGCGGTCGGTATGTGGGTAACAAAGAGCCTGTTACCCTTTACATCTATCTCCTCCTGACGAACTGTAATCTCTGCCATCCTTTTTCACCTCCTTTCATTTAATCTCCTGGCTACTACCAGGACTTGAGCCGACGAACTGGTCGAGCTCACCGGCTCCGGTCCGAGTGTTAGCTCCCGAAGTAGAATTGCTGGGCATAGGTTAGCAAGGCTTCATCCTCTTCATCGCTAGTGTCGCCATATCTTGCCCAGGGTGTGAACCAGTCTTGGTATTCAATTTGTGCTGTCTCTGGGTTATTGTATTGACCGAGATCGCCGGTAATTCGACAAGCTGGCCCCCCTGTGCATAGAAGGATTTCATATTCCATTGATTCCCCTTCTTCCCCTGGCGTATGCCAATCTGACCTGACCTGAACGGACAGCGGGTCTTCCTCTATGCTCTGCCTAGCTGCGTCCTCATCGTGGTATTTTTCCCGCTCTTCTTCTGTGGCTTCGTCCCCCTCTGTGTAGTAGAGGTCGATGCCGGCGTAGATTTCGCTGTCTGTCAATTCGCAATCATCGCCTTTGCAGTCCCTTGTGTGTTCTAATCGCTTAACCATCCCGACTATTGACTCCAGTTGAGCCTTTGCTTGGCTTTGTGCTCTTTCTTGGTCTTTCGTGGTCATGTCTACTCTCCTTTTCATAACAAGCAACGGGAGGGCGTGGATTCCACGCCCTCCCGAAGCCACCAACTACCAGTCTTTTGGTTTCATTGGCATGATAAGAACTCTCGGGTTATTCTGGCTACGGAATGCTATGGGCGAACTGTTACCAGTCCATGAGATGGTGACTATTCCTTGCTTGCCGCTAAGATAGCGGAGAAGATAAGACACGTCGAGTGCTATCCTGTTCGGGGCTCCACTGCTATCCATGGTTTTAAAGGAGCTCTCAACTTTCTGGCCATCGCTCTTGGCAGATACCGTTGCCTTATCGTCTTTAAAGGCGATACGAACGATTCCTGACTCATCACGTGCTACTCCCATAACCCGGCGAACAGCCACCTCAAGGTCTTCAGCCAGAAGATGAACCTGCAGGATTGGCTCTCCTTTCGGGACCAGTTTTAGCCAATCGGGGGGTTTGCCCTCGACCAAGTGGATAATGGCGGCGGTGTTATTCCCAAACTGGAATCTCAGCCCCAGCTTGCCATCGTGAGCCACCATGGCGTGTTGCTTAGTCATCAGGATTGGTACCAATGCCTCACCTGGAGATGGCGTGCGGGGTGTCTTCTCCCATAGATGCTTGAGAACAGCTACAGAGCTGGAAGGAATAATCGTTATGATATTCTTGGGAAAAGAGAGAGATAGCACTTGGTCGGCCATCCGGAACCCATCTCCCGCAGCCACTTCGACCGGGTCTCCGAGAATAAGAGTTACGCCGTTAAGGACTGGTCTATCGGTACCGGTAGCAACGTAAGGTAGGACCGAGGCTAAAGCAGGAATGAGGGTGTCGATATCGAGAGACTCCTCAGTTTCAGGAACGAACTCCGGCACGTTCGGGAATGTCCCGGAATCCTCTACAGGAAAGGTTGCGCTGCCATCTGCCCAGGATAGGAACAACTTGCCAGGCTTGCTTTTTATATGTAGCAATTCCCTACCAGGGGTGAACTGAAGCACCTTGGCTACATCCATAAAGGGGACTAGAGATGTGAGGTCAGCTTCGGGCATCTCAATTACTACCATAGTTTCGAGGTTGGTGGCAATAGCTTGGCCATCCTTGAGTAAAACACTCTCGAGACTCGCTATCTTGGATTTGCGGGCTACTGCGGGTTTCAGTAAGTCCAGCATTTCCCTGAATCTGGCTACCTGGATATCCATTTTTATCACCTCCTTCTGGCCTATAAATTCCCACACCGGTAGGCCACCTTCCGATGTGCGCCGATGGTATTAGAAGAAGCTCGGCTGAGCGGTTTCTTTCTTCTGGGCTGCCGGAGTTCTAGCAGGAGCTGCCCTTGGTTCTGGAGTAGGCAGGTTTGCGTTGGGATTGCGGGGGCTCTCACTCCACTTCTGCTTCGCTTCATCGACGAGTTTTGGGACTCGCTTCAAAGCAGCAGCTAGGTTGCCCTTGAGAGTGGTATACACCGGGTCACAATCCGGCGATTGAACTCCCAGCATTACCCTGCTGTCATTGAGGATAATAACTACCTTGAGCTCATTCGACGGCTTCGCCTTAACACTCTCTTCCTGCTTCTCTTCCGTCTTGTCAGCTACCGCGGCTTGTTCTGTTTCAGCCATGTTTTCACCTCTCTTTTGAACTTTGCCTCAGGAGGGTGTCGACCTTCACCCCCAACAATCTGGCTACTATCTCTGGTTCTGCCGGCACAGTTTGCAGAGTGCCAGCTTCCATATCAAGGTATGCTCCCATCCAGCTCAGCCTTCCCTGGAGAAAGCGACTCACAAATTCCAGCACTAATACAGCCATGGCTTGGTTGATTAAGGGGCTCTGCTCCTCATCCCTCACGGCTTCAGCGCAGTCCTGGCTATCATTAACTGGTCTTGTCGGCGGAGCTAAAAGGGAGGGAAGTTGGATTGATGGTTGCGGCAGGGCATAAACTTCCCCGTTATCCTTGTTGAAACACCCCTCAAGGTATGACATCTTATTGGTATTGCCAATAAGGACCTGGCCGGAAGAATACCCATTGCCGGCATCGATCCACCAGTTACCGTAGTCCAGTGTCCCAGCGATTGAACGCCGGGCATCGGCATTATCCACGCAGCCTATGACGATACCGCTAGCTGCCATCGTATGTAGCCCACCCCCCCAATCTTTATGTATAAGGTCATGCATAAAGGGGTAGACGCTGTATGCGATAACGCGACCGTACTGGCGGGATAGGCGTTCTGCAAGAGCCTGGCTTTTAAACTTACCCACGTCTCCGGAGAAAAACTGCTGCCTTACCAGGTTATGGGGCTCCACGCGGTCGGGGTCTACCAGAATCACGGGGATATCGCTGTTAATAAGCAGCCGACATAAGCCTTCAGCGACGAAACTTCCGGTGCCACCACAGCCAACGACCAGGATTCTTTTGTCCTCGGGCATTTGTCTCAATGAGATCCTGAACGCCATCTTTGCATATCACCTCCTCTCTTTCGTATTCCAAGGCTCCAGCCAGGGAGCCGTCAAAGACTTCACTCCAAGATAGTTCTTTGAAGTAGCCATAGACTCCTATCCTAAGTTTCACTATAGGGGTAGCGTTTAACTTCCCGACAACCCCGTATAGTTTCAAGCCCGTTTCATCAACATTATCTGTTGGACTGAACCACGCCCCCATGTGCCCGTGGGAGTGCATTTCAAGGACTACAGAAGCCCCCACCTCATATACAACGCTGCCGGCAGCCTTGTCCTGCACGGGTATGTAAAAGTGGTATCCAGCATCACCTGTTATCGCCACATAGTGCTCGGAGGATTTATCCGCCAGAAACAAATTGAGTGCCAGGTCGAAGAACCGCTGCGGGATGCTCCCGTAGGTCAGAGATATCTTCGTCTCAATAGGCGCCAGACCTCTGATTTCACACGTGGTAACCGGTATTCTCGCTGAAATAAGTGGACCTTCAGCCTCAATGAAAATGCCGTTGGAGGCCATTATATAGTCATAGTAAATACCTCTTTCCCCGGAGATTCCTCCCTGGTGATTCACCCTGTACCCGACAGGTTTATTCATATTGCATCAAGTCCTTCACCTTGCCATGTTTAACCAGGTCATCATTCGGAAAGCGTTTCTTCTTGTCCAGGTATTCCCACAAGAGAATTATATTATTAGGGAACATCACCGACCGGTTGCGCACGTCGGCCGCTGAGGTGAAGAACGATATAAAGAACGATTCCACTATGTCGGCAACCCTGGTTGGATATCTGTTGTTCCCCGGGCAGGACCTGCCATTTTCGTATACATTACAGAGTGGTGCTTTGTAGACGATGTCCAATTCCTTGGTCGGCTTCTTCTTCACCGCAAATACCCATGGCGGCTTACCAGGCGAGCACAGGAAGATTAACCCCGGCATCGGTATTTTAAATCGCCGTGGCGGGCCGCTAACCGACTCCTGAAGAGCAAGCCTTCGCACCTTCGGCTCCTCATAGAGTGCGAAGATTGGTCCGTTCCTGGTGTTCTCCCACCATAGTGTCTGAGGCGGCAACAATCCTGAACCGAAGGATAATTCACTGGCTAGGGCATGACTTACATCCATGGCTGAGACTATTCTTCTTTCTATCGTTTCCGGATCAAAGAGGGTCATTACCACTGCCTGATGGTGGAAATCCAGTCGCAATCTCAGCGGATCCGCCGGAACCTCCAGCTCGGAAGGGATAGCCCATTGAACGGAATTATCAACCATTCTCTATCACCTCCTCTCTTATTACTTGACCGCCATCATCTAAAGGAAAAGACATTTGCTCCTTGGGCACAGAAACAATTTCCCTGCCCATCATGATTGCTAGTAGTATTTCAAAATTGTGATACAGGTCCTCCTCGAGCCAGACATACATGCGTTGCATCTTGTCCTGGAGGTCTACGACCGTTGGCCACTGCCCGGTAAGAATATTAACGAGTTCCGTGCTCCACATTTCCGGACCGTATTCGGCGTAATTGGCATCCAGTTGCATACAGCCGGTGCGGCTGTGAATCCAATCAGCAAAAGCAACAACCCCCTCGTACACCGAGCCGTCAAACATTCGGTGAATGTCATTTAGCTCCCAACCATTGGGCGGTATCAACTCTACCAGGCTTTTACCGACCAGCTCCTTCACGCGCTCGAGGATCGGCAATCGCTCGTCATTGTCAAAGGGGCTTTCAACCATAGAAAGTAAGAGAACGAAGCCCTCTCTGAAATCGTTGAACATCTCTTGATCTTCCCACGAATAACCCATCAGGCTGACGGGGATATAACGTATGAAATCCGAGATGGTAAGGTCGTCGTAGCCTGGCTGCTCTTCTAGCGGGAAGTATTGGTTGCTAAAGTAGTGGCAGAAGCGCTCGATTCGATAACTATCGTCGGCTGCGGCCATTATATCAACCTCGTAATCAGGGAGAAGCTCCCTCACAAGACTAAGGAACTCTGCGACTGAATCAGAGGCTTCTATGATGTCGATAAGCCGAATCAGTGCTGGTGGGCCGACGATGAGTTTTGACGCCAGCAAAGCAAGTGGGTATACTGGTCCAGATTTGGGAGGTGTAGTTGTGCCTGATTCTGGTTTGGTGGGTGTAGTTGTGCCCCCTATCTCTCCATTGACCATCTTTAGAGAGCTGAGATAGGCTTGTTCATTCAGATGACGAAGGGTGTCCAGGTCCCACATCTGCTGGTATAGCCTCCAATTGCTCTAGTGTGCTGACCGCACGTATGGTGTGAGCGCCATACATCTTAGCCTCAGCGATAGCCATATTTACTTCCGGTTGAGCTTCTGCCAGTGCGTCGTAATCCAGCTGACCGTCTCTAGTGAAGCGATTGGCTAGCTCAATTATCAGCAGGTCTTTAGGCGGTACTTTCGCTAAAGCACAGACGACTCTCTTAATGTCCTCGGGTTCGCCCACTTCTACCCCTTAGTTCCTACACGCTTCTGAAACTCAAATATGTCGTCTTCATCCCGCTTGCTTTCTTTGGTTTCAGCATTCGCTAGCTCGGGGAAGAAGCTGGTCATAGATTGCCTGACCTCGTCTACTGACATACTCGGGTCTGGGTCTGGGAACTCTCTTCCGTCATAGACAAATACTCTTGCCATGTGTCCCTCCTTCTTTTTATTTTCCTGCTTTTACCTTAATTCGTTTGGCACGCCCAGCAGGTCGAGTTCTTCAAGGCTGAATTCCTCACCGCACTCTGGGCATCCGTAATTACAATAGCGGTCAGCCTGTTCCTCGACCCACTTACCGCCCTTGAACTTCAGTTGGACAGTTCGGCTGGTGTAGATGGTGTCAATTTCCTTTTGACAACAAGGACTGATTGGCATGTTTCACCCCCTTTATTACCTCCGCAAACAGGTGTCAAATACCCCACTGTCAACCAAGAGTTGGCAACCTTTTACCGCTAAATCATCTCTCGGACATTTGGGATACTCTTTACATTGGTGGCAAAAGAGCTTCTCAAAGTCCTCTGGCTCAAGCTCATAGACAGTTTTACCGGCGAGGTCTTTTAGAGCCATACTACCTACCCCCTTTCTAACCCTTTACCTTCATAAAAAGACGGGCGACACTATTCGTATCGCCCGTTGCGTAAACTAACAGCTTGAAGGGCAAAAGACACCCCCTTAACGGAGTGCCTTTCCTTTGTAATCTATCGGTAGAAAAGCAAAAAGACACCCCAGTAACGGAGTGTCTTTTCGCTTCGTTTTTTTATGCTTTAGTGGCTATAATAATCCCTGACCGCTTCCGACACTTTGCGACAAACTAAAACTTCAGCTTCTCTAGGTAGTGGCTTCCCATAGCGTATTGCCTTTCGCCTTCGTGATTTACTAACTTGCCTTAATGCTTCGCCCAAGTCTACATATAACCTCATATAGCTTGAAGCTAACCGCACTTTGACAAAGGGTGTTAAGGTTACTCCGCTAACCGCCCTACCTTCAAAGTAGTATAGGGGTTGAGCATCAGCGTATATCTCTCTAGATATAGCAGAAAATCGCCCTCTAACGGGGTAAGACCTTTCCCCTAGACTATGGAGAGCTTTTAGTTCAGCTTGCCATAAAGCGTTGCTTTCCTCTCTATCTACTTGCTTCCAGTTCTTGATTAGGAACTCGGAATATAGGTAGTAGTGGTGTTCTGGAATTAGGCACTTTTTATGCCCGTAGACACAAAAGCCCCCACTAGACAGAAAGAGTTGAACTAAAAAGTTTCTGCGGTCAAGGGTTGCCCACTTCGGCAAACTTTTGGCGTTTACCATTGTAAAGCCCCCCTTTCGTTTTGGCTTGAAAGCTAGTTCGGGGGGGTTAGCCCTAGTTTATTTTTTACTGGGCAGTTACCAGCTCTTTGGCTGGTTCGTGGACTTGCTCTGGGGGATGCTCCGCTTCTTCTTGGGCTTTTCTCACCGCTTCTTCTAGCTGAAGCTGAATAGCCCTGTCAAGCTCTACCTTATCGTGGGCTATAATCGGCTTGCCCGCAGTAAGAGCCATTTCAACTTGCTTGGTATAATCCTCTCGCCTATCGGTGGCGACTTGCTCGGCAAACTGCTGGAGATGAGCCACGAAGTTCTGCCTAATAAGGGTTACACTATCAGCAATCGGCTTGGCTACTCTGGTAACTGGTCTACCAGCTTTGCTAAACTTCACTCCCCCGTCTTTGTCGTAAGCGAGCCTAATTGGAGAGCCAAGAGCATCAGCGGGTAGTGCGGTGTCGCCCATAGTGTTAGTAGCGGTTAGAAACGGTAGCCATACCGTTTCTAGGTCTATTGACCATACCCTACGCCCTGTCGGGCTTTTGGCATTAGGTAGCAATAGGTTCTTGATGTAGTTTGGAGTTTGCTTCATAGATTATCACCTCTTTGAAGGATAACCCCCCCAAACTAGCTCTCAAGCTGTATGACCACTAGGCTACATACTTTCGGGCTGTCCGACTGGGGGAAGTTTAGCCCTATTCGTTCTGTGGCTTTGCCCCGATATTTGGTCGGGTAAGTGGTATTTGTTAAGGTTCAATTCATAGCTACCATATTGTAAATGTAGCTACTCTTACATTATAATCCAGCTTTTTGATTTGTCAAGTGTTTTTTGACCTATTTTTGAAAATTGATAAAAATAGATATAAAACAGCTATAATTGAAGCAAAAACAAAGAGGACTAGCTTCAACCGCTAGTCCTCTTTTCTTTACGGGGGCATCGCCCCTCTTTTGTGTTAAGTGTGAGGGCATAGGTGCTACTGGTCAAGTTTGGAGTTTTAGGGGGCTAGATTTTGATTGTAGTGCGTCGGTTTCAGC
>JABUBL010000017.1_pt1 | contig 30036 bp, 27 predicted proteins | sample 7240371 | NCBI WGS metagenome assembly JABUBL01 (sample SAMN07256343, study PRJNA390944) | subsurface metagenome | isolation source: Methane hydrate marine sediment | place: Pacific Ocean: Eastern North Pacific, ODP site 1244 | collected 2002
GGGCGAGCGCGAATAAAACTTTGACGAATTTTTCCCCTTGCTAGGGGCGATAACCATGTGATCTCTAACTGACATTTCCGTTTGTTATAGAATTACATGTGAGATTAGTCTAAACTGTAACACTATCTACTTTTTATTTTTTTATAACCCCATGAGAGCAAGCACGAAAGAAGGTACCATTCGATAACCAATAGTGATAAAGTGAAAACGGCTCCGAAAGTTGTCAAATATTCAGGGTAAAATCCGCTTGTAATCTCTACGGGGATTTGTGTGATGCCTATAAACAATGTTCCAAGACCAATGGTAATTACATATAAAAAATAAGTCACCAAGAAAAATGGGAATAGGACGTAGGGGATAATACTGTCAAAGAAGTAGTAAATTTTGCTTAGCAATGCTGGGAAATATGTAGTGCCACCATATGCGCCAGCAAGATAGTGAACAAAAACGGTTATCACGGTCATCCAGCCTAGGGATGAAATGATTATTTTGCATCTTGTCGGTCTTGAAAACTTCTTAAGAAAGACAGCCTCTCTTTTGGTCGTTTCTATAAGATATTTACAGATGATAACTATCATGGAGGCAGCGACATACCAAAAAATAAGATTTGCTATTACTACATGTGGTTCTGTAGTTAACCATCTTATAAAATTAGATGTAAATGCCCGATCGTGTAGTGGCAATGTCGATGAAAAGGGAAACCCTATCTTACAACCATAGGTGAAATTTATCCAGCAGGTGAAAGAACGGAACGTATACCAAGCAAATAAGACCATACAAATGACGATTTTCTTCCAATCGGGTTTCAAGAACTTTCTCAAAATCGTATTAACTAATAGTTTGCGTATTTCGATTTTTCCCACATTCATTCTCGCAGCATCCTGCCAAGTGTTTTGGTTCCAGCTATTAAGAAAATTTCGCAATAGCCCCAGCTTTTTCTCATTCTTCAGAGGTAGCTCCCGTTCCATTACGTGGGGGAATATGAATACCTTGCCGCGAGCTGAACTCGCAAAATTTAAGTTTTCTGTTTACCATCGATAACTGGGCTCGACATGAAGCAGTTGCACCTAACCCAAGTTCACCGCTCCTTGGGCGCAGAATTCATGCCGTTCGCTGGCTGGGAGATGCCGATCAAGTACACGAGCGTTGCCGAGGAACATCTCGCGGTCCGCAACGCGGTCGGGCTTTTCGACGTTAGTCACATGGGTGAGTTTCGTGTGATTGGGGAGGGGGCCCCGGCCTTCCTCCAGCACGTGACCTCGAACGATATTTCCAAACTCAAAATCGGGGGCGCTCATTACACCACGATATTGAACGAACGCGGTGGCACGAAAGATGATGGGCTCGTCTATCGCTTGGGCGAGCAGGAGTTCATGGTCGTGTGCAACGCTGTCAACGTGGAGAAGATAGGCACTTGGCTAACCCAGCACGCGGGCAAGGAGGTTGAGGTGAAGGACATCACGATGAGCACGATCATGCTGGCGTTGCAGGGGCCTCGAGCTCAGGAGGTGCTCCAGCAGCTCACGGGGTTCGAGCTCCCGCAACTCAAGCGGTTCAAGGCCGCCCTCACGGAGGTCGCGGGAGTCCAAGTGCTCGTGAGCAGGAGTGGCTACACGGGCGAGGACGGGTTCGAACTCTACATCACCGATGAACCAGCTTCAAATCCCACACGAGGTAAAAATCTCCATGATGCTTTGATGCAAGCTGGCGGGAGGCTTGGAATTAAACCTTGTGGGTTGGGTGCACGCGATACAACACGCCTTGAAGCTGGGATGTGTCTTTACGGCCACGAACTGACCGAGCAGATCACGCCGCTGGAGGCGCGAATCGACTTCGTGGTCAAGTTCGAGAAGGGGGAATTCATCGGTCGCGAACGCTTGCTCGAACAAAAGGCCGCTGGGCTCAAGCGTGCCCTCATAGGGCTGCGGATGCTTGAGGCGGGGGTGCCGAGGGAAGGGTACAAATTGTTCAAGGACGGTCGGGAGGTTGGCTTCGTCAGCTCGGGCACCTTCTCACCGCTGCTTAAGGTCGGGATAGCGATGGGCTACGCCACGCCAGAACTCGAGCCCGGGGAGAGGATTTCGGTGGAGATCCGTGGCAAGTCTCGCTCGGCCGAAGTCGTGGGCTGGCCTTTTTACGATTCCGAGCGATATGGTCGCTTGAGGCGGTAAGGATGGTCAAAGTATTTGACGACCTCATGAAGGAAGTGACCACCACTGGTTACTGCCTTGCCTGCGGGGCATGCGTCGCCTCGTGCCCACATGAGTGCCTCGCGATGGAGGGGGAGGCGCCGACCTTAAAAAAGACGTGCATGAACTGCGGCATATGTTACGAGGAGTGCCCGCAGGTGATCGACCAGAGAGAGCTCGAGCCAAAAATTTTCGGGAGAGAGTTATCAGGCGAGGAGGTGCTCGGCATCTATCGGCAGGCGCTTTCGGTCGAGGCGAAGCCCTCTGATATTAAGGCGCGAGCCCAAGATGGCGGGGCAGTCACCTCCATTCTGGCATCGCTCCTCGAAGGCGGATTCATCGATGGTGCAATCGTGATGGGTATAGGCTCTTTGCCATGGCAGCCCTCCCCTAAGGTTGCGAAGACCCGCGAGGAGCTCATCGACTGCGCGGGCACGAAGTACGCGAGGGGGCCGCTCTTCCTGAGGCTAAGGGATGCGGTCGACCTTCACTACTGCTCGCGCGTGGCAATTGTGGGCACCCCCTGTCAGATTGCCGCCTCGCGCCGGATGCAACTCTCGGAGCTCACCAATCGCCGCTTGGGCGAGACCATCAAACTGCATATAGGGCTATTCTGTATGCACGCATTTGAGTACGAGAAATTTTTCAGAGGAGTCATCGAGAAGCAGCTCCGCACCCCACTCTCCGAGGTCGTGAAGTTCGATATCAAGCGGGGACAATTCATCATCTATCGGAGAAACAAACCGAGGCTCGAGTTGGCGTTAGAAGCGGTGGAGAAGTACAACTACTTCCCCTGTAGGGTCTGTTTCGATTACACGGCCGAGCTAGCGGACATCTCGGTGGGTGCGGTTGGGTCACCCATCGGCCAGTCGACGGTACTCATACGAACGCAGACGGGCACCGAGGCATTCGACGCTGCGCGGAGGTTTAGAGGGCTCAACGTGCTCGGACTTGAGGAAGTTAAGCCTGGCATCAGGGTGATTGGAAAGCTCTCGAGGGAGAAGAGGCTCAGGGCAGCGAGGGAGCTGGAGCGGCTTAAGTTACTGGGCAAAACCCTACCCGTCTGGTGGCAGGCACAGCCACCCACCCCTAAGGAAGAAGAGCCTTCGCAATCGACCGCACAGCCCTAGCGGGTTCAGGGCCCATCGGTGACCCTATTACCGTGCGGGTTACTCCAAGACGCTTTAATTCCTCGACGCGCGCAACGAGCTCTTCAACTGGGCCGCAAACAGAGAACGCATCGATCATACGCTCGGTCACCACCGCACGGGCCTTTTTCAACTCTCCGACCGTGAGCAGGCGGCGGATCGATTTGACTTCCTCGATCCCGATGCCGTGGCGCTCGAGTGATGTGCTGGGGACTGATGAGGTAACGAACGCCACCACTCCGCGGGCCGCTTCCCTCGCTTTTCTCACGTCTCTCCCGATCGACGCGGCAAGGTATGCGACGAAATCGAACGCTTCAGGTCTCCTCCCGCTCGCTCGCAGTCCTCGCTTGATGTACCCAATTGACTCTTGGATATCCTCAGGATGCGAGGCATTGATGAGGGCCCCATCGGCGACCGAGCCCGCGATTTCAAGCATGCGCCGTCGTCGTCCGCCGATGTAGATGGGAATCTTATCCACGGGTTTGAACCTAAGCCTCGCCCCCCGACATGAGAAGAGCTCCCCCGTGAAGCTTACGCGGTTCCCTGCGAGTAGTTCGCGAATGATATGGGTCGCCTCCCGTACCGCTGCGACTGGCTTCCGTCGTTCCACCCCCACCGTGGCGAGGAAGAAGGGGTCGCCAGCTGAGATTCCCAGCAGCATCCGCCCTCGCGAGATCTCGTTGAGGGTCGCGATGGCAGCGGCGGTTACGGTGGGATGAACTAAGTATGGGTTCGTCACGCCCGGCCCCAGTCTCACTCGGCGCGTCCCGAGCGCGAGCTGGGCAAGCACGGGGTAAACGTGGCGGTTGTGGTAGTGGTCGCAAACCCAGATCTGCTCGAAACCAGAGCGCTCGACCAACTTGGCCAGTCTGACTAGGACATCCAGTTTCAAATAAGGGACAAACTCCACACCAAATTTCAACTTCAACCCTCGTCGGATTTAAGGTAGATGTACTAATAATACCGTCGGTGTTTGGGTGCAGCTCATAGCTCTCAAGGGGATACCGAAAATAAAAAAAGGTGATGACTTGGGCGAGCTCATCTTGCGCGCAGCTGAAAAACAAAATCTTTCTCTTGAGGAGAATGACGTCATCGTCTTGGCCCAAACCATTGTTTCGAAGTCTGAAGGGAACGTTGTAGACCTACGCGAGGTCAAACCGAGCAAGCTGGCCGAGCGAATAGCAGCGCGGCTGGACAAGGATCCGCGTGAGGTCGAGGTGATATTGCAACAATCGGATGAAATCGTGCGGCTAAGACACGTGATTATCTCGCGCACCAAACATGGCTTCATCTGCGCGAATGCGGGAGTCGACCACTCGAACGTTGACCCTGAGTATGTGACAATATTGCCGGACGACCCCGACGCGAGCGCCGCGAGGGTTCGAGATTCCATCAAGCGTGAGCTGAATGTAAATGTAGCGGTAATCATAACCGATACTCAAGGGCGGGCCTTCAGAAGGGGCTGTGTTGGCGTTGCAGTTGGCGTTACAGGTATGAATCCCTTACTTGACCTTCGGGGTAAGCGAGACCTATACGGCAAGGAGCTCAGCGTGACGATAACCTCTCCCGCCGATGCTTTGGCTGCGGCAGCGGCAGCGGTGATGGGGGAGGCGAGCGAGGGCACCCCCGTGGTGGTGGTGAAGGGTGCATCATACGATAGAGGCCAAGGGAGCGCCCGGGAACTCATGAGGCCTCCCGAGCAAGATTTGTTCAGGTGATCGATTGCTAGCGGTTCTTTCGGGCGGCACCGGAACCCCAAAGCTCCTCCAAGGCATCGCGCGCCTGCTCCAACCGGAGGATTTCTCGGTTATCGTTAACACGGCCGAGGACATCGAGGTTTCTGGATTGCACGTGGCCCCCGACCTCGATAGCGTGATGTACACGCTCGCGGGGATCGTGAACGAGGGGACATGGTACGGCATCCGAGGGGACACCTTCGCCTGTCACGAGTTGCTAGGGATCTTGGGCGAAAGGGAACTCCTCCGGATTGGGGACCGGGACCGGGCGGTGAATCTTCGGCGCACGCTGTTGCTTGAGCGCGGCGAGGTGCTATCGGAAGCCACGAGGGAGCTTTGTAAGAGCTTGGCTGTGCGGGCAAACGTCATGCCGATGTCCGACGATCGGGTCCAAACGCGCATCGAAACCAAGCCGGACATCCTCAGCTTCCATAAATTCTGGGTTGTTCGACGTGGGAAGGACAAAGTCAAGGGCGTGAACTTCAAGGGGGTAGAAAATGCCAAGCCGGCCCCTGGAGTGCTCGAGGCGATCGAAAAAGCGAAGGCGATCCTCATCGGTCCAAGCAATCCCGTGACGAGTATCAGTCCAATCTTAGCGATCGAGGAAATTCGGGAGGCAATCGTCCAGAACAGGGAGCGCGTGCTGGCGGTGAGCCCGATCGTGGGTAACGCTGCCATAAGCGGTCCCGCGGGGGCGCTGATGCAGGGCTTGGGCTACGAGGTGAGTCCCCTTGGAGTGGCAAGGATGTATGAGGGGGTGGTGGGCACCTTGGTCCTCGACCGGAGCGACGAGGGGCACGCGCGCGCAGTCGAGGAGCTCGGGATCAATACAGCCTTCGCCGATTTGTTCATGCCGGACCTCTCCTCGAGGATTAGGCTCGCGCGCGAAGTGCTATCGCTCGCGGGGGTTCGTCGGGGAGTTGTGGCCAGCAGCACTAATGAAAAATAAATTCTTAAAAAAACTGCATCACACAAACTCGTAGGTCGTCGTTCGCTGCATGGGCGTACGTCCGAGCTGAAGAATGAGTTCCCTCAACTGCTCGGGCATCATCACCTGCCGCTCTCCCCCGGCCGCACGAGTGATGTTCTCCTCGAGCAGCGTTCCCGAGAGGTCGTTTGCCCCAGCGCAAAGCATGAGCTGCGCCCCGCGGGGGCCGAGCTTCACCCAAGAGGTCTGGATGTTATCGATGTACCCCGCCAGCATCAGCCGCGCGACCGCATGCACGCGCAAGTTCTCGGCAACGTTCGGTGGCGAACGTTCGCCGTCGCTCCAAAGCGGAGTATTGTAGGGCATGAACGCCAGCGGGACGAACTCCGTGAAGCCCCAGGTCTCGTGCTGAATTTCGCGGACGAGCGCCAGATGTTCGGCTCGCTCGCGGGGGGTCTCGACTGTGCCGTAGAGCATAGTCGCGGTCGTGGGGAGGCCCAAACGATGGCAGATTTTTACAGTGTCGATCCATCTGCCTGTGGTGATTTTCTTCGGGCAGATAATGGATCGCACGCGGTCGACTAAAATCTCGGCTGCGGTTCCGGGAACTGAGTTCAGCCCAGCGTCACGAAGCGTTTTGACCACTTCCTCTATACCCATCCCCTTTCGATGAGCGATGTGGTTCAGTTCGGCTGGGGAGAATGCGTGAATGTGGATGTCGGGTGAGATCTCTCTGATTGTTTGAAGTATCCTAAGGTAATTTCCTAGCCCAAAGTCAGGATGCAGCCCACCTTGAATGCAGACCTCAGTTGCTCCAAGGGCGAGCGCTTCTCGAACCTTCGCCGCTATCTGCTCGAGCGTAAGCACGTAGGCGTCGTGGTCGTCGGGTGAACGTCTGAAAGCGCAGAACTTGCAAGAGCCCACGCAGATGTTGGTAAAATTGAGATTCCTATTTATCACGTAAGTCACGATGTCGCCCACCCTTCGGCGCCTCACTTCATCCGCAATGCCAACCAACGTTTGAAGCTCCTCACCCTCAGCTCGAAGTAACCGCTCGCCCTCAGCAACGCTTAGCTCCTCGCAGGAGAGCGCTCGGTCTAGGATCTCCCTGAAGTCAGAGTCGAGCCCAGCCCGCAGTTCACCCTGCTCGATATCCGTCCTCGTCAGCAAACTCGAGGACATGCTCTCTTACCTCCCTCGACATGAATCTCTCATCCTTCGCGTAGCGCGGGTAGATCGGCAAACGCTCGCGTGGCACGAATCCAGCGCGCTCAATTGTAGCTCGAAGCTCTGCAACGCTCGGCCATGGATCCTCAGGGTTGATGAAATCGGGCGTGAGCGACGAGATACCACCAAAATCGTTCGCCCCGGCTAGAAGGATAGCTTTGACTGCTTTTTTGAACCCGTGACCCCCCCTTTGTACAACTCCCAGCAAGTTGGGCGGCACTTGGATGTTCATCTCGGGCATCAACGACCTCGCCATTGCGACTGTTGCGAGCAGCTCGGTTTCGCTCGGGCCGGCGCAATTTGCCATGGGTGTGTTGGGCTTGGGCACGAATGGCTGGATGATGACCTCTTGGATGTGATCATAGCGTTCATGCAACTCCCGAATTGCGAGCAGCGAGTGCGCTCGGTCTTCTGGGCTCTCGCCCACGCCGATGAGTAGCCCCGTCGTGAATGGGATTCGAAGTTTCCCCGCAACCTCGATGACCTCTAGGCGGAGCTTCGGGTTCTTGCCCGGGCTGTTCCGATGCACGGGAAGCTCAGTAGCGCACTCGAGCATCAGCCCCATGCTTGCGTTGAATCGCCGCAGACGCTGGAGTTCTCGCTCGCTCAGCAAGCCAGCGTTTGTGTGGGGGAGCAAGCCCAGCTCAAGTGTGCGCTCGCAGAGGCTTTTGAGATAGTCGACCGTGTTTTCGTATCTGAATTTCTCTAGCTTTTCCCTGGCCTCGGCGTGAACCTCGGGTCGTTCGCCAAGCGTGAGTAGGGCTTCCGAGCAGCCAGCAGCTTTCGCGCGCTCGGCGAGTTCAAGGACCTCTTCGGGCGACATGAACCAAGCGCCATCGTTAGGGTCGCGCCTGAATCCGCAGTAGGAGCAGCTGTTACGGCAGAGGTTCGTGATGGGTAGAAAGACGTTGCGGGAGTAGCTGATCTCCCGTCCGGACTGGGGGTTGGGGTTCACCTGAATACCATCATAAAGATGTGTGGTGCCATAAATGTGTTTGATCTATATGCCGACCTGGGCGATCATCCCGGTCAAGCGCCTGAGCGAAGCGAAGTCGAGCCTCAGCGCAGTATTAGCCCCCGAGCAGCGGCGCCGACTTGTGCTTTCCATGTTAGCGGATGTGCTGGGGGCAGTGCACCAAGCTCCCTCCATCGCCAATACCATCGTCGTTTCGCCTGACGAGAGGGTGCTGAGTTTTGCTCGCCTCCACGGTGCCGAGGGTGTCGCTGAGCCGAGCTTGGGGTTGAACGAGGCGTTGAAACTTGCGATTCGTCATACGATTTCCAAGGGCGTGGATTCGGTGCTGATCCTGCCCGCCGACCTGCCGCTCCTAAAAAGTGTTGATGTTGAGAATCTCATCGCGGCGGCGTCCGCACCAAAGGATGTCATGATAGCCCCCTCGAAGGCCAAGGGCACCAACGCCCTCTTCCTACGCCCACCCGACTTCATCAACCTCAGATTCGGCGGGGAAAGTTTTCCGCTGCACGTGAAGGAAGCTTCTCAGGCTGGGGTAAGGCCACGAGTTTACCGCTCCACGACCGTCGCCCTTGACATCGACGGGCCCGAAGACCTGCTGAGCGTCGAGACCCTAGGCCTAGGCACGCGGACCTACGAATTCCTGCACTCCCTTAATGTACAAAAATGTACTAAAAAGACTTAAATTAGTACAACAAAAATAAAAAGAGGGTATTGATGGTGAAAAGGACTAAATTCATGCTCGATGAGGAAGAAATCCCCAAGGCGTGGTACAACATTCAAGCTGACCTCCCGACGCCTCTCGATCCACCTTTGAACCCTGCGACTGGAGAACCTATAGGTCCGGAAGCGTTGGCCCCGATTTTCCCGATGGAGTTGATAAAGCAGGAGGTCAGCCAAGAGCGGTGGATCCCGATACCCAAGGAGGTCCGAGAAATTTACCGACTTTGGAGGCCAACACCGCTGTATCGGGCGGTGAGATTAGAAAAAGCCCTGAAAACTCCGGCGAAAATTTATTATAAATGGGAAGGCGTCAGCCCACCCGGGAGTCATAAACCGAACACGGCCGTGGCGCAAGCGTATTACAACATGAAAGAGGGTGTGAATAGGATAGCCACGGAAACCGGAGCGGGCCAGTGGGGAAGCGCTCTCGCTTTCGGCACTTGTTTGTTTGGTCTGGACTGCACGGTTTACATGGTCAGGGTCAGCTACGAACAGAAACCCTACCGTAAAATCCTAATGGAAACTTGGGGGGCCGAGTGCATCCCTAGCCCGAGTAAGCGAACGAAATTTGGGAAGAAGATGCTGAAGAAAGATCCGAAGTGTCCAGGTAGCTTGGGGATTGCAATTTCTGAAGCCATTGAAGATGCAGTAACACACGAGGACACAAAGTACGCGCTCGGGAGCGTGCTCAACCACGTCTTGCTGCATCAAACTGTCGTGGGCCTGGAGTGCAAAAAACAATTCAAGATGGCAGGGGATTATCCCGATGTCATGTTCGGATGTGTGGGGGGCGGGAGTAACTTCGCTGGCGCTTGTTTCCCATTCGTCGGGGATAAGCTAACCGGGAAGAAGCCGGACTTGCGCGTGGTATCGTGTGAGCCGAAAGCTTGCCCAACTCTAACGAAAGCCCCTTACGCGTACGATTTTGGTGATACGGCCAAACAAACCCCATTGCTGAAGATGTATACGTTGGGTCACGAATTTATTCCGCCACCAATTCACGCGGGCGGGCTCCGTTATCATGGCGATGCACCACTTATGTGCAAATTAACCAAAGAGGGCGTAATGAAAGCGGTTGCATTTCACCAAACAGAGGTTTTCAAGGCAGCCATAACATTTGCGCGAACAGAGGGAATTGTCGTGGCTCCAGAAACGGCGCACTGCGTGAAGGCAACGATCGACGAGGCATTGAGGTGCAAGCGAACTGGCAAGGAAAAAACGATCTTCTTCGCAAACAGCGGTCACGGGCACTTTGACTTGGCGTCCTACGATGCATACCTTGCAAAGAAATTGATTGACTACGAATACCCGGCCAAATTGGTCAAAAAAGCGCTGGCGAAGTTGCCGAAGGTAAAACCGAAGATAAAATGAGAACCGATATATGCGAGCAGGTGAAGGGGCTGGCGCAGCGAAGGGACATGAAAACTCTCTATGTGCTCTGCAGGAATTGAAAACAACTAAAACTATGCGGTTACGGCACCCGAGTAATCACGTATGAGTTCTAAAAAATTTTTATTTATAATGGCACGTCAGTTCGCCCATCATCAGTATCATCGCCAAAGCTCAGACGATGTTTTGACATCATCCGTGCCAATTTAAAAGTGAGGTTCCTCGGATAAGAATTTTGTGGAGATGAAACGGGTTCGTTTATGTAGCTACTTCTGGCGCTTGATTTTTATATTTCATACTGTCATTGTGAAACTACAGCGAGCCTGCGCGCTTGCACGTGGCGAGAGGAAAAATTCTTTCTAAACGTTTAACTAGCCGAACATCTTCTCCGGCTTCAGCACCTCGAGCATCTTGATGGAGGGCAAAACCTTCGCGATGGCTCGGTCGAAATCCCCTCGCTTGACCCCCTCCCGCCCATCGCGGATCGCGAACATGCCGGCTTCGGTGCAGATCGCCTTGATGTCGGCACCCGTCGCTCGTTCGGTCCGTTTAGCGAACTCTTTCACGTCCACATCCTTCGCGAGGTTCATCCCCTTCGCGTGAATTTTGAAGATGATAACTCGTGCATTTTCATCTGGCAGAGGGAAGTGAATGAGCCTATCGAAGCGCCCAGGACGGAGCAACGCTGGGTCGAGGATGTCCGGGCGATTGGTTGCGGCCAAGATTTTGACATCGCCTCTGGGTTCAAATCCATCCACTTCTGCCAGCAACTGCATTAGGGTGCGGTGAACCTCGCGGTCACCGCTCGTCGAGGTGTCGAGGCGGCGAGCCCCTATTGCGTCCAGCTCATCGATGAAGACGATCGAGGACGCCTTCTCCCGGGCCAGTTCGAACATCTCGCGCACCATCTTGGCCCCTTCGCCGATGTATTTCTGCACGAGCTCGGAGCCTATCACGCGGATGAACGTCGCGCGGGTTTCGTGGGCAACCGCTCGGGCAAGCAGGGTTTTTCCTGTACCCGGAGCGCCGTAAAGGAGTACCCCTTTGGGCGGCTCGATCCCCACTTTCTTGAAAAGCTCCGGCTTGAGCATGGGAAGTTCAACGCTCTCCCGAATTTCCTGAATCTGGTTCCCCAGCCCGCCAACATCCTCATAACTGATATCGGGCGCTTCCTCGATTTCCATCCCCAACACGAGCGGGTCCTTCCTCGAGGGCAGCACCTCCATTATGCTGAAGTTTCGCTGGTTGAGCGCGACCCGCGTGCCCGGCTTGAGCTGCTCGGGCTTGATGAATTGTGATGCGGTGACGACGAAATGCGGTCCGGTGCTGCTCCGAACGATCGCGCGCCCATCCCCGAGCACATCAAGGAGGGTTGCGGAAATCAAGGGTGGCGCGCGGATGCGGTCGAACTCGGCTTGGAGGCTTCGGAGCTCTCGCTCGATGCGCACGTATCGGCTATCGAGTGAGCGTTTATCGCTCTCCAAATCGCGGATACGGTGCTCCAAGCTGTGGATGTAATCCGTGACGTAGCTCTCATCAAAAGCGCTGGTCCTCGGCCCCTTGGGTTTGGCTGCATCTGACATTTTCTCTCCTTAGAATACTTTGTCGAGGTGCTTTTAAGTTTTCAGTGGAAATTGGGGTCGTATTGAACAGCGCTTGAGGAGATGCAACTGTTGTTTTCAAGCAATCCGGGGCAAAAATATAAATGTTTATGAAAGAATAATGAATAAAAATTGGAGGTGGAAAATGCAGACCTACATTCTTCTTTCAACCATCTCGGCTAAGGGGAAGAAAACACTCGGTAGCAAGCCCGAAAGGATTCTAGAAGTCAACAAGGAAATCGAGGCACATGGCGCAAAGGTCATCGCCCAATATGCGGTGCTCGGTCCGTACGACTTCGTCAACATCGTTGAGGCGCCTGACAACGAAAGCATCACCCGTGTTTCTATGGAGCTGGGGGCTCGCGGAACCATTCAAATTATGACCCTACCAGCCATACCCATAGAAGATTTCATCAAAGTCTTAAAGAAGTAAAAAAGCTGAAGATAGGTTGGTCGGTTCAAGGCGCTTGCGGCCCAAAGGTACTCAATCCTTTGCGCGTGGCCGGGGAGGCCGAGTGAGGATTACCAACTCGTCCCGGTCTATTCTATCTATTCGCGCTTGCATACTTGGTCAGCTGGGTGATTTAGCTTCCCCAGCCGCTTCAAAAAGTTAACAAGCTGCAAGTGCCACGTGCCCCCCCAAGATACAATTAAAAGAAAATATTTCACGAATTCTTAAGTCGTTATCCACCATATTTTAAATGGTGGCCATGCGCGTCGTGCTTGTCGAACGTCGATCACCTGGCGAAAAATCCAGTCTAGGCGAGCTCGCCGCTTTAGCGCGAACGTTAAACCACGAGGTCGTTGGCACGCTCGGGCAAGTACGGAAGCCGGATCCCGCTTACCTCATAGGCAAGGGCAAGGTCAAGGAACTCGCGGATTTGGTCAAGTCGAACGGGGTTGAGCGCGTTATCTTTAACAACCAACTCACCCCCTCACAAGCCTACAAGCTCTCGCGGCTCACGGGGGTCGAGGTGATCGACCGCTTCCAGCTCATCCTCGAGATCTTCGCGATGCGCGCAGGGTCCCCTGAGGCGAAACTTCAGGTCGAGTACGCTAGGCTGAGCTACGAGCTGCCACGCGTTCGGGAACAGGTGCGCGCCTTGACCTTGGTAGAGCAGCCTGGCTTTCGAGGAGGCGGAGAGTATGATGTGGATGTCCGCTACGACGCGATCAAGCGGAAGCTCGCGAACTTGAGGCGGAAGCTCAAATCGGTTGCCAAGGCGAGGGAGCAACGGCGCAAGCGAAGGCATCGCCAGGGTTTCAAGCTCGTGGCGCTCGCTGGTTACACGAATTCGGGGAAGTCGACCTTGCTGAATGCCCTAACCGCTGCAAACGCCGAAGTTGATGATATGCTCTTTACCACTCTCATGCCGCGAACGCGCGCCCTGAAGGCGAGCCGGAAAGCCCTGCTCACCGACACCGTGGGCTTCATCGACGGTCTGCCCCCCTGGCTGGTCGAGGCCTTCAAGGCCACGCTCGAGGAGATATACCTAGCCGACCTCGTGGTGCTCGTGCTCGATGTCGCCGACCCCCTGCCCGAGATCATCCGGAAGTTCCGGGCGTCCCGCAAGGTGCTGGCGGAGTATCCCGTGAGGGTGGTCGCGGCATTAAACAAGGTCGACCTCATCCCCCACGAGGAACTTGAGCGCAAGCTCGAGGCCCTTAACTATTTGACAACGTCTGCCATCCCCATCTCGGCGCTCGAGCGCACGAACTTGGGCTCGCTTATTGAAATGATAAGGACGAACGTGTTCAGGGGCGGGAAGCTCGCTTGAGAAAGTCGATATCGCGCATCAGTCCCATTCGGAGGTAGCTGCGCCTCATTTTTCCTCGTTAGGCTTCTTTTTGGGGCTCAGAACCTAAAAATAGTTTTTTAATGGGAAATTAGGGATAATCCAAAGTAATAAAAGCAAAAAAGCCGAAAAACTGGGTTGAAAGCCGTTATTACTGCATTTTTCGGCACGTTAACTTTATTTATGAGTTTTTAACATAGAATTACTGACCCACGGAGGAGGTGGGGGTGGAATGGTCAAGAAAATTACCAAGGGCAAAAAAGTTAGCAAGGGCAAGAAAATTAGTAAGGGCAAGAAAGCGGTTGAGAAACGCGTCAAAAAGAAGAAAGAAACCCGACAGAAGCCGTCGGATGACCCCGTTCTAAGGGAGATTCTTACCCGGGTAGCCGGCGAGCGTGGATACGAGGTAGCGAAGGTGCTCGTGGATGAGGAGGTCACCGACGACGAGGTGGCGAAGCGAATGGGCATGCGAGTGAACCTCGTGCGGAAGATCCTCTACGACCTATACGAGAACCGCGTGGTGAGCTACCGAAGGGTCCGGGACGAGCACAGCGGGTGGTACGTCTATTACTGGCGGATCGAGCCTGAGCGAGCGCGGGAATACTTCGACAACAACAAGCGCCTCCTCCTGCAAAAGCTCGAGGACCGACTCGAGACGGAGCGGGACACGATGTTCTTCAATTGCGGGAACGGAGACCCCAAGGTATCATTCGAACTCGCGGCGGAGAACGATTTCAAGTGCCCGCGCTGTGGGAGTAAGTTGGGCCCCTACGATAACTCGAGCGTGATCATGGCGCTCGAGCGCCAGATCGAATCGCTTCGACAGCGTCTAGTGGAGAGTTAAACTTCGACCTTTTTATTGAGATTTTTCGAGAATTTAGAGGTGCGGGTACAAATCTGGGTTCAGACCCAAATTACTTTGTCACCGTCGAAGTGTTTCGTTCTTGGATTTTTATGTTTTATTCTTTTTAAAAAGGGGTGCGACTTTTAAAATCTCTCCTTAAAACGTCTTGTCATGTAAAATACAAATGCAATGCCGATTATTACTACTACTCCAACTATTCCAGCGATCAGGGGCCACTTCGTTTAGGCAGGCGGTGGATTTACCACTTATTTAAATCCTCCTTGGTCCTTTGAGCACCCTTCGCCGTGCCGCCCTTTTTGACCGCACGCGCAGCAGGTAGGCCGGCGCGAGTATGGCAGCGCCTATCAGAAACGCTGAGATCGTGAGCGGAATGGGAAGCACCTCAGGCCTTTCTGGCACACCCTTGACGGTCGCCTTACAGGTAACACTGCCGACCACCGTGGGATCCCCTACGGAGATCGCGGTCACGGTAACCGTTTTCGAGGCGCCCTCGCTCGCGCCGGGCGGGATTGTGACGGTTAGGGTGGTTTCGCCGACCTCCCCCGCGTTGAGGGTGAGCGAGGTATTTTCGACTCGTGGCGACCAGTCGGGTGCTCCAGCCGTACTCAGAATATACGTGTCTCCGACGTTCCCCTCGTTTTTGACCGTAACCGTGTAGGTGAGCATTTCCTCGGGGGGCCCGCTCTTGGTTTCGGGTGATATGGAAACCTTCACGCCCCCCACCGCAGCAGCGCTCGCGATGCAGGTAGCGCTATCGCTCACCGTCAGATCCGCCCTCGATGTCGTCTTGACCGTTATCTCGTCCTCTATGCCACTCGCTGTGCCCGCAGGAATAACGACGCTTACGGTAGCGGTGTCGCTGCCGCCAGCCGCGATCGTGAGCGAGTTCGGAGAGACACTCGCACCCCAAGCTAGGGCGTCAGTTGCCGTTAAATCGTACGTGTCCTCGGCGTCGCCCTCGTTTACGGTTGTGACCGTGTAGGTGAGCGTTTCCCCGGGGGGCCCGCTCTTGGTTTCGGGTGATATGGAAACATCCACCCTCCTCCTTAAGGCCGTGGCCTGCGCCGTGCACATAGCGCTGTCACTCACCGTCGGGTTCACGGTTGACTTGGCCGTGAGGGTTATGTTATCTTGGTCGCCCACCGATGCATCGGTGGGTATGGTGACGGTCAGGGTAACCGTGTCGTAAGTTTTTGGAGCGAGCGCGAGCGAATCATTGGATAGGGTCGGGCCCCAGCCTGCGCTGTCGGTCGCAGTCAAGGCATAGGTATCGGAAATGTTCCCCTCGTTCTTTACCGTGACAGTGTAGCCGAGCGTCGCCCCGGGCAGGCCGCTTTGGTAGCTGGGCGAGATGAATACGTCAACACCTCGCGCAGCGCTGATGAGCAGGGTCCAAATGCTTGACCAGTCACTAACATTGTTGGCGGCATCCCGAGCCCTTACTTTCCACGAGTAGTTATCGTCGGGCAGCTCGTCCGTCGTGTAGGTGGATACGGGCACGGTCACCTGGATTTCAGGCGAGGAGAAGTCGGCGTCATCATCGACGAGGAGGTCATAATTCTCAGCCTCCGCCACATCGGACCAATCGAACGTCGGGGTGCTGTCGTCCGTTATCGTTCCATCTGCCGGAGATATCAACGAAGGTGCAGGAAGAACCGGAACTAGGGCCTTAACAGTTCCCGTCCAAGTTTCGATGAGCTTCCACCCGATTGTACGAATGGTTCCCGTCCATGTTTCGATAGGCTGCCACAGTGCTGGGACTTCGATGACTCCTGTCCAAGCCTCGATTAGACGCCATGGCGAAGTAGCTTGAACGGTTCCAGTCCAAGTCTCGACGAGCTGCCATTTGGCAGGGGCTTGGACAGTCCCTGTCCATGTTTGGATTAGCTGCCACACGAAATGGGCTTCAATAGTGCTAGCCCAAGTCTCGATGAGGTTCCATTTATAGAGCGGGAGGTAAACGACCTCGAGATACGGGTCGTTGCCGTTGTATTCGCTAGAAGAGAAAATAATGGATAGTTCGTCGAGCTCGCTCTCGATTACGAGGAATCGGCCGTCATCAATTCCAACTGATGGTTCGCCTCCGTTATCGTTTGCCCACCTGAGTCTGTAGCTCGAATACGTATGCCCAGCTTCGTGATCGACATTCAGCTGGTTCTCCACATCCAAATAATCCCAGCCGGGCGATATTAATTTGCTCGCTCGGTTTTCTTCGTTTGTGAGGGTCTGGGCGTCGAATTCGGTGGCAGTTATATTTTCACTCCAGAGCTGATCGTCAACTCCGTTGAGCAGGATATTCCCATCCCAGTTATCAGCTGCGAATCTGTGTAACCAGAGTTTCGCTGAAAGTATGTTTGATCCGGACGGAATGTTGCGGATATCAAATTTCAGTTGCGATCTTGAGTATCCCGTTCCATATCCGCTAAATCCATAAACATCAGCAGCTGGGTAGATCACCGTTCTGATTTCCACCCCGGGTTCGCCCCACGGCCTCATGAGCGGGTAGCGGTCCTGATTGTTATCTCCGGGGATGTTGTACGGTGTGTCGCCTATCTCATCGCTCCCGGGTATATCCTGATTTTCACCTTGATAGTTGTCCGCGCCCGTGTAATCGCTCCAGTAGTTCCCTCCCGATGGGTATCCGTCGTCCCAGTAATTTGAGCAATAATCGTATGCTTGGTTCGTATTGTTTTTGAAGTTATTGTGATAGATGCGGTTGTTGTCCGAGTACCAAGAGGAAAAAATACCATCGCCATTGCTTAAGATGGTACAATTAGCTATACTGTTACTATTTGAATGATCAAAGAGGACGACACCACTATCGTCATGATTCTGAACGACGCAGTTGATTATGTCGTTGTTTGAAGAGAGTTCAAGGGAGACCCCAACGTAGGTATTTGAGATGGTACCTCCACCGATAATGTTGTTATTAGAACAATAAAGGTGCACGTTGACATTATCGCTGTGGGAGACGGCGGAATCGATCATTTTGTTGTTATTTGAGTTATCAAATCGAATGCCTTCACCAATCTGACTGTCGCAGATACTGCAACCGATTATGCTATTATTGTCTGAATAGGAAAGACGAACGCCATAACCATTGTTTTCAAGAATGCAGCTTTCGATGTTATTATTAGAGGAGTTCATGAGAAGGATACCGAAGTGGTTATTGTCGATTGTCGTGTTCTCGATTTTACCATTTATCACATTGTCGAAGTAGATTCCACGTTTAAACTTGGCCCTTCCGTGGTGCACGTAGCAGTTCCTGACGATGAAGTGTGCGGTCGTATTCCTTATCTCGATCCCATGGGCGTTCTCCGCGCTTATGTCCCAGCCCTCTATGATGTAGGGATCGTTTTCAGTGCCAGAACCGCCACCATTTACGCCGTTTTCAGGTGTAAAGCCAGCATTGCCGTCGATGTAGATTGGCAAACGTGAAGTGAGGCCTTCTGGAGCCGCATAACTTGGACTAACGGATAGAAGCGATATCGCTGGCACCATAAACGAAGCGATCACCAAGGTCGACAGCAAAGCGCCTCTAAAACGCTCGGTCCCCACTTAAAGCCTCCTTCTCCAATTAAAATCAGGTAGTCAAAGCCTAAAATGTTGTCGATTTGCCATAAAATCAACTTCAATTATGGCAGCAGAATTAGCCACAGTTTTACGCGATTCTCCGCTCGCACTTTACGGCGCGCACGGCCACTTGCTCTTTGACCCCTGATCTCAGTTATCGGGCATTCCTTTAGTCGGGCAAGGCGTAGGGCCCATTCGCTCTTGATCGCCTAAAGAAAAGAAATAAGTGGTATTGCCCATTCCTAACCTAATGGGGAGCTAGTTGTTCGGGCGCGAGGAAGCGCTTCGCGCGCTGCGCGAGGCTGGTTGTTCAAGGGAAGTTGTCCAGCACTGTCTTGCCGTCGAGCGGATTTCTCTAAGGCTCGCTCGGCGAATTCGTGCGAACGGGCACAAGCTCGACCTGCGCCTCGTGAGTCTGGGCGCGTTGCTGCACGACATCGGGCGGGCTCGGACGCACGGCATCAGGCATGGGGTCGAGGGGGCCAAGATCCTGCGGGGCTTCGGGTTGAGCAAATTTGCACGGTTCGCCGAGCGTCATTTGGGTGCCGGGATCCCAGCTGGGGAGGCGAGGGAGCTTGGACTACCAGCGCGGGATTTCATGCCCCAAACGCTTGAAGAGAAGATCATCACCTACGCAGACAAATTGGTGACGGGGCGCCGCACGGCATCGTACGAGCGGGCCCTCGATTGGTTTAGGTCAGAGCTGGGACCGGAGCACCCAGCGCTCGCTCGCTTCAAGGCGCTGCACCGCGAAATCCAGAAGATGGCAGGCCCCGGTTAGAAAATTTGGTGGTGGGCCCGCCGAGACTCGAACTCGGGATCTCCACCTTTCTCACTGAAATGGATGTAAGGGTGGCGTCTTAACCACTAGACCACGGGCCCAGTTGATTTTTTGTTCCCACAGATAAAAGCGTGCTCGCCTAAAGCCCTTGGACGATCATGATTACCTCGAGCACGACTATGGCTATGATTAACAGTGTCATCAGGAACTCGAGGGTGGTCGCGCGATGCACATCGACGCGCTCCATGGCCATGGCGTAGAGTTCCTGCAACTGATCGAGCTTCTTGTCGACTAACGCCAACCAGTCGGCGATGCGGAAGCGCTCGCTCGCGACGCGGTAGAGCTTTCCCAAGTACCACTCTCCCGTGAACTTCAGGATGTTGCGGAGGTCCCCCACGTAGTCCATAACCTCGATGCGCAGTTCCGCTAGCTCACTCGCGGTCCGAGCAAGCTCCCCGTAAGGGCGGCTTCGCCAAGTTATACCCATGCGGGGGCCAACGAGGGCAGTACGAAGCGAACTGTAGGCCCGTTCCACGCGGCGGTCGAGCAAGCGGTCGTAGGTCTTGAGCTCAAGCAATTGGATTCGCGCGAACTCGATCATGCGCACGAGCTCGTCGGTGTATTCAACCGCGCCGCTGATGAGCGCTGCGTACCAGTCGACGATTACGATGTCCTCGTCAGAATAACTCAGGTAAGGCTTCAGAGCATCTTCGACTTCCTTGTCGCTGAGCGATTGCCAGTCTCGTTCCCCGCGCAGTAGCCCCGCGGTCTGCTTTCGAAACTTGGTCAAGAAATCTTCTGCCTCTAGCCTTGGCTCTGACCCGGCGATTAAGATGAGGGTGTAAATCTCCGGAAGTTCAAATGCGGGGTAGGGATAAACTATCGCGGATTTTATCGTTTTCATGAGGTCCTTGAAGAGCTCGAGTGGTAACTCGTCAAAGTCGATTTCATTCTCACCCACTTTCACCCGCCTCTCGTTCAGGGTGACGAGTTTTGTGGCACTCTCAAAGCTCGCCCTGCGGAATTCGATGTTTATGTTGATTCCTATAACGCCGATGGGGAAGATGTGCCCTTCGATGGTGGCCTTGTGTCGGTCGATTTTCCTCGCCCCGAGGTCGATCTCGATTGGCTGGAGACCCACCTCCTCATATTTTGGTGACAGAATTCTTGTCCCCCTTGGGACATGGCGTTCGATCACGTTGAGCTTTTGTTTGGGTATGCGCTCGAGCTCGATTTCACCCCCGACATCGTAGAAATACTGAAAGACTACCCGCCCGGTCAAGGTTGGTGCTTCCGGCATCTGTTCACCACTCACGTTTGACCCCGAGAAAACTTAAAGATGGCGCCGGGGCAGGGATTTGAACCCTGGAAGCGCTTACGCGCCAACAGGTATCTGCGAGCTCCAACTCGTAGCAACCTGCCGCCTTCACCTGGCTGGGCCACCCCGGCAAAGGCGGCGAGCGCGCCCGAAGTTGACGCCTTCCCCCCACGGCGATTGCTAACCCCGATCTCCGTCCCGTTGTCCGCAAGCGTCGCACGTCCTGCCCACGGTTGCTGACTTCCGCCCCTGGCCGGGTTCGACAGGTGAGGGCAGTTCTCCCCGACCTTACGACCGAGGCCCTACCGCCGCCGACCCTGCGGGACGGGACTTCCTCGTCGAAAGTTAGGTCGACGCGGGGTTCCAGCGCCTTCCCCGAGCTTCAGCCCAGCGTATAGCGGATTTCCGGTACAGGGGACCGCTAACCCCCCGCCTAGCTCGCCGCCATACTTCATCTGGATTTTGGAGAATTAAGGGTTTTCCGCAGCCGCCTTAATCCCAATCCCTTTAAGAGTTCGCAGCTCTTGCAAATGATTGCTGAGGTTGGCTCGCCACAACTTTTACACCTTCGCATTTCAAACTCGGGCACGATTCCCGCAAGCTGGGGCTTTAGCCGGTCGAACATCCGAAGAATCATAAATTTCGAGTTTGGGTGGTTGGCCTCGAGCTGGTTCAAAAAATCGCGAATCTCGGTGTGGATTCCCCCCACGTAAGGACAGACGGCGAGGTGCACCTTTAGCCCGCGGAGCAGGGCGTAGAGTGCTACCTCCTTCTCCGGGATCTCGCGCAGAGGCTTGATGCGAGGTACGAAGCCCTCGCGCGGTGAATAAGCTGGTCCGAGGCGGTGGAGCCTGGAGAAGTCGGCCCGCACGTAGTTGAGCATGATTGCTTGGACTTCGTCGTCGAGATTGTGTGCGGTGACGAGTTTGTCCGCCTCCAGTTCGCGGGCAGCTTGGTTGAGTAGCGAACGGCGCATCACCCCGCAGTAGGTGCAAGGATTCAGCTCAGTTTTTTTGGCTCTCGCGCGCTTAACCATTTGGTCGAGCGTCGCGCCGAAAATTCGTTTAAAGCTCACTACAAAGTGCTCGATGCCCAACGATTTCGCGTTTTCCCAGACTATGGCCATGCTTTGATCGCGGTACCCCTTTATCCCCTCATCGATCGTTATCGCCACAAGCTCGCAATTTTTGAGCTTGCAATGCTCGACCAGTAAGTGCATCGCCACGACGCTGTCTTTGCCCCCTGATACCGCCACCGCAATCCGCTCGCCGGGCAAGAGAAGCTTGTATTTAGCGATCGCGCGCCGGAAGCGCTTTTCAATGCTTTTGATTAAGCAACGATCGCAGAGAAGCACGCCCGCATAGCGGCGGTTATAAGCCGCGCGCCGCCCACAAAAGGTACACTTGAGCACCTAGCCACCTGTGACGATAGGTAAAATTTCGATGAGGTCACCATCGGCGAGGCGCTCTTCCTCTACCACTATCTTCCCGTTGTGCCTCACGACGATGGTTTCTCGGTTGTGGCCTAGCTCCTTGAGCAGGTCAGCAATGGTAGCGTGTGGGCCGAGTCGAAATTCGCGTTTGTGTTTATTGCCAACCTGTTTTACTGTAACCTTGATGTAGGTCATTTTATCACGCAAGCATGGGCATGAAGTTCACGATGAGCAATGCCAGCACGATTATCGAGAGTGCGTGGCTCACGCGTCTAGCAGTTCGCTTGGAGCTCACTCGCTCGACCATGCCCTGGAAGATGTAACCTCCATCGAGCGGCACAGCCGGCAGGAGGTTGAACAGCCCGATGCCAAAATTTAGCACGAACATCCACTTTATCATATCTATCAACCCCCACGGCACGCGTGCGTGGTAAACGTACGAGTGGAACACGGAGCGCCCCGTTAGCTCCGACATCATCACCCACGCAACGAACAGAGGGTTGGCAAACTCGGAGCGGGAAGGCGCTGAGATTGATCCTATCCCAATGAAACCCTTATTTTCGTTATCCGGATGTTCTGCCAACTCAATTTGGAAATTCTCGTTGTCAGTTGAGATTTGGATGATTTGCCCTGGTTTAGTATCGCTCATGAAGTTGCTGAAATCCTCATATGTACTTATGTGTATGTTATCGATGCTATAGATGTGCATCCCCCCATCGAGCACGTTTTCTGCGGGATAGTTCTCGACGACACCGGAAACGTAAACGCCCGGCGTTGGAACCAAGAGAATCAAGAGGATACCCAAACACAAAAATGCAAATAAAACGTTTGCGAATGATCCCGCTCCGAAGACGCGCAGGCGCTTCAATATCGGCGCTTTCTTCAATTGTTTTTCATCTGGTTCGACGAAGGCGCCGGGGAGCGCCACCAACAACATCCCGCCCACGGATTTCGTCTCAAGCCCTTGCGCGCGTAGGACGAACCCATGGGCGAACTCGTGTACAAAAAGTACGCTCGCTATGCTCACCAACCACGCAAAGATGGTGAGACCAGGGACAATGCCGGGCAGCACGAAGCGCACACCCGGGATCGCCCGGACGGGTTGCGTAAAAGTGATCACGGCGTTAAAAGCGACATTGAAGAAGACGAACGCCATCAGAAATATCCCAATTGCTGCGGCTCCGGTCCCAAACGCGCGCCACCCCCGTTTGGACGATTTTGCCACGTGGTCGATGAACTGTAGCCCTCGCTTGGTGCGCCACATCACAAAGCCCGGGGAGATGGTGAATCCCCGCTTTTTCAGATCGTACCTGCGATTGGCGAGCAGTATGATTGCCCACAGTGCAGCCAGAGCAGCCAAGACGACCAGCAACCACCACATCGCGCTCAAGCTCATCCCTTGTTAAAACACACGGCAAAGTTTAAACCCATGTCTCCCCCTTGTTTTGTGGTAACATGTTCTGTGTGGTGCTGACGACGGTGAAAAATCGGGCCGAGGCCAAGCGGCTGGCTGAAAGGATTGTTTCCGAAAAGCTCGCGGCGTGCGTGAGCGCAGTCCCGAACGTGACCTCCGTATACAGATGGCGTGGTAAGGTCGAGCGTGCGAGGGAGGTATTGGTCGTGGTAAAGACCTCGATGAAAAAACTTGACCGCCTGATCCCTCGTATAAAGGAACTCCACAGCTACGAGGTACCGGAGATCCTCGCCCTGCGGATTGAGCGAGGCCTACCCGAATATTTAAAGTGGATAAGTGAAAGTTTGAGGTGATAGCATGCTGGTCGATTTGGAGGATGCATATCGTTTGATCGCCCCACGGCCCATTGTGCTGATAACCACGGTTGACAAAAATGGGCGAATCAATGCCGCACCGATATCGTGGGTGACGCCGGTTCAGTCGGAACCACCGATCGTTATTTTCTCGACTGGCTATGAGGGCGACACCTATCGCAATGTTAGTGAGACGGAAGAATTTGTTCTCAACCTCGTCCCCGAGCGAATCAAGAAGCAGATGTACACCTGCGGCAAGAGTTTTCCACGGGGGGTCAACGAGCTCGAGAAAGCTGGCCTGAACTGGGAACCCTCCGAGAAAGTGAAGCCGCCGCGAATCGTCGAGTGTCCGGTTAATTTGGAGTGCAAACTCGATTGGACCCATCAGGGACCTGAGTACGTTGTGGTGGCAGGAAGGGTCGTCGCGGCGCATGCTCAGAAGGGCGCGATGAAGGCGGGGAGGCTGAATGCCGAGCAAGTGAAACCCTTGCTCCATGTGTCCGGCAAGAACTTCGTCATCGGTGATCATGAAACAGGGCTTTGATATGGTCAAGCCAGTTCGCTCCGCCGACATCGTCGAAATTGTTTACGAAGAAAAATGCTGGCGACTTTTTGAGGAGCTACGGAAGCGCGCGCTGGAACTGATGGAAGTTCTGGTGAAGCGAGGGTTAAATCCGATCTTGTACGGGAGCGTCGCCAGGGGGGACGTCAGGAAAGGTAGTGATGTTGATGTGTTTGTACCTCACGTCGTGCCATCCTACAAGATTGAACTAGCCCTTCGAGAGGCCAAGCTCGAGCCAATAAACCGAGAGATAGCAGTGGCGACGCCCTGGCAACTCCCGAAGGCGCACATTTATATCGAAGAGGACCGCTTGATCACTTTCCCGCTGGTGAAGCCGAAGCAGCTAGAGGTCGAGTTCTATTATTTCGGGGGCGCGGCAAGCTCCGAGCAGGTCAAGCAAGCGGTTCGCGTGCCAGGTGTCGATAAGCGCCTGATGCTGATCGAGCCCACGCCGCAAGGGCATGTTGAAGGTCCAGTCATGGGAAAAGAAGCTGAAGTGGCAAAGCGGGTCGGTGTTGGTTTAGATATCGTTCGGGAGCGCGTGCAGGTTCTAACCCGTAGGGAAAATGTGGGCCGCACTGGGATTTTCATCAAACGCGCACTCATGCCGAACGAAAATTTCGAGGAGGTTTTCAAGCGGCTGGTGCAGAGCCATCCGGAAGTAAAAGTCCGGCTCAAAGAGCAGCTTCCCTGAGACGCGAGATGACGAACTCCTTATCGAGAACCGAGATAAAGTTGCCCACGCGGGGTCCGGACTCACGACCCAACAGAGCGAGGTAAATCGCCTTGAATAACTCTGGTGCTTTTAGACCTACCCTCTGCGCGAGTGCGTAGATGTGATTGTGAAGTTCGACCGGGGTGAAATCGCGCGAGGATAGATCAGCAGCCAGTTGCGTTAAACCCTGTTTTTGTTGTTTGGAGAGGAGCTGTACAGCTTCGGCTGGTAAGGTTTCAGCAACCTTGAACTGCAAACGCTCGGGTGCATATTTGGATACCCAGTTCCGCGCGCAACTCAAGCGGCGGAAAGCTAGCTCGATATCGGACTTGCTTGGGTCGGTTAGCATCTCTCGGGAAGTTAAAACGTTGATTGCATACTTTTTATCCCGCATAACCTGGGCCAACACCGTGGCGAACCTGAACGGAACGCGCTGCACCCGCCGCCTTGGTGTTTTGCGAAGTTGGGAGAGCTGGTAAATGCGCTTGAACTGTTCCTTCCTACGAGCACTCGCCTCAACCATGCCGAAGTGAACTTGCTCGACTAGGTCGTACTCATCGTAAAGGTCAAGCAGCGCTAGCCCGGGGTCGAACTCCTTGGCCTTCATGGGTTTGCTCCTGAAGATAAAATAGCGCAGAAGCTCGGGCTCGGCTATTTCGAGCCACTGGGGGAGCGTGAACACGACTCCCTTCGAAGAAGACATCCACTTGCCCTTAAGGCTAACCCACTCGTAGGGCACGGGGTAAGGAGCATTGCATTTGAAAACTTGCTTTGCGATCAACTTGCCCGTGTCGTAACTTCCTCCGACGACCGCATGATCTTTGCCGAAAGGTTCGCAGGTGACGCCGAGTAACTTCCAGCGCGCAGGCCACTCCACCCGCCAAGTCAGTTTACCTTGACCCTTGGTGAAGTCGGCCTCGCCCTCGTGACCACAGCCGGCTACGTAGTCGCTTCCCTCACACTTGTAACTTACGTAGTTATCGTGCCAGCTGAGTGATCGGGTAGTTGCAAGCCTACCGCATCGCTCGCACAATGCATCGTAGGGCAACCAGTCCTCGGGCAATGGCTTGGAGCGGTATCGGTTGAGAATTGTGCGGATTTTGTCAGCGTGCTTGAGTGCAGTTCGGGTTGGTTCTGCCATCTTCCCGCTTCGATAAATCTCCGCACCCGAGTAAATCTTCACATCGATCCCGAAATCGTCGAGCGATTCGATGAATGGACGGGCGAAGAAGTCGACGAAGTTCTTGTAGTTCGGGTCGGGCGAGGGGATGTTAATGTAGGGTATGCCCAAGTACTGCTTGTACTTTTCAGCCAACTCGCCCTCGTTCAACGGCCAGGGTATCCGGCGCATGGGGTCGAAGTCGTCGGCGTACCAAAAGGCCTGCCCTTCCCCTCCCAACTCCTCGAGCGCCCTTCGAACCCCATCGGCTATGAAGACGTCGTTGCAATGGCCGATGTGGATGTTGCCAGAGACCGAGATGCCGCTTGCGATGACTGGTTTTTTGTCCCGCTTGAGCAAGGCTTTCGCAACGCGATCGATCCAATGCATGCCAACCGAAGTAGGTTTATATTAAACACCTAAAATCTTAGCGGGTATGAAGTTGAAGCCTGCCAAGCGCATGAATGAAATACCTCCATCGAGCACGTTCAAAGTACTCGGTCTAGCCAAAGAACTCGAGCGTCAGGGTAAGGACATCATCCACATGGCAGTCGGCGAACCGGATTTCGACACGCCGGTTCACATCAAACGAGCCGCGGAGGAGGCCCTCGCGCGCGGGATGACCAAATACACGCCGAGTGCCGGCCTGCCCGAGCTGCGCGAGGCGATCACGGAGCACCTAGCCACGAAGGGCATCACCACAACCACAAAAAACGTCATCGTCACCCCCGGGGCGAAGCATGCCATCTTCTGTGCGATGACCGCAGCGCTCGATCCCGGCGATGAGGTCATTATCCCCAGTCCTTGCTGGACGTACGAACCCATGGTGCGGGTGGTTGGGGCTAAGCCGGTATTCGTCGAAGCTTCGCAGGCCGACGAATTCAAGGTGAAGGCAGAAAAGGTGCAGAATGCGATAACGAAAAAAACGAAGATGATGGTGATCAATTATCCGAACAATCCAACCGGTGCGGTGATGCAGCAAGGAGATCTTCAACCCATAGTTGATATCGCAATCGATCACGACCTTTGGGTTTTGTCAGACGAGATTTACGATTGTTTGGTGTACGAGGGAAAGCATGTGAGTATGTTGTCGCTACCAAACATAGCTGAGCGCACGATTTACATCAACGGCTTCTCGAAAGCTTATGCGATGACTGGCTGGCGCCTGGGTTATGGGGTTGCGCCGGTCGAGTTGATTGCGGAGATAAATAAGGTACAGCAGGCATCGACATCGTGCGTCGCGGGATTTGTGCAAGCCGCAGGTGTAGCAGCCCTCCGTGGTCCTCAGGATTCCGTAGGAAAGATGCGTGATGAATATCGAAAGCGTCGAGACACAATCGTCAAGGGGCTAAACTCGATCGGGGGATTTGAATGTACAAAACCTGCTGGCGCCTTCTACGCGTTCCCCAGCATTAAAGAACTTGGTGTTTCATCCTTGAATCTTTGCGAATTCCTTCTGCGCGAGGCGGGCGTTGCCGCGGTGCAAGGGAGCGGGTTTGGTCCGTATGGTGAGGGCCACGTGAGATTTAGTTACGCGACATCTCTAGAGAACATTAAAAAAGCGATCGATCGGACAAAAGAAGCGGTCAAGAATCTTTAGCTTCATATCCCGCTCTCAAAACTCGTTTGATCTCCCTCGTTTTTTCCGGTCCGATGCCGTGTACCTGCCGCAATTCTTCTCCAGAGGCACTCATCACTCGTTCAACCGTACCGAAGTATTCGAGCAACCGTTTTGCGAGCACGGCCGATATGCCTGGCAGTCCTTCAACTACAAATCGCTGCCGCTCGGGTAGGGTCAAACCCTTGGGTTCACCACGTATCGCGACCTCCCGGGCCTCCTCCATCTGTTCGCGCCTAGCGATAGCGACGAGGATTAGCGCCGTTTCTTTTTCGTCCCGAGTCGGCAATATCGGGATTTTGAACTCCACAGTGAGAGCGGCAAGTGCACCGCGGATAGCATTCGGGTGAATCGCCCTCCGCGAGTACAAATCCTTGCCCTCCAAGATGAGCACAGGGCGCTCAAACGTTTCGCCCAATTGCTTAGCCTGATCCAGGAGCCGTTTGTCAACGATCGACTGCAAAAAATCGCCGACGGATTTTCGTTCGATGCCAACTCGGTCGCTGAGGATGAAATCACCGACGCTAAGTTGGCGCGCTTCAACCTCGACGCCGAGCTGGGTGAGTTCGTGCATGACGCCGGATGGTATCTCGCGATGATCTGCAATAATTTTTATTCTTTTTGCAGTGAATCCTTCAAGCGGCTTTTGCTCGGCCATCTCCCGGCCCCCCCTCAAGGTATGTGGCGAGAAGATAAAAACAGCAATTGGAATGGGTAAAATTCGAGACATTCATCATGAAATTGCAATGTTGTAAGTCAAAATCCACAGGACTAACCACATGATTAAAAACCCCAAAAATCCTCTCTTGAACGCGGTCAGTCCCGTCCACCTTCCACCCGGGAACTCATCGGGGATGAATTTTAGGATATTGGGGGCCAGCCTATATGAAGCATAAAAGAGAGAGAAAAAGATTGCAAGGAGCGCCAAGCTGCCCTGATCTGTCGGCAAACCTCGTAGAAATCCCGAGAGGACACCAGCTATCGCTCCCCAGCCCGCAAACAGGAGGGTGATTTTAGCCACGAGTTCCATATAGCACACCTGGTGATGATATGAAGTTATACATGTCTGGCTTGGACATTATGGTCTGCGTCCGGGAACTTAAAAATGCTATTGGTGCTCGAGTCGATAACGTGTATGAGCTGAATGGTGTGTTTTTCCTGCGGCTGCGCTCGAAAGAGGGGCGTCAAGATTTGCTCCTCGAGCCGGGCCGTAGGGCGCATCTGACGAGCAGGAAGTACGAACCTCCAAAAAAACCGAGCTCCTACGCGATGCTCCTGCGCAAGTACCTGACGGATGCGCAATTATTGGCGGTTGAGCAGCCCGATCTAGAGCGTGTCCTCAAATTCAAATTCAGTGGGAAGGGAGAGCCCGTGCTCATCTTGGAACTTTTCGGCAAGGGGAACTTGATTCTCTGTGATGCCCAGCTCAATATAATCCAGCCCTACCGAGTCGAAGCGTGGCGGCACCGCGTGCTCCGCTCTGGCGAAAGGTACGTTCTTCCCCCCAGCAAGGGCGTCAACATACGAGAGCTCGATGTTCAGGGGTTGCGCCGTGCTCTCAGTGAGGCTCCCGATGTGGTGCGGGGCCTAGCGATAAACCTGAACCTTGGCGGCTCGCTTGCTGAGGAGATATGCGCTCGAGCAGCAGTAGCGAAAAATCGCAAACCGAGCGAACTTTCAGGACAGGAGCTCACGGCAATCACTCGATCCATCAGGAGCATACTTACACAGGGACCAGCGGCCCATATCGTCTATGAAGATAGCAAACCTGTGCATGTCCTACCATTCGATTTCAAGTCGCACGTGGGAAAGCAGGTGAAACGATTTGATTCGTTCAACGAGGCTCTTGACGAATTTTTCAGCATCCTCGCAGTTACCTCAGCAGCAGAAAAACAGAGGAAGCGTTTTGAGAGGGAGCTCGGTCGGCTTCGCAGACGGTTGGCAGAGCAGGAAAAACACTTCGCGGACCTCTACGCGAAGTCCAGCAATGTCAAGCGGAAGGCAGACTTGGCCGCAATTCACCATGCGCAGATAAATGACACGTTGGGCCGTTTGGAGAAGCTTAGGCGCGAGAAGGGGTGGCGAGCGGCAATCAAGGCGATGGCTGGAGCAAAGGGGGCCGGGGAACTATGGGCGAAGACCATCGGAAAGGTCGAGCCCAAGACAGCAAAAATTGAATTCGAACTGGCAGGTCAACCTGTCATCCTAGACCTTCGCCTGTCCGCGTTCGAGAACGCCTCGCGGTTATACGAGCAGTACAAGAAGTCGGCGGAAAAAGCGGCGGGGGCCAAGGACGCCATGAAGCAGACGAGGCGGGAGCTCGAAGAGTTGCTCACCGCTGGCATGCCTGAGCTCAAGGTTCCAGTGCCGCGCAAGCACAGGAAGCTGAAGTGGTTCGAACGATATAGGTGGTTCATCTCGTCCAACGACATGCTGGTCATCGGGGGACGGGACGCGAAGACCAATCGAGAAGTCGTCGAGAAGCACATGGAGCCCGGCGATCGATACCTGCATGCCGATATCGTTGGTGCCCCCC
>JABUBL010000018.1_pt1 | contig 29864 bp, 30 predicted proteins | sample 7240371 | NCBI WGS metagenome assembly JABUBL01 (sample SAMN07256343, study PRJNA390944) | subsurface metagenome | isolation source: Methane hydrate marine sediment | place: Pacific Ocean: Eastern North Pacific, ODP site 1244 | collected 2002
CGAGGAGGTCCATGTCCGGGACAGATCATTTCAATATCGTAATCGAGGAGCTTCCGTAGCGAATCGATATACTGAGCCATGTCGCCCTGTGGTGGACTCATCGCGGTGGTGCCCATGCCCAGAACATGATCCCCGGAGAAAAGAATCCTCTTTTCTTTGAGCAGAAAACAGACATGCCCCGGACTGTGCCCTGGGGTGTGGAGCACCTCCAGGCTAGCGCCATCGAGAGTCAAGACATCGCCTTCCTCCACAAGCTTGTCTGCTGAGACATCGGCAGCTCTTGTCTCTGCGGGATGGAGGACGATGTGCGCCCCTGTACTCTCCTTGATCCTCCTTGCCCCGCCAAGATGGTCGGGGTGAGCGTGGGTGATGAGGATATAGGCTAGCCTGAGCTCGGCGAAGCTGTTGACATAATCCAGCCTGGAGCCCACCGATTCCTCATCGCCATATCCTGAGTCGATAAGCGCCCCCTCACTATCGACCACAAGATAGACGTTGGGCGCGAAAAAGCCCATGAAAGGACTGCTGCCCACAGGAATAGAGTGAACGCCAGGGATGATTTCCAAGTGCCGCCTCTTTTTGTTCTTTGAGCCTAATGGATTGCTATCTTAGCATATTAGCAACTGAGCCAATCAAAGTCAACCACGGGGGAATCAAGTTGACAGGGTGGGGGCAGGTGGCTAGAATTTGCCTGAGGTGTAAGTTGTACCAGAAGAGTGTTCTCAAGAATGGGCTTCGTGTTATCACCAGTTCCATGCCCCATACCCTTTCGGTGGGTGTCACCATTTTCATCGGCGCTGGTTCCCGTTACGAGACGGTGGAGGAGGCGGGGACCTCTCACTTTATCGAGCATCTCTGCTTTAAGGGCACCGAAAGGCGAGCTACAGCAAAGGAGGTCTCGGAGGCTATCGAGGGGGTTGGTGGCATGCTCAACGGGGGCACCGATAAGGAGCTCACCGTCTTCTGGTGCAAGGTGGCCCGTCCCCATTTCCCGCTTGCCCTGGATGTAATGGTCGATATGCTCAGGCACTCCAAATTCGATGTCCAGGATATGGAGAGGGAACGCCAGGTGATTATCGAAGAGCTCAATATGAGCATGGATTCCCCTCAGTATCGGGTAAATTTGCTCATCGATGAGGTGCTTTGGCCTGACCAGCCCCTGGGGCGCGATGTTGCCGGGAGCAAGGAGACGGTGAGCATTCTCAGTCGAGATGCACTTCTTGGCTACCACGCCCGCCAGTATGTGGCCAACAATGCTGTGGTCAGCGTTGCCGGCGATATCAGTCATGAGGAGGTCCTGGCCAGCGTCAGCGCTGCCTTCGATGACTGGGCTCAGGGCGCCCCCCGGCTCTGGTTTCCGGCCCAGGACAGCCAGGAGGCACCCCGCCTGCGCTTGGAGCACAGGGATACGGAGCAGGCTCATCTCTGCTTTGCCCTGCGAGGACTATCCTATCTTCACCCTGACCGCTTTAACCTCGATCTTTTGAACGTGATCCTGGGTGAGGGGATGAGCAGTCGCCTGTATTTGGAGATTCGTGAGAAGCGGGGGCTGGCCTATGATATCCATAGCTATGTAGAGCATTTCTTGGATTCAGGCGCGGTAACCATTTATGCTGGGGTTGACCTCAGGCGTATCGATACTGCAATCGAGGCCATTTTAGAGGAGCTGCGCCGGCTTAAGGATGGGGTCCCTGAGGTTGAGCTGGTCAAGGCTAAGGAGATGGCCAAGGGACGTCTCCTGCTGCGGATGGAGGACACCAGGAGTGTCGCCAGTTGGCTGGGGGGTCAGGAGCTTTTGACCGGGCGCATTCGCACTGTGGATGAAATTGTTTCCATAATCGATGCCATCGCTCTCGGTGATCTGGAGCGGGTGGCACGAGAGTTATTCACTATCGAGAATCTTAACCTCGCCATTGTTGGTCCCATCGCTGGTGAGGACCGCCTCCACCGCCTGCTCCAGCTTTAGCGAGAGGGAATTACGACCTCAAAGCCAGCCGCGTTTTCGGTTATTTGGAAGCTGGTTTCCTCCCCGTGCCGTTCAAAGTAGAGATCGATGGTTCCCCGGCCAACACGAAGATTTCGCACTGAGGCATGTGCCAGCCACTCCGGTAGCTTTGGAGTTAGAAAAAGCCTCTTTGAAGCGGCATCTACCCGAAGCCCAAGCATCGACTGGAAGAGGAGGATAGCGCTACCCGCAGCCCATGCCTGTGGACTGCAGCTTACTGGATACTCTGCCGGGGTGGAGTGGGCCTCGCGGTCGAGGCTGAAGCCGCAGAAGAGCTCGGGCAAACGACTGGAGGGAAAGAAAAGACTGGCCTGGAAGAGCTGGGTCGTGATCTCCTCTGCTTCCCAGTGATAACCGTAGCGCCTCATCCCGGCCACGATAAGGGAGTTATCGTGAGGCCAGATGCTCCCGTTGTGGTAGCTCATGGGATTGTATTTTGCTGTCCTGCTGCTCACCGTTCTGATTCCCCAGCCACTGGCCATGTCAGTTGATGTGAGGCGCAGCACCAGATGCCGTGCCTTGTCCTCATCGACAATGTCACAGAAGAGGCAGTGACCGGGATTGGAGGTCATGGTTTCCACGGGTCTCTTTTTGGAGTCCAGTCCCTGGGCAAAGAGGTGCTTGTTCTCCAGCCAGAAGTCGCGATTGAAATTCTCCTTTAGCTTGGCAGCCCTTTGGCTTAGCTCCTGGGCAAAGGAGGCCTCCCCCTTGTGGTGAAGCAGCTCTGCCATCTCCCGCATCGCCTTGTAGGCATAGCCCTGCACCTCCACCAGAGCTAGGGGGGGATCCACAGGGGTGCCATCGGGATAGGTTATCGCGCTGTGGCCATCCTTCCATCCCTGGTCTCTGATGCCGCCAGGAGAGCGGGTAAGGTATTCCAGATAGCCATCGCCATCGAGGTCACCATAGCGCTCCATCCACTCCAGTGCCAGCTTGGCTGCAGGAAGGACCTCTTGGTATAAGTGGTCGTCGTCCAGCCACTTCATGGTCTCGGCAAAGAGGATCAAGAAAAGAGGCGTCGAGTCCACGCTGCCATAATAGGTGTCATGGGGGATCTCTCCCAGTTTTGCCATCTCCCCCTTGCGCATCTCGTGAAGGATCCTCCCCGGCTCCTCGTCATGCCAGGGGTCTACCTTTTTCCCCTGATGGTTTGCCAGGAAGCGCAACGTGCTCACGGCGATGTGGGGATTGAGCATCAGCGTCTGAAGGGAGGTGATGAGGCTGTCACGGCCAAAGATGCAGGCAAACCAGGGTATGCCGGCTGCGGGCACCGGCCCCTCGGGGGTGAACTCCAGGAGCAGGCGGAGGTCGCGGGCGCTTCTCTCCATCAAGCGATTGAAGAGCTCGTTGTCGGTTTCCAGCTTGGTGCACTGGCTGAGCCAATCTTGATAGGAATTGCGCAATTGGCTCAGGCTCTTATTGAACGGTTCCATGCTAGGGGACAGCTCCCCTTCTCCGGGTACAATCTGGAGGCTGATAGAGTGAGCCCTCCCCGGCATCAGGGTCAGATCCCAGCTCAAAACGGCGGAGCTGGGGAGGTAAACGGTCATGGTGGCGGTATCTGTGGCTTCGGGGAGGAAGGTGCTGGAACGGCGAAGCACTGGCTCAGGGGGGCGCTCCTCAATCTCAACCCTTGATGGCGCCACATCGAACAGGATTTCAGTGTACCGCTTCACCCCATCCAATCCCTCATAGCTGAGGGTCAAACGGGAATCGCTGAAGGTTGGCGGATTGATGGTTCCCCTCGTCTCCCTGTCCCAGCCCCTGACCTCAAAGATATCACAGAAATCGCTGCCTAAGGTTATGGTTACCTTTAGTGGAACGGCGAACCTATTATGGTTGTAGAAGCTGATGCGCTCGTGGAGCCCATCCTTGAGGAAGCGGCTGCGCCTGATGCTGATGGTCCTGGCCAGGGCAGTGTTGCCATCGGGAAGCTCGATGGTGGGGTTTGCCAGCTGGATGTCGCAGACATAATTCTGCTCGCTGGAAGAGGAGAGGAGCCGCGGCCGCTGTCCATCGATGGTCATTTGGAACAAAGCGAGATAACGTGTATCCCGGTAGTACAGTCCCAGCCTGCGCCGCACCGGGGGCATATCTCCGAGCTCATCGCTCACTATCACCAGCTCATTTTCTTTTAGCACGCAGTGCTCCAATTTTTCCCCTTTGCTCTAGTTTTTCGACATCGGCCCCGATGGGATTTTGTGGTCAGAGGTCCTGCCAGGATAAGTGAGGGAAGGGGCAAGCTTTGGCAGCATATCAGGGATGGCCCTTCTACCTCCCCCGGTTTCTAGTATCCAGTTATAGGCACGGAGGTAATCATCCACCATCCGTGGGACATCGAAGTTTCGCTCCACATGCTCCCGGCACCTGCTGCGGTCGATGCGATTAACCTCGCCCACCGCCTCCACCATCTGCTCCACATTCTCGACAATGAAGCCGGTCTCACCATCGAGGACGATCTCTGGCGCAGCGCCCTTGTTAGAGGCAATCACCGGCGTGCCGCAGGCCATGGCCTCCACCATGACCAACCCGAAGGGCTCAGGCCAGGTTATCGGCATCAGGAGGCAATGGGCATTGGCGAACAGCTCCCTCTTCTCCTCGTAACCTGCCTCACCGAAATACTGGACGATATCACTATCTACCTGGGACATGATCCTTTGCTTGAAGTACTCCTCATCTACTGTATCAACATTCCCGGCAATAATTAACCTGCGCCCCAACCTTTTAGCCACCTCGATGGCGATGTGGGGACCCTTCTCTTGGCTGATGCGGCTCAAGAAAAGGAGGTCATCTCCCCCTCTGGCGGAGAAAGGAAAGGATTTGCAGTTGATGGCGTTATAGATCACCCCCACAAATCCTTCCTTATCGGGTAGCAGAGACTTTGCCGATTTGCTAATGGTATTATAATAGCCTTTGTAGGCGCTGAGAAGCGCCCTGCCCGGCTCACTAAGCCCGCCATGAAGTGTGGCTAGCACAGGTGTCCCGGCTAGATTCGCCATCGCCATCCCTTCCGGAAAGGTATGATTGTGGATGATGTCAAAGTTAGGGGCCTGCTCGAAGGGGGACATAGCGTTCAACAGGCGGTAAATAAGAGCATCATGGGCGTTTACTGCTGACCCCCTCAGCATATGGGGGCAAACGGAGCGAAGCGAGGCCGCGGTCACCGAATCGCCGCTGGCGAACAGGGTAACCTCATGCCCCCTCCTAATCAGCTCCTCGGTCAGCAGACTTACCACCAGCTCGGTCCCTCCATATGCTGCGGGAGGCACCCTCAAATCCAATGGTGCTATCTGGGCAATCCGCATCGCTCTCCTCCTTAATCCAATCATTGCCCAAGAGATTTGTTGAAAGTCGTAGCTACGGCCTGGTGACCGCAGCTACGATAAAGAAGCGGGTCTATGCTCAGGTGTTAGTATTCAGGCATCGCGGGTGGCATAGCCTTTTCTTTCTCCTTGATGTCGGTGACCAGTGACTCCGTGGTCAGCATCAGGGCGGAGATGCTGGCGGCATTCTCCAGGCCAGCGCGAGTCACTTTGGCCGGATCGATGATCCCCCGCTCCTGCATACTGGCATAATCATCTCTCAGGGCATCATAACCAATCCCGGCCTTGCTCTTCTTCACCATGTCTGCCACCACTGAACCCTCTCGCCCGGCGTTGATGGCGATCATGCGCAGCGGCTCCTCCAGGGCTCGCTTGACAATGAGAGCACCGGTGGCCTCGTCGCCCTCAAGCTTTAGCTTGTCCAGGATGGGGATGGCATTGACAAAGGCGACCCCGCCACCGGGGACAATGCCCTCCTCTACAGCAGCCCTGGTGGCAGAGAGGGCATCTTCGACGCGGTGCTTCTTCTCCTTGAGCTCCACCTCAGTGGCTGCCCCCACCTTGATCACCGCCACACCGCCAGCCATCTTGGCTAACCGCTCTTGGAGTTTCTCCCTATCGAACTCGGAAGTGGTCTCCTCTATCTGAGCTTTGATCTGTTTGATCCGCCCTTGAATATCTTCGTCTGAGCCTTTGCCCTCGATTACGGTGGTGTCATCCTTGGTGGCAACCACGCGCCGCGCCTGGCCCAGGTCAGCAATGGTGGCAGAATCAAGCTTCCTCCCCTGCTCCTCGGTGATCACTGTGCCCCCGGTGAGGATGGCCATATCCTCCAGCATCGCCTTGCGCCGGTCGCCAAAACCGGGCGCCTTGACTGCAAGGCAGCTGAGGGTACCCCTTAGCTTATTGACCACCAGGGTGGCCAGCGCTTCACCGTCGACATCCTCAGCGATAATGAGCAGGTTCTTGGTCACCTGAAGTATCCTCTCCAGGGCGGGCAATAGATCGGAGATGGCGGAGATCTTCTTATCGGTGAGCAGGACGTAGGGCTCCTCGATCACTGCCTCCATGCGCTCGGGATTAGTGATGAAATAGGGACTGATATAGCCGCGGTCGATTTGCATCCCCTCTACATACTCCGTCTCATACTTTATCCCCTTGCCTTCCTCTACGGTGATCACCCCGTCCTTGCCCACCTTCTCCATGACCTCGGCGATGAGGTTGCCGATCTCCTCGTCAGCCGCCGAGATTGCTGCCACCTGAGACACCTGCTCCTTGGTGGTTACCGGGGTCGACATCTTCTTCAGCTTCTCGAGGACAGCATCTACTGCCTTTTCAATCCCTTTCTTCAGAGCCATAGGGTTTGCCCCAGCAGCGACGTTCTTTATCCCCTCATGAACCATGGCTTGAGCCAGGATAGTGGCTGTGGTGGTGCCATCGCCAGCAACATCATTGGTCTTGGTCGCCACCTCTTTGATCATCTGTGCCCCCACGTTCTCAGAGGGCTCCTCGAGCTCGATCTCCTTGGCGATGGTAACACCGTCATTGGTTATGGTGGGGGGACCAAACTTTTTGTCCAGCACCACGTTTCGCCCCTTGGGTCCCAGGGTGATCTTAACCGCATCGGCCAAGGCGTCCATGCCCCTCATGAGGCTTCGCCTTGCCTCTTCGCTGTAAATTAACTGCTTTGCCATTTCTCCTCCTTTACCCTATTTATCGCCTTCATGTAAGCTTAGCTAAGATATCGCTCTCTCGCAGGATCAAATATTCATCGTCGTCGATCTTGACCTCGGTGCCGGCATACCTGGCATAGAGCACCTTGTCGCCCTTTTTGACCTCCATGGCGATATACTTTCCCTGCTCATCCAGCCTTCCTGGTCCGACAGCGATGATCTCACCCCGCTGCGGCTTCTCTTTGGCGGTGTCGGGCACTATGATGCCACTCTTGGTTACCTCTTCCTCAACCATGGGTTTCACCAGGACCCGATCTCCCAACGGCTTCAACTTAGCTACCACTTTAACCTCCTCTGAATTTTACACTGCAAATATCTTTAGCACTCTCACAGCGAGAGTGCTAAGCTATATTAGCTCAGATTACCCTGCATCGCAAGTGAGCCTAGCGCCCCTGATGGTCGGTGACATGGCTTGAAGCACAATTATATTCTATTATTTCCTCCATTGCCCGTCAAGTATGGTTTTTTCTCCCCGAAACTGGCCTTGACGTTATACACTGAAACGTGTAACGTGACGGTGGGAGGGTGAGAGGGTGAGAGGGAGAAGGAAAAAGGCAAACTGGGATCAGGACCGGATTCATGCCCTGAGGCGACATTTAGGGCTCACTCAGCGGGAGCTGGCTGACGAGCTGGGTACGCGGCAGCAGACTATTAGCGAGTGGGAGACCGGGATGTACCAGCCCCGTGGCGCCTCCTCGCGGCTGCTTACCATCATCGCCGAGCGGGCCAGCTTTAGCTATAAGGCTGATTCCTCGGAGGGGGAGCAGGGAAAGCTTTGAATAGCTGTGCTGTGGCTGCAAGGCGAAGGGTACTCCGGGGTGACAACTTGACCTCTGGCGCTATGGCCTAATATGGAGCGGGTTAAGATAGGTTGCTGTGGCTTTCCCAAGGGGATGAAGCATTACCTCTCCCAGTTCAGGCTGGTGGAGGTGCAGCGAACCTTTTGTCAGCCGCCCCGACTCGATACTGCCCTGAGGTGGCGGGAGTAAGCCCCTCCGGGCTTTGAATTCGCAGTCAAGGCTTGGCAGGTGATCACTCATCCTGCTTCCAGTCCCACCTACCGCAGGGCGAGGCTCACCATCCCTGAGGGGAAGGAGGGTAACTACGGTTTCTTCAGGCCCACCGAGGAGGTGATGGCGGCTTGGCACAGGACCGAGGAGATCGCTGAGGTGCTTCAGGCCAGGGTTATTGTTTTCCAGTGCCCTCCCAGCTTTAGCGAGGAGGAACGGAATGTGGCTAATATGAGGCAGTTCTTCACCACCATAGGGCGAAAGTTCCTCAACCTGAGCATGTATGATGATGCCCTGAGGTTTGAAGCGCTGGTTAAGGAGGAAACCGGGTGAGGGGGGGCGAGGTTATTTATAGCTTGGGAACTAGCAATCGTACTCCTGGTGAGTTTTTGGATTTGCTGCGAAGCCTCGATGTTGAGCTAGTGGTGGATGTGCGCCGCTTCCCCAGCAGCAGGTTTCAGCACTTCAAAAGGGAGGAGCTTGTCATGCTGCTGGAGGGGGAGGGTTTTGGTTATATATATCTGGGGCAAGAGCTGGGAGGATACCGTAGCGGGGGATATCAGTCTTACCTGAGCACGGGGGAGTTCAAGCGCGGGCTTGAGCGGCTGGAGGAATTGGCACGGGAGCGAAGGGTGGCCTTTCTCTGCGCTGAGCGCTTCCCCTGGCGCTGTCACCGAAGGTTTATTGGCCGGGAGCTGGAGCGGGAGGGCTGGCAGGTGGTCCATGTCATAGATGAGAACAGAAGCTGGGTGCCAAAGCCAAGGTAAAGGGATCAACGCTTTTTGTTATACGCGCAATGGCGTAAAATGGGGGGCACAAGAGGGGGCAATGAAGGAAGAGATTTTGGTTCGGGTTTGGCGGAGCAAGATGCTGAGGGGGAGGGAGCTGGTGACCACTGGTGGAGAAGCACTCCAAGTTATCCATCCTGGGTGGGTGAACGGTGGCGGCGGCCCAGACTTTCACCATGCCATTATCGCCATAGAGGGGAAGGGGGTGGTAAAAGGGGATGTTGAGGTTCATGTTAGGTCCAGCCAGTGGCGCAGTCACGGTCACCAACGGGATCCCGCCTATAATGGGGTCATCCTTCATGTGGTGATGTGGGATGACGAGGGCATGGATACGGTGCTTCAAAATGGCAACAGGGTGCCCGTTCTCCCGCTACACCCTTACTTGGAGTTCACGCCAATGGAGATGGATGGGCTCCCCTTTCCCTTTGATGAGTATGATGAGCCGTGCCATAATTTGCAGGCGCGGCTAGGTGTTGCTGCGGTGGGGAAGCTACTGGATGAGGCTGGCGAGGAGCGATTTGGGCTGAAAGCGGCCCATTTTCGGCAGGAGCTAGCTGCTAAGGAGGGTGATCAGGTACTTTATGAGGGCTTGATGGGGGCGTTGGGCTATAGCAGGAATAAGGAGCCCTTCCAGGAGCTGGCTCGTCGCTTGCCGCTGAAGGCATTACAGGGAATTGCTCGCCGGGAGAGCAGGCACAGGTGGGGGCTGGTGCTGGAGCAGGCGCTCTTGAGCGGGGCCGGGCTAGCGCCTTCCTCACAGGGGATTGAGCCTCTGTGCCAGGCCAAATGGCACCTCTCTGGACTTCGCCCTCAAAATAGGCCACAACTACGAATTGCGGGGGCTGGCTATCTGCTGGCCCGCTATACAGAAAGGGGGCTTGCCTCCGGGGTGCTGGAGCTGGTCGGCGGGGCAGATCTGAAGAGAGGTTATCGGAGTCTGGAGCGAGGGATGTTGGTAACAGGTGACGGGGCAAATAGCGCCCTCATCGGGCAGGGGAGAGCCAGGGAGATGGTGGTGAACATCGTTTTGCCGTTTTCCTTTGCCTGGGGTGAAAGGGAGTCAGAGCCAGAGCTAAGGGATCGCGCCCTTGAGCTTTATAGAAACTATCCCGAGCTGGAGGAAAACCAGATAACAAGGCAGATGCGAAGACAGCTTTTTGCCGAGGAGGGCGCGATGGTGGTGAGTTCAGCGCGGCGCCAGCAGGGCCTGATCCATATTTACTACAGCCTTTGCCTCGATGGGGATTGCCTCAATTGTCCCTTGGGGAGAGGGTGAGTGGCGAGGCAAAGGAGCGATCTATGGGGATCTTTTCGCCCGGCTCAAGGGGAAGATTTTCTAGGGCAGCCTGAGGTTGGGGGCTACATCGAGGTCCCATCCTGTGCTGTGGCCCGCTTTGAGGTGAAAGTAACCGCAGCTGGCGATCATGGCTGCGTTGTCGGTGCAGAGGAGGGGTGTGGGAACCAGGACAGGTAGGGGGGAACGCTGATCTAGGGTCTGTCTCAGGAGACGATTGGCGGCGACACCACCGGCGAGGAGAATCTGCTTGGCGCCGAGCCTTTTTGCCGCTGCTATCGTTTTAGTGACCAGAACATCGACCACTGCCTGTTGAAAGCTGGCAGCGACATCAGCAGGGGAAAGGTCTTGCTTTCCCTCCACCAGGCGCAGCACTGCGGTCTTCAGCCCACTGAAGCTGAAGTCATCACTGCCCTTGAGCCAGGCGCGGGGCAGTGGGTGGAGGGCGTCGTTGCCGCTGAGGGCTGCCTGCTCTATAGCGGGACCGCCGGGATAGCCGAGATCCAATATCCTGGCCACCTTGTCGAATGCTTCCCCGGCGGCATCGTCCCTAGTTCGTCCCAGGGGCAGGTAATCGCCATGACCCCTCATCAGCAGGAGGTCGGTATGTCCCCCGGAGACGATCAGGCACAGGCAGGGGAAATCCGGCTCTCTATCCTCAAGCCAGATGGCATAGATATGCCCCTCGAGGTGGTTTATGCCCGTAAGGGGTAGGTTTTGGGCCAGGGCGATGGCCTTGGCGATGTTCACCCCCACCAGGAGGGAGCCGGCAAGCCCCGGCCCGATGGTAACGGCGATGCCATCCAGGTCGTGCCACTGGGCTTGGGCCTGGGCCATGGCCTCTTGGATGATAGGGATGACGGTGATCAGGTGCTGGCGGGAGGCAACCTCGGGGACAATTCCCCCATAGCGGGCGTGGATGTCCACCTGAGAAGCAACGATATTGGAGAGGATTTCCCTTCCCTCTTCCACTACTGCGGCTGCCGTTTCATCGCAGGAGGTTTCGATACCCAGGAGCTTCATTTTTCTCAATATAGCAGATGCCTCTTTTTCAGGCAATAGGCTTGTTGCACTGTGGTGCTGGGATTGACAAGCGGGCTATGGATAGCGAAAGCAGCGGGCTTCTCAATACCACAGGGGATAGAGCAAAAAAGCGCCAAGGGCGAAAAAACCACAGCATCTAGAGTGAAAAGGTGCTAAGGGCGCAAAAACCATAGCGTCTAGAGCGAAGAATTTTGACAGGGAGGTAGTGGATGATATAATGAAATTTGAGGATTCACCCTGAAGGGGGTGAAAAGGGGGTATGCTGTGGATAGTACCGATGTGTTATATTTAGTGCTTCTCTTTGTATGCCTGGGGGCATCGGCCTTCTTTTCCAGTGCCGAGACCGCCTTCATCTCCCTGCAACGGATGCGGGTAAAGCACTTGGTGGAGACCAAGGTCATGGGAGCAGATAAGGTAGCCCAGATGACGGAGCGGCCAGAAAGGCTATTGGCCACGGTGCTGTTGTGCAACAATTTTGTCAACGTTGCTGTTGCCGCTCTGGGCACCATGGTGGCCGTTTCTGTTTTTGGTGATAAACCAGGTTTGCTTGTGGCCACCATCGGGGTAACTATCCTGCTTCTCATCTTTGCCGAGGTTACCCCCAAGACTTTTGCCACCCAGCATGCGGAGAGATTGGCCCTGCTCTATGTCTATCCTCTGGGGACCATCACCCGGGTGGTGTCTCCGATAGCCACTGGGCTTGGCTGGCTCGGTTCCGCCCTCTCCGGGGCCGGGGGCAGGCCCGCAGTGCCTCAGGAGGTGGTGAGCGAGGAGGAGATCCGCACCATGATCTCGGTAGGGCAGGAGGAGGGGACGGTAGAGGAGGCTGAGGCGGAGATGCTGCATAAGGTTTTCGATTTTGGCGACCGCAGCGCTCGTGAGGTGATGACTCCGCGCCCCGAGGTTGTTTGGATTGAGCAGGGGATCAAGGTCGCCGATTTCCTTGCCACCTACGCCGAAGCGCCTCATACTCGCTTTCCCGTCTATCGAGAAAATATCGACAACGTGGTCGGCATCCTGGCGATTAAGGATGTGCTCATGGCTCAGGCCAAGGGTGGCTTAAGCCAGGAGGACGCCATCGGTAATCTGGTTCGCCCCATTTACTTCATCCCCGAGACAAAACGCATCGCCCAGCTCCTAGCTGAGATGCAATCTCGACGCTACCATATGGCGGTGGCTGTGGACGAGTTTGGCATCACCAGCGGCATCGTCACCCTGGAGCAACTGGTGGAGGAGATCGTGGGTGAGATGGGGGATGAACTGGTGGCGGGGACAAAAGAGTTTGAGTACATCGACGAACAGACGGTTCAGATAGAGGGGGGGATGAGGGTGGAGGAGGCCAACGAGGAGCTGGGATTGGAGCTACCTGATGGCGAGTATGATACCGTAGCCGGCTTCCTCCTCAGCCTTATCGGTCATATTCCCCGGGAAGGGGAGCAGGTGAGGTTTGGCAACCTGAAGCTGGTGGTCACCGAGATGCGCGGGGTGAAGATCGAGAAGATCCTGGTGACCAAGGAGTAAAATGCAGCGGCTACGCATCTCCTTTTCCCGTGCTGAGGAGGTGAAATATATATCTCACCTGGACTTAATGCGGCTGTGGGAAAGGGCTTTGCACCGCGCTGCTATCCCCATGGCCTACTCTCAGGGGTTTAGCCCTCACCCCAAGATCTCCATGGCGGCGCCTCTCCCCATCGGGGTCACCAGCGAAGGCGAGGTGATGGATATCCTGCTGCAGAGGAGGGTCTCGCCTTATTTCTTTATCAAGGTGGTGAGCGAGCAGTTGCCCTCCAGCATCGGCATCATGGGGGTGGAGCAGGTGGGGCTTACAGCGCCTTCATTGCAATCGCAGGTGAGGGAGGCTGAATACCGGGTTGAGGTAGATGTGGATGGAAAGGTTGAGGAGGTGGAGGCGGCACTCCGTTCCTTCTTAGCAAAGGAGCACATTCCCTGGCAGCATCAGCGGGACACCGGTGTCCGCCGCTATGACATTCGCCCTCTGGTGCATCGCCTCTGGCTTATCGGGTGTCAGGGGTCGCGGTACACTCTGGGCATGAGGCTGCGCACCGATAGCACAGCTACGGGAAGACCGGAGCAGGTGGTCGCAGCCCTGGGCTTCCCTCGGCGCCCGATTTCGATTCACCGCACCAAGTTGATGTTTGCCGGCAGGTAGCATAGTGGGGCGGGTTTGCAAATACGAGAAAGGTAAAGTGTATGAAGCTTATCCTGGTGAGACATGGCGAAACCCAGTGGAATAAGGAGAATCGGGTGGTGGGGTATGCCGATGTCGAGCTCAATGATGAGGGGCGGAAACAGGTACAGAGGCTAGCCTTGGTGCTCAAGGAGGAGAGGATTGATGCCATCTATTCCAGTCCACTTAGGCGGGCGTGGGAGACGGCTCAGGAGATTGCGCGCTTCCATCACGGGGAGGTCAAGGCTGATGACTCCTTCAAGGAGCTGGACGCCGGGGAGCTGGATGGGCTCACCTACAAGGAGATGCTGGAGCGCTACGGTGAATTTCTGAAGCAGTGGGTCCGCGACCCCGCTCCGCTGACCATGCCTGGAGGCGAATCGTTAAACACGGTTCAGGAGCGGGTGTGGCAGGCGGTGGGGAGGATAAGGGAGAGGCATCCTGATGGTGCGATTATGGTGGTGAGCCATAATTTTGTCATCCTATGCATTATCTGCAAGGCGCTGGGGCTTGACCTTTCCCAGTTTAGAAGGCTGAGGACAAATGTAGCCTCGATAAGCATCCTCGATTTTGGCGAGCGTGGGCCGTCGCTGGTGCTTTTCAATGATACCTGCCATTTGGAAGGTGGGGATGGCTAGGGAACAGGACCTGAAGCAAAGAGTGCTTGCTTTCATTGGGAAACAGGACCTGATCCAGGGTCCTGAGACCCTTCTTGTTGGTGTCTCTGGCGGGCCAGACTCGGTATGCCTGCTGCATGTGCTTCACCAGCTCAAGGGAACCCTGGGGCTGGACCTTCACGTGGTGCATCTCAACCATATGCTAAGGGGCGCTGCTTCCGATGCCGATGCTCGCTATGTCTCCCTCTTAGCCCAGCGCCTCGGCCTTGGCGCCGCGGTCGAGGGTCGGGATGTGCTGGCTTATAAGAAGGAGCATCGCTTATCTCTGGAGGAGGCAGCTCGCCAGGTGAGGTATGATTTCTTCGCCCAGGTGGCAGAATCCCTGGGGGCGAGGCGCATCGCTCTGGGGCATACCGCAGACGATCAGGTGGAGACTATCTTGATGCATCTGGTGCGGGGCAGCGGTGTTGCTGGATTGCGGGGGATGCAGCCCATTACCTGGTGGCGAGTGCCGGCAAGCGGCGGTTCCCTAATGGTGATCAGGCCCCTTCTTGAGGTCGCCAGGGAGGAGACCGAGGCCTACTGTAAAGCCCATGCTCTAGAGCCACAGAGCGATTTTTCCAACTTCTCTCTCGATTACACCCGGAACCGGTTCCGCTACCAACTGGTGCCTCTGCTTCAAAGCTTCAACCCCAATTTCAAGGCTGCCCTGCTTCGTACCGCCCGTGCTGCTGCTGATGAAATCTCCTTCCTCGAGGAGCAGCTTTCCTCGGTATGGGATAAGGTGGTAACGGAGCAGCCCCATGGTCTCGTTATCGATACCGGAGCGGCAGCAGCTCTCCATCCTGCGCTCCAGCAGCACCTTCTGCGAAGGGCGGTTGAGGAGCTACTTGGGGACCTCAGCGATATTGGAGCCACTCACATTGAGAAGATGGTGCACGCCCTGTCAAAGCCTGCGGGCAAGAGGCTTTTTTTGCCCAGAGGGCTGGTTTTTTATACAGGCTACAACACATGCGTAGTGACAAAGGGGGCTTTTGATACCTGTCCCTTTCCCCCTGTAGAGGGGGAGCATAGGCTTGACCTTCCTGGGGAGACCATCTTGCCTGGCTGGCGAGTGCACTCGGCGATTACGTCTTCGGTGCCACAGGAGGCGGATTCCAGCGGCTTCAAAGCATATCTTGACCTCAATGGTGTGGGGGAGGAAATTTTTGTTCGGCGGCGGAGGGCTGGAGACCGTTTTCAGCCCCTGGGAATGGAGCAGCCGAAGAAGCTCCAGGACTTTATGGTTGATGCCAAGATTCCCAGGGAGTGGCGCGACTGTGTCCCGCTGGTTTGCTCGCCGAAGCAGATCCTGTGGGTGGTGGGGTGGCGCATCGACGACCGGGCCAAGGTTACAGATTCAACAAAGCAGATTCTCTCTATTCAGTTTGAGCGGGCTTAGGACTTCAGGGGCACTTAACATACTTCCCCACTATAGCGACACAGGGGAAGCAGTGTGGGGTTGTAGCCTGGAGTTCCCCCTGACAGAAATGAATGGCACAAAAATCAGCGTTGAGGGAGCTTATGTGAAGCAACCGATTTCGCAGCTGGTTTGAACTAAATTCGCGCCGTCTTGGGAAATAAGGCACCACAAATACGATTCCGATTCCTACCCAATCCTCTGCCCTATCGTGCATGGGAATCTTGCAAATATCTTTTGTGGCTTCTTTAAGCGCTTCCTTGATTTCTGATTCGAGGGGTTTGGTTCTCGCGTTAGGTGATATGTATTTAGCTTCGAACTGATAATCTGGCGCTTTTCCCCCTGCCCATATCCAAAGGTCAGCTCGCCCTGGTCGTTGCTTGCGGCCGCGTTTCTTGTTGCAAGAAAACTCTTCTAACACCAGGGCTCCAAGCTTAGTTGCCGCGGAAGCAAGGAATCCCACATTTGTCCTTTCACGATAAAGATAGGGCAAATCCGATGGATACATGATTTCTTCATACTTGCAAAGCGTATCGGCCCAAGACTCCAGTAACTTATGTAAGAAAGACCCTCGCCGAACGCCTGCGTAGTAAAAGCTTTCCATGGACAATCCTCCTATTTCACATAATCCGCTTGAGTCTGGGATTGGGGGTGATGCCCGGCAGTCTGCCCCTTTTGGCGATGGGTTTCCCCTCTATTTCGTGGAGGTCTGCGGTGAAGTCGATGGGCCTGGCGCTGCTGATGTAGCTCCCCACGCCAAAGCCATCGACGGGGGCGCCACTGTCGAGGAATTCCCTGATCCGCTCCGGGTTAACCCCGCCACTGACGAATATCGTTACCTCTTTGAAGCCGGCGAGGTCGAGATGGGCCCTGACCTCCTTGACCAGATGCGGGGTAACTCCGCCCCGCTCTATAGGGGTATCGAGGCGCACTCCCTGGAGATGCCCCTCCAGTGCCCGGGCGACAATGACGCTCTCCTCGACCTCGTCTTTGAAGGTATCGACCAGGGAGATGCGGGCGACTTCAGGGGGCATATGGCGGTGGAAGGCCTGGGTTGCTTTGGTGGTGTCGCCCATGATCAATATCAAGGTGTGGGGTATGGTCCCTGCGGGCTCAATGCCGGCAAGCTTGGCGCCGATGATGCTGGAGCAGCCAGCGCAGCCACCGACAACGGCGGCATAGTCCATAACGCCGGCGATGAGAGGGTGAGCATGGCGAACGCCGAAGCTGATGATGGGCACCCCTCGGGCAGCATCAACACACTCCCTGGCAGCCGTGGCCCAGCCGCTGCTGTGAGCCAGTATGCCCAGCATGGCGGTCTCATATGTGCCGTAGCTCTGGTAGGGGGCGGTTATGCGCAGCACTACCTCCTTGCGCTCGAAGGGCTCCCCATCGGAGAGGGCCCACACCTCTCTATTTTCGGGCAATACCTCGGAGAGCAGGGCCTTGACCTCCTCCATGCCGCAGAGTATTCCAGCCCGCGAGGGAAAAATTTCCATGGTTGCCACCGGATTGATGCCTTCCTGGCGCAGGATGTCCACTGTTCGGACGAAGTAGATATCGGCGCTCTCCCCGGAGAGGATAAAGTCGGGGGTCTTAAACTTTGCTGGCAGCGCTTTTTGCGCTTGAGAGCTGACCAGCTTTGCCCCCAGCGTCTTCTCCATGTGCTCCAGGGCAAACTGGTGCCCTCTGGGGTTGAAGGAGGCAACGCAGTCGGCGGGCACCTCCACTATGTAATCACGGTTTCGGGCATCAGTCACGGTATGCAAAACGCAGATGTTGGTGCACACCCCGCAGACGATCAACTTCTCCGGCGCGAGTTTCCTTAGCCTTTCATCGAGGTCGGTCTCGAAGAAGCCGCTAAAGCGCCTTTTGGGGATCACCTCTCCGGGATACTTGGCTAGCTCGGGGATGACTTCCACCTCTGCGGTCCCCTCGATACAATGAGGGGGAAACATCTCAAACTCGGCGTCATCGGGGGCATGGTGGTCGCAGATAAAGAAGACCTTGGAGCCCTCCTCTATCTCTTGCTCCAGAAGCCGCTGGATATTGGGGATGATACGCCGCGCCCCTGGGCCGCAGTAGAGGGGGTAGCCGTCCTCCAAAAAGCCTCTGAGCATATCCACTACCAGGACAGCTTTCGCCATGGGTTATATAATCTCCTTTGAAGTTTTTAAACCATCTTAATACGTTCCAAGTAAAAGTCAAGCCACGCTCACGGCGGGGGGCGGAACCGCATCCTCAAAAGTCCCTTTATGTCCTGGAGGGCTGTTCTGGGGATGGCGACCCTGCTATCGGGATCCTCGACCCAGGCTACTGCAATTTCCTTTACCCGGCAGCCCTTCTTATGAGCGAGGATGAGCAGTTCGGTGTCGAAGAACCACTCCTGATCCCGGATCAGGGGAACCAATTTCCAGGCTGCTTCGCTGCTCAAGGCCTTAAATCCGCACTGGACGTCGGAGAGCTTAGCCAGGAGCATGGCTTTGATGAGGAAATTATAGCTTCGAGAGCTGAACTCACGGGTGAAAGAACGCCTCACCGATGAGCCGGGCAGGTGGCGGGAGCCGATGGCAACATCATAGCCCTCCTCGATAGCCTGGATCAGCTTGGGGAAGGCCTCCAGGTCGGTGGAGAGGTCAACATCCATGTAGCTTACGATATCGGCGCTGCTCTCCAGCCAGGCGTGGCGCAGCGCCCTCCCCCGCCCTTTTTCATCGAGATGCAAAGTGGTGACATCGGGATGCTCACGGGCCAGGGCTTGGGCAATCTCCCATGTTTTATCGCTGGAGCCATTATCGGCGATGACAATTCTCCAGCTTTGGGGCACGTTTTCCTTGAGGAACTGCCTCAGGGCGGCAATGCTTTGAGCCAGAATATGCTCTTCATTATAAACCGGGATCACCACATCGATAGTGGTCATATTATGCCTACAATCTCGCCCGGCGACAGTGAGCAAAATGCTCTCAATGTTTGAAATGGCGCCTGCCGGTGAACACCATGGCTACATCGTGCTTGTCGGCTGCTGCGATTACCTCCTCATCCCTCATCGAGCCTCCGGGCTGGATGAGGGCGGTCGCCCCGCCCTTAGCCGCCAGCTCAACGCCATCAGGGAAGGGGAAGAAGGCGTCTGAAGCTAGGACACTGCCCCGGGCGCGCTCCCCAGCCTTCTTTAATGCGATCTCCACGCTGTCCACTCTGCTTGGCTGACCGGCGCCCATCCCCAAAAGGGCGAGGTCCTTGACCAATACGATGGCATTGGACTTGACATGCATTGCCACTCGCCAGGCGAAGAGCAGGTCCCTCTCTTCCTCAGGGGTTGGCTGGCGCCGGGTAACGGGGCGTAGGCTCACATCCTCAGCAATAAAGTCCTGGGTCTGGAGGAGGAAGCCGCCCCCAACGCGGCGAAAATCTAGAGCGTGGGGTGCCTGTTTGGCCGCAGCGCCTAGTTCGATAAGGCGCAGGTCGCGTTTTCGCTTTAGCAGCTTGAGAGCGTCATCATCATATCCAGGGGCGATGATGGCGTCAAAGTGGCTTTTATCGATCTCCTGGGCGGCGGCAAGGTCCAGGGGTCTGTTGGATGCAACGATGCCGCCAAAGGCAGATACCGGGTCGCCAGCAAGGGCTTGGCGATAGGCCTGGGCCAGGTCTTCATGGCATGACAGACCACAGGGGTTATTATGCTTGATGATAGCTATGGTGGGGGGGGAGAAATCTTGCACCACGCTCACCGCGGCATCGAGATCGAGGATGTTGTTGAAGGAGAGCTCCCTGCCTGAAAGCTGGGTTGCCCTGGTTATGCCTGGCTCCTTGGCCACAGCCTCCTCGATATAGAAGGCAGCCTCCTGGTGAGGGTTTTCGCCGTAGCTCAAGTCCTGGAGCTTTCTCAGGGCGATGGTCATCTCTGGGGGGAATTTTTCGCCCTCGGGCCTGAGATAACTGGCGATGGCGGTATCATACGAGGCTACATGCTGAAAAGCCTTCTCGGCCAGTTTTTTGCGCTCTTCAATGCCTATTTCACCGGTGCGCAGTTTCTCCAAAACTGGCTGGTAATCAGCGGGCTCAACGATAACGATGACATGGGGAAAGTTCTTGGCTGCGGAGCGGATCATAGTTGGGCCCCCGATGTCAATATTCTCCAGAGCCTGCTCCAGGGTTGTTCCCTCTTTGGCTATGGTCTGGACGAAGGGATAGAGATTGACCGCCACCAGGTCGATGGCGACCAAGCCCTTTTCTGCAAGCTGGGAGAGATGACCGGGGACATCGCGGCGGGCCAAAATGCCGGCATGCACCCCGGGGTGCAGGGTCTTCACCCGGCCATCGAGGATCTCGGGGAAATTGGTCAGCTCTCCCACGCTGTGAACGGGGACGCCAGCATCCTCGAGCGCCTTCTTGGTGCCGCCGGTGCTGTAGATCTCAACTCCCAGTTGGTGAAGGCCGCGAGCAAAATCGACCACTCCTGTTTTATCCGAGACGCTAACCAGAGCGCGCAAAGCTACCTCCTTTTGTTGATCTCAGCTATGCCTTTTTACTGCATCTCAATTCCCAGGGCGCGAAATGTTGTGTTCAATTGTTCCATGAACGCTTCCTGAGAGATTAACTCCTGGGAAGCAGCCTTCAGGGTTTGCGGCGACATCCGGCCCTCGGCCACGACCTCATATCCTGCCTTTTTTATTGCGCTGTAGATCGACTCAACCTTTTCCGGCTGCGATTGGGCAACGAGGTCCAGGAGCACCCCCGCTGGCCGAACCAGGGCACCAATATAATTCATATAAAGGGTTTTTGCCGCCGCCTTGAAGTGCGTTATCATAGGGTCGAAGTTATCCATTTCGGGGAGACCGCAGGTGGAGACCACTACCATCTTTTGCCGCTTCTTACCCCGCAGAGGGTGCCGGGTGTGTCCATCGCGCATCTCAATGTGCGGGTACATCAGGGGCAGCGAGCGGTCCATGAGGGTCTTCATCTGGGCCGTCATTCCGTCAAGATAAACCGGCGTCCCGTATACTACCATATCCGCTTCCCTGATCTTGACCAGGATGTCGGCCATGTCATCCTTTATGATGCACACCCCGGGGGTCTGCAACCAGCAGGCGAAGGTGCCCGTACAGTAGCCGATCTTCTTGCCCGTAAGGTAGATCAACTCCACCTCAGCCCCTGCCTCTTGCATTCCCTCGATGAAGAGCTTCAGCATCCTGTCGGTGACGCCTTGTTCCTTTCTCGGACTTGCATTAAAGGCGACAACTTTCATCTTTCTACCCTCCTTTGCCTTTGATTCATCTAAGCTATAATTACCCTCTCCCCCACCTTCTGCTCTATCACCTCGCCGATAAACCTGGCCTCCGGCATTGCTTTGGTCAGATTGGTGGCATCGACCGGGCTACAGACCAGCACCATACCTATCCCCATATTGAAGACGCGATACATTTCCTCGTCCTCGACATTGCCCTCACGTTGAATCAGGGAAAAGATAGGGGGAATTTCCCAAGACCCCCTCTCGATTCTAGCTGTCAGACCTGGGGGCAGGATGCGAGGTAGATTGCCCATTATGCCGCCGCCGGTGATGTGGGCTATGCCTTTAATTACGGGCAACAGGGGCTTAAGCATGGGATAATAACAGCGATGGGGCTCGAGGAGTTCCTCTCCAATGGTGCGACCAAGCTCGGGGTAGAAAACATTTAGCTTCTGGGGCTCGGTGGAGAATATCTTTCGCGCCAGGGAATAACCGTTGGTATGCAGGCCGCTGGGGGGCAGCCCGATGATGGCATCGCCTTTGTTTATCGCCTTGCCATCGATGACGCCCTTCTTCTCCACCACGCCGACGATGAACCCCACCAGGTCATATCCCCCCTCGGAATAGATTCCGGGCATCTCCGCAGTCTCGCCACCGATGAGGGCACAGCCCACCGTGCTCAAGGCACTGGTCATCCCGTTGACAATGCTTTCCACGATCTCAGGCTCGAGCTTGCTCATGGCGATGTAGTCATGGAAGAAGAGCGGTTCGGCTCCACAGGTTAGGATGTCGTTGACGCAGTGGTGAACCAGATCGATGCCGATGGTTTCGTGCCTCCCCAGGGCGCAGGCCACTTTTATCTTGGTGCCCACGCCATCGGTGCTGGAGACGAGAACGGGCTCCACATAGCTTCCTAGTTGAAAAAGCCCGCCAAAAAAGCCGAGGTCGCTGATGACCTCAGGTCTGAAGGTGGCACGTGCCTTTTTGCCAATAAATCTCACTAGTTCATTGGCGGTGTTGATATCGACACCAGCAGCGCGGTAGGTTTCCTTTGCTCGCCTGGGCTTGTCAGCCAAAATCACTCCTCTTTAGACTCCAAGGCGAGCTTTTCCATCTCAAGCTGCACCGGGACAGGGTAATCGCCGGTGAAGCAGGCGAGGCAAAAGAGCTCCTTGGGCAGAGCTACCGATTCGATGAGACCCTCGATGCTGAGGTAGCCAAGGCTATCGACGCCAATGAACTGGGCGATCTCGGGGACCTCTTTTTGAGCGGCGATAAGCTCCCAGCGCGTTGCCATATCCACGCCAAAGAAGCAGGGGTAGCGGATGGGCGGGGCGCAGATACGCATGTGGATCTCCTTGGCCCCGGCCTTCTTGAGTAAATTGACGACATGGGGTGTGGTGGTTCCGCGCACAATGCTATCGTCGACCACGACCAGGCGCTTGTCATCGATGATCTCAGGCATGGGGTTGAACTTGAGCTGGACGCCCAGCTCCCTGATTCTCTGGTCGGGCTCGATGAAGGTGCGCCCCACATAGCGGTTCTTGAGCAGGCCCTCGATGAAGGGGGTGCCGGACTTTGTGGAGTAGCCGATACCTGCTGCTGTTGCCGAGTCGGGGATGCCGATCACCAGGTCGGCATCCACAGGGTATTCTTGAGCCAGCCTGGCGCCCATGGCCTGCCTCGCTGAATAGAGGCGCCTGCCGTTGATTATGCTATCAGGGCGGGCAAAGTAGATATATTCGAAGATGCAAAGCCCCCTCCTGCTATCGCGCTTCTCGTGGTAGCTTTTCATGCCTCGGGAATTGATGGCTATTATCTCTCCGGGCTCGACCTCACGCAGGAACTGGGCTCCGATGTGATCCAGGGCACAGGTTTCGGAGGCCAGAATCCAGCCGCCATCGAGTCTGCCCAGGCAAAGGGGGCGAACCCCCAGAGGGTCGCGGACCCCAAACAGGGTGTCCTCAGTCGTGAGTACCAGGGAGTAGGCACCCACCAATCGCCTCATGGCGTATTTGATCCTCTCTATCCAGGTCTTTCTCGTTGAGGACAGGATGAGATTGGCGATGACCTCGGAGTCGGTTCCGGTGGAGAAATGGCAGCCTTGCCCTTCCAGTTTATGGCGCAGATACTCGGCATTGACGATGTTCCCGTTGTGTCCCAGGGCGATCCTGTCCGTTGGACCTTCAACCACAATGGGCTGGGCATTGGCGGGACTGCTGGAGCCTCTGGTGGAGTAGCGGTTGTGGCCGATGGCGATATCGCCCCACAGGCGGCCTAGCACCTGTTCATCAAAGACCTGGGATACCAGCCCCATCTCGGTATGGACATGAATCCTTTCCCCATCGGCAGTGGCGATCCCGGAGCTCTCCTGACCGCGGTGCTGGAGGGCAAACAAGCCAAAGAAGGTGAGCCTGGCTACATCCTCACCCGGGGCATAGACGCCGAAAAGGGCACAGCTCTCTTTCACTTCCCCTCCAATTCAATTATAGGTTCTCCCCAATATGAGGTCAATCCCTGCCGAAGGCTTGCGTCATGAGCCATTTTAGGGCGCCGTCCATGGCTTTTTCCTCTCTGCCATCTCAATCCATCTCGAGCATGATGAAGAACTCCCTGTTCCCTGAAGCACCCGGGATTGGCGATGGGGTGAGACCCCTGATCCTGAATCCGTTTTCGATGGCCCAGGAGATAAAGCGTCCCATAACGCGGGCGTGAACCAGGGGATCCTTAACCACTCCCCCCTTCCCCACTTCACTTCGTCTCGCCTCAAACTGGGGCTTCACCAGGCAGATCATCTTTCCCCCTTGCCTGAGTAAGGCGGCTACATTTGGCACCACCTTCTCCAGGGAAATAAAGGACAGGTCTATGGTGGCCAGGTCAACGGCTTCAGGTACGGAGAAGGGATAGCGAGCGTTCACCCGCTCCATGACCACCACCCGAGGGTCCACCCTCAGGCGGTAGTCCAGTTGCCCATAGCCGACATCGACGGCATATACCCGACTCGCCCCTCGCGTGAGCAAGCAATGGGTAAAGCCACCAGTGGAGGCACCGACATCGAGGGCCACCAGCGAGGTGACATCGAGATGGAACTGATCCAGGGCGTGGGCCAGCTTGATGCCCCCTCTGCTGACAAAGGGGGGCTTGGCAAGGAGGCGAATGGTGGCATCCTCCCTGACCATGGTGCCCGGTTTGTCCACAACCTTATCATTGGCCAGGACCTCTCCTGCCATGATTACAGCCCTGGCCTTCTCCGTGCTCGGGGCAAGCCCCCTTTCCACAAGCAAGAGGTCAATTCTGCGTGGCATCCTGTTTCTAGGATAAGCCTCGCCGAGGCCACCGTCAAGGATATGCTTGACAGATGGATTAAATAATGATAAATTATTAAGTTAGCGTTTGTTGAGTTAGCCGGACATAGGTCGAAAGACCTGGGAAGCCGGGTTGACAATGCCGGTTCAGCTTTAAGTCTTTCGGCCTTTAACTATGATTGGGAGGGGTTAATGCCTACCGTCAACCAACTTATTCGCAAGGGGCGGAGAGGGGCGAGAAAGAAGACCACGGCGCCGGCATTCCGTATTATCTATAATGCCCTCAAGAATAGGACAGGGCAGGGACGCTCCCCACAGAAGCGGGGGGTGTGCACCCAGGTGAAGACGGCGACGCCGAAGAAGCCCAATTCTGCGCTGCGCAAGGTGGCTCGGGTGCGGCTGACCAATGGGATTGAGGTGACAGCCTATATCCCTGGGGAGGGGCATACCCTCCAAGAGCACTCTGTGGTTCTCCTTCGGGGAGGACGGGTGAAGGATTTACCCGGGGTGCGCTACCACATTATTCGTGGTGCCCTGGATTCGGAAGGGGTGGAGAATAGGCAGCGTGGTCGCAGTAAGTACGGGACCAAGAAGCCGAGGCGCTCCGTGGCAGAGTAAAGGGAGACCAGGATGCCGAGAAAAGGACGGGTAACAAAAAGGCGAATCTCCCCTGACCCACGGTATCAGAGCATTACCGTGGCTAAGGTGATCAATGGTGTGATGGGTGGGGGTAAGAAGAGCTTGGCTCAAGCAATCGTTTATGATGCACTGGGGATCGTTGAGGAACAGGCTAAAAGGGACCCTGTGGATGCCCTGGAGCAGGCGATCAAAAATACTACTCCCCGTCTGGAAGTCAAGCCGCGGCGTGTTGGTGGTGCTACATATCAAGTCCCGGTAGAGGTTAGAGGCGACCGTGCCCTTTCCTTAGCAATGCGATGGCTGGTGCGCTCAGCCAGGGGGCGAGGGGGAAAGTCCATGGCTGAGAAGCTGGCGGCTGAGGTTATGGATGCATTTCAGGGACAGGGGGCAGCGGTGAAAAAGCGTGAGGATACCCACAGGATGGCGGAGGCGAATAGGGCCTTCGCCCACTATCGATGGTGATATGGTGGTAGGTGAGGAACATGCCCAGATCATTCCCTTTAGAGAAAGTCAGGAATATCGGTATCATTGCCCACATAGATGCTGGGAAAACAACGATTACCGAGAGGATTCTTTACTATACTGGTCGCACCTACAAGCTGGGTGAGGTGGATGAAGGAACGGCGGTGATGGACTGGATGGAGCAGGAGCGGGAGCGAGGGATCACTATTACCGCTGCCGCCACTACTTGCTATTGGCAAGATCATCGCATCAACATCATCGATACTCCGGGGCATGTAGACTTCACCGCAGAAGTGGAGCGGAGCCTGCGTGTTCTCGATGGCGGAGTTGTGGTTCTCGATGCTGTGGCTGGGGTTGAGCCCCAGTCGGAGACGGTCTGGCGCCAGGCAGATAAATACAGTGTTCCCAGGATTTGCTTTGTCAACAAGATGGATCGCATCGGCGTCGACTTCCACCGCACCATAGCCATGATAAAGGAGAGACTGGGTGCCAATGCCCTGCCGATACAATTGCCCTTAGGCAGCGAAGGCTCGTTTGCTGGCGTGATCGACCTGATGGAAGAAAGGGCTTGGACCTTCTCTGATGATCCCGAGGACACCCCCGTAGCGCAGGATATACCTGCTGAAGATGAAGAGGCCTCAAAGAGGTACCGAGAGCAGTTGATAGAGATGCTGGCTGAAGTCGATGAGCAGTTGATGATCCGGTATTTGGAGGGGGCCACCATCACACTCCCAGAGCTTAAGGCGGCTTTGAGAAGGGCAACCATAGCAAATAAGGTGGTGCCCGTTCTTTGTGGTAGCGCCCTGAGGAATAAAGGGATTCAGCCGATGCTGGATGCCATTGTATCCTATCTTCCCTCTCCCCAGGATATGCCAGCGGTGAAGGGCATTGAACCTAAGAGTGGCAAGGAGAGTGAGCGTCCTCCCGGCGATGACGTACCCTTTTCTGCTCTTGCCTTTAAGGTAGTCACCGACCCCTTTGTCGGCAGGTTGGTCTATTTCAGGGTTTATTCTGGGAAAGTGGAGGCCGGGGCTCAGGTCTATAATTCGAGGCGGGAGCGAAGGGAGCGCATGGGGAGGCTGCTGCGGATGCATGCTAATCACCGTGAGGAGATGAGCAGGGTGGAGACTGGGGACATCGCTGCCGCCCTGGGCTTGAAGGACACTTTCACCGGCGACACCTTATGTAATGTCCACGCCGCTATTATTTTGGAATCCATTCGTTTCCCCCAGCCGGTGATCTCCGTTGCCATAGAGCCCAAGACCAAGGCAGACCAGGACAAGCTGGGTGAGGCCCTGACAAAGTTGGCTGAGGAGGATCCCACATTTATCACCCGGTACGATGACGAGACGGGGCAGACTATTATCTCGGGCATGGGGGAGCTTCATCTGGAGGTCATCACCGAGAGGTTGCTCCGCGAGTTCAGGGTGGGGGCCAATGTGGGAAGGCCCCACGTTGCCTATAGGGAGACCATCACCATTCCGGTGAAAGCTGAGGGGAGATTCATCAAGCAGTTTGGTGGCCGAGGACAGTACGGGCATGTCTGGGTTGAGCTTCATCCCGGCGAGTGTGGAAGCGGCTTTGAGTTTGAGAACCGGATACAGGCTGGCGTTATTCCCAAGCAATATATCCCCTATGTGGAGAGCGGGATCAAAGAGGCCACGGAGAGTGGCGTTTTGGGCGGGTATCCGGTGGTTGATGTGCGCGCCATCCTTTATGATGGTAGCTTTCATGAAGTGGATTCCTCGGGGCCGGCGTTCAAAATCGCTGGCTCCCTGGCGTTAAAGGATGGGGTACGCCGTGCCCATCCTGTGCTCCTCGAGCCGGTGATGAAGATGGAGGTGGCCACTCCTGAGGGATTCCTGGGCGACATCCTGGGGGACCTCAATTCGAGGAGGGCGCAGATCACCTCTATTGACACCTTGGAGGCGACCAGGATAATCCGTTGCCTCACCCCCCTGGCGGAGACCTTTGGCTATGCCACTGACCTTAGGTCGATGAGTCAGGGGAGGGCTACCTATTCTATGGAGTTTTATCACTACGAGGAGCTGCCCCAGCCTTTGGCCGAGCAGCTTGTTGCCCGGGTGGGAGGAGTGGTCTAGATGCCGAAACAGAAGATTCGGATCAAACTTAAGGCCTATGATCACCGGATACTGGACCGCTCCGCAGAGCAAATTGTGGAGGCGGCGGAGCACACCGGGGCCAAGGTGGCAGGGCCGATCCCCCTGCCCACTAGTATCAAGAAGTTCTGCGTCATCCGTTCTCCCCATGTAGACAAGGACTCCAGGGAGCAGTTTGAGATTCGCACTCATAAGCGGCTCATCGACATTTTAGAGCCTACATCTAAGACCATTGATGCCCTTACTCGGCTCGACCTGCCGGCGGGGGTAGATATAGAGATTAAGCTGTAGATAGGGGTATAAGGCCCCATTTCTAAAAGAGGGCTTAGATCGAAAAAGATGGTTGAAGGGATTATCGGGCGAAAAATCGGCATGACCCAGGTGTTTGGGGAGGATGGCCGAGTGGAGCAGGTTACCGCTATCGAGGCCGGGCCTTGTTTTATCACCCAGATCAAGAGGGTGGCAAAGGAGGGCTATGATGCTGTGCAGCTTGGCTTTGGCGAGGCGAAGCGGCTAAACCAGCCACAAAAGGGGCATCTGAAGCAGGTGGGCATGCTTAAACACCTGAGGGAGTTTAAGGTCTCGGACATCGAGTCCATCGAGATCGGGCACAAGGTGGATGTCAGCATATTTCAGGCTGGTGATGTGGTGGATGTCAGCGGCATATCCAAGGGCAAGGGCTTTGCCGGGGTGGTGAAGCGACACCACTTTGGCGGTGGCCCCAAAACACACGGTCAATCCGATCGCCAGCGCGCCCCGGGCTCCATCGGGGCCACAACTACCCCGGGGAGGGTTCTTAAGGGGATGCGCATGGCGGGGCATATGGGAAGCGAAAGGGTGACAGTGCGGCGGCTCAAAGTGGTGGAGGCTGATCCCGAGCGCAACCTGCTCCTTGTTCAAGGGGCGGTTCCTGGTGCCAGAAATGGACTGGTTACTATCAGGAAATCGAGCGGCTAGGGGGCGAGGATGTGTTTGGGTTTGCCATTCGCAACGCCTTTAGAAGGAAAGGGGTTGCCGTTTTCGCCATCCTGGGGACGGCTCTCGGCGTCGCCCTGATGACGGTGCTACTCAGCATCTCCGATGGTATGGATCATATGATGACGCAGACGATGGACAGACTGGCGGGAGACGTGGTTATCTACCCTCAGGATGCCCCCATGGGATTCATGATCGGGGGTGGCACCCCGATACCGGTTTCCTATGTGGAGGACATAGAGGGGCTGGAACATGTGGAAGTGGTTTCCCCCTCGGTTGTCGCTTTTGTACCTAAGAAGGTTGCCGATTTCGGCGACCCGATAGGGGTTCCGCTAGCAGGCATAGAGCCGGGGCGCGATGCTGAGATGGATGGTGCCACCGTTCACGTTGTCGATGGCCGCTCGGTAGCGGCCGAGGGCGAGATCATTGAGCTTATGCGCAGGCTAAACGAGGAGGAGGGCAAAACCTTTATCATCGTCACTCATGACCACCGCATCGCCGAGAGGGCGCAGAGGATTTTTTATCTCAGGGACGGCAGGCTATTTGACAGCCCTGATGAGGAGTATAGCTGATGGTGCAGGTTCCTGTTTATGACCTCAGTGGAGAGGTGGTTGAGCATATCGAGCTCAAGGATGATGTTTTTGGAGTGCCTCCCAACGAGGCGGTGGTTCATCAAGCCCTGGTGAGGCAACTGGCTAATGCCCGTCAGGGCAATGCCAGCACCAAGACCAGGGCGCAGGTCGCTGGAGGAGGGAGGAAACCCTTCCGCCAGAAGGGTACTGGTCGAGCACGGCGGGGGAGTTTAAGCGCCCCCCTCTATCGGGGAGGGGGCGTCGCCTTCGGGCCCCATCCTAGGAGCTATCGCCAGGCAATGCCGAAGAAGATGCGCGCTCTCGCCTTGAGGTGCGTTCTGTCATCGAAGGCGGCTCAAGGTGAGATGGTGGTAGTTCAGGAGCTCACCTTTGACCAGCCCAAGACCAAGGAGATGACTCGCATCCTGGGTGCCCTAGGGATCAATTCTTCAGCCCTTATCGTTACTGCTGAGCCCGATATTAACCTGTATAAATCGGCACGCAATCTGGAGCGGATCAAGACCTTGCCTGCCAATCTGCTCAATGTTGTCGATCTTCTTTCTCATAAGGTATTGATGGTCACCGTTGCCGGGGTGAGGAAAGTGGAGGAGATTTGGACACCTGGGGAGAGGAAGGAGATGGCAGTGAAGGCATCAGTATCCGGTGGGGGCACGGAGGAATAAGAATGCACGTCCTAGAGGTACTTCGCCGCCCGATAATCACCGAGAAGAGCACCGCCCTTCAGGAGCGGGGCAAATACACCTTTGAGGTGGCCAGGGATGCCAACAAGCAGCAGATTAAGCAGGCGGTGGAGGAGGCGTTTAATGTGGAAGTGGCCAAGGTGAATGTAATCACCGTCCACGGCAGGTGGCGCGGTCCGGGGAGGAGACGGGGACTCACCTCTCCGTCGAAGAAGGCAGTGGTTACCCTGAAGCCGGGGAATAAGATCGAATTCTTTGAGGGCGTATAGGGAGGAAATCTTGCCGCTTAAAGTATTTAAACCAACATCGCCGGGAAGAAGGGGCATGACCGGTGCTACCTTTGAGGAGATAACCAAAAAGAAGCCCGAGAAATCGCTGGTGAAGCCCCTGAAGAAGAAGGCC